>Ga0256842_1000124_pt1 | contig 62449 bp, 73 predicted proteins | sample 4559240metaG_FD_185973 | JGI IMG/M metagenome (GOLD analysis project Ga0256842, IMG submission 185973) | Hydrothermal vent microbial communities from Guaymas Basin, Mexico - 4559-240 | ecosystem: Environmental > Aquatic > Marine > Hydrothermal vents | place: Mexico: Guaymas Basin | collected... | reverse complement strand
ACGAGCTGATCGCGCTGATCAAGGCCGTCTCCAAGGTGGAGCCCGACGTCGTCTACTTCGAGCGCTCGCCCGACGCGGTCGTGCTCGTCGTCAAGGACGAGGCGGGCCGCATCATCGGTCGGGGCGGCCGCCACGCCCGCGAGCTCCGGCGCCTGCTCGGGATCTCGGAGCTGATCGTGATCAACGAGCGCGAGCTCCGGGACATCCTCGTCGGCCTGTGCGACGGGGTGGGCGACTTGCTGGGCATCGGCGTGCTCCGGGAGCTGGACCTCGAGGAGGGACGCCTGATCGTCGAGGGCCGTCTGATCCACGAGCGCTCGGTGCGGGTCGTCCAGTTCGGCTCGCTGAGGGTGGACCCGGAGACGGGCGAGCACGAGCTCCTGCGGGTGCGGCTCTAGCATGTACGTGGGGATCGACCACGGGACGTCGGGGATGAAGGTCGCCGCGTACGACGGCGAGGGTAGGCCGAGGTTCCTGGGCAAGGCACCGCGACCGGAGGTGGCGCGCAAGGGGCTGCTGAGGGCCCTCCCCGAGCCCGCGGCGGAGGCGCTGCGCGAGGCGGAGTGCGTGTGCCTGAACTACGGGATGGGGGACGCGCTGACCGAGTTCACCCCGCTGGAGGAGGCGGAGGAGATCGGCGTGGGCTTCGGGCTGAGGGATACCGGGGGCGCGGGCCCGGAGTTCGGGGCGGGCCGCCGGATGATCGAGGACCTGCTGCGGTTGGACGTGGAGGCGTACCTGGCACCGGGCCTGCACCGGGACACCCCGGGCCTGGACCGGGCCTTCCGCGTCTTCTCTCACGTGGGCAGCGGGGAGAAGCTCGGAACCGCGAGGATGGCGCTGGAGCTCTCGGAGGGGGAGGACCTGGTCGTCTGCGACGCGAGCTCGAACACGGTCTCCGTGGTCGTCAAGGGGGGCCGGGTGATCGGCGGGATCGACGCGTGCCTCGGAGCCCCCGGGGTGCTGCAGGGCCCGCTGGACCTGGAGGCGATCCGGGCCGTGGACGCGGGGGAGTGCTCGGCCAACGAGGCCTTCTCCCGGGGCGGCGTGGTGAAGGTGGCGGACTGCGTCGACGAGAGCGTGTCGGACGCCGTGGACGCGTTTCGGGAGCGGTGCGGTCGGGAGTGGAAGGAGGCGCTGGCGAGGCTGGTGGCGTGGGAGGTGGCGGGGCTGGGCGCGGTCTACGGGTGCGACGAGGCCTGGATCGGTGGCGGGTTGGCGGAGGATGAGGACTTCGTGAGCGCGCTCCGCGGTCTTCTGAGTAAGACTTTTAACGTCGTCGGAGTGCTGCCGCCCGAGCCGGCTTCGAGGGGATTGGCGCTGATCGCGGCGGAGATCGCGTCCGGAGCCCGGGAGGTCCTGGGGGTGCGAATTTCTCGCCGGTGATCGCCTACCTGGGGCCACCGGGCACGTTCACGGAGGAGGCCGCCCGTGAGTTCCTGGGCGGGATGGGGTGGGACGACGCGGAGCTCCGTCCCTCCGACACGATCACCGAGGTCTTCTCGCGGGTCGAGCGTGGGGACGCGGAGTTCGGCGTCGTGCCGTGGGAGAACTCGCTGGAGGGATCCGTGGGCGAGACCCTGGACAACTTCCTGCGAAGGGACGTGCGGGTGTTCGGGGAGATCGTGCTGCCGATCGTGCACGCGCTCATGGTCGGGAAGAAGGAGGAGAACGTGGTTTACTCTCACCCTCACGCGTACGAGCAGGCGCGGGACGTCCTCCGGGACGAGCTGGGGGAGCACGAGTTCGTCCCCACCTCCAGCACGGCCGAGGCGGCGAGGCGGGCCGCGGAGGAGGGAGGCTACGCCCTGGGTCCGCCCCGGCTGGCCGAGCGGTTCGACCTCGACGTGGTGCGGGAGATCCGGCTGGAGAACAACGAGACTCGGTTCGCGATCCTCTCCACCCGGGACCGGGCCCCCACGCGCGAGGACAAGACCTCCGTGGTGTTCTCCGTCACGGATCGGCCCGGCGCGCTGCGCGAGGTGCTCGGGATCTTCGCGGACCGGGGGATCAACCTGACCAAGATCGAGTCCCGGCCCGCGAAGAGCGGCCTGGGGGATTACGTGTTCTTCCTGGACTTCGAGGGTCACCGCATGCTGTACCCCGGGAGCGAGGCCCTCGCCGAGCTCCGGGAGCGTACCCCCTTCTCGAAGGTGTTGGGCTCGTACCCGAAGGAGTTCCCGTGAGGGGGAGGCCGCGTGATCGAGATCCGCATCCACGGCCGGGGCGGCCAGGGGGCCGTGACCGCGGCCGAGATCCTGGCGATCGCCGCGAAGGAGGACGGGAAGTACTCCCAGGCGTTTCCGTTCTTCGGCGTGGAACGACGGGGCGCGCCCGTGACGGCGTTCGCCCGGATCTCGGACGAGTTCATCCGGGTGCGCTCCCAGATCTACCGGCCGGACCACATCATCGTCCTGGACCCGAGCCTGATGAGCGTGGTGGACGTGACCGAGGGGCTCCGGGAGGACGGGCTGGTCGTTATTAACGCCCCGGAGGACAACTGGAACGACGTGCTCGAGCGGCTGTCCGGGTACCGGGTCTACGCGGTCGACGCCACCGAGATCGCGCTGGACGAGCTCGGCGTGCCCATCGTGAACACCGCCATGGTGGGCGCCTACCTCCGCGCCTCGAAGGTGCTGTCCCTGGACGCCGTGAGGGAGGCCATCCGCGTTCGATTCTCCGGTGAGATCGCCGAGAAGAACGTCCGGGCCGTGGAGCGGGCGTACGAGGAGGTGGAGCGGATTGAGTGAGATGGAGTACACGATCGGGGCCGTCATCAAGGAGCCCGGCAGCACGCGCCGGAACAAGACGGGACGGTGGAGGGTCTTCCGCCCCGTTCTGGATGAGGACAAGTGCGTCGGGTGCGCCCGGTGCTTCATGTTCTGCCCGGACGGCTGCGTCCGGCCCGCGGAGGACGCGTTCAAGATCGACTACGAGTACTGCAAGGGCTGCGGGATCTGCGCGAAAGTCTGCCCCGTCGACGCCATCGAGATGGTGTTGGAGGAGGAGATGGAGTAGAGGGGACCCCAAATTGACCGAGCTCGGGCCCGACGTGCGCGTGATCAACGGGAACTACGCGGCGGCGGAGGCGGTGCGCCTGGTCGACGTCGACGTCATCGCCGCGTACCCCATCACCCCGCAGACCCCCATCGTCGAGTACCTCTCCGAGTTCATCGCCAACGGCGAGCTGGACGCGGAGTTCATCCACGTCGAGTCCGAGCACAGCGCCATCAGCGCCGTCGTCGGCGCCTCCGCGACCGGCGTACGCGTATTCACGGCCACCGCCTCCCAGGGGCTGGCGCTGATGCACGAGGTGCTCTTCATCGCCTCCGGGCTGAGGCTCCCCATCGTCATGGCCGTGGCCAACCGCGCCCTCTCCGCCCCTATCAACATCTGGTGCGACCACTCCGACACCGTGGCCCAGCGAGACACCTGCTGGATCCAGCTATACTGCGAGTCCAACCAGGAGATCCTCGACACGATCATCCAGGCCTACCGCATCGCCGAGCACGAGGACGTGCTCCTCCCCGTGATGGTCTGCTTCGACGGGTTCACCCTCTCACACACGCTCGAACCCGTCGCTATCCCCGACGAGGAGCGGGTGCGCGAGTTCGTCGGCGAGTTCGAGCCCGTGCACTGCCGGCTCGACCCGGAGGAGCCCATGACGATCGGCCCCGTCGGCGGCCCGGACTGCTACATGGAGTTCAAGAAGATGCAGCACGAGGCGATGGAGCGCGCCCGCGAGGTTATCGGGGAGGTCAACCGGGAATTCTCGGACGCGTTCGGCCGCTCGTACGGGGACGGGCTGGTGGAGGAGTACAACACCGAGGACGCGGACTACATCGTGATCGCGATGGGCTCCGTCTGCGGCACCGTCAAGCACGTGATCGACGAGGAGCGCCCCGACGTCGGGCTCGTCCGCGTCAAGGCCTACCGACCCTTCCCCGGCGACCGGATCGCCGAGATCATCCAGGACCGGGAGGGCGTCGTCACCATCGACCGCACGCACTCGTACGGGGCCATGCCGCCCCTATGGACCGACGTGAAGGCGCACGCCCCGGACGTGGAGGTCTCCTCCACGATCGCCGGGCTCGGGGGCCGGGACGTCCGACCCGAGGACGTGCTCCGGGCGATCAAGGTCGCGGAGGAGGGTAAGGGCACGGACGAGCCCGTGTGGATCAACGTGAACGTGTAGGGGGGCCCGGGTTGAGCGGGCGGAAGCCCAGGCTGCCCATTCCCAAGGAGGAGCTGCTCGCCCCCGGACACCGCGCCTGCGCCGGTTGCGGATCCGCCCTGTGCGTCCGACTGTGCCTCAAGGCGCTCGGGCGGAACACCATCGTCGTCACCTCCACCGGCTGCATCGAGGTGACCACCACCCCGTACCCCGAGACCGCGTGGGAGGTCCCCTGGATCCACGTGGCCTTCGAGAACGCCGCCGCGGTCGCCTCCGGCGTGGAGCGCGCCCTGAAGGCGCTCGACAGGGAGGACGTGACCGTCGCCGTCTTCTCGGGCGACGGGGGCACCGTCGACATCGGCTTCCAGGCCCTGTCCGGGATGGCGGAACGCGGGCACAACGTCGTGTACATCTGCTACGACAACGAGGCCTACATGAACACCGGCGTGCAGCGCAGCGGCGCCACCCCGCCCTACGCGGCCACGACCACCACCCCCGCGGGCAAGGTCTGGCGCGGCGAGATGCGTCCCAAGAAGGACATGCCCCGGATCATGGTCGACCACGGCGTCCCCTACGTCGCCACCGCCTGCATCTCGCACCCCCAGGATCTCATCAAGAAGGTGGAGAAGGCCAAGGAGACGGATGGGCCCGCCTACATCCACGTCCTCTGCCCGTGCCCGCCCGGCTGGGGCTACGACTCCTCCGAGACCGTGGAGATCGGAGAGCTGGCCGTGGACACCGGGATGTGGGTCCTGTACGAGGTCGAGGACGGGGAGTTCCGGCTAACCTACCGGCCCAGGGAGCGGAAGCCCGTGGAGGAGTACCTCAAGCGGCAGAAGCGCTTCCAGCACCTGACGGAGGAGGAGATCGAAGAGATCCAGAGGATGGTGGATGAACAGTGGGAGGAGCTGGAGAGACTGGAGCGAGAGCGGTGAAGGTCTGGACCGGCCTGCCCGAGTGCGTAGGGTGCGGTCGGTGCGTCGAGGCCTGCCCGAAGGGCGCCGTCCGCATCGAGCACGGCCGCCCCGTCAAGTGCGTTCACTGCCACCCTGAGCGCGCCCCCTGCGCCGAGGCCTGCCCCGTGCAAGCCATCGTGCCCGTCGGGGACACGCTCCGCGTCGACACCGACCGGTGCACGGCCTGCGGTCGGTGCGTCGAGGCCTGCCCGGTCAACGGTATCGTGATCCGCGACGATGGCGCCGTCAAGTGCGACGGATGCCCGGACCGGGAGTACCCACCCTGCGTCGAGGCCTGCCCGATCCCCGGCGCCGCCACGACCGCGCGGCTCCCGGAACGCGCGCTCTGGGCCCGCTACCGAACCGCCCGCACCCTCGCCCGGATCCGGGGTGGTCGAGGTGTCGGAGTCGGAGGAGGAGCTCGTGGAGAGCATCGCCGAGGCCACCGTTGAGGCGCTCAGGGTGGCCGAGACCCGCCTGCCCGAAGACGTGATGGAGTCCCTGGAGCGCGCCCGCGAGGAGGAGAGCAACGAGAGGGCCCGGATGATCCTGGACGCCATCCTCGAGAACGTCCGGATCGCGAGGGAAAAGGAGGTACCCATGTGCCAGGACACGGGACTGATCACGGTGATCGCGGAGGTGGGACGCCGCTTCCCCGTCCGGCTCGCCGAGACCATTCAGAAGGGCATCAAGAGGGGCGTGCAGCGCGCGACCGAGGAGATCCCCCTCCGACCCAACGTGGTTCACCCCATCACCCGGGAGAACACCGGCGACAACACCGGGCGCCGGGCGCCCGTGATCCGGTTCGTCCCGACCAAGGGGGAGGAGCTGCGCCTCCACTTCATGCCCAAGGGGTTCGGCTCCGAGAACTCCAGCGCCGTGACCCGACTGCTCCCCACGGAGGGGCTCAGCGGGATCTGGGACTTCGTGCTGGACACCGTGAAGCGGGCCGGCGGGATGCCGTGCCCGCCCATCGTGCTCGGGGTGGGCGTGGGCGGCACCATCGAGGAGGCGGCGTTCCTGGCCAAGCTCGCCCTCTTCCGGCCCCTCAACGTCCGCAATCCCGATCCCGCCCTCGCCGACCTCGAGGAGCGGCTGCTGGACGCCGTGAACGAGCTCGGAATCGGACCCATGGGGCTCGGCGGGGACACGACCGCCCTCGCCGTGAACATCGAGATGGCCTACACCCACACGGCCGGCCTGCCCGTGGCGGTCAACATCCAGTGCTGGGCGAACCGCAGGGCCACGGCCATCATCTACCCTGACGGGTTTTACGAGATCGTTCAGGACGACTACCCGAGGGGCGAGGTGGAGTGAGCCCGAGCGAGCACCGGCTGACCGTGCCCGTGCGGGACCCGGACAGGCTGCTCGAGCTCAAGGTTGGCGACGTGGTCTACCTGAACGGGACGCTGATCACCGCCCGAGACAAGGCCCACCAGCGCATGTTCGACGAGGGGCGCGAGCCGCCCGTCGACCTGGACCGCGCCGCCATCTTCCACGCCGGCCCCGTCGTCCGCAAGCGGGACGGCGACTACGAGCTCGTCGTCGTGGGACCCACCACGAGCACGAGGATGGCCAAGTACCTGGAGGACGTGCTGGAGGCGGGCGTCCGAGTCATCGTGGGGAAGGGCGGCATGGGCCCCGAGGCCCCGAAGCTCATGAAGGGGCGGGCCGTGTACCTGACGGCCCCGGGCGGGTGCGCGGCGCTGCTCTCCGAGCGCGTGGAGCGGATCCGGGACGTGTGCTGGCGGGACCTGGGCGTGCCGGAGGCCATGTGGATCCTGGAGGTCCGCGAGTTCGGTCCCCTCATCGTCACGGTCGACGCCCACGGGAACGAGCTCTCCTGGAAGGAGACCGGGTGAGCCTCGATGTACGTGGGCCGGTTCCTGCTGTTCGGTCGGACGGAGTCGGGAACGCCGATCGCCGTCTACGGGGTGTGCAGCCGCAGCTTCCCCGACCGGCGGGCCCGGGTGTCCGACGACGAGGCGCACATCGTGCCGGAGGATCCGGAGTACGCGGTCGAGAACCCGTACGTCGTCTACCCGTGCGCCCGGGTCGTGAATCGGCACCTGGTGCTAACCAACGGGGCGCAGACCGTCCCCATCGCGGACAAGCTGGAGGACGGGGTGCCGCCCCGTGAGGCCCTGGCCTCCGTGACCCTCGCCATGGATTACGAGCACGACGAGTACGGAACCCCACGCATCGGCCTGGTGACCGACGGGAGGAGCGCGTGGCTCGGGAAGGCGGCGCCCGACGAGATCGCCTTCGTTCGAGTCGAACCGGGGGACGGGGAGGGGTACCTACTCTCGGTCTACGGCGAGTACTCGACCGTGCCCAGGGAACCCAACGTGAGGCTCACCGACGACGACCCGCTCGAGATCGATCCGGTCGCGTCGTTCGACCACTTCGTCTGCGCGGTCGTGGCGAGGCGAGCCGGGGACGAGTGGCGGCTCGAGGGGCGAAACCGGGGCTAGGACTCCACCAACCGGGCCTTGCCCGGCGGCATGGCGCGCATGATGTCGTCCACGGTCACGTAGCGTCGCAGGTCCTCCACCTCCTCCTTGAACGTCTCGAACAGCCGCTTGGCCACGGCCGACTTCTTCTCCTCGCCCGGCACCATCACCCCGTACGTCAGGCAGTGCCGCTTCACCGCGGACACCGGCCCGCCCATCACCCGGTAACCCCCCTCGACCTCCTGGATGCCCACGGCCACCTCCAGCTCCACGCGCCGGAACCAGTTCCGCCGTCCCCGGATGATCGCTCCACCGTGCGGCGCCTCGGCCGACTTGTCCACCTGCTCGGCCGGCACCCAGTAAACGTCCGCGGCCCGCAGCCCCCACCGCCACGCCCTCGAGTACGAGGCCGCGAACACGGCCGCCTCCCGCAGCGTGCGCTCCGGCACCTCCTTACCCTCCGTCTTGATCACGACGTGCGGCGCGCCGTGCACGTGCGCGTGCACCAGGATGTCGTGATCCTCGAGGTAGCGCCGCAGGATCAGCTCGTTCGTGTGCGCGTCCGAGCCCCCGATGACGATGAATCCGTCCGAGGAGATGAACCACCGGAACCGCTCGTACCACGCCTTCTTCCGCCGCTTCGTCAGCCGAACGGTCAGCTCCTCCAGCCGAACCTCCGGCGGCCCCTCCTCCAGCAGCCGCTCCAGCTCGCGCTCCTTCTCCTCGAGCACCTCCCGGGCCCGCTCGGCCTTCCGCTCCAGCTCCTTGGCCCTGTCGAACAGCCTGGAGGCGACGGAGTGCACGTCCTCGTCCAGCGGCACGGGGACGGTGACCTCGCCGTCCTCCCCCTCCAGCCTCAGGATCACGCGCCGGTTGTCAACGTCCACGTCCACAATCCGCTCGACCTCCTCGATCCCGGACCCCTTGGCCTCCAGGATCCTCCGCTTGATCTCCTCCAGGGAGTACCCCTTCTCCTCCGCCCGCCGCAGCTCCCGCAGGATCCCATCGACCAACTGATAGTTCATGTAGAGCGCGTTCGCGCGCTCCCGGAGCCGCCGGGCCTTCGCCTCCAACCGTTCCACGCTCTCCCGCTGCCGCTCGATCGTACGCTCCAGCCTCCTCCTCTCCCGCTCCCACTCCTCCCGCGCCTTCTCCTCCTCCCGGGCCAGGAACTCGCCCACGTAGTACTCGTCCAGGGCCCGCTGGAACGTGTCCTTCTCCACCAGCTCGACGCCCTCCTCCCGGTACCGCTCCAGCGGAACGGGCGTCGCGTCAACGTACCCCTCCTCCACCTCGTACAGGGTCGGGCGTAGGTCGCCCGAGGAGACCTGGCCCAGCAGGTCCCGGAGCGTCTCGTACAGCTCCCTCAGATCCTCCCGCCCGAGCTCGGAAGCGTGCCGCTCCCGCTCCCCGAACAGGCCGGCCCGCAGGAGCACCTCCTCGGCGTAGAGGCCACCCAGCCCCACCTCGACGGCGAGGGTCCGGACCACGTCGCGCTCGGACTCCAGCAGCAGCCTCAGGAACTCGTCCTCGTCCAGCTCGTAGGGGTTGGGAGGGGGCTCGGGCGTCCGGTACTCCTCGCCGGGGACCACCGCGCGATCCCGGAAGCGTCGGGCCGGGAAGGCCTGCTCGATCACGCCGTCCTCATCGACGACGGCCAGGGTTCCCTTGGGCAAGAGCTCCACGTACACGCGGCGCCCGGAGCGCAGGTCGAACCTGAGGATCCGATCGAACTCGACCTGGGAGACGGACTCGATCCGGTCCCCGCTGAGCACCTTGCGCAGGGCCTGGGCGGCGGGGGTGGGGCTGTCCGGGCTGGGTTTGGGGCGCCACGTTAAGTGGACGCGCCGGCCGGGCTCGATGGCCAGGTAGTGCGAGCCCAGCCCGGGCACGTGGAGCTTGACCTTCAGCTCGCCCTCGTCCACCTGGTAGACCTTGTCGATCAGGGCCCCTTCCAGGAAGGAGTGAAGCTCGCGGGCGGCGGCGCGGGCGTCGAAGGAGGTCATCGCGTCCTTGGACCAGGCTCGCACCTGAGGGCCCCGCCCGGGACGGTGGGGGCTACTCGCCCCGCTGCAGCTTGGCCTTCAGCGCCTCCCTCCGCTGCACGGTCTCCTCCTTCTCCTCCTCGCCCAGCGTCTCCCGAAGCAGGTGCCGGATGGCCTTTTTCAGGGCGGTGATGAGGTCCCAGTCGTGCGCCTTCACGGAGATCACGTTGCGCGCGTCCTTCACGTGGATGCGGACCGAGTACTTGTGGCGGTTACCCTCCTCGTGGTACCGCTTGACGTGCACCTCCGCCGCCTCGATGGTGGGTCGCATGGAGGCGAGCTTCTGAATCGCGGCCGCGATCGACTTGCGCAGGATGACGAGGGTGAAGTCGTCCACGTCCTCGACGCCCTTGAGCGAGACGAACACGCCCCGCTGGCGCATCAGCTCCGGGATCTTCCGCAGGATGTCGCGCCGCGTCACGACGCCGATGGGTTCCTCCAGCTGGTTGACGATCGGCATGCCTCGGATCCGATGTTCGACGATCTTCTCGCACAGGTCGACGACGGTCTCGTCCGGCTCCGACCGAATGCACGGGGAGCTCATGATGCTCTTCACCGGGTGGCCGAAGGCGGGCACCTTCTCCCCCTTCCGGTCCGTCTTGCCCAGGCGCGTGATCGGCTTGATCACCTCGCGGATGATGTCCGTGGTCGTCACGATGCCCCGGAGCTTGTTCTCGTCGTTCACCACGGGGAGCCGGCTGATCCCGTGATCGCGCATCAGGGCCCGGGCCTTCGCGATCGTCTCGTCCTCGTGGATCGTGATCGGCGGCGAGTTCATGATCTCGCGCGCGTCGATCTCCTCCAGCCGCTCCGACTCGCGCGCCACGTCGATGATGTCGTACTCCGTGACGAGGCCCGCGAACTCCCCGTCCTCGACCACGGGCAGCGCCCGGAGGCCCGAGTCCAGCATCTCCGTGATCGCCTCCACGATGAGCGTGTCCGGGGTGATGGTTTCCGGCTTGATCTTCAGCGTTTCCGATTTAACCGAGGAGGGATCCGAGACAACGTGCGCGTCCACCACGTCGTAGTACGAGACGATGCCTACCACCTCACCGTCCCGGACGAGCGGGATCTCCTTGACCCCGTACCGCTCCATCTTCGCGAAGATCTTCGAGATGGGCTCGTCCGGATCCGCCGTGATGACCTTCTCCGCCGGGGTCATGATCTCCTCCACGGGCTGCTCGAAAACCTTCAACCGCAGCCCCCCTGCGCTCCTCGCCCCATGAACCGGATCACGGCAAAAAAGAAATCGGTACCGGCGGCGCGCCCGCCGAGAGCGACCCGTGGGGAGGCGGGAGGTTGAACGGTGGAGACCCACTGTACAAGCTGCTCCTGGCCCTACTCCACGAGGGTTTAGGGGTCCTGGCCGGGTACCTGATGGCGATCCGCGGCGGACCGCTCCTGGGCGCGCTCCTCCTGGCGGTCCCGTTCCTGCTGGGGAGGGTCCTGGAGAGGCTGGTGGAGGCGGAGCGGATCGGCGGGGCCAAGGGATGGCTGGCCTACGGGCTGGGCGCGTACCTCGCCTCCTGGCTCCTTTCCTGGACGTACTTCTACAACTACCCGGCGTAGGGGGTGACGACTATCGACCGGGTCGCGATCATCGACCGCGAGCGGTGCAAGGGCGGTTCGAAGTGCGACTACGTGTGCCAGCGGTTCTGCCCGGGCGTCAAGACGGGGAAGGAGACGATCCAGATCGACGAGGACTCGGGTAAGCCGGTGATCTCCGAGGAGCTCTGCACCGGGTGCGGCATCTGCGCGCAGAAGTGCCCGTTCGACGCGATCAAGGTCGTCCGGCTCCCCGAGGAGCTCGGGGGGGAGTGCGTGCACCGGTACGGGGAGGGAGGCTTCCGCCTGTACCGGTTACCGGTCCCGAAGCCGGGCCGGGTGACGGGCCTCGTCGGTCGGAACGCGATCGGCAAGACGACCTCCGCCAGGATCCTCACGGGCGAGCTGAAGCCCAACCTCGGCGACCCGGAGGCCGACCCGGACTGGGACGAGATCATCCGGGCGTTCGCGGGCACCGAGCTGCAGGAGCACTTCCGCCGGCTCGCGGACGGCGAGCTCCGCGCCGTGCTCAAGCCCCAGTACGTTGAGGCCCTGCCCAAGGTGGTGAAGGGTCGGGTCCGGGAGGTTCTGGAGGACGTGGACGAGCTCGGGATCGCGGACGAGCTCGCGCGGCGGCTGGGGTTGGACGGGGCGCTGGACCGGGACGTTTCGGAGCTGAGCGGGGGCGAGCTGCAGCGGGTGGCGATCGTCGCCGCGCTGTCCCGGGAGGCGGACTTCATCGTGCTGGACGAGCCGTGCAGCTACCTGGACGTGCGGGAGCGGCTCACGCTGGCGCGGCTCCTGCGGGAGATCGTGGAGGAGCGAGAGATCCCCATGCTCGTGATCGAGCACGACCTGGCCACGCTGGACTACATCGCGGACGTGGTGCACGTGCTCTACGGTAAGCGCGGGGCCTACGGGATCGTCTCCAAGCCGATGGGGGTGGGCAAGGGCATCAACGCGTACCTGAAGGGGTACCTGGAGGCGGAGAACGTGCGATTCCGCGACGAGGAGGTGGTGCTGCCGGAGAAGCCGGCCGACGCGGAGGCCGGTGAGCGGGAGACGCTGGTGGAGTACGGGCGGCTGGTGAAGGAGTACGACGGCGGGTTCCGGCTGGTCGTGGAGCCGGGCGAGATCCGGGAGGGCGAGATCGTGGGGGCCTTGGGGCCCAACGCGATCGGTAAGACCACCTTCGTCAAGCTGCTGGCCGGGGTGCTGGAGCCGACGGAGGGCGAGCTGGACGTGGACGTGACGGTGTCGTACAAGCCCCAGTACCTGGAGGTGGACTCCGAGGAGCCCGTGCAGCTCGCGCTGAAGCGGGCGGCCGGGGACGAGTGGGGCTCCAGCTGGTACCGATCCCACATCCTGGAGCCGCTCGACCTGGAGTACCTGCTGGACCGACCGCTCAACGAGCTCAGCGGTGGCGAGCTGCAGCGGGTGGCCGTGGCGGCGGCGCTGTCCCGGGACGCGGACCTGTACCTGCTGGACGAGCCCAGCGCCTACCTGGACGTGGAGGAGCGGATCAACGTGGCCCGGGTGATCCGGCGGGTGATCGAGGCCCGGGAGGCGGCGGCGATCGTGGTGGACCACGACCTGCTCCTGCTGGACTACATCAGCGATCGAATGATGGTCTTCGAGGGCGAGCCGGGCCGGGAGGGACGGGCGAACCCTCCCGAGGGCAAGCGGGAGGCCATGAACCGGTTCCTGTCCGAGCTGGGGGTCACGTACCGGCGCGACCCGGAGACGCGGCGCCCCCGGGCCAACAAGCCGGGCAGCCACCGGGATCGGGAGCAGAAGCGGCGCGGGGAGTACTTCTACGAGGGATGAAGAGGCTCGGCCAAGCCGAGGCCCGGATGAGGATAGAACCCGGGACGGATCCTCGGATCGGGGATGAGGAGGTCCCGCAGAGCCGAGCCCGATGAGGGGAGGGGCCCGACCGACCCGCTACGACTGCAGGAACCGCGCCTCGCTCCTCTCCACGAACTCGCGACACACCTCCTCCGGCCCTCCCTCCATCACGATCCTACCGTCGTCCAGCAGGACCGCCCGGGTGGCCGTCTCCTCCACGAAGCGCACGTCGTGACTCACCAGGATCGTCGTGATCCCGCGCCTCTCAACGAACCGCTTCAGCGAGTTCGTCACGCTGCGCAGCGTGACGGGGTCCAGGTCCCCGAACGGCTCATCCAGGAGGAGCAACTCGGGTTCGGTGGCCAGCTCCAGCGCGATGGCCACCCGGACCTTCTGACCCCCGGACAGCTCGCCGAACTTCATGTCCAGCACCTCCATGGGCAGGTCGAAGGCCTGGAACACGGGCCTGGCGAACCGCTCGACCTCCTCCGCCGGCAGCCTCGGAAACAGCTCATCCAGGATCTCCGGGCTGAGGTCCAGCTCCTTCAACCGCTCCTCCGCCTCCTCCCGCGGCAGGTCCGTCAGCGCGTAGAGTACGTCCAGCACCTTTTCGCTGATCCCGAGCTCCTCGGCCCGCTCCCGCGCTCGTTCCAGCACGCTCGCGCTCTTCACCCCCAGCCGGCCCGCGAGCAGGTCCCGCACCGTGGCGTGGTGCACGTACCCGAACTCCTGGTGCACGATCCCGATCCGCCTACGGGCCTCCATCCGACCGTAGCCCAGGTCCGTCAGGCTCACCCACTCACCGTCGACCTTGAGCTCGATTTCCCCACCGTCCGGCAGCTCCACCCCCGCGATCATCCGGAGCAGCACCGTCTTACCCGCCCCGCTCGGACCGACCACCGCCAGCACCTCACCCCGCCGCACCTCCAGGTTCACGTCCCGCATGTGCAGCGTCTCACCGCAGCGCAGCAACTGGTACCGCTTCTCGAGGTCGGAGACCCGTAGAACGACCTCCTCCCCCGGCTCCGGCTTCGGGGCCGGCTCGGGCATCCCACGGGTCAACCTCTCCACCGCTTCCCTCGGAGAGCCGTGCAGCACGTCCCTGCCCTCCTCGATCAGCGTCGCCGTGTCGCACAGGTACTCGATGACCTCCGTCAGGTGCGAGACGACGATCACGGTCAGCCCCTTCTCCTCGTTAGCCCGTCGGATCGCGTCCAGCAGCTGCTGCTTCGTGCCCGGGCAGGACATGGCCGCCGGCTCGTCCAGGAGCAGGACCTCCGGGTCCTTGGCCAGCTGCCTCGCCAGCAGCAACCGCTGCTTCTCGCCGCCCGAGAGCACCGGGGCGTAGTGATCGGCCTTGTGCTCCAGCCCCACGATCCTCAGGTACTCCAACGCCTCCTCGTACAGCTCCTCGTAGTCGGACGTGTCCTCCGGGGGCAGCTCCTCCACGCCCGACCGCTTCCAGTACAGCTTCCGCATCACGTTCTCCGCCGCCGTCTCCGGCCACAGCCCGAACTCCCGCTGCGGATGGATCGCGGTGACCTTCTTCACCTCGGTGAACCGGGACTCCGGCGCGTCCGGCGTCAGCTCGATCCCGCACACCTCCACCCTACCCTCGTCGAACCGCTCGACCCCGCGCAGGATCCGAATCAGCGTGCTCTTGCCCGCCCCACTCCGACCCAGGATTCCGTGAATCTCCCCCTCCTCCACCTCCAGGTTCAACCCGTCCAGCGCGACCACCTCACCCCTCGTCTCGGTCTCGTAGACCTTCCTCAGGTCCTCCACGACCACCGCCGACGGCAAAGTCGGACCACCCCGGCGGATGAATGGCGGACCGCGACCCACCGGGGGCCCGGGTCGGGACCAGAACCAGAAAGGAAAAACGGAAACGGCTAGTCCGGAGCCTGCGAGGCGGGCTGGATGGTGATGCGGACCGGCGGCACGTCCAGCTCCTCGCAGATCTCCCGAAGCCGCTCCTCCACCTCCTTCACCCGCTTCCCTTCCTTGCCGATCGCCTTGTGATGGTCCTCCACGTAGACCGTGGCGGCCAGGTATTCATCGCCCCGAGGTCCCCGGGGGCCGCGCACGAAGACCTTCACCACGCCGCAGTCATCGAACTCCTCTCGCAGCACCCGCGTCGCGTACTCTTTGGCCCACTTGAGTCGGGTGGAGCGCCGTGGCCGGCCGCTCAGCTCCTTGGACCAGCCGCACTCCTCGCACTCCAGCGACTCCGGGTGTGGGCGCACCGGACCACCGCACTTGGGGCACCTCAACGCCATGCCCGAACTCCCCTCACTCCTCCCTCAGCTGCTCCCACAGTCGCTTAACCTTCTCCACGTCCTCCTCGTGGCCCTCGATTAGGGACGATGTGCGCCTCCTGGACCTCCCCGACCCGGTGCGCCGTTCCCTCCCGCCGCCCGATCTACCCGTCCCCGCTCGTCTTTCCGACCCCGACCCGGACAAGCCTCGGGCGGTCTCGCGCTCGAACTTCAGCATTCCGTGACCCACCAGCCCAGCGAGCACCATGAGGCCGACCGCCGCCGCCATCGTGTAGTACCTGTACTCACCCATCAGCCGGCCGAGCCCCGCCTCTTGGGATCCACCCGTCTCGCGCTTCACTGGCTGGGCCTCCCGCTGGTGACTCCCTCCCTTCTTCTGGTTGTGCTGGCCTCCGCCCTTCTGACTACCCTGCGTGGGCTGGGAGGCGGCCGACCCGCCGGCGCCGCCACCGGAGGGCGCCGCCTGCGTCGTCCCCTGAACCGCCGTCCCTCCCCCTCCGGTCCCTGCCGGCGCGGTCTGCACCGATTGGGTGGTTTGGACCGTCTGAGCCGTCCCACCGACCGTCTGCGCGAGCGACGGGACGACGGCCGAGAGGAGCATCGCGGCCGTCAGGATGGCGAGCTTCCTCACCCGGGGCTCCCCCGGACGACCCTCACCCCACGGTTCCTTTTCCGTTTTCCCGCACCCGGAGGCCGCGCTCCCACGCGTCGAGTATCTCGTCCCCGGTCACGAACGGGGCCCCCATCTCCTCGGCCACCTCTCGGGCGCGGTCCGGTGGCATTGAGCCACCTCCGGGCTCCAGCATCTCGCAGATCACGGCCACCTTGGGCTCGAGTCCGACCATCTCCAGCAGGGCCGCGGTGAGCTCCGTGTGGCCCTGACGCTCGTCCAGGAGTCCGTCGAACGGTCGCAACAGGTGGACGTGGCCGGGTGACCGGAACTCCCTACCGAACTCGCGGATCGGGTCCTCGTGCTCCCGCTCGAAGAACTCCGCGAGCTTTCGGATGGTGAGGGATCGATCCTCGTCCGTGACCCCGGTGAACGTCTCCCGGTGGTTGACCGTGATCGAGAACGTGGAGCGCTCGTCGTACGGGATGTCGTCCGGTCTGGTGGCCCGCAGGAGCGGGAACTCGTCCCCCGCGGCCCGGTACACCTCGACCAGGTGCGGCAGCCCGATCTCCCGGGCGTGCTCGGGGTGCAGGACGACGCAGATGAGCCCGCCGGCGCGCTCCCTCAGCGTCGCGACGTGCTCCGGCCTCACCTTAGCGGCCCAGAACATCAGGTCGGTCTCTCCCTCCCGATCCTCGAAGTCGAACACGAGCACCGGGTCGCCGCGCTTCAGCGTTCTCCGGACCTCGCGCAACCGCTCCGCCAGATCCGCCAAGATTTCGGTCCCCACAGCCTGATTTTGACGGGATCACCGGGCAGCACGCCCAGCGCCCGGCGCAGCTCCAACCCGGAGATTAGCTCCAGATGGTCGCGGTGTTCGGCCAGGTCGGGGAACACCAGCCAGGCGCGGACCCCGTTGGCGGTGCACGGGTAGAGCCAGGCCCCTCCCAGCTCACCCCGGGGCTCGATCCTGTGACCGTGGGACTCGGCGATGCGCAGCAGTGCTTGCCTCTCCTCCTCTTCCACCCTGACGTTGAACGTGCCCGGGTACGGGTACTCCCCGGTGATCCTCCGCATCTCCTCCCGGTAATAAGGCATGCTCACGTACTTCCGGCCCTCCCCCAGCCCGCGCACGTACTCACCGATCACCTCGTACACGCGCCTTCACCCTCGACACGAACCCGTCGACGTCCCGGGTGACCCCGTACTTCCGCTCGAAGAAGTCGACCAGGTTCTCCACGTCCCTCCTCAGGAGCCGCAGCGCCCCGGGCTCATGGACCTTCTTGGCCTCGGACAGGTCGATGAGGAAGGGGATCTCGTCCTCGCTCACGAGCACGTTGAACGCGCTCAGGTCACCGTGCACCAGGCCCGCCCGGACCGCCAACCGCTCCACCTGCTCCAGCAGGTCGTCGAGCACCGCCCCCGGGTCCCGAAGGTCCGGAGCCCGGTACAGGGGCTCGCCGGGCACGTACTGCATGACGATGACCCCGGGCCTCGCGTCGTAGGGCTTCGGAACCCGAACCCCGGCCTCGTACGCCCGGCGCAGCAGCGAGTACTCCCGAAGGGCCGCGTCGCCCCGACTCACGCGACGCACGACCTCGCCGTCCTCCGTCCGGTAGGCCCGCTCCTCCCGACGCTCCTCCCGCCCGGTGAACGCCCGGTACACCTTCAGCGCCACCTTCCTGCCCTCCCGCTCCGCCAGCAGGACGTCGGCCTCCTTCCCCGTCATGATGGTACCCAGCACCCGATCGACTCCCGCGTACTCCGCCAGCGGGTCCACCTCCCGGACGCCGACCTCGCGCTCCCGCTCCTCCCCACCGACCAGCTCCCTGACGGCCCGCTCCGCGGCCCTCACGGTGTCCTCGGACACCCTGCCCTTCTCGCGCTGGATCCGCAGCGCCTCCAGGAACCTCCTCACCTCCTCCGGGTCAGGATTCACCTCCCGGACGGCCTCCACGAAGGGCGAGGGATCGTCCCGCTTCACGGTCTCCAATAGCGCCCTACCGAGCCTCTCACTCACCTCGCTCACGGTGCGTCCCCTCCAACCTCCTCACGGTCTCCAGCGCGTGCTTCCTGGCCTCCTTCGGCCCCCTCGGCTCCCGAACGGGCTCGCCGTCCTCGATGAACTTACGCAGCAGCGGGCGCCGCTCCGCGTCGCACCTCCGGCACGCTCCCGGCCTCCGGTCGGCGAGCGTCACCACGTCCTCCAGGCACTCCGGGCATCTCCACACCTGCTTCGCTCCCGACAGCTTGCCACGCTTCGCCCGGGGCTCGCCCTCCACCTCCACCACGTCCATGGCGAAGTCCACGGCCGGCGCGTCCGAGATCGCCGTGCCGACGCCGAACGCGTCCGCCCCGGCCTCCGCGAGCTCGCGGATCTCCTCCTCGTCCAGCCCGCCGGAGACCATGATCTTCACGTCCTCGTACCCGCGGGCGTCCAGCTCCCACCGGACCTCGCGCACGATCTCCGCCATATCGCCCCGCCGCGAGGACGGCGTGTCCAGGCGCACGCCGAACAGCCGGTCGCCCAGCTCCTCCGCCGCCATGAGGGCCTCCTCCACCTCATCGTAGAACGTGTCCACGAGCGCGACCCTGGGGACGTCCTCCGGCACGTGCTCGTCGAAGGCACGCCAGGCCTCGCGCTGGTCCCCGAATACCAGGATGAACGCGTGCGGCATGGTGCCGACCGGTCGCTCCCCTATCAGCTCCGCCCCCTTGATCCCCGACACCCCGTCGCAGCCGCCGACGTACGCGGCCCGGTCCACCATCGGGGCGATCGCCGGGTGCTGCCGCCGGATCCCGAAGCTGTACACGGGCCGGTCACCCGCCGCCAGCTTGCACCGGGCCGCCTTCGTCGCGATCCCCGTCGCCTTGGCCAGGCACCCGATCAGCGCCGTCTCCAGCTCGCAGAACTCGACGTATGGGCCCTCGATCCGCATCACGGGTTGACCCGGCCGGAAGACCTCGCCCTCGTCCATCGCGTAGACCGTCACGTCCCGACCCTCGAGCAGCGACAGCGCCTCCTCCACGCCGCACAGAACGCCCCAGGGCCAGCCCTCCGGGAGCGAGTGCGCGGAGACCTCCGCCACGACCTCTACGTCGTCCAACCCCTCCTCCTCCAGCACCCGCCGAATCCGCCGGAAGTAGACGTCCGCGGTCTCGCCCCTCCGGATCTCCTCCTCGGTGGCGATGTGTAACCTCACGGGAGACCCCCCAACCCGCCTCATCTGACCATGAACAGCTTTCGCTCCATCCACCTAATCAGCCGCTCTCGCTCCTCCCTCTCCAGCTCCTCAAAGTCGCGAACGCTCACGCGGGTGGACCCGTCGATCACCTTCTCCACCGGCAGCTCCTCACCGGAGTCCAGGTCTAGCACCCTCACCCGGGGATCGACCGAGCTGAACCGGTCCCGGAACGTCCGGTAGATTTCCCCGGCCTCCTCCGGGTACCGCTGGATCACCTCCACGACCGTGCCGGCGCCCACCAGCACCGTGAACGGGTGCTCGTCCAGGTCCTCCGCCCGCACCGCCCGGCCGGACACCGTGGCGAGATCGTGCAGCACGCTCTCGAACGCCTCCAACCGCAGCGCGTCCAGCGGGTTCTCCCGCATCACCGGCTTCGGCTCCAACCGAATCCGACGGAGCATGATCGGGATGACGATGGAGCGCTGGGCGGCGTAGTTGGACAGGTACGTGCGGCACACGATCATGCCCTCGATCCCGCGCACGTCCGCCCCCATGAGCCCGCGCATGATCTCCGCGACCGCGAACCCGCCCCCGCGGCCCGCGAACCGCTCCAGATCCTCCACGCTCCGAACCCGCTCCGCGTCCCCCAGGGCCTCGTGCACCTTGTCGGCGAACCCGCGGGCCCGATCGAGCACCAGCACCCGGTGATTCCGGACGTCCAGCCGCCCGATCAGCCGGCCCAGCCTCCACGCATCCTTCACCTTCAGGCGCACCGGCAGCAGGTGGAAGACGGCCCGACCCAATTCCGCTCACCCGCACCGCAGCTCCGACAGCGTCGGGCGGTTCTCGGCCGCCAGGTACGCCTCCGGCAGGTCCATCAGGTCCGGCCCCATGAGCAGCCCCAACAGTTGATCCAAGCTCTCGATCACCGGGGCGAACGTGAGCATCCGGCTCCCACCGCGCCGGGGGCTCCGCACCGCCACCCACTCCCGCACGCCCAGCTCCTCCGCCCGGTTCACCAGCTCGTTCAGCAGCGACAGCTGCTTCCTCGCGTGCAGGTACCCCGCGTTCCGGTCCCGGACGATCCGGTCGCGCAGCTCCTCCAGCCAGTCCTCCAGCTCCCGCACCAGCACGTCCCGCACCTCCCGGAGCACCTCGCCCCGCAGCGCCTCCTTCACGTTCCGAACGTCCTGACCCCAGTCCACCACCCTCCACAGGTACTCCTGCCCCATCGCCAGGCCATCCAACCGACCCTCCAGCGTGGACCCACCGACCGGCACGTACCCGGGCACCTCCACCACGAGCGCCCCGGGCAGCATGTGCGCGTCGTCCAGCACCACGAGGGCGCCCTCCAGCACCTCCCTCCAGTCCTCCAGCGTCATCAGCGGCTCCTTACCCTGGGCATCCCGGGTCCGCTCGTGGGAAGCGTACAGGGACGGAACCGACAGCAGCTTGTCGAAGGACAGGCAGACGATCCGGGCCGGGGACCGCAGCTGCCGCACCGCCTCGCACCCCTCGCACTCGTCCCACGGGGCGAACCCGTGCACGTACGGATTGTCCCGGTACAGCGCCTCCCGAACCTGCTCCCGCAGCCCTTCGTCCCCGATCCGACCCAGCAGCGGCCCGTCCTTCCGGTAGAACTCCGGGTGACACTTCGGGAGATCGTTCGCCCGGGAGGCGTCCCGGTACACCCGAAGCAACTCCCGCTCGCTCAGCCGATCCCCGAGGAGCACGTCCAGGCTCACCCGGCACTCGTACTCGCTCACGTCCCGCCACCGCTCCGCCCGCAGCCCCCAGTCATCCCGGAACCGCTTCACCTCCCGCTCCGCCAGGTCCGGGGACGGGGTCGAGAACAGCACGTGAACCCGGCCTCCCTCCCCGTACACGCGGGCGATCCGACGCAGCAGCCACGTCTTTCCGGAGCCGGGCCGCTCCCGGAGGATGGCCACCCGATCCTCCTCCAACTGCCCCCGGAGGTCCGACAGCATCCGAACCTGCGCCTCGCGGAGGTCATCGGCCCAGCGCTCCTCCACGGCGTCCAGCGCCTCGAGAACCCGGTCACTCAACCGGCGTCCCCCAAAGCGCCCTCGAGGCGGTCCACCCCGGCCCGAAATACGTTTTCCACAGCGTGCCGAGCCGGCCCGCAATCGTTACGATAACGATAACGATCGGCCGGCCGGGCTAGGCGACCCGCCTCCGCCGGGCCAGGAACCGGTACAGCAGGTACAGCCCGACGAGGAGGACCAGCCCGATCACCACGATGATCAGGATCGCGGCCGCCAGCCCGAGCTTCAGCAGGCTCCCGAGCAGCCCCGTCTTCTTGTACGCGACCACATGGTGCCCGTACGTCGGGTGGTACGGGTAGTACCGATACCCGTGGTAGTAACCGGGGTGGCCGTGGTACACTACGACCTTCTTGTACTTGTACACGTGGCGGGCCACGTCGGAACCCCCAGGGTGGGGGCGGGCGCGATCGCTCTTAAACGCTAGGGGGACCCGAGGACCGTTGGATCCCTGCGGCGTCCTGAAGGGGTTCATCGAGCTGTTCGTGATCGTGGATCCGATCGGGAACGTGCCGGTCCTCCTCTCGCTCACCTCGGACCTGCGACCCCGGGAGCGGGTGCGGGTCGCGTACCGGGCGGTGTCGTTCGCGGGCGTGCTGATCCTGGCGTTCGCGGTCTCAGGCAAGCTCGTGCTGGAGTACCTGGGGGTCTCGATCGAGGCGCTGATGATCGCGGGCGGGCTCCTGCTGCTGCGGGCGGCCCTGGGGATGGTGGAGGGTGACCCCACCGGGTTTCGAATCGAGCCGGAGGAGCGGCTGGACGTGGCGTACGTACCCCTGGGCACCCCGCTGCTGGCGGGGCCGGGCGCCATCGTCACGGTCATCGTCATGCTGCACCGGTACGGGCGGCTGGAGACGATCCTGGCCTGCGGGCTCGTGATGCTGGCCACGCTCGCGACGTTCCTGGCGGCGGAGCCGCTGGCCCGCGCGCTGGGGCGGTCCGGGATCCGCGTGCTGACCCGGGTGATGGGGGTCGTGCTGGCGGGCATCGGGGTGCAGATGGTTTTGGACGGCGTGACGCGGTTCCTCCGGGGGTGAGCGCGTGCCGGCGAACCTGCCCCCGGAGTACCACAAGCTGGAGGAGCGGTACCGGCGGGCCCGCTCGCCGGAGGAGCGGCTGAAGATCACGGAGGAGATGCTCTCGGTCGTCCCGAAGCACAAGGGCACGGAGAACCTGCGGGCGCTGCTCAAGCGCCGGCTGGCGAAGCTGCGGGAGGAGGTGGAGAAACGGCGGAAGCAGAAGTCCGGGGGCGGGCCGGACTACCACGTGAAGAAGGAGGGGGCGGCGCAGGTCGCGCTGGTGGGGCCGCCGAACGCGGGCAAGTCGACGCTTCTGCGGAGGCTGACGAACGCGGAGCCGGAGGTGGCCCCGTACCCGTACACGACGCGGAAGCCGGTCCCGGGCATGATGGAGTACCGGGACGTGCAGATCCAGCTGGTGGAGGTGCCCCCGGTGCACGAGGGGTTCGTGCACGGGGAGGGCAGCCGGTTCGTGGGCGTGATGCGCAGCGCGGACGCGATCTGCATCGTGGTGGACCTCTCGGAGGATCCCGTGAGTCAGCTGGAGACGGTGCTGGGGGAGCTGGACTCGGCGGCGATCCGGCTGAACCAATCCCCGCCCGGGGTTAGCATCGAGGAGCGGGCCACGGGCGGGATCGAGATCCGGGGCGAGGAGCGGCTGGCCTGCGACCCGGAGGAGGTGAAGGAGTTCCTGCGGGAGTCCGGGCTCCACAGCGCGATCGTCGTGATCGAGGAGGACGGGGTGACGCTGGAGGACGTGGCGGAGGCGTTGGACCGGAGGATCGAGTACAAGCGGGGCCTGGTCGTGGCGAACAAGGGGGACGCGCCCGGAACGCGCGAGTCCTACGAGGAGCTCCGCGAGTGGATCGAGCGGGAGCTGGAGTTCGAGCTGCCGGTCGTGCCGATCTCGGCGAAGAAGGGGGCGAACCTGGACGCGTTCAAGGAGCGGCTGTACGACGCGCTGAACATCATCCGCGTGTACACGAAGAAGCCGGGTGGGAAGCCGCAGAAGCCCCCGGTCGTCCTGCCCCGGGGATCGACGGTGGAGGACCTGGCCCGGGAGATCCACTCGGAGCTGGCGAAGAACCTGCGGTACGCGCGGGTCTGGGGCCGGTCCGTGAAAAAGGACGGGATGATGGTGGGGCGTGACCACGTCCTGGAGGATGGGGACATCGTCGAGCTACACGCGGACTGAGGGAGGACACCCGATGCCCGAGGTCGCCGCGTGCGTGTTGGCAGCGGGCCGGTCCACCAGGTTCCGGCGGGATCTGAGGGAGCGTGGGGAGGAGCCGGTGAACAAGCTCGTCTACCCGGTCGCGGGCCGTCCGATGGTGGGGTGGGTGGTGGATCGCGCCTCCCGGGTCGCGGACGTGATCCTGGTGGGCCTGGGGTACGACGCGGGCCTGGTGTGGGAGGCGGTGACGGAGCACGCGAGGGCTCCCGTCAAGCCGGTGCTTAACGACCCCGTGGACGTGCCGATGGCCCGCACCGCGGCCCGCCTCCTGGAGCGCACCAGGGCGGACGTCGCGCTGGTCCTCGCCGGCGACCAACCGACCGTGACCGAGGCGACGATGCGCGAGCTCGTCCGGGCGGCGGAGGAGCACGGGGCCGCGATCCTGGACCGAGGGGCCCCGAGCGACCCGATCAGCGGGGACGAGCTGAAGGGGCACGGGCCCCCGCTGGCGCTGGACAGGGACGCGGTCGAGCGGCTCCTGGAGACCGTCGAGCGGCTGGCGCCCGAGCGCGGCCCCAACGCGATGAACTTGAACCCGGTACTGCGGGCGTCCGGGCTGGAGTTCCGGGTCGTGCCGCCCCGGGAGGAGGGGGAGCTCCTGAACGTCAACCGCGTGAACGACGTGCGCCGGGCGGAGCGGGCGCTCAGCTCCCAGGTCGAACCCTGACCACCGCGGGCTCGCCCTCCTCGCCGTCCACCTCGATGTCCACGTCCACGAACTTCCGCACCACCCACGCGTTCGTGGTCAGGTGCGGGTCGACCCTCGACACCCCGTACTTGGACTCCCCGTCGGCGATGGAGAGGAACGGTAGTATCTGATCCCCCATGTGCTCGTCCAGCGCCATCCCCGTCCTCACGTGCCGGACCAGCTCCTCCGCCGCCTCCCGGCCCACGCGCTCGGCCGGCTTGCCCTTCTCACCGAGCGCGTCGGCGCCGAGCCGGTTCCCCCGATCGTCCTCCGCCCAGAGCACGATCCCGCTGCCCGGGCCCAGGTGCGGGTCCCGATGCTTCGGGTACGTCTCCACCTCGATTTCCGGGCTCACGCCCAGCTCCCGCTCGATCACCTCGGACGCGGCCCTGGCCTGGCGCTCGGCGACGTGCGGCGGCAACCGGACGCAGTGAGAGACGCCCCGAACCTCCTCGAGCTCCCCGAACTCGACGGCGTTAAGGGGCTTGAGCGCGTCCACCGGCTCGATCCGGGCCCGGACGATCCCGCCACCGCGCGGGTAGTGGCCCCGCCGCTCCACCTCCAGCTCGTACCGACACCCGATCCGCCGGAGGTAGTGCGCGTGCACGTACCGCTCGTAGTCCACGGGCGGCGACCACTTAACGTCCGTGCCGCCCCTCACCTCCACCTCCACCGGGGAGTCGGCGGCGAGGGCGGCGAGCTTGACCGCCTGCAGGAGCAGGGTCACGCTGCCCGCGGTCCCGATGTCGATCTCGTACTCGCCGCCGCGCACCCGACCGGGCCGAAACACCAGCTCGGTGGAGCCCACCTCCAACCCCTCGCACTCGGCGTCGCACATCTCCGCCACGGCCTTGACCGCGTGGTAGTGCTGGTGGGACATCCCGGGGTTGGGCCGGTTGGCCCGGATGTTGAACACCCGCACGGGCTTCCCCGTGAGGGCCGACATGCCGACGGCGGTGCGTAGGATCTGTCCGCCTCCCTCACCGTAGGAGCCGTCGATCTCGATCATGGCGCACCCTCCGCCGAGGGCGGCGATGACGAGGGCCCGGAAGGGCGGACGGGCCCCGGGTGACGAGAGAACCCGGGACCGAGCCGCTACTCCTCCTCCGGCTCCACCTCCACCTCCGTCTCCTCCACCTTGGGGGCCCGGATCGTCAGCAACCCGTTCCCGCACCTCGCCTTCACGCCGTTCGGGTCGATTTTCACGTCCAGGTCGATCCGCCGGGAGACCTCACCCGACACGCGCTCCCGGTACCTCGGCTCACCCTCCCGAATCCGGGGCAGCTTGACCGTCACCTCCACGTAGTCCTCGCCCGCGCGCACGCTCACGTCGTCCGGCCCGGCACCGGGCACCTCGGCCACGATCACGAGCTCACCCGGCCGCTCGTACACGTCCACGGCCGGGGTGGTGGCCCAGCGCAGCGTCCGCACCAGCTGACCGGACACCTCCTCGAGCAGCTCCCGGGGTTCCGCCTCCTGGGCGACCCTCCGCCCCTCATGAAGGACCTCCTCGAGCAGCCGACCCACGAGCCGCAGCGTCTCCTCGGCACCCTTCGACCCGGTCCGAAGCGTCTCCTCCAGCAATCGCTCGATCACGCCCACCGTAATACCCCCGGGCCAGCTCGTTCAGCCTACGTTTTAACTTGTCGAGCCCCCGCCCGTCCTCGGCCGAGACCTCGTACACCCGCACCCCCTCGTCCAGCACCTCCTCCAGCCTTTCCGGACGCTCCCACAGCTCCTCCAGGTCCGCCTTCGTGAGGACCACGTGGAAGGGCACGTCGAACTCCCGCTGAACCCGGCGCAGCAGGTCCAGCTGCTCCTCCACGTCGAACCCGCACGTCCCCGTGGGATCCAGCAGGAAGAAGACGGCGTCCGTCGCGTGCTTCAGCGCCGCGATCGCCTGACGCTCGATCGGATTCCGCTCCTCCTCCGGCCGATCCAGCAGCCCCGGCGTGTCCAGGATCTGCACCGGGTACGGGTCCTCCATGTAACCCACCTGGATCCCCTTCGTCGTGAACGGGTAGGGCGCGATCTCCGGCTCCGAACCCGTGAGCGCCGTCATCAGGGTCGTCTTGCCCACGTTCGGATGGCCCGCCAGCGCCACCGTGAACATCTCCGGGTCGATGGAGGGCAGGTCCACCAGCTTCGGCTGCACCCGACGCAGGAACCGCAGCGCGTCCCCCGCCTTCCGCCGCACCGTCGAGGCCAGCCGCCCGTACGCCTCGCGGCGCAGCCGGGCGGCCTCGGCCGGATCGTCCGCCCGCTTGAGCTTCCTGGTGTACTCCTCCCGGATCAGCCGCGCCAGCTTGGCCACCGTGTGCACGTCGGCCAGGCTCCGCTTGAGCCTCTTCACGCCCGCCACCGCGTCCGCCAGCTCCCGGTAAAACGGGTGAATCTCGTCCAGGTTCGGCGTCCTACGCACGATCTCCCAAAGCCGATCCTGGATCAGCTGCGAGGCGGTGTTCACGCGGGCGATCTCGATCGACCGGGCCCTCACCTCGGGCGGGGTTCGGGTGCCCCGAAACGACCGACGCGTGCCCTCGGCCGCCCGCTCGGCCCTCCGGAACGCGGTGTCGATGAGCTCCTCGGGGTCCGGCACCTCGGGCATCTTGCGGAACGGGTTCCCGGGCACGGGGCTCCCTCCCGTAAACCTTTTTGGAACTTTGAGGGCGCCGTGGGCGAAGGCGCGCGAACGGGGGTGCCCGATCCTTGGAGTACATCTACGCGTGCCTCCTGCTGCACGCCGCCGGTCAAGAAATCAACGAGGAGAACCTGCGGAAGGTCCTGGAGGCCGCCGGCGTCGAGGTGGACGAGGCGCGCCTGAAGGCCACGGTCGCCGCGCTGGAGGAAGTAGACATCGACGAGGCGATCGAGGAGGCCGCCGTGCCGGCCGCGGCGCCGGCCGCCGGTGCCGCCGAGGAGGAGGCCGAGGAGGAAGCCGAGGAAGAGGAGGAGGAAGAGGAAGAAGAGGAGGAAGAAGAGGAAGAGGAGGCCGAGGAGGAGGCGGCGGCCGGCCTCGGAGCCCTGTTCGGGTAAGCCTCAGAAGAACGCGTCCAGCGTCTTCTGCTCCTCCCGTTTCTCCTTTTTCTCCTCTTCCCTCTCCTCTTCCTCCTCGGAGGCCTCTTCCCCGGTCTCCCCTTCCTCTTCTTCCTCTTCCTCCTCCACGGCGAGCGTCTCGACGGCCTTCTCCCCTTCAGCCGGGGCCTCCTCAACCTCCCTCATCATCTCCTCCACACGCTCACGCAGCTCCTCGCGCCGCGCCTCCTTCAGCCTCTTCCTCACCTGCAGCGACCGGTTGTAGATCCGCTGCGCCACCCGGGGATCCTCGCACAGGTACGCGATCTCCCGCTTCGTCAGCCGCAGGTACCCGGCGATCCCGCTCAGGATCTCCAGACCGCGCTCCGACTCCTCCTCCACGAACCGGCGGAAGGCGACCTGCAGGATCGGAATGATGTCGTTCTTCGCCACCCGGGTCGACACGTGCATGCGCTCCGCGACCTTCTCGGCGATGGAGTTGAGGATTTCCCGCTCCCGCCTCGTCAGGCTCAACTTGCGCAGGATCCTGGGCGGCTGGAACCGCACGAATCCCGGGGGCTTCCCGCGCCGGGCCGCCGCCACCCCGGTCGTCATCAGGTCGGTCGCGTACACGTACTTGAACCGCCAGTTCCCGGTCTCGATCGCCCGGGACGAGAAGACGTCCGCCTTGGACAGGTAATCGTACGCCCGCTCGATCTCCTCCGGCTCGCTGTACGCCCGGGGCACGTTCTGCGCGATCCAAAGGAGGACGTCGTCCGGGTCCTCGTCCAGGTTCCACAGGGCCCGGCGCGCCTCCCGGGGCGGCTTGTTGAAGATCCGACCCAGCGCCTCGAAGATGGTGATCTCCTTGTCCCGCCACCCCAGGTCCCGCACGTCCTCGACCGTGACCCGACCCGTGGACCTGGCGATCGCCTCGAGGTCGTTGATGGCGGCCCGCAGGTCGCCCCGGGCCCGACGGGCGATCATCTGTAGGGCGCGCTCGTCGTACTCGACGCCCTCCGACTCGCAGATCCGGCGCAGCACCTCCACGATGTCCCGCTGCCGCAGCCTCCGGAACTCGATCATCCGGACCTCGTCACGCAGCGACTTGGGCAGGCTCCACGGATCGTTGGCGACGAGGATGAGCGGGTTGCGGGCGCGCTTCACGGCCCGAATCAGCGCGGTCACGCCGCCCCGGTCCTCGCGCGGGTCGATCCCGTCCACCTCGTCCACGAGCACCAGGACCCGGTCCGAACCCTCCACGCGCTCGTGGCGGCCTCCGGCGCGTTGAACCAGGCGGAGTAGGGACCGTCCCGTGGAGGCGCCTCCCACGACCTTCTCGATGACGTCCCGGGTGCGCTTGTCCGAGGCGTTCAGCTCGACCACGTCCCAGCCGAACTCGTTCGCGAGGGCGTAGGCCGCGCTGGTCTTGCCCGTGCCGGGCGGCCCGTGCAGGAGGACGGCGCGGGGCTCGGGCGGCTCGCCCCGGGCCCACTGGTTCGCCCACGCGACCAGCTCCTTCTTCGCCTCCTCCTGGTTCGCCAGGTCCCTCAGGCGCCGGGGCCGGTACTTCTCCGTCCAGGGGACCAAGGGGGCTACCCGCCGGAGTACTTGCTGCCCAGCGCGTGGATGCGGGCCAGGAGCGCCTCCAGCTGGATGCGCTCGTCCGAGCCTCGCACGAGCCGGTACTCGAAGTCACCCACGGCCTCCACCAGCTCCGGCACCGCCTCCTCCGGGATCTCGTCCATCTCCAGCACCTCGCGGTGCACCTGCCGGACCACGTCTTCCCCGGACATCCCGTACCGCGAGAGCAGCTCGTGCAGCAGGTCCCTCGCCCGCTCGAACTCCCCGTTCCACGCGTGGTGGATCATCTGACGGACCTCCTCGGGCCGGGCCGTGGCCGCGATCTGGTACACCGTGTCCTCGTCGACCCTCGCGCCCAGGGCGGCCGCCGCCTGCAGGATGTTAATGGCCCGCCGCATGTCACCCTCGGACACGTACACGATCGCGTCCAGGGCCTCGTCCGTGACCTCCACGCCCTCGTTCTCGGCAATCTCCCGCAGCCGCCGCTTGATCGCGTCCTCCGGCAGCTTGGTGAACTTGAAGACCACGCAGCGGCTCTGGATCGGGTCGATGATCGCGGACGAGTAGTTGGCCGCCAGGATGAACCGGCACGCGTCCGAGTACATCTCCATGATCCGTCGCAGGGCCTGCTGCGAGTCCCTCGTGAGGTTGTCCGCCTCGTCCAGGAAGATGATCTTGAACTTCGCTCCACCCATCGGCCGCGTCCGGGCGAAGTTCTTGACCTTGGTCCGGATGACGTCGATGCCGCGCTCGTCCGAGTTGTGCAGCAGAACGGGCACCTCACCCGCGAAGAACATCTCCGTGCCCGGCACGCTGACGTCGTACACGTACCCCTCGCTCCGCACGACCTCGATCCTCCGGATCCGAACGCCGCGCAGGTCCGAGGTCAGGAGCCCGACCAGCCGGTCGTACGCCGACCTGGCCCCCGGCCGCACGTCCCGGCGCTCGGGCAGCAGCTCCAGCGCGAGGCCGGCGTCGATCAGGCCGTCCTCGGAGAGGTTCTCCAGCTCCTCGGACAGCCCCTCGCTCACCCGGCGCGCCAGCTCCACCACGGGATCGGCCGGGATCGCGCGCCTCGGCCTCGGCTCCTCGAACGAGCCGTCGCGGACGAAGCCCTCCACGCCGCACAACCGGGCCATCCAGTTGAGCTCGACGTCCCCGACGAGCCCGGCCAGGTCCTCGAGCCGCTCGGTCGTCATCAGGTCCAGCGGGGCCTGGAAGGTCAGGAGCACGTCGCCCTCCCGCAGCGCGGAGGCCGGCACGGCCTCGAGCCCGTCCCCGCGGAGCACCATGACGGCGTGGTCGCCGGTGAGCTCGAGCACGTGCCCCGACTCCAGGTGCACGCGCAGGTAGCCCGGGGCCCGGTGCCGGATCAGGTAGCGCACGGGGGCCCAGGCGACGCGCCCGTTCGCGACCGTGAGCACCTCCAGGCCGCGCACCCGAACCCGAGCGTCCCCCTCGGGCTCCAGCAGCGCCTCGTCCAGCTCCCGGAACGTGGTGAGGAACGTCCTCCCGTTCGCCCGGACCACCAGCGGCGTGTCCGGGGACACGGAGGCGTTCAGCTCCAGGAAGTTATCCCGCCAGTGCTCCCCGTACAGCTCGCGGGCCAGGCACAGCGCGGCCGTGGTCTTGCCCGTGCCGGGCGGTCCGGCGAAGAGCAGGTTGGGCATGTCGCCCCGCTTGACGTACTCCTGGAGCCGCTTGACCACGTGCTCCTGGTCCACGATGTCCTCGAGCCGCTTGGGCCGGTACTTTTCCACCCAGGGTACCTCCAGCACCTCGACCTCGTCGTGCTCGGACAACGCCGCACCTCCCCGAAGAAGAGGCGTGTGGCGGGGGCTACCCGGTTAAGTACTTCATCGTCGGCAGCTCGCGGCGCATCCGCTCCATGTACTCCACGCTGTCCGCCACGTCCGTGAACACCTCCTCAACCCGCTCCACGTGCTCCTTCTCCACGACGTCCGATCCCTCCTTCTCCGCCACGATCCGGGCCGGCTCGAGCAGCCGGGTCGCGTACCGGAGGGACTTCTCCTCGCCCAGGTCGGTCAGGTACTCGTGCGCCTCGTCCGTCAGCTCGATGTCCTGCACCCGGGCCCGGATGCCGATGATCTCCCGGATCTCCTCCCGCTTGAACGGCCGCGTCCGCGCGATCAACAGCCGGTCCAGCAGGTCCCCCGGGATCCCGTGCGGGGCCTCCTCGTCCGTGCCCCGCACCTTCGCCATCGCCCGGTTGGTGGCCATCACCAGGATGGGCGCGATCTCCTCCTCCAGAGACCGGTTCAGGAACGCGAACGCCTCGATGTCCAGCATGTGTGCCTCGTCGATGAACAGGACGCCCGGAACCAGCCGGGCCTCGCCCTCGTCCACCATCTTCTGCACCTGCTCGTCCACCTTCTCCCGGATCTCGTCCGTGATCTCCTCCTCCCGGAACCCTAGCAGCCGACCCGCCCTCACGTTCGCCATGTCCAGGTCGTGCAGCGTGACCACCCGCTTGATCTCCTTCTTCTTCTGCACCGGGCCCTCCGGCACCTCCACCGCGCGCACGCCCAGGATCTCTTCCTCCTCCTTCTCCAGCGCCTCCTTCGCCCGACCCAGCTTCGCCACCCGACCGCTCTCCAGGTCGATCTGGATCACGTCACCCTCCCGCACGCCCGCCTGCACCAGCTGCACCGCGATCTCCTCGGGCACCTTGAACTTCCGCCGATCGTCCCGCGTGCTGACCTCCAGGATCGCCCCGCTGGGCACCTCCATGTACGGCGAGAGCGGGTGCTTCGCCCGCTCGATCTCCAGGCTCTCCACCTTGCCCTCGATCACCTCCCGCGTCTCCGTGATCTCGACCCCGATCGCCCGCCGAATCGCCTGCTGCAGGAACTCCGCCTTGCTCAGGTTCGTTCCGTAGATCTCCGAGCCGGAGATCGAGACGAAGGGAACGTCCTCACCCAGCTCCCGCGCCATCCCGTACGCGATCGCCGTCTTACCGGTCCCCGGCGGGCCCACCAGCAGCAGCCCGTGCCCGGACCGGCGCCCCTCCCGCACCATCTCCACGATGATACCGGCCGCCTCCCGGGCCTCCTCCTGACCGACCAGACCGTCACCGACGGGCTTGGCCCGCAGGTTCTCGTCGAGGCCCAGTCCGGAGATGTGCGAGTGCGCCCCGACCGCCTCCTCCCGGGTCGAGGACTCGGTGATCTCCTCGATCTCAACCATAATCCGCATCCCTCGTTGACCGTCATGCACTTATATTTAAAATTTTCTGGAACGGTCCGAGGGGTTCCGATCACCCGATGGAGAACAACGCCGCTTCGGGCAACCCATAATCGAGCGCGCGGCGGCCGGCGCCGCCGGGGTGAGGACCGTGATCACCGTGATCATCTCCGAGGCCCCGTACGGGCGGGAGCGCGCCTACTCCGCCCTGAGGTTCGCGCTGACGGCCCTCCTCGAGGGCGAGGACGTCCGGATCTTCCTGATCGAGGACGGCGTGTACGTGGCCAAGGAGGGGCAGGACCCGGACGAGGTGCCCAACTACCTGGAGCTGCTGCGGCAGTGCATCGAGCAGGGGGCGGAGGTCAAGGTCTGCGGACCGTGCTCCAAGGCCCGCGGGATCACCGAGGACGACCTGATCGACGGCGCCGAGCTCGCCACGATGCACGACCTGGTGAGCTGGGTTCGGGAGTCCGACAACGTTATCTTCTTCTGAACTCCGGGCGCGTGGAGGGCGAACGTGCGCTGGATCGCGATCCTCACGATCCTCCTCGCTCCGGTGCCCGCCCACGCCACGGTCTACGTGGCCACCTGGACCGGGCCGGGGCTCGACACCGACCCCAACCCGGAGACCAACTGCTGGACGACCTCCGCCTGGGACGTGCGCTGGTGGAACGAGCACCTGCAGGAGCTCCCGATCCGGGAGCGCGTGGTCCTGATCCCGATCAAGGACGTGCACCGCTGGCGGCACGTCCTGTACACCGGCGTGGATCCGAAGACGGGGATCCACGTGGACGTCGTCTACGTGCCGGGAGGGTGGCGGCCCGAGGATCACTGGGGGTCCGACTGGGTCGACCTGCTGCGGTGGGCGCAGCTGCACCTGGGGATCGGGTACGTGGGCATCTGCGCGGGCGCGACCACGTACATCCGCGCCTTCCCGTGCGTCAAGGCGGTCGACGGGCTCAAGGGACACGCCGAGCCGCGCGTGCTGCTGCTCCCGCACCCGGCCAACCCGCTCGCCAACGAGCCGGGCAGCACCTACGAGATGCGGATGTACTACGCGAACGGGCCCGGGATGTCCTTCCGGCGGGGCTGGTACACCATCAAGTACTACATCGACCGTCGGTGGCACACCGTGCGCGCCTACTGCGACGTCCGAGGGGTGGCCAAGTACCTCGAGAAGGTCAAGGGCTGGGCCTACGTCGTCGGCCGCTGGATCGTCGACGGGGTGGAGAAGGGCCGGTTCGCCATCATGAGCGTGCACCCGGAGATCATGGGACGACGGAACCGCGACCCCGACATGGTCAAGATGTTCGTGTACGCGCTCCTGTGGGCCGCGAAACGGCTGCCCGCGGATTGGATACTGACGGTGTCCCCGGGTCCCACCGTGATCGTGCCGAAGCCCGGGAAGGACCGCCGGGTGACGCTCACGGCCACGCTGACGAACTGGGTGAACGAGCCGATCTCCGAGTTCCCGGTGGAGGTAACGATCGAGGGGCCCACGAGGGACCGGAGCCTGCAGCTGACGACGAACGAGCAGGGGATGGTGAGCGTGACCGTGCCCGTGACCCGGGAGGGGGAGTACCGGGTCCGGTTCCGGGCGGTGGACGCGTCCGCCACGGTCGAGATCGTGGCCGGCCGGCGGGAGCGGCAACCGTCACCGGCGGCCGGACTCCCGATCCTGCTCGCGCTGGCGGCGCTCCTCCGGGCCCTGCAGCGATCGCAGCGTCACCTCCACCAGCCGACGGGCCACTCGGTCCAGCACGGCCGGCGCCAGCGGATCCGGGTCCCGAATGTAGCGGCCGGTGGTGACCAGTAGGTGATCCCCGGGGGCGCCCAGCGACCGAAGCTCCCGGGCCACGGGCCCCGAGGCCTCCCTCAGACTCAGCACCCGGACGTCCTCGCTCCCGTAACCGAACACGCCCCCGGTGCTGACGGTGGTCGCCCCCGCCTCACGCCCCGCCCGCGCCAGCCTGGCCGTGACGGGCGTGGTCCGGCCGCCCGCGATTGTGATCACCACGACGTCCGGTCTCCACTTTTCCACCAGGGACTCTGCCTTCTCCTCCCGCACATACTCCGGAACGGCGATCACGTCCCGATCCGGGTGAGCGCGGCCCAGCCGGGCGCAAAACTCGGCCTTGTTCTCGCCCACCCGGGCCCCGTGCCGGAGGTGGATCACGTCGTTCGGCTCGACCTCCTGACCGTCCACGCACACTACGGTTTCCGGTCCTCCGCGGTGGGTTTCAACCAGTTGGATGAAAACCCGGAACCCGAGCCGTCCCACTCCGCACAGTAGCACGGTGCCCCGAGGCCGCTTGCGGCGCTCCAGCCGGGCCAAACCGGGCAACGCCCATCCCTCCTTAAATAATCGTTTCGATAGTTGGGAGGACGATCTCGTGATATCCCGAGGCGGCCCGGCGGGCCCAGGGGTGCGCGCCATGGCGGAGGTTAAGGCCATCTTCATCAAGTGCGGCAACCTGGGAACGACCATGATGGTGGACATGCTCCTGGACGAGCGCGCCGACCGTGAGGACGTCGAGTTCCGCATCCTGAGCAGCTCCGTCAAGATGGACCCGGAGTACGTGGAGGACGTCGTTCAGACCGCCCTGGACCTGGCGGAGGACTTCGAGCCGGACTTCATCGTGTACGGCGGCCCCAACCCGAGCGCCCCCGGTCCCTCCAAGGCCCGGGAGATGCTCGCCGAGTCGGACTACCCGGCCGTGATCATCGGGGACTCCCCCGGGCTGAAGGTGAAGGACGAGATGGAGGAGCAGGGCCTGGGCTACATCCTCGTCAAGCCGGACGCCATGATCGGCGCCCGCCGCGAGTTCCTGGACCCGGTCGAGATGGCCGTGTACAACGCCGACCTGGTGAAGACGCTCGCGGCCACGGGCGTCCTGAGGCTGGTCCAGCGGACCTTCGATGAGCTCATCGAGAAGGCCAAGGAGGGCGAGATCACCGAGGACGACCTGCCGCGGCTGGTCATCGACCGGAACACGCTGCTGGACGAGCTGAAGGACGAGTTCGAGAACCCGTACGCGCGCGCGAAGGCGATGGCCGCGCTCGAGATCGCCGAGGACGTGGCGGACGTGACCGTCGAGGGCTGCTTCATGGAGCAGGACAAGGAGCGGTACGTGCCCATCGTCGCCTCCGCCCACGAGATGATGCGACAGGCCGCCAAGCTCGCCGACGAGGCGCGCGAGATCGAGAAGTCCAACGACACCGTCCTCCGGACCCCGCACGCGCCGGACGGCACGGTGCTCTCCAAGCGGGAGCTCATGGAGGACCCGAAGTAACGCCCCGGGCCTCCACCACCCACTCCTTCTCCACCACTTCCGCTAATTCCCCCTCCACGTACGCCCGAAAGAGGAGCAGGGCCCGACGAACGCCCTGCCGCTGCCGCCTCGCGATCCTCTCGTCCGGCCTCAGCAGGTTCGCGTGCACGTCGGTCCGGGCCACCACGGTCACCCTGCCGTCGTCCAGGCAGATCGCGCCCCGGCCGATCCCCGCGGTCGTGCCGATGCCCACGTCGGCGCCGGTCCTCTCTCGTACGGCCCGAGCCATGAGCTTGGCCACTTCCCGATCCTTCTCCTCCGAGTAGGCCTTTGCACCGGATTTCGTGGTGTAATCGGGCTCGGGCGGGTCAACCCCGAGCAGCCCGCGGAGCCCGGAGATCGTGGGGATGAAGCAGGCGGCCACGACCGAGACGCGCCCCTCCAGGCTGTCGCCCAGGATGTCGGAGCCCAGCTCCCCGGTGTAACCGCTCGCGGAGGCGTGGATCTCCCTCCCCACGCGCCCGTGCGTGAAGCACTCGGCCGTGGCCACGCGAAGCACGGGTGCCCCTCCGGCGGGCCGAGGCGACCCATTTTAACGACCCCGACGGCTCCACCGGCGCGGGGTCCCGGTTGCGGGGCGAGCGCGGCATCACCGACCTCACCGAGACCGTGACCTCGCGCCCGTTTTGGGACGTCGTTCGGGAGGTGGGGTACCTCAAGGCGGAGGAGGTGCTGGAGGTACTCCCGGAGGACGCCCGGGTGCTCATCCTAGGTGGCTACCTCACCGGCGTCTTCGCGTCCGAGCTGCTGGTGGAGGAGGGGTACGACGTGACCGTCCTGGACCCGGAGCCCGCCGTGGGCGACCTGCTGCCCGACGGGGTCCGATTTCGGGCCGCGCGGGTCCCCCCGCCGGGCCGCTACGACGCGGTCCTCGACTTCACCGGCCTGGGTGGGGTGGATCCGCGCTCGCTGCGGCGACTCGGCCCGGAGATCCTGGTCGTGGAGAACCCGGAGGGGAACCTCAACGATCCCCGCGTGGAGGAGCATAACGAGACTGAGGAGAGGCTGAAGGCCGGGGAGGAGTCGTACGAGCTCCGACTGATGGACGCCCCGTTCGAGGTCAAGACCTCCGGCACGTTCACCCTCTCCATCCGCGTCGTCCGGGAGGCGGCCAACCGGCTGGAGCGGCACTACGGCGTCCTCTACGCGATCCCCGGGATCGTCAACCTCGAGCGTTGGACCTTCGCGCTCAAGCGACCCAGGGAGGGCGTGGAACGGGCCAAGGAGCGGCCCGCGGTGACCGTCTCGCAGCTCCGGGGCGCCGTGGACCCGGACGAGGTGCTCGGGGAGGTCCTGGATGAGCTCCTCTTCGAGGTCCGAGAGCGTTAGCGTGGGCGAGGTGCTGGAGACGCTCGACGAGCTCGCCCCCTTCGACCGGGCCGTGAAGGGGGACGAGGTGGGCCTCGTCGGTGGGTCCGAGTCGCAGGAGGTGAGCCGCGTCCTCGTCTGCCTCGACCTCACCCCCGACCTCGCCTCAAAGGTGCCCGAGGGCACCCTGGTCGTCTCCCACCATCCGGTTCCGGAGCCGCTCCGGGACGTCGGGTTTCCGATCATCGTCGCACACTCCAACTGGGACGCCGCCCGAGGGGCCCTCGCGCTGGCCGAGTTCCTCGGCCTGGAGGACGTCGAGCGTCCCCACGACCTCGCCGCCCTGGGCTCGTTCGACGGTACCCTACCCGAGTTGTTGGACCGGGTCTCGAGGCTCGACCCGCCCGAGCTGCGCGTGGTTGAGGCCACGGTCGACGCGTCCCGGGTCCTAGCCGTCCCGGGCTTCGGTCTGTCCCGGCCCGACTTCGTGGAGCTGGCGGCCGAGGTCGGGGCCCGCGTGGTCGTGTCCGGGGACCTGACCCACCACGTCGCGCTCCGGGCTCGGCTTCTGAACGTCAGCTGCGTGGACGCCACCCACGCCGCCACCGAGCTGCCCGGGCTCCGGGAGCTGCGAAGGGAGCTGGACGAGCGGCTCCCGGTCAAGGTTGAGCTGGTCGACCCGCGCTGCCCCTGGGGGGTCGAGGTTGAGGTTCAAGCGGGCCCTCCGGGAGGTACGAATCGACCGTCATCGAGCCGATGAGGGGGCGATAGTGCGACTGCTCTCCGCGAAGGGCCCGCGCGTTCACGACCTGTTCCGGGCCGCCTTCGAGGAGCGGTTGCGGTACCGCGGGGAGCGGGTCCTGCTGACGTCCACGATCCACGTGACGAACGAGTGCCGGATCCGACCCAGGTGCGCGTTCTGCGGGTTCGCGGCCGGCGCGTCCCCGAGAGGGTACCACCGCCCGTTCACCAGGTCCTACGAGGAGGTGGCCGAGGCGGCGCGCGCGATCGAGCGATCCGGGATCCCGAGGGTGAGCTGCTCGGGCGCGTACCGGGGCGACGGCGGCCGGCTCGCCGTCATGGCCGCGAGGGCGGTGAAGGAGCACACCGACCTGCTCGTCCTGGTCAACTTCGGTCACGACCTGTCCCGCGAGGCGCTCCGGGGGCTCCGGGAGCTCGGTGTGGAAACCGTCTGTTGCAACCTGGAAACCATCAACCGCGGGCTCTTCGAGCGATTGAAGCCCGGGGACGACCTCGACGCCCGGATCCGGACCTGCGAGCTCGTGTGCGAGCACGGGATCGGCCTCTCCAGCGGCCTCCTGGTCGGCGTTGGTGAGTCGCGGAGGGATCGGGCCCGGCACCTGCGGTTCCTGGCCCGGTTCGAGACGCTCATGGAGATCCCGATTATGGGGTTCCACCCGTACCCCGGGACCCCGATGGAGAACCACCCCCGGTGCCCGCTCCTGGAGCAGGCTCGGGTGATGGCGGTGGCCCGGCTGATGTACCCGGACCTGATGATCACGGCCCCGACCCCGACGATCGGTCCCGAGGAGGTTCAGGTGGCCCTGATGGCCGGGGCGGACAACCTGGCGACGGTCATCCCGGACGACCATCCGCACGAGGTCAAGGGAGTGGGGAGCCCGCGCACGGGCAACCTCGACCGCGTGATCGAGCTCATCGAGAACTTCGGGCTCAAGCCCGCACTGAGCGTGAACGAGGGTAGGCGGGCTTGCTTGACCTGCTCCGGGAAGCGTGCGAGTCCCTCGACGCAGCCCTCGAGCTGAAGCGCCGGGCGTACGGAGGCGGGCTAGACGTGGACGGACTGGTGTCGGACCTACTGGAGCTCTCGGACCGCGAGCTGGAGGCTCTGGGGGACAACCTCCGCACCTTCCCCATGGGCTGCGACCTGATCGAGCTCGCCGTGGGACCGTGCGCGTCCGACCAACCACCGGAGATCATCCTGGCGAACGCGGAGTTGGCGGACCGGATGGGCCTCTGCCTGCACGTGTGCGCCTACGCGGTGGCCGACGCCGCCGAGCGCGCCGGGATGCGTCCCATCGAGCTCTTCCGCCGGCTCGTGGACCGCGTCCGCGTTCCCGTGGACGTGGATCACCTCGGGGCCCGCGGGCCGATGAGGTTTCCCCGGGACGTCACCGAGTGTGAGGGGACCTGCTACCTCCAGGGTCCCCCCTGCGTGGAGTGCCCCCGGGGCCGCGTCCACCGGCGGCTGATGGACCGGGAGCGTGGGCAGGACGAGGACCCGCTCGAGTGGCTCAAGGTCGCCTCCTCCGTGTGCGTCAACGTGACCGGGGAGGGCGGTCAGGGGGCCGAGGGTCACGCGGCGCCGCTCGAGGAGATGCGGCGGGTGGTGCGCGCCGCCCGGGAGGTGGGCGCGGGCGTCGGCGCCATCCTGCACGTGGGAGACGGGGAGGACGATCTGGCGGACGGACTTCGGGCGGCGGTGGAGGACCTAGGGGTCGATTACCTGGCGATCGAGGGAGGACCGTTCAACCGGGCCGACGACCGGCTGACGGCCTTTCGACGGGCCGTGGTCGCGGCGCGGATCCTGGCCCCCGGCAAGGTGGTGATCACGAACGGGGCCTACCGGGACGAGCTCGCCGCCGGCCTGCGGGCCGGCCTGAACGGGGCCATCTCCGGCTTCCCCGGGAACCACCACGGGTACATGGTGGGTTACGAGCCCGGAACCGCCCGTCGCGGTAGGTTCGGGCTCCCCCGGGTGTTCGCGCTCATGAAGCGGGTCCTCGGGGACAGGTACGGTCAGACGAGCGTTCCGGCCGGTTGGAGCGAGCTCGACGGTATCGTGCGAGCCTCCCTGATGCTCGGCGAGGACCTGGTGTACCCGAACGACGTCTCCGGGATCCCCGTAGGGGACGTTCACTGGGTGGCCGCCCTGCGGTCCGGTCGGGCCCGAGAGCTCGAGCCCCGGGTGAGGAGCGCGCTGGAGGTCGCCCGCGAGGTTAACGGGGACACGATCGCCCTGCTGGGGGGCCGGTTCCCGGCCTGGGGTCTTGCCAAGGCGCTGGACGAGGTCGGGGTCTCGGAGATCCTCATCAGCGACCCGGACGCGTGGGTGGAGCGGGTCACGGTGCGGCTGCTCAACGAGGAGCTGGACGCGACCGTGCACGGGATGGGGGGCGACGACCGGAGGGCCGTGGAGGAGGCGGACGAGGCCCTGGTGACCGCGGTCCTGCCCCGGGTGGCCCGGAGGATCGCGGAGCGGACGGGGGCTCGACCGGCCTGTGAGCCTCGGTAGGCTCCTGCTGCGCGCCGTCAGGGAGTCGAGCGAGGGTCGCCGTCTGGGTGACCGCGAGGAGGAGGTCCGGGCCGTCCGCGAGCGTCTCCGGACCGCCGACCGCATCGTGGTGGTCACCTCCAACCGGGAGAAGCTGGAGGCGGTCAACGAGGTCCTGCGATCGTTCGGGCTCCCGGAGGCGGAGATGCACGAGGTGCCCACCGAGATGGCGGACGCGACCCCGTGCCCCGCCCTCTTCAAGGCCCTGCTGGGCGTTCAGACCTCGGACGCCGACGTCGCGATCGCCCGGGGTCGCCTCGGGGTCCCCGGCTCCGGGGCGATGACCGTCTTCGTGGACGACCGGTGCCGCGTGCTCACGGCCGCCCTATCCCCTCCGCACGTGCTGCACGGGCTGTCCGTTCGCGAGGCCGTGAGGCGGGAGACCCGGCGGGCGCTCGAGCGGCTCGGTATGGTGCACGGGCGGCGTGATGTTACCAAGTATCATGACGACTCATCGAAGGAATAAACAGCTCACTTGATCGTTTCGCCACCCACCGAGAGAGCGGGGCCCTTGTTCTCCATCCCCTCTCCCGGCGATCCCGACTCCACCGAGCGCCTGCTCGACTGGTTCTCCGACGAGCCCGAGGTGACCCGGGTGTACATGGGCCTGCCGGCCCTGGGCACCGGCCGGGCCACCGTCGTCCACGTGGACGTGGACACGGTCGAGTCCGTGGCCGAGGCGTGCGACTCGCACGACGTCGACCTGGAGATCGTGATGAACCCACTCTGCACGGCGGAGGTCGTCTCGAACCGGGACGGGTTCTCCGGGTTCGAGCGTACGCTCTCCGAGCTTGACGACGCCGGGGTGGAGCACCTGGTGCTGTCGGACCCACTCCTGATCCGCGCCGCCCTCGAGCGGGGTTTCCACGTGTCCGTCTCCTGCGTCTCGGAGGTGAACACGCCCCGACGGGCCCGATACTACGACGAGTTGGGCGTGGACGAGATCACCCTGGACACGAACGTGAACCGGCGCCTGGACGTGGTCGAGGCCATCGCGGGCGAGGTCTCCGCCCGGTTGCGGATCATCGTGAACGAGGGGTGCCTGCCCGACTGCCCGTACCGGCCGTACCACTTCTGCCTGTTCTCCCACGCAACCCGCTCCGAGGCGGGGGTCGTGGAGGACTCGTACTACGTCCGGTGCGTCTCGGAGCGGCTGAACAACCCGACGCTGCTGGTGCAGCAGCCGTTCGTGCGTCCGGAGGACGTGGATGAGTACCGGAGGCTGGGGGTGGACTCGTTCAAGATCGCGGGGCGCGCCAACTCGACCCGGTGGATCCGGCGCGCGGTGAGGGCGTACCTGCAGCGCCGGTACGATGGGAACCTGCTCGACATCCTGGACTGTCCCACTACGCTGCGGCACCTGGTTCACCTGGACAACCGGGAGCTCGACGGGCTGCTGGAGCGGGCCGGTCGGTGCGATCAGAGGTGCTCGGAGTGCGGGTTCTGCGAGCGGCTGGCGGAGCGGGCCGTGAGTTACCGGGGCGGGTTGACGGATGCCGGCCGGCCTGCAACCGTCGAGGCTGACTGAGGCCCGGCGGCGGGCCGAGTCGCGCCTGTCGAACTTGCTGGGGAAGCCCGTGGGCGTGCTGCAGCTGACGGTGTTCGCGATGCCGTGCGGCTGCGTGGGGGTCTCGCTGGAGACTCGGAACCTGGTCCGGGAGGACGTGGAGGTGTTCGAGTCCAAGCTCCGGGAGCTGCTGTCGTCGCTCGCGCGCGGGATCCTGGGGAAGAAGCCGAACGTGTACTACGCCCGGCTGGCACCGTCCCGGTACGACGTGGTCAGCGTGACGGGGCGGATCGCGTGCGATGAGTGCCGCAAGGAGCTGGAGGGGGCGGCCGACCTACTCACGTTCTGAGGGGTGACGCGGCTGTGCCCGGCCCAAAGGACGGGGCGGTCACGGTCGGCCGACGCGACCGGCCGCCTCCGCCCCGCCGGCTGCGTGTACCGGGCGGGTTCCGCCCGCCGTCATCGTTCTCCGGCGGGCCGCCGCGCCCGGCCGCTTCCGGGGTCGGGTCGACTCATTTAAGCGCTTTCGGGAAGAACTCCCGGCGCGCCTCCTCCAGGCTGATCCCCTTCACCCTCGCGTACGCCTTCCTCAGCGTCTCGGCCCGAACCTCGTAGTGGCCCTCCTCCCGGGCGATCTCGAGCGCCTCACGCACGACGTCCTCCAGAAGCTCGGGGTGATCATCCTCCAGCCTCTTCAGGTACCGGAGCGCCAGCGGACGGACCGTGTAATCGTCCGGGATCAGCCGCAGCGACCTCAGCCGCTCCTCCGGCCGATCGCTCATACCTCGGCGCCCTCCAGCGCCCGGGCGCACGGGCAGTTCCGCTCCTCCGGGATCCGATCGATCGCGGCTTCGATCAACCGGACCACCTGGGGCCGCAGCCGCTCGACCAGCTCGAACACCTCGTCCACCGTCCGTCGCCGCTCGTCCACCCCGGCCGCGTAGTTGGTGCAGATGCACACGGTCGCGTAGCACAGCTCGAGCTCCCGGGCGAGCACGACCTCCGGGAACCCGGTCATGCCCACGACGTCGCCACCGAGCCGGGCGAAGGCGCGGATCTCGGCCGGCGTCTCGAACCTCGGCCCCTCGGTGGCCACGTACACCGCCCCCTCCTTGAGCTCGAGCCCGAGCTCCTCGGCCGCCTCCCGGAGCGCCCTCCGAAGCTCCGGGCAGTAGGGCTCGGTCACGTCCACGTGCACCACCTTGTCGTCGTAGAAGGTGGTGGGGCGGCTCTTCGTGAAGTCCAGGAAGTCGACCGGCAGGACCAGGTCCCCGGGCTCGTACTCGTCCGCGTTGATCACGCCCACCGAGTTGGTGGCCAGGATCCGCTCCACGCCCATCTCCCTGAGCGCCCAGACGATCGCCCGGTACTCGATCCGGTGCGGCGGACGCTCGTGGCCCCGCCCGTGCCTGTTGATGAAGTAGACCCTGCGGTCCCCCAGTCGGGTGATCTCCACCCGGACGCGGCCGTACGGGGTGTTGACGGTGCGGGTGCCCTCGGGGTGCCCGGGCCGGAACCCGGTGCCCCCGATCACGCCCACCCTCATGCTCGATCCCGCTTCACCACCGGTTCTACCGCCGCCTTGAGAATCTCGAACGTCTCGTCCTCGTTCCACCCGGCGGTGTCGAGCACCAGGTCGTAGATGGTGAGGTCCGTGGGGTCGACGCCGTAGATCTCCCGGTACCGCTTGAGCTCGCTCCGCTCGCGCTCCCGGATCCGGCGCTTCGCCTCCTCCACCGAGATACCCTCGCGGCGCGCGATGCGCTCCGCCCGGACGTCCAGGGGTGCCTTCAACCAGATCTTAACGTCGGCCAGGTCCGGACCCTGAACGTGCTCGAGCTCGCCGGCGGCGACGAACGCGGCGAGGCGTCCCTCCAGCACCACGTCCCCCTCCTCCGCGGCCTCGCGCTGCCTCCGATCGATCTCCAGGTCGATCTCCGGGTCCTCCTCGGCGAGCCGGGAGAACTCCTCCAGGGTCATTCCCCGCTCCTTCGCCATCTCCCGGAAGATCTGGCCGGCGTACACGTGTCGGAGTCCGAAGTGTTCGGCGAGGCGGCGGGCCATGGTGGTGGTGCCGGAGCCCGGCGGGCCACCGATGGTGATGACGACGCCGATCGGGAAGCACCCCGTCTACTCCTCTGACTCCTCCTCGGCCGGCTCCGGCGGCTCCTCACCGGGCAGCGGTGGCAGCCACGGCTGCTCGCGCTTCTGCCGCCAGAACTTGTACCGGACCTTGTCCTTGATCAGCTTCCGCATGCACTCCGGGCAGAGCACGCCGCCGTAGGGTCGGTTGGGGCGCTTCTGGGTCTTCGGCGTCTTCCGGAAGTCGATGTTGCGGCCCCGGATCACGCCGTTCAGCCGCCGGCCGCAGGCGCCGCACTTGGGCCAGTTCGGGATCTTCTTCTCGAAGTGGATCACGGTGCGTCCTCCGGGCGTCCGCTTGTACACCCGCCGGCGGGATCGGGAGCGGTACCGAGGCTCGGGCACGGTTACCCACCCCCGCGCACCCGGGACACCAGCAGCTCGGCTAAAGGCTTGAGGGGAAGGGAGACGACGGTCGCGCACAGGATGTACCAGCCCACGGGACCGATCTCACGCCCCACGAAGGGCACGTGGAAGGGGAGCTTGAGCGTCCAGTGCGCGAGCCGGTACTCGAGCGTGTAGATGATCACGATGATGGGCGGGAACGTGATCAACATGGCCTTGAGGTTCTTCATCATGACCCGGGACTGGATCTCGAACGTCTCCTGCGCGTGGTCCCGGATCCGCTCCTCCAGCTCTCGAACGCGCTCCATGTCCCCCAGCATCTTGGCCTTCTCGAGCTCTCGCTGGTATTTCTTAACCTCGTTTACCTTCGATTGGATCCGCTCCAGCTCCTCCCGGCCGATGACGAGCTCGTACACCACGTCGATGAAGAAGATGACTATGGCGGCCGCGACGAGCATGCCCAGGGCCGGGCCGAAGTACCGGAGGAAGGGGTCCACGAGCGGGTAGAAGTGTCGGGCGAGGGAGCCCCAGTCCACGGGCACCACCCTACAGGGACCGGACGGACTCGACGAACTCCCTCACGGCCCGGTCGAGCTCTCCGTCGTGGTTCTCGATGATCTTCACCGTGGCCCCCGTCTTGGCCGCGTAGGCGAACGCGGCCATCCGGTTCACCTCCTGGTGCTCCTCGATCTCGTGCGCCCGGTCGTAGTCTCGCTGCCGCTCCTCCGCGTCCTTGATCCGCCTCATCATGATCTCGTCCGGGTCCGCCTCGATGAGCACGATCATGTCCGGGTCCAGCTCCTCCAGCACCCACTCCGGCAGTCCCGGCAGGTACCCGGCCGGCGTCTTGATCGTGCAGTGGGTGTCGACGACGACGCCCTCCCGCTCCTCCGCCATCTCCGCGATCCTCCGGGCGGCGAGCCGCTGGATCTCCCGCTGCTTTTCGGCCGGCAGCTTCCGGATCTCGTCCCGGTGCTCGACGAGTCCCTCCTCCCGGGCGATCTCCAGCATCACGTCCCCGTAGTTCACGTGCTCGAAGCCCTCCAGCTCCTCGACCGCCCGCTTCGTGACCGTCGTCGCGCCCACGCCCGGCACGCCCGTCGCGATCACCACCTTGCCCATTGGGGGCACCCCCTACCGCAGGGTTCGCTCCAGGAACTTCCTCACCACCGGGTGAGCCTCCATCAGCCGCTCCTGCTTGATCTCCTCGTACATGTTGTACAGGATGGACACGGTCAGCAGGACGCCCGTGCCCCCACCCAGGGCGCCCAGCAGGTCCGCGCCCGCCGCCAGCAGCCCGACGAAGGCGCCACCCATCACGGTCACCGGGTAGATGTAGCGCCGCAGCCGCTTCTCCAGCACGCGCACGTCCCGACGGAAGCCCGGGATGTGAAGCCCGGCCCGGTGCAGGTGCTCGGCGATGTCCTTCGGGCCCATGCCCGTCAGCTCGACCCACAGGACGGCGAAGAACGTGGAGGTCACGACCATCGCGATCGTGTACCCGAGCGCCTGCAGCGGGTCGGAGAGCGTCTTCACGATGCTGTTGGGCGGCGAGAGGTAGTACACCAGACCGGAGACGGGCTGGCCGCGCGGGTCCAGCTTGCCGAGGATGGGCACGCCCATCCGCTGGAAGGCGAGCGCCCAGAGCCGGATGTTCATGAACAGCGCCGTCGCCAGGATCACGGGGATGTTGGACGTGTAGAGCAGGCGGACCGGGAACCGACCCCGGGCGCCCCGGATCCCGGAGAACGCGATCGGGATCTCGACCCGCATGCCCTCCACGTACAGGACGACGAAGAACGTGATCAGCGCGCCCAGCACGGGGGCCAGCAGGGTCCAGTCGGGCGAGCCCTGCAGCGCGGTCTGCAGGAACGCCCACAGGGCGCCCGCCGGTCGTCCCGGCTGCTGCGGGCTGGGGAGCGGGTTGAGCGTGCCGATCACGATCTGGGAGGACACGCCCGCGACGATGAACAGGCCCACGCCCGAGCCGATTCCCCACTTGCTCACGACCTCGTCCAGGAAGATCACGAGGATGCCGCCGAGCGCGAGCTGCAGGATGAGCAGGATCTCGAGCAGCGGACTGGGCTCGGCCGGGGGCACGGCCCCGCTGAACACCATCATGGCGCCCTCGAAGAAGCAGAGCAGGATGGCCAGGAACTTCTGCAGGGATTGAAACAGGCGCCGGTCCTCCGGGTCCGTGAGGTCCAGCTCGAGGAGGTCACCGCCGACGAGCAGCTGCAGCAGGATGGAGGCGGTCACGATCGGCCCGATACCCAGGGTGAGCAGGGACCCGAAGCTGCCCGCCATGACGGCCCTCAGGTTCGCGAAGTAGTCCACGGCCTGCGGGGCCATCCCGTACAGGGGGATCTCGCACAGGACGAAGTACGCCAGGAGCGGGAGTCCGGTGTACTTGAACAGCTTCTCGTTGAACGGGACGTGCCTCTTCGGCACCTTCACCTCCGGCATGCGCTCGAGGATCGGCCGGAGCCGCTCCAGCCACTCCTCGGACAACGCCTACCACCCGAGGCGGCTTTTTAGAGAAAAAAATGAGGGCGCTACGCCTCGGCCTCCTCCTCGGACCCGCCGGACTCGAGCGTTACCGCCTCACCACCGGCCTCCTCCAGCTTCTCCACGGCCCGGTCCGTGAACTCCGGGGCCTTGACGACAAGGGGCCGCTTGACCTGGCCGCCGCCCAGCACCTTGTCAAACGGGCCGCCGAACCGCTTCATCCGCTCGTCGGTGACGTCGATGACGATCCTCTCGTCCTCCTTCTCCGCGATCCCCTCCTCGAGCAGCCGATCCGCCAGGGCGTCCAGGTCGCCCACGTTGATCGTGTTGGGCTCCCGCACGACCTTCGGGGGCCGGTTGAACCCGTGCTTCCCGAAGTGATCCGGCATGTACTTGATCACGTGGAACCACTTGTGCTTGTGTGAACCCGCCATTCCTCGGCCTCCTCGGTTGCCGGCCCCGCTTCGATTCCGGTGGTGGCCGCCACCGTGCGTGCGCGACCCGCGGTACTTCTTCGGCGACTTCTTCCTCCGGCGAACGACCATGGTCGGACTCCCCCTAGATCATCCTCATCAGCAGGTCGTTGATGTGCTCACCCCGGTACCCCAGCGCGCCCCCGAGCACGAACGGCTTCTTGATCCCACCGCGCTCGTAACCGCCGCGCGGCGGGTGCAGGCGGAAGAACGGCTTCAGCCCCGGGATGTCGTCCAGCTCGGCCTCGAAGTTGCAGTACGCCTCCGCAAACTCGTCGATACCGTCGTAGTCCGTGTGCTCGGCGACGTACTCGTCCGTCACGGGCTTACCGCCCTCCAGCTCGCCCCGCTTCCGGAGCAGCTCGGCCACGACCTCCGGCCTGACCTCGCCCCAGGTCACGTAGTCCTTGATCTTCTGCAGCATGCCCAGGTAGCTGGGTCGGTCGTCGATGAGCACGCACCAGTTCCGCCGCAGCAGCTTGAGCATCCGCATGGTATCCTCGATGTCGTACCGCACCCCGACCCGACCGCGCACCCGAACCACCGCGAGGCGCCTCGTGGCGCGCTCGTACTCCCGCGCGTCCGGGCTGACCTTGACGCCCTCACCCGTCTCCGCGCGCTTCCTCGCCGCCTCGCTCGCGGTCTCCGGCTTCTCCAGCTCCACCCGACCGGTGGGTACCTTGCCGGCCTCCGCCACCGTTTACGCCCCCTCCTCGGCGCTGCCGCTCACGATGCCGAGGCGCTCCGCCTCCTCGGGCCGCATCCGCATGTAGATCAGGTTCCGCAGCGCGTCGAACGTGGCCTTCGCGAAGTTGATCGTCGTCCGCGTCTCACCCTTGCCCTTGCCGCCCGTGGTCCTCGTCCACACGTCCTCGATGCCCGCCATCTCGAGCACCTTCTGCGCCGCCTCGCCCGCCACCAGGCCCGTGCCCCGTGGGGCAGGCTTCAGCGTGATCCGGACGCTACCGCACTTGCCCGTGACCTCAAACGGCACGGAGTGCGGTCGACCGCACCCGCACTCCCAGCTACCACACCCGCGCCGCACCTTGATGATGTTCAGCTTGGCCCGGTCGATCGCGGCCCGGATCGCCGGACCCACCTCACGGGCCTTGCCCTGACCCACGCCGACGTACCCGTCCTTGTTCCCCACCACGACCGTCACGCGGAACCGGACCCGCCGACCGGACTTGTGCATCTTCTGGACCATGTTGACGTCCAGCACCTCCTCCTCCAGGTCCGGCAGCAGCCAGTCCACGATCTCCGGCTCCATGATCCGCCAGCCTTGGGCCAGCACCTCGTCGATCGTCTTGATCTCGCCCTCCTTCACCATCTGACCCAGCTTCGTCTTGGGCTCCCACTCCTCCAGGCTCCTAGGGGCGCCCACGGCTCACACCCCCGACCGACTTTACGATCCGGAGCCGACCTCCTCCTCGATTTTAGCCTTCACCTCCTCGAAGTGCTCCGGCAGCTCCTCCGGCCGTAGCCCCCGCTCCAGGTACTTGGAGAACCGGCGCTCGTACTCCTCCGGGTCCTCCTCCCGGATCTGCCGGGCCAGGTTGGCGATGTGCTCACCCCGGATCCGGTCCTCCGGGGGCAGCACCTCCTCCCCGTGCGGCACCTCCAGGCCCGCGTCGAGCGCCCCCTTCAGGATCGCGAAGACCCGGGCTCCCCGGACGGGACGGTGCAGCCCGATGTCCAGGACCGCCCGCTCGATCCCCCGGTCCAGGGCCCGGAGCCCGCAGAGGTATCCCGTCAGGTATGCGGCCGGCGTGTTACCGCAGTGGCCCTTCCACCCGAACTTGTTCCGGAGCTCGATGGAGTGGGCCGAGGCCAGCGTCACGTCTCCCTGCGGGGCGTAGTCGATGATCTGGGCGATGTTGTGGTTCAGCGTCTTCCGAGCCACCAGCCGCGGGGCGTCGGCCTTCAGCAGCTCCCGCCGCTTGTAGTAGTTGGTCTTGCCCTCCCGGCGCCGACGGAACGGTACCCGGTAGCGCGGCCCGGTCGCCATCGAAAATCACCTCCGTGTCACTTCTTCCACAGATCGTTTTCCTCTATGTACTGGAGCAGGTGAGAGGTGTCTCGGAAGTACCCGCCCTTGGCCATCAGGTACAGCTTCCGGTACGTGCTCCGGTCGATCTTGCCCGAGTCTCGCAGCTCCCGCAGCTTGCGTCGGATCGGTCGGATCCGCTGGATCCAGAGCCGCTTCTTCGGCATCCGGGCACCCTTCGCGCCCTTCCGGCGACCCGGTCCACGCCTCCTCCCCTTCTTCTTCTGCTCGTGCCGCTTCCGGGCGCGCACGCGGGACTGTCCCTTGATCGGCTTCTTCCGAATCGCGCCCTCCTTGATGAGGCGTCGGATGTCCTCCCGGGTCTGCGCCTGCGCGACCTCGTCCAGCCGGTCCGGGTCGATCCACACGCGGTGCACGCCGCACTTCAGGATCTCCGCGGCCATCCTGCGCTGAGGCCTGAGGTTCAACGCGAGCTCCCCCCGGCCGCGGATCCCCGAGGAACGCGGCGGCTCCGCGAGTGGAATTAGAAAGTTTCCCGACCCTGGAGCGAGCCCCTTAGGATCAGGCTCCGCAGCCGCCTTACCTCATCCTCCTCCAACCGCCGGACCTCCAGCTTCTCCTCATCCTCCGGGACGATGGCCGAGTGACCGTAGGGATCCTTCAGCACGAGGGTGATCTCATCCTCCCCGGACAGCGCGGCCTCGATCCGGTCCAGGATCTCCCGGGCCCGCTCCCGGGCCTCCTCCCGGTCCGCCCACTTCGCCGCCATCCGCACGTGCGCCTTGATCCGGCGCAGGACCCCCTCCACGTTCGACACGAACCCTTCGGCGGCGGGTCCCGGCCGAACCTTGACCCCCAGCTCCGGGATCTCCAGGAAGCCGGAGGGCGACCGGATCACGCGAACCTTGACGTCGTCCGGGGAGTTCACCCGGTACCGGTACTCCGCCGGATCGCGCTCCTCCAGGCACATCACGTCGGAGATCCGGTACCCGCACGCCTCGCACTGGATGAACTGCTCCAGCACCCGGCCGAAGTGCGGGATCTCGTCCACCCTCCCGTAGACCCGCAGCGCCTTCCGACCGCAGACCGGACACTCCTGGTCGGACACCTCCATTTGGTACCGGAACGACTCGCCATCACCCTCCTCGGACCCGCCGCCCTCGCCATCCGGCTTCTCGCTCAATCCCGGTCACTCCCCGGCTCGATCTCCTCCACCTCGATCCCCGCCTCCTTCAGCGCCTCCAACGCCCGCTTCAGCGCCTTCTCGTCCGGCGCCGTGACCCGGTGATAGTGCACGTCGTTTGAGGCCGAGTGCAGGTGCTCGAAGTAGTCCCGGCTCTCCTCCCGATCCAGGATCTCCCGCCACTCGTCCACGGGGTCCCGGTGGAACGTGACCTTGAGCACGTCCCGCTTGCCGGGGATGGGGAAGCCGACGTCCATCATCCTGCAGTTGTGCTCTCGCAGGATCCTCGCCTCCTTGATCGAGTCCTCGATCGGGTGCACGGACCGAATCAGCCGGGTGACCTTGCGGACGACGGCCATCACCTCCTGCACGGTCCGCTCGATCTCGTCGTTCTTGATCACCGGGATCCCGTGCTCCTCCGCGGCCTCGATCAGGAAGTCGTGGATCACTCGAATTTGTCGGAAGTACTCCAGGTGCCGGCCGCCGCGCCCCTTCTCCATGGCCCGCTTGACGAACCGCTCCCGGTGCTCGTCCTCGTCCGCGTACAGGATCACCATGTGCACGTCCGCGTACGGGTAATCGTCCGGCGAGATAAGGCCCGGCACGATGTGCACGCCCTCGATGACGAGGTCGCTCGCGTCCTCCACGGCCCGCTTGATCACCATGTCGATGGCCGGCTTGACCATGGACGCGTGGTCCAGGAAGCCCGCGATCACGCGGTCCTCGAACTCCTCGGGGATCATGTGACTCGGGATCCGGAGCGCGCGGTACGCGTTGTACGAGGACATGTGAAGGGTGGGAGCGTACTCCTCGTCGATCGCCCCGCGCAGCACCTCCCGGAGGTGATCCGTCTCGATCAGGTGGGTGATGTCCAACCGGCGCGCGACCTCGCGGGCGATCGTGGACGTGCCCACGCCGGACGCGCCGCCGATCAGGACGATCGTGGGCTTGGCCAACGTTTACCCCCTCTTCTCGATCTCAACGTTGTCCGAAGTGACCAGGACGACCGTGTCGCGGATGACGCCTATAAACCCACCCAGCCCGATCGCGGTGCGCTTAAGCTCCCGAACCGCCCGCTCGTGCTCGCCGCGCCTCATCAGCGGGCCCAGGTCCAGGATCAGCACGTTGCCGTCGTACAGCTCCTCGATCAACTCGTCCAACTCCGAGGCGTCGGTCACGCGCGAGACCACGATCTTAAGGGTCGGTTCCCTCTCCTCCTCCAGATCCGGGGGCAGCGGCTCGGCCTCCTGATCCTCCGACCCGGACAGGAGGCGCCGGAGGAGGCGGAACAACTCAGGTCCCCCGACCCTCCAGTCCCAGCGCCCTCAGGACGTCCCGGGCCAGCTCCTCCGACTCCCTCACCGGGTCCCTGACGGGGACCCGCGACCCCAGCGCCCGCCAGACCCTGGCCCGTAGCCGGCGCGCGTAGTCCTCCACGGGCTCCTCGAGGTTCTTCGGGTTCAAGCTTACGGCCGCGATCTTAACGTCGGGAACCAGGGACAGGATCGCACGGATCTCGTCCACCACCCCGCGCGGGTACCGGAACGGATGGTTGGGCCGATGGCACACGACGACCGCGTCGGGACGGCACCCCAGCAGGATCCCCAGGTACAGAGGCCGTGGGTGTGGGTTACGACGCTCGGTCAGGGAGGACTGCCCCTCCACGACGACCACGTCGGGGTCCCTCTCCTCCGCCACGTGGTCCACGGCGTGCGCGACGGCGGAGGCCACGTCCATCACGGAGAGGGAACCCGCCCGGAACCCCACGTCCGCCTCCAGCGCCGCGAACTCGCCCGTACCCACGGTCGCCACCTCGTAACCCAGCGACCTCAGCCCCTCCGCCAGCTTCAACGTCGTCGTCCGCTTCCCGCACTCCTGCGAGGTACCCCCGACGAACACCGTGGGCACGTCCGCCTCGGGCGCGTCCTTCTTCGGAACGCACTCCGTGCACCGCTCCGGCGCGTCCCCCGCCACCTCCCGAACCACGTCCAACCGCGGGCTCAGCTCCAGGATCCGCACGCCCCGCTCCCGGGCCAGCCGAACGAGCGCCGGGTACTCGTCCAGCGGGAGCGATCGGAAGGAGGTCACCACGTTCAGCCCGCGTCGGATCGACTCCACCGCCAGCTCGAGCGCCCGGTGCTCCGCCCCCTTCGGGAGCATGATCGCCACGGAGCGGGCGTCCCTCACCGCCTCCTCGAAGTCGTTCGTCACCTCCACCCCGGCGATCCTCATCCCCGCCTTGCCGGGATCGTCGTCCAGGAACCCCACGACCTCCACGGTCGGCAGCGACGCGAACTTCTCCCCGCCGCCACCGGCGCCCACGACCGCGAACGGGTTGAGCTCCCGCAGCTCGTCCACCGACCTGAGCACGGTCACCGGGCACTCCCCCCTCGGGGCCGCCGCCCGCCCGTGATGATAGCCTTACCGCTCACCGGGGCGACGACGCGAGCACCCGACGCTTCCGCCGCACCCGCCGCTCGATCTCGCTCAGCAACCGGTCCAGCCCGTCCCCCCTCAGCGCCGAGACGGGAATCGGCCGGTGCCCCGTCCGCCGGCGGAGCTCCCTCAGCCGCTCCTCCAGCTCCCCCTCCTCCAGCAGGTCGATCTTGTTCGCGACGAGGAGCGTCTCCAGGTCGGCCGCGTGCTTGATCACGTGCAGGGCCCGCAGCGCCTCGGGACCGAGCGGCTTGGTGACGTCCACCACGAACAGGGCCAGGTCGTAGCCACCCAGCCGTTCCACCACGTCCTCCGCCGTAACGCCCCGGCGGCTCCGACGCCCTCGCTCGTCCGCGAGTCCCATCGTGTCGAACACGTACAGGGGCACATCCCGCCGCGACCACCGGTACCCGGAGACCGATTTCGTCGTGCCGGGTACCTCGGAGACCTCGGCGACGGCCCGGCCCAGGAGCGCGTTCACGAGGGTCGACTTCCCCGCGTTCTCCGGCCCCACCACGGCGACGCGGAACCGTCCCCGCTCCAGCCGCGGCACCTCCTCCACCTCGGCCCGCTTCACGCCTCCGACAGCCCCCGCGCGAGGCGGAGTATCCCGGCGAAAAACCCGATCACCGCGCCCAGCGCGGGCAGGAGCGCCTTTAACGTCCGGGAGTGCACGTGCCGGGAGAGCGCCCAGCCGGCCACCACCCCGAACACGACCGAGGTGGACAGCTCGACCCCGGCGAGCAGCTCACTACGACCCATGAACAGCCCCCCAGGGGCCCGGACGTTGGACCTGAGGGCGATCTACCGGCTGAAGCGGGTGCTGAGGACGGGCTGGCTGGTGCGCGGCGTCCCGCGCGGCGCCGTGGAGAGCGTGGCGGAGCACTCCTTCGGGGCCGCGATGCTCGCCTGGGAGGTGTCGCGGAGACTCCGCGAGCGCGGCGTGGACGTGGACCCGGAGCGGGCCGTCCTCCTCGCGCTCGTCCACGACCTACCGGAGGCGGTGGCCCTCGACCTGGACGCCGAGGCCAGCCGGGTGTACGGGGAGGCGAAGCGCCGGGCCGAGGAGCGGGCCGCCCGGGAGCTGCTGGACGACGAGTTATTGAGGCTCTGGCGGGAGTTCGAGCGGCTGGAGTCGGAGGAGGCGAAGGCGGCGAAGCTGGCGGACGTGCTGGACATGGCCCTGCAGGCCCTGGAGTACGCTCGGGTGGGGTTCCGGGGCTACCGGGAGTTCGTGCGATCGGCCCGGGAGACGGCCCGGGAGCTGGGCCCCGAGTACCTGGAGGTGTTCGAGGAGCTCCTGAAGCGGGGTGGTGAGCGTGAAGATCCTGGAGAAGGACCTGGATAAGGGGTACGTGGAGGTCCTACCGGAGACGCTGGACGATCTCTGGCACCTGTACCACATCGTGCGGAAGGGCGACCTCGTGTTCGCCCTGGAGCGGCGTCGGGTGAAGGACGAGCGCGCCGAGACGATCCGACGGGACAAGGGCGAGCGGCGGCCCGTGTACCTGGGCGTCCGCGTCGAGGACACGGAGTTCGACAAGTACTCCAACCGGCTCCGGATCAAGGGGATCATCGAGCACGGACCCGAGTCCGGTTCCCACCACACGATCAACGTCACCACGGGCAAGCGGATCAAGGTGGTGAAGGAGGAGTGGGACCGGAAGGACCTGGAGCGGCTCGAGGAGGCGGAGATGTCCCGACCGCCCGTGCTGCTGGTCGCCGTCGACGCGGGGGAGGGCACGCTGGGGATCGTCCGGGACTACGGGCTCGACGTGGTGGCCCGCGTTCGACACAACGTGCCCGGTAAGCGGGGCGGGGACCGTCGCGCCGAGCTCCGCGAGTTCTTCCACCGGCTCGCGGACGAGATCGAGCGGGTGATGAAGGAAGAGGGCGTTGAGCACCTGGTCGTCGGCGGGCCCGGGTTCGTGAAGGAGGAGTTCGCGGAGTTCCTCCGGGAGGAGCGCGGGATCAACCCGGCGGTGGAGGACACCGGATCGGCCGACGAGTCGGGCCTCGTCGAGATGATCCGGCGCGGCGCGGTGGAGCGGGTGGTGGAGGAGTCCCGCGTCGCCGAGGAGGCCCGGCACGTGGAGGAGGTGTTCAAGCGGATCGGCCGCGGGGACGACACGGTCGCCTACGGGCTGGAGGACTGCAAGCGGGCGGCGGAGTTCGGCGCCGTCGAGACGCTGCTGATCGCCGACGAGGTCTTCCGGCGGGCGATGGTGGAGGGGGACGAGGACGTGCGCGAGCTCGTGGAGTACGTGGAGCGCACGGGCGGCGACGTGCTCATCGTGAGCACCGAGCACGAGTGGGGCGAGCGGCTGCTGGAGCTGGGAGGGGTCGCGGCCCTGCTCCGGTTCGGCCTGCCCGGGTGATCACTCCTCCGGGATCTCTCGCACCTGGCCGCTGCTCTTGTCGAAGACCTTGTCGGGATCCACCCGAATCCCCTCGTCACTGATCTCGAACGGGTGCCGGTACATGCTGTGCGCCGTGCCCCGCATCTTCCACACGATCAGCGACCTCCAGAGCCGCCCGCCCACCTCGTCCAGGTCCAGCCGGATGATCCCGTCCACCGCGTGCTCCACGCCGGGCCCGCCGAACCCCCGCTCGTGCGCCGCGATCTGGTTCACCAGGATCGTCGTGCACCCCAGCCCCGCCAGCATCCGCTTCAACCGGAACATGATCCGCCGCGCCACGCTCGGCTTGTCCATGTACAGCGGGGTGACCGAGTCGATAGCCACCCGCTTCGCGTCCACGTCCTCCACCGCCCTCCGGATCACCCCCGTCAGCTCGCTGATGTCCGTCGGGTCCTTCACCACGTACTTCTCGTACTCGCTCGCCTTCCCGATCCCCGCCGTAAACGCGTCCACAACCGCCAGCATCCCCTCCTGCTCGTACTCCCGGAAGTTCCAGCCGAACCCCTCCGCGTTCTTCCGCACCTGCACCGGGTGCTCCTCCAGCGTCACGAACACGCCCGGCTCGCCCTCCTCCAGCCCGGACCAGATGAACTGCTGCGAGAAGATAGTCTTCCCCGTGCCCGGACCTCCCGTCAACAGCACCGCGTTCCGCTCCGGGATCCCCCCGTTCAGCACGTCGTCCATCCCGGGAATACCGGTCGAAACCTTCTCCACCGACAACTCCAACACCCCGCGAGACCACGACCGTAGCTCGAATTAAACCATTACGAAACCGCGCTCAGCGCGCGACCGGGAGTGAACAACCATGGGAGGCCTGTGCCCGAGGTGCCGGGGCCGCGGCTGGTGCGGCCGGGACGAGTGCGTGTACCTGGCCGCACTGCGCGAGGTCCGCGAGCGACTATCCCGGCACCGGGACCTGGACGGATACACCCTCACCGTCCACGTCTCGTGGCGCGGATACCCACGCGTCCGCCTGGCCCCCGGCGTCGGCGAGCGGGACATTCCCGACGAGGGCCGAGCGCTGGCCCGTCTCCCCTACGACGAGCTCCTCGAGCTCCGCGCCCTCACCTTCCGCAAGCGCAGCGAGCGGAGGCACGTGCGCGAGACCCCCGACCTCTCCCACGAAGAGATCGAGGCCACGGTCTCCGCCCGCCCCGTCGAGAGCACCCTTCACGTCGAGCGCCGACTCAGCGACCCCACCCGCACGGCCCCCTTCCTCGGACCGCTCGTCGACGGGCGACTCGAGCTGGACGGGACCCCGCGCGTCCCGAGCCACCTCGAGCGGGTCCACGAGGACGAGTTGAAGGCCGAGCGGGCGGTGATCGAGCTCTACGAGCGCGGGTTCGACGAGGGGTACATCGCCCGAGCCCTCTCCCTGGGCCTGCTCGGACGCCCATCCGACCGCCGCCTCGTCCCCACCCGATGGAGCGTCGCGGCCGTTGATTCGATCGTCTCCGACCACCTCAAGCGCACCGTCCGAGAACTGCCCCCGGGCGACGACTACCGACTGCTCCACGGAGAGCTCTTCGGCAACGAGATGTGGGTGATCCTACGACCCGAACCCCTCTCGTACGAGCTCATTGAGGTGTACGAGCCCGGCGCCCCCTGGTCCGACCGCGAGCGGGTCACGGTGCTCCGCGACGCGGAGGTGAGCCGGGAACGCGAGCCCGAGGAGACCGGCGGCGCGTACTACGCCGCCCGGGTGGGAGCCCTGGAGGCGTGCCGGGACCTCGGTCGACAGTTCGGGATCACGGTCATCCGAGTCGTCCGCCGGGAGTACTCCGCCCCGCTCGGGGCCTGGGTGATCCGGGAGGCCGTCCGGAGGGCGGAGGAGGTGATGAGGACGGACGACCACGGAGAGCTGCTGGAGGCCCTCCGCGAGCGCCTGGATGGTCCCGCACGCGCGGCGCTACGCGCCCTCAGGCGCGACCGGCAGTCCACCCTCGATAGGTTTTTATAAGGGCCGTCGACCGGGCCGCAGGGCGAGCGGTTGCTCCTCCTGCGGGATCACGCGGACGTGCTCCTCACGGTCCAGCGGGCCGGTAGGGAGGAGGCCCGGGAGATCGCGGAGGAGGCGGAGACGACCACCGAGATCGTCCCCAGAAGGCTCCTCGAGCTCGAACTGCAGGGCCTGATGCGGCGGGTTGGACCCAACGAGTGGGAGCTCACGGAGGCGGGCCGGCTCGCCGCCGAGGCGGCGGAGCGAGCCGTGGAGACGCTGGACGCCGACCCGCACGAGTGGCCCCACGAGCGGTGGGTGGGCTCGGACACCATCCTCGCGCTCAAGCACTCGTCTCTGTCCGCCGTCCCCGAGGAGTGGAGCGAACTGCTGGAGGAGCGCGGCCTGGCCGAGGGAGAGGAGCTCACGGAGGCCGGCGAGCTGATTCTGAACGCCTACCTGAAGGCCACCCCGCGACTCTACGTGACCCAGGACGTCTCCGGCGTCATCGCCCGGCTGCCCCCCGGTCCCGGCACCGCCAAGGCGCTCATCAAGTACCGGGAAACGCTGGGGATCCCGGACAACGTCCTCCACGCCCTCGAGGCGATGCGGCTGCTCGTGATCTCGCCCCCCATCGACGGGGGGCGAACCTACACGCTGACGGCCCTGGGCCGGGAGGTCAAGTTCGCCCTGGAAAAGGCCGTCCCGGCCATGCACGTCGTCCTCTCCCCGGAGATCATGGAGGACGTCAAGGCCGTGGACGAGGGGAAGGAGCCCAAGGACATGGAGCGGCTGGAACGACTAGGGTACGCCTGGGAGGGCTCGCTGACGCGGGCCGGCGAGCACGTGCTGCGCGCCTACGAGATGCTCGGTGAGGACGTCCCCGGCGTCCCGCCGATCAGCCTACGGCCGGAGGAGCTCCGGCTGCTGGAGATCATCGACCGACTCCACAACCCGGACGAGAACCCCAACGTCGCCCCCACGCTCGCCCGCATCAAGCGCGTGCTGGTGGAGGAGTACGGGGAGCACGACCCCGACCCGTCCACGGAGCTCAAGGAGCTCGAGGCGCACGGGTTCATCGAGAAGACCGTCTGCGACTACGGTCAGGAGAAGGGCAAGCCCATCTGGGTGCTGACGGAGGAGGGAGAGCGGATGCTGCACCAGCTCGGCACCCCCGTCCGCGCCGTCGCCGTCAAGGCCGTCACCATCTCACTGGGCCACGAGGCCCCGGCGCCCGAGTGGCTGGAGGAGGCGCACCGGCAGGGACTGGTGTCGAAGTCGGCGATCACCTCCAAGGGACTGCTGGCCTCCAAGGCGGCCAAGAACGTGGAGCGGGCCCCGTTCCTGACCGGGGACGAGGCGAAGATCGTGTACCGGATCCCCCCGGAGGCCGTGGCCCGCGAGGACCTGATCGAGGACCTGGAAAACCGGTACGGGCTCCTGGAGCACGAGGTGCTGGACCACCTGGACCGCCTCGAGTCCCGGGGCATCGTGGACGAGCTGCTGACCGGCTACGTCTCGCTGACCCGGGCCGGCCTGCACCTACGAAGGGCCGTGAGCAAGGGGCAGACGATGGAGATACTCAAGCTGAAGCACCCGATCACCCCGGTCTCCGCCCGGTTCCTGGAGGCCGTGGCCACGCTGAAGGACCGGGGCTACGGGGCGAAGAAGCTGTCGAAGTTCCCGAAGACGCTGCTGAAGGAGGCGGACGTCACGCTGGACCAGGCCAAGAAGGTGGTCACCGTGCTCCGGCGAACGAAGATGATGAGCGGCTGGAAGATCACCGAAGCGGGCGAGGAACTCCTGCAGGCGCTGCGGATCCTGCGGGAGGCGACGCGCATCCGGCGACGCGCCGCCGCCTAGCCCCCTCACCGCACCATCGTTACGAATCTCGTAACGATTCCCGGTATGGTGCGGCCGCCGGGATTTGAACCCGGGCCACGGGCTCGGCAGGCCCGCGTCCTACCAGACTAGACTGCGGCCGCACCCCCAGGCACGCGCACCCCGGCGCGGCTAAATATCTTTTTCGGCCTCCCGCAGCGCCGCCTCGATCGCCGACTCCGCCTCCCCCACCACCTCAAACCCGTGCCCCGGGAAGATCGACTCCACCCCCACCGCCAGCAACCGCTCCAACGACTCGCACAACCGCTCCCGATCCCCACCCGGCAGATCCCACCGACCCGGCCCGAACCCGAACACCGTATCCCCCGTGAACGCCACGTCCCCCACCAGGAAACAGCAGCTCCCAGGCGAGTGCCCCGGCGTGTGCAACACCCGCACCCTCACCTCCCCCACCTCGATCACGTCCCCATCCCGGAACGTGAACGACGGCTCGAACGCCGGCATCGACGCCCCGAACAGGTACGCCGCCGACCTCCGATCGTCCCCCTCCCGCAGCACCTCCGCCTCCGCCGGATGAACCCCCACCTTCCAACCCCTCCCCAACGCCCGCGGCCCCGCCGCCGCGTGATCGTAGTGAGCGTGCGTCAACACGACCCCCACGACCTCCACGTCACCCACCCTCCGGACCACCTCACCCGTCGCACCCACGTCCACCAACAACCCCTCCCCGCCCGACGCCAACAGGTAGCAGTTGCAGTCCGGCGCCGGCGTCACGCCCTTTCCACCCACCCGATACACCGAGAACTCCTCGCACGAGTACACCTCCAGCAAGGGGGGACACCCCCATCCGACCCGAGAAACTCGCCCACCAAGCCGTCAAAAAAGCCCTCGAGCGCACCGTCTTCGACCCCGACGCCTGGACCCACGTGACCACCGTCTCCAACGACACCCTCCACATCCACGTCCTCACCAACCAACGCCGCAACGTCGAGGGCAAGGGCGGCCGCAACCGCCAGTACCTAGAAGGCTACGTCGAGGGCTACCTCGCCGCCCACGGACACGACGCCCGCGTCCACGTCAGCGTCACCAACGCCGGCCTCCGCGACGAGACCGAGGAGTTCCGCTACCTCCCCCTCGAGCGCGCCCTCAGGGAGAACATCCTCGACGAGAACCACCCCATCTACCGAACCTGCCGCGAGCTCGACATCCCCTACGTCGTCCTCGGCGCCCGCGAGATCGTCGGCCCCAACCCCGTCCTCCCCAAGCTCGTCCAAAAGACCGAGGGAGAGCGCGCCGTCGACCTCTTCACCGGCACCGGAGCCGCCGCACTCGCCGCCGCCCGCGCCGGCTACGACGAGATCTACGCCATCGACGCCAAGATCCACCCCAACGTGCGCGAACGCCTCGAGAGCGAGGGCATCGAGATCATCGAGGCCGACTTCCGCGAACTCAACCTCCGCGAGCTCGAGCCCATCGACCTCCTCACCGCCGACCCACCCTACGCCTCCGCCCTCGAGCTCCTGAAAAAGCTGGAGGAGGAGCGACCCCACGTCCGCACCGCCATCATCGCCCACGGCTTCACCGGCTGGGTCCGAGCCGTCCGCGAGATCCGCGGCCACCTCCTCGAGCTGTTCCGAGAGGTCAAGCCCGTCTCCAAACACGGACACGAGCTCAGCGTCTGCCGCGAGCTAAAGCGCTGACCGACACCACCCGATCGACCACCCGACCACCCGGCAGGCAGCGCTCCCGCACGAACCGCTCGAACGAGCCCCCTCCTCCCCGGGACCGGTACCGCAGGAACGCGCCCGCCCACAGCCCGCGTGCCCGCCTCCGCAGCGAGTACTCGAAGGGAACCCGGGTCAGGAACCGCTCCGCGCGCTCGCCGCGGAGCTCCAGCCTGAAGAGCCACCGACGCTCACCCTCGGAGGTCTCGTACGACCGGCTCCTGAGAACCACCGAGCGCGCACCGACCACCTCGTCCAGCATCGCGTTGATCTCCGGCAGAACGCGAGGAGGGTCCTCGAACGGCGATGCCTGGGCGATGCCCACCCTCACCCTCCCTCCGTCAGCCACCGACACCCATCCATCGGCACCGAAGAGCCCGGCCAGGAACTCCAGCACCACCCGCCTCGGGCCCTGACGAACCCACCCCGGCACCTCCACCCTACCCGCCTTCCGGCCCTCCGGCACCCCGAGCTCCCGCAGCAGCGCCGCGAACCCCTCCGAGTGCACGGCCACCTCCACCGAGTCCCTATCCTCGTACTCGTACCTCACCGGCGAGAGGCCCAACGTCCCGAGATCTCGCTCCAGCCAACGCAGCCCCGCCGACTCCCCGTAGAACTTGACCACGTCCCGCTCCAAGTGACCGTCGCCCACCGCGTAGCCCACGATCCTAGCCAGCGCCGGGACCGCCGGATCCTCCCACCGCAGCGGCAGCAGTCCCAGATCCCGCAGGAACCCGCGAGCACCGCCCGAGGCGCCAACGTCCGACAGCAGCACGCCCCGCCGATCCACCGCCGGCGGCACCTCCACCGGGTACAGCACGACCCGATCCCCCGGCTCGAGATCACCCAACCGCCGCTCGCCCCCTGGAGTAGGAACGCGCTGACCCTCCGGGCCCGCGAGCTCGAACCCCAGCCCGGTGCCTACGACCACGCCGGCGCCCCGGTCCCCGGCGAGACGGGCCGCCCCGTTCCACCGAGCCGGCCACCGCGCCGACAGCCTCGCCTCCCGCCGAGCGAGCTCCCCCAGAACCAACCGGGCCCGCTCCTCCTCCCGGGGATTGTAGCGGAACCGGACCCGCGAGAGGAACCGGAGCAGGTCGCGCCGACCGCGCACCAGCACCCCCATCCGGGCGTACCGGTAGCGCCCGGAGGAGACCGGAGACAGCCCCACCACCTCCGCGCCCACGCCCAGCGAGTTGAGCAACCTGAGGACGTCGAGCGCCAGGAAGAGCAGGCTACCCTCCCGATCCGCCCGCGTCCGAAGCTCCAGCCGCACCGGCCGGGGACGACCCCCGTCGAACCCTGGCACCTCCCCGCGCACGCTGTAGAGCCCGGACAGCAGCTCACGCGCCGCGCTCGGATCCTCAAACACCCAGCCCGGGATTCGACCCGTGCCCGGGGACGCGCCAGCCACGGCCAGCGCGCTCAGGAGGCGAGCGTCCCGCGACTCCACGCTCGTCCACCGCTTGCCCCGCCGCACCGACGGGCTCACGCCGAACCGGCGCAGGTCCTCAAGGAGATCCCGCGTCCCCTCGTTGGGCACCGAGAGGCGCACGCGCGGCCGGCCACCGCCGCGGAGCGCTCCCCTGCCCAGCAGCACCCCGAGCAGCCTGGCAAGGACGGTCTCGATGGCTTCCGAGTTCACCGCGAGCACCTCTCGGGGGCGCGCCGGCCGGGCGTAAGCGGAGAACGATGCGGACCGGCCGGGTCCCTCGGACCGCGATTCGGAAACAACGTTTTGAATCTCGTAACGATTTGCGGCTTTTGGTGCCGCGGCCGGGATTTGAACCCGGGCCCACCGGATGGCCAAGGTCCCGCGGATGACCCGCGGGACCTCTTCAGTCCGGCGCTCTCCCAGGCTGAGCTGCCGCGGCCTCGCGCCGGGGCCGTCGAGGTGGCGTTCGGGCCCGTCTATTTAATCTTGTCGGCGGGTCGGTTCGGGGGGGTGCGGCGTCGGTGTACCTGACGCGGGAGGAGGAGCGGATTCTGGACGGTGAGGAGGGGGAGATGAAGGCGCGGTTGTTGGAGGTGCTGGTGAGGCTGGGGGAGGCGTTCGGGGCGGAGCGG
>Ga0256842_1000123_pt1 | contig 62544 bp, 52 predicted proteins | sample 4559240metaG_FD_185973 | JGI IMG/M metagenome (GOLD analysis project Ga0256842, IMG submission 185973) | Hydrothermal vent microbial communities from Guaymas Basin, Mexico - 4559-240 | ecosystem: Environmental > Aquatic > Marine > Hydrothermal vents | place: Mexico: Guaymas Basin | collected... | reverse complement strand
TTTAGGAAATAGTACGCTCATTGTTTTTAGCAATTTTATGGCAAATAAAACTCTTGTACAAATCGGTTATTTAATACAGCTGATTGCTTATGCAGCTGTGCCTGCATTGGTTTTTATTTCTTACGCTAAGAAGAGTGAAATTGGGAAGAAGTATGGCTTTATCAGCTATAGTTCATTATTGGTTTTCATTTTAATAATGCAAATATTCCCCACTAATATAAATGAATATGCTATCACTTACTCGGGAATTATTGGAGGTATTTATGAGTTATTTCAGATAATAATTTATGGAACAACAATTTCTACAATTAATATCTTAGTAGGCTTTTTTATTGTATCGGCATTATTTTTTATTACTATAGACAAACGTATAAGTTTGGTTCTGAGTTTTTTGTGGATAATTTCTTCATTAGCTGGTATTGTCCTGAATCAGTACTATTTTAGCGGGACAATTCTTACATGGATTATTGCGCCAATAGTTTTTTTTATTATGAATAATTTATATAAGCGTTTAGATAAACTTGGGATTAATTAAGTGTTTTTCAAACCGATATTACCTATTATTACAAGACCTTATAAACAGGTAAAAACATCTAACTTTAGAGTGTAGCAATGAAAAGCCTGTAAATAAAATGGTGAGGATAACCCAAATTTGATTAATCAATAATAATTGATGAATAATGAGGGGATCGATAAAGGTATTAATAGAATTTGTATTATTTGCATTGTTTTTTGTTATAAATGCAGTGCGTAGATATACCCGGCAAATGCAATTTCTTTATTATGATATTATAAAATCAGACTTTATTTTCAGATTTAAATTGTGTATTAAATATAATATCAGTGTTTTATGTTTAGTGAAGAACGAGAATACTAAAAAGTAAAAAAAAATAAAAAAATTCTTGTACAATTAGAAAGTTGATGTATATTTGCATTCGCTTTTACGGAAGCAAAATTCCTCCTTAGCTCAGCTGGTTAGAGCACCTGACTGTTAATCAGGGTGTCCTAGGTTCAAGTCCTAGAGGAGGAGCAAAAAAGAGCTGCAATTTGCAGCTTTTTTTGTTTATTGTAATTTAATATGCTGAAATCCATAATATTTTAGATTAACGATGCATCCAAAACATATCTCCATAGAAGATTATAACTATCCTTTGTCGGAGGATAAGATAGCTCAGTTTCCGGTTAACCAAAGAGATAGAAGTAAACTTCTTGTTTCTAAGGAAGGAAATGTGGTAGAATCAATTTTTGAAAATATTACTGATTTTCTTCCATCAGAGAGTCTTATTGTTTTTAATAATACGAAGGTCATTAGAGCAAGGATGCATTTTAAAAAGCCAACTGGGGCTAATATTGAAATATTTATTTTAGAACCACTAGCTCCTACGCAAGAAATACAGAATGCGTTTCAAGTGCAAGGGCAATGTGAGTGGAAATGTTTGGTAGGTAACGCTAAAAAGTGGAAAGAAGGTAAACTTTCTTTAAGTTTAAGATATCAAAATGAAGATGTGATTCTTTATGCAGAGAAGATTGAATCCATAGGAAACTCATTTAGGATTCGCTTTAGTTGGGAACCTTCAAATTTATCTTTTTCGGATATGTTGATGGCCAATGGTAGTATCCCATTGCCTCCTTATATGAAGCGAAATACTACTAAGGAAGATGTGGAGCGATACCAGACTATTTATGCCAAGCATCAAGGCTCTGTTGCAGCTCCAACAGCCGGACTTCATTTCACTGATAGTGTGATGACTAAGCTTCGTAATAAGAAGATTGAAGAGGCTTTTGTTAGCTTGCATGTTGGTGCAGGTACATTTAAGCCTGTAAGCTCAGAAAAGATTGAAGATCATGAAATGCATACTGAACAGGTAGTAATTCATAAAAAAATCATAGAGCAATTAATTTATTATCAGGATAAAAAAATTATTGCTGTAGGAACAACTACCACTAGGACTTTAGAGAGCTTATTTTGGTTTGGTGTTAGAATTATTAAAAATAAGGATGTTGATTTTCATATAAACCAATGGGAGCCATACGAGAATTATGATTCTGAACAAATATCGGCCTTGGAGTCTTTAACAGCTATCTTAAATTATATGAACGAAAAAGAACTAGAAGAAATTCATGGTGATACGCAGATAATAATTGCTCCATCATATAAATTTAAGATTATTGATGTTCTAATCACAAATTTTCATCAACCTAAAAGTACGCTACTATTGCTGGTTTCTGCATTTTATGGTGAGGAGTGGAGAAAAACATATAATTATGCTTTAGATAATAATTTTAGGTTTCTTAGCTATGGAGATTCTTGTGTGTTTTTTGGTAAATGATGTTCTACATCATCTTTAGCACTTGCAATTGAAGCATTAATTTCAAAGCCTAAAAGGAGAATAAAAGCATTGATATATATCCAAAGTAGTATTATTAATAAAGTCCCGATGGAGCCATAAAGAACATTGTACTTGCTAAAGTTTTGGATATATACATTAAATAGCTGCATCACAATGATAATAACTATCGTACTTATTGAAGAACCTGTTGATATAAGTTTAAATTTTGATTTAGTTTTGGGGCCGTAGTAGAATAAAAATGAAACCATAAATAATATCATAGCTACCATTATTATCCAATTAGCAAATTTAATTATATAATAAATAGAACCTTGTTTCATAAAGTCATATTCAACAAGAAAATCAAGAAATTGCTGATTAATTATTGAGGATAAAATAGTAATAAAGGTGGTAATTGTAAATACAAAAACAATTACCAAAGAAGTCCACTGTAAATTAAAAAAACTCCTGTCTTCTTTAATGTGAATTGAAGTGTTAAAAGCTACAATTATACTTTTGAAACCATTTGTTGAGAATATAAGAGCAAGTAAAAAACCTAATGATAATACACTACCATGTGGGCGAGTAATTATGTCTCTTATAACTTGCATTACTGATTCATTAGTTGCATCTGGCAGGACTCTTTGAATCATTTGTATTATTTCTTCTTGGAAATTATCAATAGGCACAAAAGGTATCAACGTAAAGAGTACTAATAGACCAGGAAATAATGCCATAAAAAAACTAAAACTAATAGAAGCTGCTCTTTGAGAGAGAACGCCTTCATTAATAGCTTTAATAAACTGGAGAATAACATTGTAAATAGGAACTCCTTCAAAACCAGGAAAACTTATTTGTTTAGCTAAAACAATTAGTTTCCTAATAAATCTAATTTTGAGAATTCTATCAGCAATTGTCATAAATAAAATATTAATCTGAGACTAAACTCATGTCAAGGCTCTTAATCTGATGTGTTAGTGCACCTACGCTAATATAGTCAACCCCGGTTTCAGCATATGAACGTATGGTATTCTCTGTAATTCCGCCAGAAGCTTCTGTTTCAAAACGATTGTCAATTAAATCTAATGCTTTGGATAATTCTGCAGGAGTATAATTATCAAGCATCACTCTGTCCACACCACCGTGATTTATCACCTGTTGTAATTCTTCAAAGTCTCTCACTTCTATTTCTATTTTTAAATCTAATTTATTTTCTAACAGATATTTGTTGCAACTATCTATTGCTTTGGGTATTCCACCGGCAAAATCAATATGATTATCTTTTATCATTATCATATCGTAAAGCGCAAAGCGATGATTAAAACCACCACCGTGTCTGACAGCCATTTTTTCCAATTCACGCAGAAGTGGGGTTGTCTTTCTTGTATCAAGAATCTTGCTTTTAGTTCCTTCCAGTATTTTTACCATTTTATTAGTGGAGGTAGCAATTCCACTCATTCGCTGCATGAAATTTAGTGCCAAACGCTCAGCAGTAAGAATAGAAATTGCGGAGCCTTCAACTCTAAAGGCAATATCACCAACCTCTATTTTTGCTCCATCTTCAATTAGTCGAGTAAATTTTAGAGTGCTATCTACGGCAGCAAAAACTTTTTCTGCTATTGATATTCCTGATAATATACCAGCTTCTTTAATTACAAGCTTTGCTTTGTTTTTAGAGTTGGCAGGTATGGTAGAGAGTGAAGAATAATCGCCAGAACCAACATCTTCGTCAATAGCTTCAATAATTATTTGGTCAATATTCATTTATAAAAATAGTATATAATGTTTTTTTAAAAGCCTAAAAAAAATAATGAAAGTCCATGATAATATTAATTTATTAAATAAGTTCAAACTCAATTAAATGTAGAAATGCTTCGTCGTTAATAATAGTTATCAAAAAATAAACTTGATATTGTTTTCCTGATGTGGTGGTCATATCTCCAATAATAAACTCTGAACCACCTGTGGATTTACCGCTTTGTTTTACATTAAAAGACTTTACTTTATTATTATTCATAAACTTACGTAAAACCATAGCAGCTTGAGACTTAGAATAGGAATTTTCTGATTCTGGCAAAGTAATCTCAACAGGGTCGCTAAAACCCTTTACCAGACTTTCGACATCATTATTTTTTAATGCTTTGATGCAATATTCTTTTGCAACAGCAACACTCGAATATTGAGCATAAACCCCCATTGGCATTATTGCAAAAAACAATAAAATAGACAATATGTTTATTTTAAAATTAAATGAATTAGTATTATTTTTATTTACTTCCATGCCATTTAGTATTTTATGTATATGTTTTCTGTTAATAAATTTGGATTTAATATTTATCAAATAATATGCCGTTAAAAAAAGCAAATATATGAAATATATCTAATTTAATATTGTGAATAGTGCATTTTAAATATTTAAACTCTTTATAAGAGATTCTTTTTTTAAATGTATTATCAAATTATAATTTCAATATTTTCTCCCAGATTTTCCTGATAATATCAGAAGTAGCCGAAAAAGGAGCATATTCAATAATACTTTTTTGTTCGAGCATGCCGTAAGTAAAGTTTCTGTCATAAGGTATTTTACCGAGAAAAGAAATTCCGTTTTCTAAACAATATTCTTCTATTTCTTTAGTAATATTGCAATTAAAATTACTCTTATTGATTATTACTGATGCTTTTATATTATGCGTTTTAAGTAACTCTAAACTCCTTTTTAAGTCGTGGAGGCTGCTTTTTGATGAGTTGGTAATGAGAACGGCTAAGTCAATACCATTAATAGTTGAGATAGTAGTACAACCAATTCCCGGAGGTCCATCAATTATTAAATTGTCTAATTTTTTCTCCTCGGCAATATTACAAGCATAGCTCTTAACATCATCAATTAATCTATCACTATAATCTTCTCCAACATTTAATCGTGAGTGCACTAATTGTCCAAATCTGGTATCGGAGATGAAATATTCTCCAGCTTTATTGTCTATTTTTTCTATTGCCATTACCGGGCAAGCCTTCCGACATAAATCGCAACCTGTACAAGAAAATTCTCTGACATAAAAATTGTTTCTAATTCTGTCAACAGCATTAAATCTGCATACATTAAAACAAATACTACATTTAATACATTCTTGCTGGTTTATTTTTACTTTTTGATTAAATGAAAATACGAAACTTTCTTTTACTTTAGGGCGCATGATAATATGCAAATCAGATGCGTTAACATCGCAATCGGCATAAATAGAATTCTTTGCCAATGAGGCGAATGCAGATGTAATACTGGTTTTGCCGGTACCACCTTTTCCACTTATAATTGCTATTTGCTTCATCGATACATTGCTTTAAGCATATATTCTGATTTGATTTTCTCGAAGAGTTCTAAGAATTTCTTTCGCATATCATCATTGTTATTAACTAGTAATTCCGATTCAGAATAAATTCTGGCATACTCCATTTTAAAAGGAATCTCCATGAGCAAAGGTATTTGTGCTTTTTCTAAATATTCTTGGACAATATTATGCTCTCCATGATATCGGTTTATTACTACTCCAAATCCTTTTCGTAATTCATTAAGCATTTTTACCATCAATTGTAAATCATGCAATCCAAATGCTGAAGATTCTGCTACCAATACAATATAATCTACATCATAGAGTGCCTCTACCACAGCACGAGATGTTCCAGGAGCTGTATCGATTATACTAATTTGCCCAGTTATAAGTTTAGTCTTCATAGATTGCACTATGGGTGATACAAAAGGGTGCCCAATATTAAGATAACCGTCAATAAATCTTGATCCTTGATTATCAGATGATTTGTTTTCTCTAATATTTATAATTCCTATTTCTTTGTCAATTTCTGTAATTGCATTATCATTACATACATAAATACAAGCACCACAAGAAGTACATTTATTATCTATTAAGTAGATATTTCTATCTTCTTTATTCATTACTATGGCGTCATACTCACAATAATGAAGGCATTTGCCACAATATGTACATTTCTCTTTGTCAAAAAGGGGAATTTTGATATTGACAACTTCCTTATTAGTTTGTTCGGTGTAAATATTATCTAAAAATAGGTGAGCGTCAGGCTCACCTACATTAGTATCAAAAAAATCCACAGTAAAATTTCCTTCTAAACGCAGTGCTTCAAATAAGTTTGTTGCTATTGTTGTTTTTCCGGTTCCTCCTTTAGCACTTGCAATGGCTATTTTCATCTGTTAAGAAATTTTATTCGCAGCCACCATCGCAATTGTTCATGCCAGTTATTAGCCTGTTGTTATTGTAATCATCAATTAATTCAGACATTGACTTTGCCTGAGCTCCCATATGTACTTTTATATTGTTTGCATTGAAAATCTCAATTGCTTTTTGTCCAATGCCTCCTACTAATACCTCATGAACTCCTTTTTGTGCAAGAAAGTTAGGATAAGAGCCGGTAATGTGCTCCGGTGGGTTTACTAATGATTCTTTTACAACCTCACCATTTTCTATTTCTATTACTGCAAATTGTTCACAGTGGCCGAAGTGTAAACTTAATTTGCCTCCTGCCATTGGAATTGCTATTTTCTTTGTCATAATTTATTATTTTAATGTTAATATTGATTTGTATATTTTAGTTGTTTTAATTATTCTCTACATAAGTTTATTCCACATTTTGGACAATTCATTTTTCTACATGGCGTACCTCTTTTATGTGATACTTTTAATCCGCATTTTGTACAAATACAATAGCCTTCTTCGCTCGATATTTCTGTCTGATGGTAGTTAAATCTTGGTTTTTTATATGTTCTGATATTTTCGTTAATGTTCTCAAATTCCAAAGAACTGCAATGTGGACAACTAATATCTTTAATATCTTCTTCAGTACTTAATTCAAAGACTGCATTGCAAGATTTACATAAAAACCAGTTTCCCTCAAGTAAAACATTACCGCCTTCAATTTCCAATTGCATGGAAAGTACCATAGCCATTGCTATTTTTTTACGAGCAGATTCGTAAATTCTTGTGAAAGTTGGTCTGGAGACATTCATTATTTTTGCTCCTTCAACTTGAGTATGCATTTCAAAATCAAGCAAGCGTATGGATTCATACTCTTCCATCAATAGTTTAACCGTTTCTTTGGTGTGTCCTTTTCCTCCATATGGTTTAAACCCTTTAATAATTGGAGGACGTTGCATTCGTCGGTGTCTTACTGGTCTTGCCATTTGTTTATAATTATTGAGTACAAAAATAATGAACATTTGTTCATCCAATATGTTTTTTTGTCATTAATGATTTTTTTACTATTTAAGTTGATTGATTTGTTTGGTTGAAAAGCAAGTATGTAAAAAATCAATTTTAAGTTAAATAAGATTGATAATATTTATAAGATTATTTCAATTAATAATAATATATCTTTGCGCAATAAATTATACTAATGAAAGCTAAAGTAAAATTTCAGGATTTAGGTTTGATTGATTACCAAAAAGCTTGGGATTATCAGGAAAAAATTTTTAAAATTATGATGAGAGAAAAGCTGTCTTTTCAAGATAGGAAAGATAACACTCCTGATGATAGAGAATATAACCTTCTATTCTGTGAGCATAATCATGTTTATACTCTTGGGAAAAGTGGTGTGGAGCAGAATCTTCTTATTGATAGTATACAATTGCAAGCTAAGAATGCAAAATTTTATAAAATAGATCGTGGTGGAGATATTACATACCATGGACCAGGTCAGATAGTTGTATATCCTATTATCGATTTAGAAGTTTTTAGTTTGGGTATAAGAACATATATTGAAACTTTAGAGGAAAGCATAATTCAAACTATTGCAGAATTTGGTTTAATTGGTGAAAGGTTGGCAGGAGCAACAGGTGTTTGGCTAGATGCGAATATTCCCGGTAAAGCAAGAAAAATTTGTGCTATTGGGGTTAAAGCGAGTAGATATATAACAATGCATGGCTTTGCTTTTAATGTTAACACTAATCTGGATTATTTTTCTTATATCAATCCTTGTGGTTTTACTGATAAAGATGTAACTTCTTTAAGTAAAGAGCTTGGTAAAGAACTTGATATGGAAGATGTTAAAAAGATAGTATTGGAGAAGCTGAGTTGTAATTTTAATTGGCAGTTAGTATAATCTGCTAAAATTTAAATTTTAATAATGGAAAAAATTAAAATACAAAGGAAACCAAAATGGATGAAAAGTCCATTGCCTTCCGGTAAAACATATATAGATGTAAAATCAATAGTGGCAAAAAATAGATTGCATACTATTTGTACCAGCGGAAATTGCCCTAATATGGGAGAATGTTGGAATGCTGGTACGGCGACTTTTATGATTTTAGGTGATATATGCACTCGTGCTTGTGGATTTTGTAATACAAAAACAGGAAAACCTCTTGCCGTAGATTATGATGAGCCCAATCGTATTGCCGATTCTGTAGATAAAATGAAACTTAAACACTGTGTGCTTACTTCTGTTGATAGAGATGACCTTGAAGATGGTGGTGCTGAAGTTTGGGCTACCACTATCAGAGAAATTAAAAATCGAACTCCACATGTTACTATAGAATGTCTAATCCCTGATTTTAATGGCGATAAAGATTTAATAAATAAAGTTATTGATGCTGGTCCTGAAGTTGTGTCTCATAATATGGAAACAGTTCGTCGATTAACTCCAACTACTCGCACTAAAGCAAAATATGATACAAGTTTGAGAGTGATTGAAATCATTTCTAATTCTTCTGCTCGTTCTAAATCTGGTATTATGCTTGGACTTACTGAAACAAAAGAGGAAGTTCTGGAAACTATGAGAGACCTTAGAAATGTAGGTTGTGAAGTTATTACCATAGGGCAATATCTTCAGCCAACTCCTAATCATTTGCCGATACATGAGTTTATTACTCCGGAAACCTTTAAAGAATATGAAACTATTGGCCTTGAGATGGGTTTTCGCTATGTGGAAAGTGGTCCTTTAGTTCGTTCGTCTTATCATGCCGAGAAACATGTGAACTAAGGTGATATTATTTATGTTTCTATATAATTGTTACTACACATAGTGATAAGTTGTGGGTGATATCTTTGAATAAATATATCCTGTTTTTACCATTTATTTTTCTATACCTTTGCATCAATGGACAATAGTTTTACTAAAGCAGAACGATTACACGGTAAAAAGGAAATAAACAACCTTTTTGATAATGGTGAAAAAATATTCTCCTATCCATATCGTATTTTTTGGCATATTGTAGATGTTGATAATCAGCAAGTTCCAATAAGTATTATAATTTCTGTCAGTAAAAGAAATTTTAAGAGAGCCGTTGATAGAAATCTAATAAAGAGATATATTAGAGAGTCTTATAGAACTCAAAAGTCATTATTGCAAGACTCTTTAGAAAATAAAAAAATACAAATAGCATTACTTTATATCGAAAAAGAAATAAAAAATTTTCACTTTCATGAAAAAGCAATTAAAAAAATGCTGTTGAAAGTTTCTGAAGATGTTGAAAAAGTATGTGCTAAAAAATAAACTAATTCTTATCTTGGATTCTCCTTAATCTTAGTAATAAAAAAATCTTGATTAATTATTAAAAACAAGCTATAAGAGGGATCTATTACTTTATCTATTACATTATAATAATCATCTGTTCTTAGCTGAAGTTTTATGTATTTATTTATCGGATATTTAAATATCAGTTTAAAAGGAACAACTTTACGGTATTTCTGATAATAACTTGGGTCTTTTATCGATAAACTTTGAAATAAGTATTCACCTCTTGGAGCAACAAAATCTCGTGCATACCAATAGCCTACAATAGCATCAATATATTTACTTTTGAATAATAAATTTAAATAATATGCTTCCCCATTTGTAAGTTTTAACGCATATGGACCAGATTTAGGATGCGAAATTGCATTATATAAATATACTGTGGGACGGATACTTAAAGATGTGTTTTTGTTGAAATTATATTTAAAATTAATACCGCCAACTCCATTCAATATGGATATAACTGGAGCTGGACAAGAGTCTATTGTTCCACCTTTGTGAAGTGTGTAGAATTGAATTGGAATTGAGATGCTTAACGAATTAATATTATATTTTATGTTTGATCTCCATCCTAAGTGAAATTGCTCCTGATAAGGGTCGCCAATAAATATATATTTCTCCCAATTTAACCACAAATCTGAATCAAAATATTTGGAATGATATAGAAATTGTGCCCCATACTCTACATTATTGGTGAAATAGTTTTCAATTTTAAAAATAGGTTCATCGAGCTGATGATAATCATTTCCATATATACTTCCCATTACCAAATCAAGGTGTTTTGTGATTCTTTGTTGTACAGAAAAAATTGGTGTCACCTTTGAGAAATTATTTAAGCCGGAATATCTTAGCAGAAAAACACCGACGTTTACTTTTGTATTCTTTGTGAAATAATATTCCAATGTAGGTTTGGCAAATAGGCCTATATATGTCTCGTTGTTTAATAATTGGCTAGAATATTCATTATCTTTTATAAAATAAGTGTTTTCAAACCTAAGCGATAATGTGTTCTCGCTACTGTCTTTGAGTTGTTTGTTGTTAATATACAACTGGCCAAAAGAAGATGTAGCTAAAAATATAAAGAGAAGACAAATAGATAAATGTTTAAATATAATTTTCATATTGTGTATTTAAGGTTGACAAAGGTATAAAAGCTTTTTGTAATATTTTATGTTTTTTTATAATAACTTGAGTTCGACATAAGATTTATATCATATACAAATCAATAGCATTCCTGATTTGTTGTTTAAAAAAAAGTCATGAGGCTGTAGCTGCCTGATATACTATATTTTTGTCTGTAATTTTCGATAATTAACTCCTGTATTTTCTGAGATTTGATTGTATGTTTGGTGACAAGGGCAAGTAGTATTTCTAAAATTTGAGACACAAAGGAACTAATCATCTTGAACTGTGAGGAAAGCTTTTATCGAGTTTAGATTAACAATTATTTGTATTTAGTAAAATAAATCTAGCATTGAATAATAGAAAATGGACTTTAGTGTTGTAATAATCCCATGTTTTTATTTCCCACTATAATATATATACTATAAAGTTGTGTAAAGTACAGATATATAATGATATAATAGTATTTGTAACCTTTTGCTATTAACAATAGTATAAAAGTTTTCAACATAGTGGGAAAATGTGGGTATAAGTGGGAAAATTTGCAGTAAATTAGCAACCAGATTTTGAAGACGTGGTAAACATCATTGGATCATACGAGTGTAAGGTAGACACTAAAGGTAGATTATCTTTACCTTCAGGTCTAAAGAAGCAATTGCAATCAATTGTAGGAGAGGGGTTTGTGCTCAAAAGGTCAGTTTTTCATAAATGCTTGGAATTGTATCCAATGTCAGAATGGAACACTGAAATAGCGGGTGTGAATAAGCTTAATAGATTCGTAAAAAAGAACAATGATTTCATTAGAATGTTCATGGCGGGAGTTAAAATTCTCGAGTTGGACAATTCCGGACGTCTTCAGATTTCGAAAGACCTGATTAAATTTTCAGGGATTAAGAAAGAAGTGGTGCTCTCATCTTCAGTTAATAGAATCGAAATCTGGGATAAAGATTCCTACGAGAAAGTAGTTAATGATCCGGATGTTGATTTTGCACAATTAGCGGAAGATGTTATGGGTAGCATTGATTTGAATGATACAGAAGTATAGTTTATTTCAAAAGAAACTAATTTTTTCTGTGGGGTAGTAAATTTATGAAGCTAATTTTTGCAATCGAATAACTTATGGCATACCATATTCCTGTAATGTTGAAACAATGTGTTGATGCTCTAAATTTAACAAATGGCAATGTGTTTGTCGATGTTACTTTTGGTGGAGGTGGACATTCCAGAGCCATTCTTGCTGAAATGGGTGAGGATGCCAAACTTTTTGCTTTCGACCAAGATACAGATGCTTTTGTAAATACAATTATTGATGATAGGTTTACTCTTATTCAGCAAAATTTCAAATATTTAAAAAATTATTTAGCGTTATATAAAGCCATACCTGTTGATGGTATTTTGGCAGATTTAGGCGTTTCTTCCCATCAGTTTGACAAATCTGAGCGTGGTTTTTCAACTCGTTTTAATGGTCCTCTTGATATGCGAATGGATACTTCGAAAGGTATTACTGCTGCGGAACTCTTAAATACAATTGAATTACAGGATTTAATAAATATTCTTCGTTATTATGGAGAATTGCATAATGCTTTTAATACTGCTAAAGCAATAATTGCAGCAAGAGATATTAAACCTTTAGAAACAACTAAAGACCTGAAAGAGGCTTTGTTAGATTGTATTCCAAGAGGCAAAGAAAATAAATATTTTGCTCAAGTTTTTCAGGCTATTCGCATAGAAATAAATCAAGAGCTTGAAGCTTTGAAAATAATGCTTAAACAGGCTTTGGAGGTGCTAAAGCCGGGTGGTATTATAGTGGTAATGTCATACCATTCTTTGGAAGATAGACTTGTAAAGAATTTCTTTAAAACAGGTAATTTCGAAGGAAAAGTAGAAAAAGATTTTTATGGAAATAACTTAACGCCGTTTAAATTAGTTAATAGAAAACCAATATTAGCTGATGAAGAAGAGCTTTTGTTAAATCCTAGGTCGAGAAGTGCAAAATTACGAATTGCTAAAAAGTTGTAGGTATGTTTGGGATAGGTAAAAAGAAAGAAATTCGTAAGAATCTTCCTTTACAGGAAGGTGAAAGACCAAAAAAGGCAGAAAAAGCTAATAAGAATATTGGAGATGGTGGATCAAGTAAAAAACATAAATTTACTTTCAGCTCTTTACGTAAGGTATCAACCATTCTTGATGGAAGTATTCTCACTTCAGACTGGGCTATAAAGCAAGCTCCATATTTTCTTTTCCTTTTTGTTTTAGCATTGATTTATATCGGGAATAATTTTGTTGCTCAATCGAAAGTAAAGAAGATTGATAGCATTGGCAGAGAGCTTAAAGACTTAAGGGATGAACATATTAGTGTTAAGTCAGATTTAATGTATTTCACCAAGAGGTCAGAATTAGCTAAACGCTTAAGATCACGCGGAATAAAAGAGGCTACTGAGCCTCCATTTAAGATTTATAAACTTAAAAGGGAGGACAAATAATGGCAATAACTATTTCAAAAGACATACGATTCAGAATATATTTACTCTTCTTGATAGTTTTTCTTGTTGGTGTTGCAATTATCTTTCGTATTGTGCAAATACAAGTAGCTGAAGGAGATAAGTGGAGAGCAAAATCTGAAGCTCAGAGCACTAAATATTTTGATGTTACTGCTATTAGAGGCAATATCTATACTGAAAATAAAAGACTTTTAGCTACATCTGTTCCTATATATGATATCTACTGGGATTCCAAAGTGGTTGATAAAAACACATTCTTATCACAAGTTGATTCGTTGGCTATAGCTTACCATAATTTATTCCCTCAAGAATCAATAAGTTCTTTTAGATCGAGAATAATAAAGGCTTACGATAATAAGAATAGATATTATAGAATTAGAAGAAGGGTTAGTTATTCAGAGATGAAAGCAATTTCTGTAATGCCTATTTTTAGAAAAGGTAAATATAAAGGTGGTTTAATTACCGAGAAGACTGATTATAGAAAACGACCTTATCAAAATCTGGCAAAGCGTACAATTGGTACTTTTAATCGAAGTCGTAATGCTTATGTAGTTGGTCTTGAAGGTGCTTATGATAAGTACCTCAAAGGTGAAGATGGTGTTAGAATAAAACAGAAAACTGCAGGAGGGTGGCGCCCTCTTTATCTTTTCGATAAGACTATCAAGGAGCCAATTAATGGTATGGATATCGTTACCACCATTGATATTGACCTGCAAGATGTTGCTGAGAATTCTCTTTATCGTGAGCTTATGAAAAATAAAGCTGACTGGGGATGCGCTGTTTTAATGGAAGTAAAAACCGGAAAAATCAAAGCAATAGCTAATTTAAAAGCCGATACTGCCACTAATAGTTATTACGAAGGTTTTAATTATGCTATTGGTACAGCCACAGAACCTGGTTCTACGTTTAAACTTGCCTCCATGATGGCGGCTTTAGAAGATAAAAAGGTTTCCCCGAATGAAATTATTAGCACTGGGGATGGCTCCTTTAAGTATTATGGTAAAATAATACACGACTCTCATAAAGGTGGTTTTGGTGATATTACTGCTTCCGAAGTTTTGGAAAAGAGCTCAAATATTGGTGTATTTAAAATTGTTCTTAAAGCTTATGAATCTGAACCTAAAAAGTTTATTGATGCTATTTATGCTATGGGGCTTAATAAGCCTCTTGGGCTGGAAATAAAAGGAGAAGCTAAACCCTATATTAAAACTCCTGAGGATAAAACATGGTCAAAACTTTCATTGCCTTGGATGTCAATCGGTTATGAATTGAAATTAACTCCAATGCAGATACTTACTTTTTATAATGCTGTAGCCAACAATGGTGTAAAGGTTAAACCAATATTTGTTACTGAATTATCAAAAACAGGTAAAACTAAAAAAACTTTTAAACCGGTTGTTTTAGACCCTCAAATTAGTAGCCCTTCGACTATCAAAAAGGTGAAAAAAATGTTGGAGGGTGTTGTGCAAAATGGAACTGCTTCAATGCTGAGAAATTCACCTTATCCTATTGCCGGTAAAACTGGTACAGCACAGATTTTTAAGAGAAGATATAATAAGCGAAATTATCAAGCATCTTTTGTTGGTTATTTCCCTGCCGACAATCCTAAATATTCATGTATTGTCGTAATTAATAATCCTAATAGGGGATTGTATTATGCTAGTTCTGTTGCTGTTCCTGTGTTTAAAGATATTTCAGATAAAATTTATGCCACTGATTTAGATATTCAGATTCATCAGGAAAAGGATACTGTATTTCAAGCTCCAAATTCAAAGGTAGGACAAGCTAGTGATGTTGAAGCTGTATATGATGATTTGAATATTGAGATTGTTTCAAAACCTGAAGATGCCTCATATGAATATGGAGTAGCAAAAGCTGATAGTATTAGTTTGTATCAGCGTAAAATTATTTATGGTCTTATGCCTAATGTGAAATATATGACAGCAAGAGATGCAATTTATCTTTTGGAAGAATTGGGCTTAAAGGTTGAAATTAAAGGTGTGGGAAAGGTTGTAGAACAATCATTAGTTCCTGGACAAAGAGTGGCAAAAGGTGATGTAGTAACTCTAAAATTAAGATTTTAATGGTGAACTTAAAGGATATATTGCAAAATATTAAAGTAGTTAAATTGATTGAAGGATCTAGTACCTTATTCAATAAAATGAGCTTTGATTCACGCGAAATTGGTGAAGGTGATTTGTTTGTTGCTGTTAAAGGAACTCAAGTAGATGGTCATAAATATATACAGCAATGCATTAATCAAGGTGCTAATATTATTGTTTGCCAAACTTTACCACAAGATATTAAATCCGATATAAGTTATTTACAGGTTGAAGATACAGCTATCGCATTAGGAATATTAGCATCGAATTATTTCGATAATCCTTCTAGTAAATTAAAGTTGATAGGTATTACAGGAACCAATGGTAAGACATCTACTGTTACTATGCTTTTTAATTTGTTTAGAGCATTAGGTTATCATGTCGGCTTACTTTCTACTGTTAGCAACAGAATTGATGACATAGAAATAAAATCTACACATACTACTCCTGATGCTGTACAACTAAATTCGCTATTGGGTGAAATGGTTGATGTGGGATGTGATTATTGTTTTATGGAAGTTAGCTCTCATTCAATTGTTCAGGAGCGAATAAGTGGATTAGAGTTCTTTGGTGCTATTTTCTCAAATATCACTCACGATCATCTTGATTTTCATAAAACTTTTAAGGAGTATATTAGAGCTAAAAAGAAATTCTTTGATGATTTATCAGCGGATGCTTTTGCCTTAGTTAATTCTGACGATAAGAATGCAGAAATAATGCTACAGAATACAAAAGCTCGTTGCAGAACTTATGGTATTAATACTATGAGTGATTATAAAGCTAGAATTATCGAAAATGATTTTAGTGGTTTACATCTTGATATTAACAATAAAGATATTTGGGTCCCTCTTGTTGGTGAATTCAATGCTTATAATATTTTGTCTGTGTATGCTACAGCTATGGAATTGGGTGCTGATGAAATGGAGGTGTTGCAAGAGCTTAGCAAAATAAAGACAGCAGAAGGAAGGTTTGAGTTTGTTCAAGGCACCGAAGGTGTAAATGCAATTGTTGATTATGCTCATACTCCTGATGCGCTTCTTAATGTAATAAATACCATTAATGATATTCGTGGAGGTGCAGGTCAGTTGATTACAGTTGTTGGTGCAGGTGGTGATAGAGATAAATCAAAACGACCTGAGATGGCTGCAATTGCTGCAGAAAAGTCGGACAGATTAATACTGACCTCTGATAATCCTCGCTCCGAAAATCCTGATGATATTCTGGATGATATGGAAGCGGGTGTTACCGTTGACAGAAAGAAATTTACCATTCGTATCACAAATAGGAAAGAAGCTATTAAAACAGCTTTTGCATTGGCTCAAAAGGGTGATGTTATTCTTATTGCTGGTAAAGGACACGAGAAATATCAAGAGATAAATGGTGTACGTCTTCATTTTGATGATAAAGAAATTATTCGCGAACTAATAAACTAAAGAAATAAGCTATGTTGTATTATTTATTTGATTTTCTGGAAAAGATGGATGTACCTGGAGCAGGTGTGTTTCAATATATTTCTTTTAGAGCCGCAATGGCAGTTTTTACATCATTGCTTATTTCACTCCTTTTTGGTAAAAGGCTTATCAGACTATTGCAAAAAAAACAAGTTGGAGAGACTGTCCGTGATTTGGGTCTAAAAGGTCAAAACGAAAAAGCAGGAACTCCTACCATGGGAGGTATTATTATCCTTGCTGCTATCGTTATCCCTACTTTATTATTTGCAAAACTTGATAATATTTACGTGATACTTATGCTAATAACCACATTATGGCTTGGTGCAATTGGTTTTATTGATGATTATATTAAAGTTTTTAAGAAAAATAAGGAAGGCTTAGCTGGTAAATTTAAAATACTTGGACAAATAGGATTAGGTTTAATAATAGGCCTTACAATGTACTTTAATGATGATATTGTTATACGCGAAAAATTAGATCAACAAACTATAGTCGAAAACAAAGAAGCTAATTGCCGAACTGAATCTAATGATATTTTTAAACAGGAGGAAGAGAAGTCATTTAAAACAACTATTCCTTTTGTTAAGAAAAACCAATTTGATTATTCGTGGTTGTTAAGTTGGATGGGAGATGGATATAAAAAATATACTTGGATAATATTTATTCCTCTTGTAATTGTAATTGTTACTGCTGTTTCTAATGGTGCTAACCTCACCGATGGTTTGGATGGGCTAGCAACGAGTACTTCTGCGGTTATTGCAGCTACTTTGGGAGTCCTGGCTTGGGTTTCGGGTAACTTTATTTTTGCCGATTACCTCAATATAATGTATATCCCTAACTCTGGAGAGCTGGCTATATTTATCAGTGCGTTTGTTGGTGCAACTATAGGATTTCTTTGGTATAATTCATATCCGGCACAAGTTTTTATGGGAGATACAGGGAGCCTTGCACTTGGTGGTATCATCGCTGTTTTCGCAATTATTATTCGTAAGGAATTACTGATTCCATTGCTTTGTGGTATTTTCCTTGTGGAGAATTTGTCAGTAATAATACAGGTTTCATATTTTAAGTTTACCAAGAAAAAATATGGTGAAGGACGCAGAATATTCCTGATGTCGCCATTGCATCATCACTATCAAAAGAAAGGCTATCACGAAGCTAAAATTGTTCAACGATTCTTCATTGTGGGAATAATGTTGGCTGTATTAACTATTGTTACACTTAAACTTAGATAAATATTCAAATGTCAGTGAATCAGAAATATATCGTAATATTAGGAGCTGCCGAAAGTGGAGTTGGAGCTGCTATTTTAGCTCAAAAGCTAGGCTTTGATGTGTTTGTTTCTGATAATGGCAGTATAAAGGATGTTTATATAGAAGACTTACAACATTATTCTATTCCTTTTGAAGAGAATCATCATAATATTGATAGGATACTTAGTGCTGATGAAATTATTATTAGTCCGGGTATTCCTTTAACGATTCCTTTAATACAGCAGGCAAAAGAAAATGGAATAGGAGTTATTTCTGAAATTGAATTTGCTTTTAGATATACCGATGCGCATATAATTGCCATTACTGGTAGTAATGGAAAAACAACAACAGCTACTTTGACTTATGAATTGTTGAAAAATGGAGGATTGGATGTTGCTCTTGCGGGAAATATCGGTGATAGTTTTGCCAGAAAACTTGCTCTTGAAAGACATGACTACTATGTTTTGGAAATAAGTAGCTTTCAGCTTGATTCAATGTTCGATTTCAGAGCGGATACTACCGTTATTCTAAATATTACTCCTGATCATTTAGATAGATATCAATACGATTTTAATCTTTATTCTCTTTCAAAAATGAGGATAATTCAAAAGCTTACTAATACCGATAATCTTATTTATAACTTTGATGATGAGGTTATTAGTGATTTTATTAATACGCATAAAACAAAGGCTAAATTATTTCCATTTACCCAAACAAAGGAGTTGGAAAATAATGGAGCTTTTATAAAAGATAACAAAATTTATTTTCAAATTAATACAGAAAGATTTAATATGGATATTGAAAAACTTGCATTACAGGGAAGACACAATGCCTACAATACTATGGCTGGAGGAATTGCTGCTAAATTACAAGGCATTAGAAAAGAAAGTTTAAAGAAATGCTTATCAGATTTTCAAGGTGTTAGTCATCGCTTAGAAAAAGTAAATACTGTTAGAGGTGTTAGCTTTATCAATGACAGCAAGGCTACTAACGTAAATTCTGCATGGTATGCTTTGGAGTCGATGACTAAACCTGTAGTTTGGATAGTCGGTGGTCAAGATAAAGGAAACGATTATTCTGATCTTATTCCTTTGGCAGAAGAAAAAGTAAAAGCTATAGTTTGTTTAGGTATTGACAATAGCAAAATTATTGAGGCATTCTCTCCTGTCGTTTCTAATATTATTGAGACAGATACTGCTCATGATGCGGTACTTAGCTCATTTTACCTTGCCGAGCCTGGAGATGTTGTATTACTTTCTCCTGCATGTGCAAGTTTTGATTTGTTCGAAAGTTATGAGGATAGAGGAAATCGTTTTACTAGAGCTGTACAAGATTTATAAAATACTATGAACCGGAGTAATAATTTAGTACGTAAAATTTTAAATAACCTTACTGGTGATAAGGTGATATGGATAATTGTAGGTATCCTGTCAATTGTGTCGCTGCTTGTAGTTTATAGTTCCACCGGAACTTTAGCTTATAAGTATCAAGGGGGTAATACTATGTACTATATTCTAAAACATGGTGCTTTAATGATATCGGGTTTGTTAATAATGTATTTAGCTCATTTAGTGCCATATAAATATTACTCGAGGATATCCCAAGGTTTAATTTATTTATCAATACCATTATTACTCATTACCCTTATATCAGGTTCAAATTTAAATGATGCTAGTCGATGGTTAAATATTCCGGTTATAAACTTGAGTTTTCAAACTTCGGATTTAGCTAAAATTGCCTTGGTGATGTATATCGCTAGGTTGTTAAGTAAGAAACAAGAAACTATTAAAGATTTGAAAAAAGGTTTCTTACCTCTTATGATTCCTATTTTGTTGACAGTGGGATTAATATTCCCTGCCAATTTCTCTACAGCTGCAATTTTATTTACCACCAGTTTAATATTGCTTTTCATTGGACGTATTAATTTGAAATATATTTTTATAATGATTGGCACTGGTTTGGTGGTAGTTATAATCTTATTAATGGTATCGCAGTATTATCCTAAATTATTACCACGATTGGGAACGTGGCAGTCGCGTGTGGAGAATTTTATGGATAAAGATTCAGAAGGTAATTATCAAGCTGAACAATCAAAAATTGCCATCGCTACAGGTGGATTTTTTGGAAAAATGCCTGGGAATAGCATGCAGCGTAATTTTTTACCACATCCTTATTCAGATTTTATCTATGCTATTATTATTGAAGAATATGGCTTTTTAGGAGGATTTGTAATAGTGGTTTTATACTTAATATTACTATATCGTGCTGTGCAAATTGCACTCCGAAGCCCTGGAACTTATGGCGCGTTTTTATCGCTTGGATTGATGTTTAGTTTGATATTCCAAGCATTTATAAATATGGCTGTTGCAGTGAATTTACTTCCTGTTACTGGTCAGCCCCTTCCTCTCTTAAGTATGGGAGGAACTTCTTTCTGGTTCACTAGCTTTGCTATTGGTATAGTGTTGAGTGTGAGCCGAGAAACTACTGAATTGCAAACAGAAAATACTACTGCAGATGACAACAAATAGAAAATTTATTATCAGCGGAGGTGGTAGTGGAGGACATATTTTTCCAGCTATTGCCATTGCAAATAGCCTTAAAGAAACTTATCCAAATTGCGAGATCCTTTTTGTTGGGGCAAAAGATAAAATGGAAATGGAAAAAGTACCTGCCGCTGGTTTTAAGATCGAAGGTCTTTGGATTAGTGGTTTTCAAAGGAGTTTAAGTCCAAAGAATTTAAGCTTTCCTTTTAAAGTTATTTCCAGCTTAAAAAAGGCAAAGAAGATTATTAAAAACTTTAAACCCGAATTAGTTATTGGAGTTGGTGGTTTTGCAAGTGGACCTACATTATATCAAGCCGCTAAGATGGGAATACCTACTCTTATTCAGGAGCAGAATTCATATCCGGGTATTACTAATATTATTCTCTCCAAGAAGGTGGATAAAATTTGTGTTGCCTATGATAATATGGAGAAATATTTTCCCGCAAAAAAGATTTATTTTACAGGAAATCCTATTAGAAAGGATGTTGTGCAGATAAATGGAAAAAGAGAGGAAGCCTTAAAGTATTTTGGGTTGTCAGCAGATAAACCAGTTGTGCTTGTTGTGGGTGGCAGCTTGGGTGCAAGGACAATAAACGAAGCTATTGAAAAACATATCAGGGATTTTTATTCCCGAGGTATTCAACTTATTTGGCAGACTGGCAAAAAATATTTTCCTCAAGCTGATACAGCAGTAAAAGCTGTTGGTGAAAATGGAATAACAGCAACAGCATTTATTACTAAAATGGACTTAGCTTATGCTGCTGCCGATATTGTAGTTTCTCGTGCCGGCGCTATTGCTATTTCTGAGTTATGTGTTGTGCGTAAGCCGGTTATATTAGTGCCTTCACCTTTTGTGGCTGAAGATCATCAAACTAAGAATGCATTAGCATTGATGACAAATCATGCAGCTGTGTTAGTTAAAGATGTGGAACTTGAAGAAAAACTAATGCATGAAATTATTCGCCTTGTAGATAATGAGGTGGATAGGCAGAATCTTATTAATAATATTACTCAAATGGGAGTTGAAGATGCCACTATGGCAATTGTTAGTGTGGCAAATTCTTTATTAAAATAATTTATTTATATAATGTTAGAAACAGTTAGACATATATATTTTTTAGGAATTGGAGGCATAGGAATGAGTGCTTTAGCTCGCTATTTCCATGTTCAAGGAAAAATTGTGTCTGGCTATGACAAAGTAAGTACACCTATAACCAAAGCTTTGCAAGACGAAGGTATAGATATTCATTTTGAAGATTTAGGTGATAATGCTATTAAAGATGTTGATTTACTGATTTATACGCCGGCAATTCCTCATACACTAAATGAATATACGGCTTTTATGAATTCTGATATTCCTAAATTTAAACGTGCTGAGATATTAGGAGAGATAAGCAAAGATTATTTCACTATTGCTATTGCCGGGACTCATGGAAAAACTACCATTACTAGTATGGTTGCTCATATTTTACATGTTAGTGGACTTAAAGTAAATGCTTTTATTGGTGGTATCAGCAATAATTATAATTCTAACTTGATAGTTGATGCCGATGCACATATAATGGTTGTTGAGGCTGACGAGTTTGATCGTTCGTTCTTGCATTTACATCCTGATATCGCTATAATATCATCTATTGATGCCGATCATTTGGATATTTATAATGATAAATCAACTCTCGAAAATACCTTTATGGATTTTACTCGCCAGATAAAAAAAGGTGGCACATTGATTTATCACGATAAATTAAATATTCCAAATGATATTGCAGATATTGTTCATACTTATGGAGAAAATGATATTGACACATTTCAGTCTAAATTCATAAAAATAAAAAATAGAGCTCAGTTGTTTAGTTTTAAAGATAAAAGTAATATAACTGTAAACTTTGAATTGCCAATGCCGGGTCGACACAACCTTAATAATGTTACAGCAGCTCTTTCTGTGGCTTCATTACTTAATATTAGTAAGGAGCAGATGTTTTATGCATTAAGTACTTATAAGGGTGTAAGGCGTAGATTTGAGAGGTTAATCGATACCGACTCTCAGGTGTTAATAGATGATTATGCTCATCATCCTGCAGAAATCAGAGCCGCAATTTATGCAGCGAGAGAAATGTTCCCTAATTATCCTATTATGGGCGTTTTTCAACCACATTTATATACTAGAACACGAGATTTTGCCGATGATTTTGCAAAAGAGTTATCAAAGTTAGATAGCCTTGTTTTATTGGATATTTACCCTGCTCGTGAGTTGCCAATTCATGGAGTCGATTCACAAATGCTGCTTCAAAAGGTAAACCTGGAGAATAAACATCTTGTTTCTAAAGATGATTTGCCTAATTTTATTATAAATAATCTTAGCCCTCTGATTTTGATGATGGGTGCTGGAGATATTGATAGACAAGTGGAGATTGTAAAACAAACTTTATTAGATGCATAGAATATTAAAAATATTACTTTGGATTAGCCTCCCTATCTTAGTGGTGGTAGTTGGTTTTATTGCCCAAAATCATTATGTGAATAAGAAAGTGCAAGAGCTTAATGTGGATATTAATTATGATAAAGATGGAGAAACAAACAGATTACTTACATATGAAGATATAAATACTTTTGTTCGTCATCGTTATGATAGTATTGTTGGTAAAAAAATCAAAGATATTAATATTGAGCAAATTGAATCAGATTTATTATCAATCAGATACGTAAAAAATGCTGATGTATTCTCAACCATAAATGGTAAGTTGCAAATGAGAATAATTCAAAGAAAAGCGATTGTTAGGATAATAGATTCTTATGGCGATCAGTTTTATCTTGATGAAGATGGGCATATTTTACCTATTCGGTCTTATTTTCCTGCTCATGTGCTTGTATGTAATGGTATTATACCAAGTATAGGTTTTTACTCACGCAACTATTCTGATAATGAAATTGATAGTATTATTAGGAAAAATATAATATATGATATTTACAAAATGGCAACAATACTAAATAAGGATACATTTTTGCATAAACAGATAGCGCAAATAAATGTGGATATTAATGGGGAATTTACATTAGTTCCATTAGTAAGTAGCCACGTTATTCTGTTTGGTAAAGCCGAAAATATTGAAGATAAATTTAACAAACTGAAATTGTTTTATTCTGATGGATTAGCCCATCACCGATGGAACGATTATAAGATTATAAATTTAAAATATAGAAATCAAATAGTGTGCACTAAAATTTAAATATTATGAAATCATCTGAAATCATCGTTGGTCTTGATATAGGAACAACAAAGATTGCCTGTATTGTGGGCCAGAGAAATGAGTATGACAAGATTGAGATACTCGGTTATGGTAAGTCTCCTTCCATAGGAGTGAGTCGTGGTGTTGTTGCTAATATTGAAAAAACTGTTCAAAGCATTCGCCGTGCTGTTGACGAAGCTTCATTAAAAAGTACCGTAAATATTGATCATGTATTTGTTGGTATAGCAGGACAGCATATCAAAAGTCATCAACACAGGGGTAGCCTCGTAAGAAATACCTTGGAAAATGAGGTTGATCAAAACGATATTGATACACTTATAGAGGATATGCACAAGCTTGTTATGCAGCCTGGTGAGGAAATTATTCATGTTATCCCTCAAGAGTATATTGTTGATAAAGAGCAGGGTATAAAGGATCCGATAGGTATGTCAGGTATTAGCCTTGAAGCTAATTTTCATATTATTACCGGCCAAATTACTGCTGCTAAAAACATTAATAAATGTGTTGTGAAGTCAGGTATGAATGTTGAAGATCTTATTTTGGAACCATTGGCCTCGGCAGAAGCCGTTCTTACTGAAGAAGAAAAAGAGGCGGGAATTGCCCTTGTAGATATTGGTGGTGGTACTACTGATATTGCAATTTTTCAGGATGGAATAATACGCCATACAGCAGTAATTCCTCTTGGTGGAAATATTATTACTGAGGATATTAAGGAAGGCTGTAGTATTATTAAAAATCAAGCTGAGGCTCTAAAAGTGAAGTTTGGTTCTGCCCTTGCTAGCGAAAATAGGGAAGAAGAAATAGTCTCTATTCCTGGTTTAAGAGGTCGTCCTCCAAAGGAAATCACATTAAAGAATCTTGCAAATATCATTCAAGCACGTATTGAAGAGATAGTAGAGCATGTTTTCTTTGAAATAAAAAACTCTGGTTACGAGAAAAAATTAATAGGTGGAATTGTACTTACCGGTGGGGGAGCTCAGTTGAATCATATAGCTCAGATTTTTGAGTTTTTGACTGGTCTGGACACTCGTATTGGTTATCCTAATGAGCATCTTGCTAACAATGTTCCCGAAGAATTGAGCAGCCCTCAGTATGCTACAAGTATTGGTTTGGTGATAAAAGGATTGCAGGGAATTGAAAATTCTCACAAAGTATCAGATAATGAAAGAGCACAATCCAGTAAAGAGAAAAGCAGTTTCTTCGATAATATTTTTAAGAAGGGAAGACAGTTCTTTGAAGATGATATAGATTGATAATAAGTGATTTAAGTAAATATAAATACAAATAATTTTTATAAGTTAATTCTTCTTTGTAATAATTTATAATATACGTTAAGAGCTTGTTTTATAGTCTTTCAGAGACTTGATTTAATTAACAAGTATTCGTTGAAAAATACTCTTTTACAAAGATGTGCACATAGTGATTAGCTTTAAATTTAACCGAACAAAATAATAGACTTATGATAGAATTTGATGCCCCAAAAGAAATGTCTTCCATGATAAAGGTTGTGGGAGTAGGAGGTGGAGGTTCCAATGCCGTGAACCATATGTATAAACAAGGAATTAGAGGTGTTGACTTTATAATTTGCAATACTGATGCGCAGGCTTTAGATAGTAGTCCTATCCCTAATAAAATTCAGTTAGGAGCCAGCCTTACCGGAGGTAGAGGTGCAGGTGCTATTCCTGAAGTTGGTAAAAATGCCGCAATAGAAAATATTGATGAGCTAAAAGATATTCTTGGAGTAAATACTGAGATGCTTTTTATCACTGCTGGTATGGGTGGTGGAACTGGTACCGGTGCGGCTCCTATTATAGCTTCTGTAGCTAAAGAAATGGGTATACTTACTGTCGGTATTGTAACCATCCCTTTTAAATTTGAAGGTAGAAAACGTAAAATGCAAGCAGAAGCAGGTCTTGAGGAATTGCGTCAGAATGTTGATACTTTATTGATTATATCAAATGATAAATTGCGTGAGTTGCACGGTAACCTTACTTTGACAGATGCCTTTGGTAAGGCTGATAATATATTAACTGATGCAGCTAAAGGTATTGCTGAAATAATCACAGTTACGGGTTATGTAAATGTTGATATAGAAGATGTGAAAACTGTAATGCGTGATTCCGGTGTTGCTATTATGGGTACTGGTATCGCCGGTGGCGAAGATAGAGCTCTTAAAGCTGTTGAACTTGCTTTAGCTTCTCCTTTATTGAATGATAATAATATTGAAGGAGCTTCTGATATCCTTTTGTTTATGGCATCAGGAACTAAAGAAATAGAAATGGATGAAGTGGCTACTATCACCGATTATATCCAAGATGAGGCTGGCCTTACCGCAGAAATTATATGGGGTAATGGTAATGATGAAGAGTTGGGTGAATCTATCAGTGTTACTGTTGTTGCAACTGGTTTTGCTAGAAATAGTATTGTGGAAAATACTGCAAAAACAGAAGCTTCAAGAGAGCCAAAGAAAATTGTTCATGATTTAAATGATGATTCTGAAGAGAAACTTAAAAATCAACCTAAGACAGAAAACGAGGATGATGGTTTTAAATTAATTACTAGAGAGCCTGCTCCTATTGAACCTTCCGTGAACCCAACTCCTAAACCTGAGTTTAAGGAAACAAAACCTGCTGAGGCTGAAAATATTACTATTTATACTTTAGATGGTGACGAACCTGAGATTGTTAGTAAGAATACTCATGATTTAAATAGACAGAAAATTCAAGAATCAGCCCCTGAGATTAATGAAGAATTTCAGTCAAGAGCGAATGAGCGTATTTCTAAACTTAAGGGTTTAAGCCAGCGTTTCTCTACTCATGAAGATTTAGAAGAAATGGAGAATACTCCTGCATATATCCGTAGAGGTGTTTCATTATCTGAAACTCCTTCAAGTAAAGAAGCTAATGTAAGTAGATATACTTTGGACAGTGAAAGTGGTGAAATTCGTTCTAATAATTCTTTTTTACACGATAATGTAGATTAATAATGAGCTTAGAGGTAACTATAAATTCGGATATTAAGGCTGCAATGATAGCAAAAGATAAACGTAAGTTAGAAGCTTTACGTGCTATTAAAGCTGCTCTGCTTTTAATTAAAACGGGAAAAGATACACAGTTTGCTGAAGTGCCGAAAGAATTGGAACTTAAAACTCTTCAGAAGTTAATTAAGCAGAGAAAAGAATCGGCTGCTTTGTATAAAGAGCAGAATAGAGCTGAACAATACGAAGAAGAAATGTATCAGGCCGAAATTATTGAAGCTTATTTGCCAGAGCAAATGAGTGAAGAGGATGTTGAAAAGGTTGTTGTTGATATAATTGCTGCTACAGGAGCTTCCAGTATGAAAGATATGGGCAGAGTTATGGGGATGGCAGCCAAACAATTGGCAGGTAAGACAGATAATAGCTTAATCTCTAAAATTGTAAAAGAGAGGTTGGCCTAATATATTTTATTAAATATTTATTAGTAAAAAGTCATTTAGTCGTTAGATTAGATGACTTTTTTTGTACTCCTAATTTTTATGATTTAAATAGACGATTATGTGGTATTAATTAATCCGCAATATTTATATAAAAGCAAAGCGAATAGTATGAATAAGCAATGAATAGTGGGTGCAATGCGGGAAACCCTTACCGAAACAAGTTCGTGACAAACTGATTTATATAAAAATCAAATTTATTAACCTTAGTTAGAGATGAGCTTTTTTTTACAGTTTTATACCAATTTGAAAGCAAAAGTGCCGATATATATTCTAAATATTTTTTTGTTTAACGAATTTAAAAAAAATTAAGCATAGCCTCAGTTACGGTTTATTTTTTTAAGGAAGCAAAACATAAAAAGATAACGAATTTTGCGGTAGTTTTGTTTTTAATTTGGTATTACTTAATCGTTTGGATTATTTGTGAATAATCCGGGTTAAATAAAATACCCCCATTCAAGCTTTTACTTGATGGGGGTTAGATAATCACTATTTTTCACCTTATTATTTAGTATTACATCCCTACCATATATTGTAGATGTTCATATTTTTTGGATATTTTATTTGATATTGGAATTCTAATTTTTTAGTCTTCTTGCTTTCTAGATTAAAATCCCATTTAAGGAACCCATTTTTATTATTATAAGCTGCCCCTGATTTCTCAACCAATTTAACTTCTACATTCGCTTTATTAGATAAAGGAATCTGGTCTTGAATGACAAGATGTATTCCGGAACTTTTATTATTCCTTACTGATATATTCCATCCTATATTCATTTTTTTATCGCTGCCAAAGATGCCATTTGCACTTTTGTCTTTCGATTTTTTTCGTTCAATAACAATATTCTTATCTTTTCCAAGAGAAATATCCATAGTGTCTTGTAGATTAGCAGGATTTATAAATGATTTGCCAACATATGTACCTTCGAAAAATACATTTACAGCACCGGGCAATAGATTAAGATCTTCCCAGCCTGTAATTCTGGCTTGCAAGAAAGCATCTGGATCAAGACGTGGAACTGCATAGTATCTGTAATCAGCTGGTAGTGTCCATTTCTGTATTTTTACATTTATAGTTTTATTGCTTGATGGAATTGTATATGGCAATGATATTTTAAAGCTTGTATTTGTTTGTCCTTGATTTACTGTGGTGTAATTTGCTGAATTAGACGCAGATACCATATTTTTTTGAATGTATTTTGCAGTTGGTGCTTCAGTAATCTCTTCCATATCTGATTCTAGAGCAAATGAATTTCCTCTTAAAGTCTTATATCTATTTATATTAAAGCTTAAATACCATGGACTCATATATGGTATTTTCCCATTTTGATGAGGGTTTCCTGTAGATATTGATAATTTTACATTATTCCAGTCTATACCAGTATTTTGGAATATATTTGCTCTATAATGTAGCTCAATATCTTTATTTGCATCAATAGCACGTATATCATAAAGGGGTGTCCATCCTGCATTATTTACCAAATAATTAAGAGTAAAGCTTGCCGGAATTGATTTCTTTGCATCTATTTCTACCATTATTTCTCCTATCCCTTTTGGTGCTCTTCGTTGTCGAAGTTGATTTAAAGCATTTTTTAGTCTATTTATATTATTCTGATAATCTGTAATTTTTGCATTTATCTTTTCTTGATCATTATATATTTGACGAAATCGCTGACGATAATAATCTGCTGCAAGTTTTATTTCATTGATGCTCAAATTATTATTGGTTCCTTTTAAACTTCTGTTTGCTTCAAGTAATTTAATCTCTTGTTTGTAAGCAGAGATTATCATTTTCTCGGATTTTAGTTTTTTATTTAAGATTTTTATTGAATCTTGAATTACTGCAATACGTTTATTTTTCTTTATTTCTTTTAAATAATTAATTTGATTTGTTACTGACATTATTGTGAAATCACCTTTACCATTTACTTGAATACTTGAAGCAACTATAGAAGTACTTAGATCGCTAAAAATAATTACTTGATGTCCTGCTTTTAGAGTTGTTTGGGCTGTTCTATGTATTTGAGCTCCGTTTTGGAATACCGTTACTTCCTTTATTTTTGATTTTACCTTTTTGTCTTCAGCATTTACCAAGAGTGATAAAAAAACTAAGATTATTATACTTAAAGTTCTCATTGTAATATATTTAAACGTTTATATAAATGTTATTTTAATTCTATTTAGTTGTAAAATATCGACCTGCTAGTGACCTTTATTTTGTATTAATTGATAAAAACTGATTCTGCAAACAACAAAAACTCTGCCATAATTATTATGATGATAAATATTAATCTTGAGAATAAAAAAAATTCCTAACTTTGAACTTTTAATTATAACAGAATGCTTAAACAACGTTTACAACAAAAATTACAGCAAAAGTTATCTCCTCAGCAAATTCAACTTATGAAGTTGTTACAGGTTCCGACCATTGCTTTGGAACAAAGAATAAAGCAAGAGGTAGAAGAGAATGTTGCCTTAGTTGAGGGCTCTGATGATGAAGGGGAGAATATGGAAGATGAATACACAGAGTCTGTAAATGATGTTCAAGATGAAAATGAATCTAATTCTGATGATGAATTTGATTTAGCAGATTATATCGACCCTGATGATGCACCTGATTATAAATATGAAGCTAACAATCATAGCAGGGATGATGAGGAGAAGAATATTCCTTTTGTTTCTGGTGATACTTTTCATGAATTGATTAGAACACAGTTGTCTTATCAAAGAATTGATGATAGGACAAAGTCTATTGCTGAATTTATTATAGGTAATATTGATGATTCCGGATATTTGCGCCGCGAAACTATTGCCATTGTAGATGATTTGGCATTCACTCAAAATATTATTACTAACGAAAAGGAAGTAGAGCAAATTATAAAACTGATACAAACTTTCGAGCCAGCCGGTGTCGGTGCCCGAAATTTAAAAGAATGTCTATTGTTGCAGTTGGAGCAGAAAGAACAAACAGAGTCTGTTTTATTGGCTGAGAGAATTCTTAAAAGGTATTTCGATGCCTTTACAAAAAAACATTATAACAAAATTATTAGTCGCTTGGATATTGATGAGGAACAGTTGAAAAGTGCTATAAATGAAATTCTTAAATTGAATCCTAAACCTGGTAATAGTCTTAGCCAAAGTCAGCATATTAATGAACATGTGGTGCCCGACTTTATTATCACTGAGAATGACGGAGAGCTTGTGCTTAATATTAATGGTAGAAATGCACCGGAATTAAGAATATCGAGAACATATAAAAATATGTTGAATGCATATTCTGAACAAAAAGGTAAGACAACAAAGCAGATGAAGGAGGCAATGACTTTTGTGCGTCAAAAAATTGATTCTGCAAAATGGTTTATTGATGCTATTAAGCAACGTCAATATACTTTGCAGAGTACTATGCAAGCTATTATGGAATATCAATATGATTATTTTAAAACAGGCGACGAAACAAAACTTCGTCCTATGATTCTAAAGGATATTGCAAATAAGGTAAATCTAGATATTTCAACTATTTCGCGTGTTGTGAATAGCAAATATGTTCAAACGCCTTTTGGTACTTTTAAGCTTAAATCCTTTTTCTCTGAAGGTATGATGACTCAAAGTGGAGAAGAGGTTTCTACTCGCGAGATTAAGAAAATATTGCTAAGTATTGTGGAAAAAGAAAATAAGCGCAAACCTTATACTGATGATAAGCTTGCTGAGTTTTTAAAGGATAATGGTTATAAAATTGCTCGTCGCACAATAGCAAAATATCGTGAACAATTGAATATTCCAGTTGCTCGTTTGCGTAAAGAATTATAATAATGAGAAAAGAATTAGCTGAGAGTTTCTCTCTTTCATTTCATCCAATACTTGTTGCTTTTTATAGCCTCGTTTTTATTCTTGTATTGCCAATATTTGAATTACAGTCTTTGGGAAGTCGTTTTGCCATTTCCATTACTATTATGGCTTTTATGACAACAGTTCTATTACCGGTATTTTCTATTTACATGCTAAAAAGACAAGGTGTTATTTCTTCTTTTAGAATAGAAAAACGCGAACAAAGGTTTATCCCTTATTTGCTTATTTTTTCATATTATTCTGTTACTGCTTACATGGTTTATCGGATTAACTATATCCCAATATTGATACCTTTAATGTTTGCAATTCCTGCAATATCAGCTCTTATCCTGACTCTATTTAATACTATGCTAAAAGTGAGCGCACATGCATTATCTATTGCTAGTGTGAATACCATGATGGTTGTTTTAATGGATTATTACGATTTGGAACTTATTGTTCCTGTTATTGTAACTTTTGTACTTTCAATTATTGTGCTTTTATCTAGACATTACTTAAAAGCTCATACTTGGTTTGAACTATTGCTTGGGTATTTTTTGGGAGTAATAATTTCAGGCTTAATGGGATATTTAGTGCTTCATCTTGGTTGAAGGAATTGATTCAGATGAAAAAGACTTACCTCGTGAAAATAAATGTTGAAGGTGATGAATTTGGAGTTGTAAAAGATGGAATAAGAATATTGAAATTATTCTAAGCCGCGATAGAAAATTGTGTATAGTAAATAGTATATTTTGTGTTTATTCGATGCCGGTTAATCACTTTGCTCTCTTTAAGCTTTTATTATTCCTCTAAAAGTCGGTTTTACTCATTGAATTTATTATTACCGAAATAGAATCTATAGCATTCAAAACAAAGCCTTCGGAAAAGAGTAAATATAGAATACAAATACATGATGTATTTCTGTTAAAAAAAATCTCTTGTTTACTTTTGTTTAATTAATGTGAATTGCATTATTGCTGATTTATATACATATATTTGCAGTAAATTGCTGGTAATTTAAAATTAATATGCAGAAAGAGTTATTTCCAAATATTCTACTTGTGGCAGGTGATGGACGCAATGTCGGAAAAACATATTGGTGCTGCAGATGTATTGAACATTTGTCATCAAAAAGTGAAGTCGTAGGAGTGAAAATTTCTCCTCATTTTCACTATTACGATGCTAATAATTTAATTGTTAAGACTGATGATTATGTAATTATTCGTGAAACGAATATTAATAATAAGGACAGTTCTCTTATGCTACAAGCCGGTGCTGGTAAGGTATATTTTGTGATGTGCAAAAGAGATAAAATAGGTGAAGCTTTTGAGTCCCTGAAATCATTATTTGATAATAAAGTAGTGGTTGTAGAGTCAGGCGGATTACATAAGGTCATTTCTCCCGGGCTTTTCTTTTATATCATTGACAAAGGAAAGAAAATTGGCAAAAAAGAGTATCTGGATTATAACCCAATTCTCATAAATAATGATGGTGAGCAAATGGATTTTGATATTCAAAATATACGTTTACATGGTAATGAATTGTTTTTGGATAAATAGCTTAAAATTGATTTTATTGATTTGTTTTCCTAAAAGCACTAATACTTATCTTTGTCAAAGAATTAATTATAGAATATGCTACAGTTTAAAAAATATCAGATTTGGTTATTGGCAATATTGAGCGGATTGCTTCTAGGAATGTCGTGGCCGGTCAATGGTTTTGCTCCATTAGCTTTTATTGCGCTAATTCCGATGCTTCTTATTAGAACATATATTTTGCAAAATCCAACTCTATTTTCCAGAGGTGCAATGGTACTTTATTCCTATGTTACATTTTTGGTATTCAATTTGTTTACTACTTGGTGGGTCGCTTATTCAACTTTGGTTGGGGGAGTTTTGGCATTTTTGCTTAATTCGTTTTTTATGGCTTTGGTTTTTGGATTAGCTCATATTGTTGATTCGAGAATAATGAAAGGAAAAACTGGATTTTTTATTCTTATCTTTTTCTTTATAAGTTTCGAATATCTACATATGAATTGGGAACTTACTTGGTCTTGGTTAAATTTAGGAAATGTTTTTTCAGAATATCCTAATTTTGTTCAATGGTATGAATATACAGGAGTTCTGGGAGGAAGTATTTGGGTAATTACAATTAATCTTATTATTCAACAGGCTATTTTGAGATGGATAAAATATGATAGAAAAATTCAATATTCTATTGTCCCACTTTTTACTGCTTTATTTTTAATTGTAGTTCCTTTAATGTTTTCATCGTATTTGAGCGACAGGATACAAAAACAGCAGAGCTCTATAAATGTGCTTTTAATTCAGCCAAATATTGAACCTTATGAAGAGGCTTATGAATTAACATCCGGACAATTGGTTGATAATATTTTAAATATATCAAAGAAGTATATAGATACAAATACGGAACTTATAATATGTCCGGAAAGTAGCATTAATAGAACAATGTGGGAAGAAAGTATAGAACAATACCCTGCTATTAAAAAGCTGCGAAATTTTATTAAAAAACATAAAAATGTAAGCATATTAATAGGAGCTTCAACAAGGAGAATGCTTAGGCAAGGTGAAGAAGTAAAAGCCTATGCCCGAAGTTTTAGTGACGAACCGGATAAATATTACTATAATTATAATTCTGCTTTATTCTTGCAAAATAATAAACCTATCGAATTTTATCATAAAGCCAAACTTGTCCCTGGTGTAGAACGTATGCCTTTTGCTGCTTTGCTAAAGCCGGTAGAAAAATATGCTATTGATTTAGGAGGTACAACCGGTAGTCTTGGAATTAGTACTAAACCAAAATTATTTTCTCCCCGACCAGATGTTAATGTTGCTCCAATAATTTGTTATGAATCCATTTATGGAGAGTTTGTGGGGAATTTTGTAAAAGAACAGCCAAGCTTTATTTCCGTTATTACTAACGATGCATGGTGGTACAATAGCCCTGGTCATAAGCAGCATTTTTCTTATGCTCGCTTGCGTGCTATTGAGACAAGGCGATATGTTGTAAGAGCAGCAAATACTGGAATTTCGGGAGTTATAAATGAAAAAGGTGAGGTGTTGGAAACTTCCAAATTCTACGATAAAACGGCTATAAAAGCAAATATACCTATTTATACTGCATGGACATATTATGCAAAAAATGGAGATTATCTTGGTAGAATATCCATTTTTATAGTTGTACTTCTTATTTTAATGTCTTTATCTTCATTTCTTAGACGAAAGGAATTATAAATATTAATTTCAATTTTAATTAGTTCACTGATTATTTCATTACAATTTATAGATACTATAATTAGTATCTGAATATAAAATTTTGTAATTTAATTCAATATTTTCTAATCTGTTTTTATCAATAATAAGGTATTCTGCACCAATATTTGATAATGAATCAATATATCTCCTATTTAAAGCTTGCTGATTGTTTATGGTCCAACCTTTTCTGTGAGAAAAGTAGATGCTCTGTGCAGATTCTCCACCATTAATTATTATCAATTTGTTTTTAGGAATGACTTCTTTAGTAATATTATCGAGTTCTAATTTATAAAGTTCACTGTTTTTAATAAAAAAGTCATGTTGCTGGTTTCCAATGGCCTCTATGGAAATTATTAGAAGTAGAATATATTGGTATCGTTTTGGGATTTTAGAAATAAATACTGATGTTATTAATGCCATTACTGGAACATATGGTATGACGTAATAGTTATGCAAAGGGAAAACAGCACCTGTTTTTAATGTAAAAACAAAAAACACTATGCTTATAATCCCAATTCCATATTTAGCAATTTTGTTGTCTCCTTTTATAAAGTAATACAAGCCTGTGAGAAACATAATAAATGCTATATATGAATGTAAAGCACTAAAATAAAATTTCTTTAAATAGTCTGGAATCAATGGTATTATCTCTTGGATTCCCTCGATAATTCCTTTTGGGAAAAATAAATAGTAGTGATAAGTATCTTGTAGATACGGTACCCAAATAAAATACCATAAAGCCGCAATAACAAAACTAATAAAGGCAGTGACTAATAAGTATATCTTTCTTTTTCTACTAATTTCCTTTATAAAAACTACAATAGCTACTACACTTAAAATAGCCAATGAAGGAATTTTAATAAGCAATGCGAGTGTGCTAAAAATAAAAAATAGAATAAGTTTAAAGAAGTTACCATTTATTATGTATTTATAAGCATGATAGAGGGCTATTAAAATCATTGCCACACTTAAAGTGTCAGGCATTATTTTTCTTGAAAATGAAAACCATATCGATACTGATAAAATAATGGTAGCATTAAACGCAATACTTTTGCTGAAGATTGCTTTTATCAGCTTATAAAAGTAGAATATCCCTATGCTTGAGAAAATTAAGTTGACTAATCTACCATACCAATGTTCATATCCAAATATTGTAGAAATTAAATAAATAATGTAATTAAATATAGGAAACTCAGACCCACTAATTCCAGTTTTTGCGCCAGCCATATCAATTTGTGGAAATAGTAAATTAGCACCATTTTCTACAAAATTTCTAGTAACCATATTTGTTATAGCCTGTCTCCAGTTATGACCTATTTCAAGTGGTGCATTTGTTATACCAAAAAGCCTTATTAGAAATAGTATTATCAACCAAAATCTAATATCTTTGAAAATATTTTTTAAAACTGATTTTTCCATAAGAAAGATATTACCTGCCAGGGGTGTATGGTGCTTCTATTCTGTCCAACTCTTGATTTAGTTCTTTAATGACTATTTTATTGATTGCTAATACTTTTAAAATACTATCATTATGTGAAGCCACTATTTCAATATCTTTTTTGTGAGTACCTGTTAACCCTTCAGGATTTCCCCATATTTCGTAGATAGAGCTATAAAGCCTATTCTGAAGGCTTGGAGGTGCTGCCTCGTACCGGTTCGAAATAGTTTTGTCGCCGTAGATAATAATTTTCAATGAATCAATATTGTTTTTAATATCGAAAGCTTTGCTTATCCATTTTTCTGGATTTGAAGAGTTTACTTTTAATGCAGCAATGATTATCTTAATTTGCTTTTCTTGTTCATTGAGTCTATTTGTTATTGTTCCAAATGTCCTGGATACTTTTTCCATTTTGGTATAGTAATCATTTAATTCAGGTCTTGCAAGTTGGCGGCTGTTATATAACGAACGTACTTCAAAATTTTGTTTATTCCCAATTGGGTTAATTTTCTCATCTATTACCTTGGCCATTTCGATAGTATATAAACCAGGCATTGCCGGTCTGCCAATTCCTTGGCTTGCAAGATTATGTTTTTTTGCCTTCGTGGAAGTTGGATTTATTCCTTCATATCTATAGTCCCAAGCAATTTTATGGATCCCTTTTGAAATTGGAGACTTTAGTTTCTTTACTAAATTTCCACTATTATCTTTAATAGTAAATAGTAAATATGCATTTAATTCATTATCTTCTTTTCGAAATTCATCCATAGTAGGATAGGAGATATCTTCATTGTTTTTTAATTTTTCTTTTTCTTCTTTCTTTCGTTTATCTTTAAGCCCTTCATAAGATTCATCAATATAGTAAGTAAAAACAGCTCCATATTGTGGATTGTCTGCAACATAAAAATCATCTCCAAAATGACCTTTCTTCCTCCAACCAATAGGATGTGAGGGAACATACATTAAAGATGGTTGTATCTCGAATATATAATTCTTGCTTTCTTTAACAGCTTTTTTAATATTCCGCAATGAGCTATAATCATCAAGGATATAAAATCCTCTTCCATAGCTAGCTAAAACTAAGTCGTTTTCTCTTTTCTGAATATCAATATCTCGAATGGCAATGTTTGGTAATCCTGAGTTCATTTTCACCCAATTTTCACCTCCATTTAAGCTAACATAAATACCATACTCTGTTCCTGCAAAAAGCAAATCAGCGTCAATGTGGTCTTGTGCAATACTCCAAACTACTGCGTCGTCGGGTAAGTTGCCAACTATTGATTTCCATGTTTTTCCTTTATTAGTACTTTTTAGCAAATAAGGTTTAAAATCGCCCCTTTTATGATTATCGAAAGAAGCAAAAACGATATTTTCATCATGTTTGGAAGCTTTTATACAACTAACATAAGTTGTTTCAGGAACTCCGGCAAAAGTGCTAACCTTTGTCCAGTTGCTACCACCATCATCACTTATTTGTATTAAACCATCATCAGTTCCAACATACAGTAGTCCTTCTTTTTTAGGAGATTCATCGAATGAGACAATATTTCCATAAATAGATGTAGAAGCATTCTTAGCAACAGCTTCTGGGCTTTGAATTTTGCCCATTATCCTGAGCTCGTTTCTATTTATTTGTCTTGTTAAATCTTGAGAAATAACTTGCCAATTATCACCTCTATCATCTGAGCGAAATAATTTATTGGCTGCAAAATATAACCTTTTGCTATTGTGTGGACTTATTAATAGTGGGGCGTCCCAATTCCAACGATATGCCTCTCCATTATCTGGTTCACTGGGTCTGATATCTACACCCAAGCCGGTTGTTTTATTATATCGTGCCAGCCATCCGTATTGTGCTTGAGCATAAATGGTATTTGGGTCTGTAGGATCAACTTGCGACTCAAATCCATCGCCTCCTTGTGTAATAAACCAATCTGAATTTCTAATTCCATGTGCATTAGAAGTTTGCGATGGTCCTCCAACACTATTATTATCTTGTGTACCACCATAAACATTATAAAATGGTAAATCATTATCAACGGCTACCCTGTAAAATTGACTTAAAGGTAAGTTAGCCTTATAATCCCATGTTTTGGCTTTGTCCCAACTTTCATAAACCCCACCGTCACAACCATCTAAAAGATGATTTGTATTATTTGGATCTATCCAAAGTGCATGGTCATCAACATGCTTGCTTGTATAATTAAACTTAGTAAAGCTTTTACCACCATCCATTGTGTATCTGGCGTAGGTGTCCATTGCATAAATACAATTCTTATTCTTTGGGTCAGCAAATAGTTCTTGATAATACTGGGGACTTCCGGAAACAAAATTATTCATCTTTTGCCATGATTCTCCCTTATTTATTGAGCGATAAAAGCCACCTTTACCTTTTTCTGCCTCTACAATGGCATAGATGTAATTTCCATCAACGGGAGAAACAGCTATGCCTATTCTCCCAATATCACCTTTAGGTAAACCTTTATTTATTTTACGCCAATTTTTTCCTGCATTTTCTGTTTTGTAAATTCCACCTTCCGGACCTCCATTTATTAACGTATAAACATGTCTTCTTCTTTGATATGCTGTAGCATATACTATATCTGGATTCTCAGGGTCGAAGGCTAGGTCTGATATACCTGTATTCTCACTTATTTTTAAATTCAATTCCCAGTTTTTGCCTCCATCAGTTGTTTTGTACAATCCTCTTTCCCCACCTGAATTCCAAAGTGGTCCCTGAGCTGCTACCCACACAATATCTGAATTTCTAGGGTCAATGAGGATTTTGCCGATATGTTCAGATTTTTCTAATCCCATATTTTTCCATGACAGACCTCCATCAAGGCTTTTATATACTCCATCGCCCCAGCTTACAGATCTTTGGCTGTTATTTTCACCTGTTCCTACCCAGATTATGTTAGTATTATTCGGGTCTATACTTATGCATCCTATGGAATAGGATTTTTGTTTATCAAAAATTGGGGTAAATGTAATTCCTGCATTCGTAGTTTTAAAAACTCCTCCTGAAGCAGCAGCTACATAATACTCTGATGGATTATTTGGATTAACAGCAATATCAATTATTCTTCCTGATATCATTGCCGGTCCGATACTTCTGAATTTGTAACTTGTTAAATCCGAACTTTTTAAAAGGTAATTATCCTTTTTAATATCTTTCTTGTTCTTTTTTTGTGCGTTAATACTTATGGTAAAAAGGATTAAAAAAATTGATAGTAAAATATGTAGATGCTTCATTCCTAATGTGTTTTTTATAAAAAAATAGTTGAAGGCAAAGGTATGAAAATAGAACTGATATTATAACTAATAATTAGACATAACACGTATTATTTATGAAATATATACTAGGAAGTATATGTGTTAGGTCTCTGATTTTTTATTTTATTCCTGGCAATATATTTTTTTCTTCTATTTATGTATGCAATTATTATTAATACAAAGCTAAGTGCTATAAAGAACCATTTTAATGAGGTTGCAACAGAGGCCATCATCACTTTTGTATCTATCAAATTTGGATAATCATAAAAACATATTCTAAGAAAATAATTTTCTATATAATCAAAAAAAGCAGCTAAAACCGGAACAAAAACCCATACATTAAATCCTGTTGGCTTAATTAATCTAAATAGAATACCCATTAGTAATAAACCATAAAAAAATGGATATATGTAATCTCTATATTGATATCTGAGGTAATAGAGTTTACCTTGAGAGCCATATTTAGACAACAGATTATTTAGATTATCCGTACTCTGGTATAATTGCGTATCTGGAATATTTTTACCTCCTGAAACATATTTAATGTCATGAATTCCACCAACACCAAAATACATCCATACATTTATAGCAATTACGCCAACAAAAATAAACGATAGAATATAATTATTAAATAAAAATATAAATAGCTTTTGCATTATAACCGAGTCGTTAATCAAGTTGAGGCAAATATAGTAAAACTATTTAATATAGTAAAAAAAATACAATTTAGGTGATAATTTTCACAAAATAAAAAGCTTATTCAGAGCGCAGTGATTCAATAGGGTCAAGCTTGGATGCTTTAATGGCAGGGAAAAGCCCAGAGATAAGACCAACAAAAAGGCTAACAGAAATTGCTAGGCTAATCCATAGCCAAGGAATAACAAATGGCCCTTCGGTGAAGATTGATACTAAATTTCCTAAAATAAGTCCTAAAACAATACCAATTAGTCCTCCTAATTCAGTTATAACTACTGATTCTACAAGAAATTGATTTCTAATAGCTTTATTATTAGCTCCAAGAGCTTTTCTAAGACCAATTTCTTTAGTGCGTTCACTAACAGATACTAGCATAATATTCATCAGCCCAATAGAAGCACCTAATAAAGTGATAAATGCAATAATACTTGCAATGATGCTTAGAAATCCAAGATTGTCAATAAGTTGCTCTGCAATATTGTCGCTTCTACTTATGCTAAAGTTGTCTTCTTCACCTATTTTTAATCTTCGTATCATTCTGAAAATTCCAATTGCTTCATCTACAGCCTGATTAAGTAATTGCTGATTTTCTGCCATAAAGTTTATTGTAAAACTCATATTAGAATAATAATACTTTTGTCTAAGATTACTTAATGAAATGTATGCATTTCTGTCGCCGCCAAAACCCATTGAACTTCCTTTTGCTTTAAGAACACCAATAACTTTGTATCTTGATGCTCCTATATTTATTATTTTTCCAATAGGATTTTCTTTTTTAAACAAAGTAGTAGAAATTTCATTCCCTATAATAACAGTATTGCTGCCACTTTGCATTTCATGAGGACTGAAATTTCTACCTTCAGCAATTTCATAACCCGCTGTTAAAAGATAATTCTCGTCAATACCCAAAACAGAAATATTCGGATTTGTTTTATTGGAACCATATTTTAGAGTAGCAGCACCTGTAGCATTAGCATTTAGAGAAATAATGCCGGGAAATTCAAATCTTTTTTTGAATTCATTAGCTTGATTATAAGTTATTGAAGAGTAGTTTACTCTTCTATGTCCCTTTTGAGATATATTTACAGATTTAAGGTTTCTGATACTAAAAGTATTCGACCCCATTCTTATAAAGTTGTCACTTATACTTCCTTTTATTGAGTCCAAGGCAGTTAATATTCCTACTAACGACATTATACCTATAGCAACGATAAGCATTGTCAATGCGGCTCTAAGGACGTGAGATTGGATGCTTTTAAAGGCTTCTTTTATATCTTCTTTTAGAAGCTTGTTCATTCTTCTTTTAGTTGTTTCTTAAGCTCTAATAGAAAACTTTTAACATTCTCTAATGATTTCACCATTTCAATTTGATTTATGGTGTCATCTTTATTATCTTTCAATTTTTCTTTAGCTCCTTGTAGGGTATAGCCTCTTTCTTTTACAAGGTGATATATTATAAACAAATTGTTTAAGTCTTCCTCAGTGAATAATCTATTGCCTTTTGCGTTCTTTTTTGGTTTTAAAATATCAAATTCCTTTTCCCAAAATCTTATTAATGAGGTGTTTACGTCAAAAATATCAGCAACCTCTCCTATGGTGTAATATAATTTCTTTATTTCAGGCTTCTTATATGGCATAATAAATTAATTTGCGGTAAAAATAAGAAAATATTTTGTCAATATTAGGTTCAATATTATTGATAAAAACAATTTTCTTGAATTTGCTTAGATTTAATTAATTTAATTGGTAGCTTGTTTTATATATTTCATTATTTCAAATCACTGTTGTCCGATAAAAAAAGAAGGAAGACCATAAGGTCATCCCAACTCTTTTTATAATTATGTTTTTTTTACAATTTAAAAATTACAATTATGGATAATAGGTACACATTTTTTTGGCACATCGGTTTTCGACAGCTGATTTCTTTAATTGATTCAAATATTATTACCACAAGTGCCAAGAGGCACAGTTCAGACCGTTATGTAAAGAAGTTTAAAATAAAAGACTATTTGATAAGTATGCTGCAAAGAATTTTATCAACATCAACAGAATAGTTCTCAGTATGTTACGTTAAAATATATAGAAAGTAAGTGTTTTTAATAAAAGGCTTGCTGTTGGTTGGGATAACAACTATTTGTTATCGCTGTTAAAAATATTGATGCGTTTGCCCTGAATGATGCTAAAGAGTGCACATTTTTTGTAAGTTTGTGCTCTGAAAATTCATAAAAATATTTATAATGACAAAAGTATTAGGAATGGGCAATGCATTAGTAGATGCCCTTGTGCGTATTGATAATGATAATGTACTAGAAGAATTAAACTTGCCGAAAGGGAGCATGCAATTAGTAGATTGGGACACATCAGAAAAGGTGATGAAAGCTGTTGATGCTTTTCCTCGTTCACAAGCTTCTGGAGGGTCTGCTGCAAATACAATTCATGGTTTAGCAAAGTTAGGTGTAGAAACAGGCTTTATTGGGAAAATTGGTAAAGATGAAATTGGAGATTTCTTTAAGAATGATTTAATAGAGGCTAAAGTTAATCCAATATTAGCAGAAAGTGATACTAAATCAGGATTAGCATTAGCTCTTGTTAGCCCGGACTCTGAAAGAACTTTTGCTACTTTTTTAGGAGCAGCTGTGGAACTATCAGCTGAAGATTTAAAATTAAAGTCTTTTGAAGGATATGATTATTTTCATATTGAAGGTTACCTTGTACAAAACTACGCATTAATAGAAACAGCTGTTAAATTAGCTAAAGAAGCCGGTTGTAAAATTAGTATAGATTTGGCAAGTTATAATGTTGTGGAAGATAATTTGGATTTCTTAAAAAGAATAACAGAACAATATGTAGATATTGTATTTGCTAATGAAGAAGAAGCAAAAGCTTTTACAGGGAAAGAACCGGAGGAAGCATTACATGAAATTTCTAAGATTGCTGATTATGCAATAGTGAAAGTTGGTAGTAAAGGAAGTATGGTGAAACATGATAATAAAGTGTATTCAGCTGGAGTAATTAAAGCAAATAGTATTGATACCACAGGAGCCGGAGATCTTTATGCTTCAGGGTTTATTTATGGTATGGTAAAAGGTTATAGTCTTGATAGATGTGCTGAAATTGGCTCCATTACTGCCGGTAATATTATTGAAGTTATTGGTGCTAAAATGGATAATGACCGTTGGAATTCAATATATAATACCATTGGATAATATTTGATTCCAAAAATATTAGAGATATTTTTTAAAGCGATACATTTTTATGTGTCGCTTTTTAATTATTGACAATATATAATTAAAAAAAGCCCTATGATATTTAATCTTAGGGCTTTTTAAGGCTGTGGTACCACCTGGATTTGAACCAGGGACACATGGATTTTCAGTCCATTGCTCTACCAACTGAGCTATGGTACCTCTTAAGCGGCTGCAAAGATAATATTTTTTTTATTTTCACAACAAAAAAAGGAAATATTATTGCAATTAATTTTAATTGTGTTGTAAATAGAATATATACAAGTGTTTATGTTATGTATTATTATTTTATATTACCATCCGAAGATCTAATGAACACTTTTTTTAGAGAAATAATATTTGGTATTTAAGCAAACAAATTTATTACTTTTGCTGAATTATTTTTTGTTATGCGTTTGATTCTTGATTTTGGTAATACTTTTCAGAAATGTGCAGTCTTTGATGTAGATAAGATTGTAGCTATGGAGAAATTTAAATCATTAACCTTAAATCAACTTCAAATATTTGTGGGGAATTTTAAAAAGATTAATTCTTGTATCCTTTCCACAGTTATAAATACACCACAAGAAATATTAGATTGGTTGAATGAAAATTATTTTTTTATCAATTTGTCGCATAATACACCTATCCCCATTGTAAATAAATATACAAATAAGCAATCTTTGGGTAAAGACAGATTGGCGGCAGCTGTTGGTATAAATAAATTAGCACCAATGAGTAATGCCTTGAGCATTGATATTGGAACAGCAATAAAGTTTGATTTTGTCAATAACAAAGGTGAATACCTTGGAGGAAGTATTGCTCCTGGTCTTTTTCTTCGATTTAAAAGTTTGCATAATTTTACCGCAAAATTACCGTTAGTCAGCTATAATAATGTTCATGAATTAATTGGTGATGACACGCAAAGCTCTATATTATCAGGAGTTATGAATGGTGCTATTGCCGAAATTAATGGTTTAATTAACGAATATCAAAGTTGTTTTTCAAATATAAAAATATTTCTTAGTGGAGGAGAAAGTATTTATTTTGAAAAGTATATAAAAAGTAACATCTTTGCAAATTCTAATATAGTTCTTATTGGGCTAAACGAAATACTAAATTTTAATGAGACAAACAATTCATTATAAGTCATTTGCGTTAATAATTTTCATTCTTATCGCCATAAGCAATAGTTCGTTCGGACAATTGCGAATTGATTCACCGTACTCTCGTTTTGGACTTGGCGATGTAAATCCGGGTTATAATGTTTACCAATCTTCAATGGGTGGTGTTGGTTATGGGGTTAGAGATTATTTGCGAATAAGTACTATTAATCCTGCTGCTATAGCTGCAATTGACTCCGGAAGTTTTGTTTTTAATGCAGCATTTAACGGACTCTTTGTTAATACTAAGACCACTTCACAAAGTGGTAGTACTAATTATTTTAACCTTTCATATCTCCAATTTGGTTTGCCTGTTACCACATGGTGGAGAACTGGTGGAGGATTAACGCCTTTTACAACAGTTGGTTATAATGTTAGCACTCATGATAATCTTGATTCTATAGGAGATGTAAGATATAGTCATCTTGGTGATGGTGGTATTACAGATATTTTTTGGAATAACTCATTTAAAATTGGTAAAAAATTATCCGTTGGGATAAAGATGTCTTATTTATTTGGCAATACTAATTATCGCCGGGAAGTTGAGTTAACTGACCATCCTTATGCATTTATGTATAGACTTACTAATAATATTAATGTGAAAGGATTGTATCTTAATTATGGACTACAGTATTATACTCGTTTTGGAAAAGAAGAGGAATATGATAAAAAGAAATACTTTTTTGGTTTAGGACTTATCTATGCTAATAAACAGAAAATTAAATCTACAAAATCTGCCTTTGGAGTTACATATACTAATGGTGCCGATGGGAATGAATTTGTTAAGGATACTGTTGTGGATATTAATCAAGGAGACGGTTATATTGTGATGCCTATGAAGATTGGTGGAGGTTTTAGTGTGGGTAAATATAAAAAGTGGATGATAGCAGCGGATTTTACGTTTAATGAATTTTCTAAGTTTTCTTCTTTTGGAATAAATGACAGTCTGTCAAATAGTATAAGATACAATATTGGTGGACAGTATTACATAGGGAAAATTGCAATAAATGCCGGTTTTAAATATAATAACTCTTATTTGAACTTAAATAATACTTCAATAAATGATTATGGCATAACATTTGGGGTTTGCCTACCATTACGCAATAATGCTAATACAATTTCGGATGTGGATTTGAGTTTCGAATTTGGAAGAAGAGGAACAACAATCAATAATCTAATACAGCAAGATTATTTTCAAGTTAGATTAGGAGTAAATATTCGAAATACATGGTTTAATAGACCGAAATATTTATAAACAACATAAACACAATTTGAGATGAACAAATTTAAATTTTTAGTACTTACCTTTAGCTTAATAATGATAGTTGGCTTGGTTGATGGAAAAGCAGAGCAATCAGGTGCTGATTTATTAAATTTTAATATGGGAACTCCTGATGGAGGTAGCAAATATGGAAAAGATAGTGTAACTTGTGTTAAGAATCTTAGCCTTTATAGAGAATTTTATAAACAATGGAAAGCAGGAAAATACAAAGATGCTAATCTAGTTTCTCAAGCAATGATTTCTTGGAGATATTGTTTTTTTGCCTGCCCATTGGTGAGTAAAAATATGTATATCCATGGCAATAAAATGCTAAAGTATTTGATAAAGAGTAATAAAGATGACTCTATAAAAATGCAAGCTTATGTAGATACTCTAATGATGGTTTATGATCAGCGTATTAAATACTTTGGTGATGATAAAAAGTCACCTAAAGGACGATTACTAGGACGTAAAGCCAAAGATTATATGAAGTATAGAGTGGAGCAGTCAGAGGTGTATTATCCTATGTTTGAAGAGTCATTTAAGCTAATGGGAAATAATTCAGAACCTACTACAATGTTTTACTTTTACGTTGCTTCTGTAAGATATGTTCAGCAAAAGCATGCCGAAAAGGATCTGATATTAGAAAATTATGTTGAAATTCAAGACGCCTTAGAATATAATATGCTTAAATATGCTGATAATCCTAAGAAATTGGAGAACTATAATAAAGTGAACATTAATTTGGAAAAGAACGTTAGCAAATTTGCTACATGCGAAAAACTTGTTCAATTATATGGTCCAAAGTTAGAATCTAATCCTGATGATTTGAAGTTAGCAAAAAACATAGTAAAGTTCTTTGAGAGACGTAAATGTACTAAATCTGATGTTTATTTTAATGCATTAGAGAAAGTTCATTCTATAGAGCCAACCCCTGAATCTGCATTTTCAATGGGTAAAATGGCGTTTGAACGTAAACAGTTCGGAAAAGCAAAGAAATACTTAGAGGAAGCAACTACTACTCTAAATGATTCTTTAGCTATTAAAAAGGCTTCATCATATTTATTGTTATCAGAGACTTATCGTTCATTAAAAAATTATCCAGCTGCTAGGTCTGCTGCGTTAAAGGTATTAAAATACAATCCTAAGGAAGGAATGGCTTACATACTAATTGGTGATCTTTATACTAGTAGTGCTGCAAAATGTACTTTACAAGGTCTTAGAGTTGCTTATTGGGCTGCTGCCGATAAATACAAAAGTGCTATAGCTATATCATCTGATGATAAGACTAAAGAAATAGCACGGAAAAAACTTGCTACTATAAAGAAAAGTTTTCCAGAACAAAAAGATGCCTTTATGAGAAATCTTGCAGCCGGACAGAAAATTACTGTTGAATGCTGGATAAATGAAGAAACAACAGTAAGGTACAGATAGTTCTGATTAATTGTATATTTTTGCAGCTGAAACGCAGCTGACACGATGATAAATAAACAAAATATTATTTTAATTTTCAAAAGCATTGTTCTGATTTTTGTCGGAACAATGCTTTTTTCGTGTGAAAATGATTTGTCCGTTGTTGAATCTCTAAGAGTGGATGAAAAATCACCAGTGGAGTCAACTTATGATGTTACTCTGGAATACACCGATTCCGGAAAATTAGTTATGTTAATGAAAACTCCTGAAATAAACCGTTTTGCGGGTGATGATGAGTTTATGGAGATGCCTCAAGGTATGAAAATGGAATTCTATGATTCTTTAGGAAATATTAAATCTACCATCAGTGCTAATTATTCTATTAATTATATTAAAAAGAAAATAATGAAAGCTGAAAATAACGTTGTTGCCACCAATTCTAAAGGACAAAAACTAATTACCGAAGAATTGATTTGGGATCAAAATACTCATAAGATTTATACTGAGAAAAATGTTAAAGTTATAAGTGACGATAAAACATTGTTCGGTGATGGGCTTATCGCTGATGAACAATTTGAAAACTGGGAAATAAGTCATCCAACGGGTGATATTACTCTTGATACTGATGTAAGTGATACTATAAACTAATGGAAACTGCTCTTTTAATTATTATTCTTAGTCTGGTCTTCTCTGCTTTCTTTTCAGGTATGGAAATAGCATTTATCTCTGCTAACAGACTTAAAATAGAAATCGATAAAAATAAAAATAAAATTACAGGTAAGATTCTATCTTGGTTCAATGATAGAGAAGCCAATTTTATTACAATGCTTTTGCTAGGAAATAATATTGCAATAGTCCTTTATGGAATTTATATGGAAAGTTTTATTGGCCCAAAATTAAATAATTTGCTACCATCATATCTCTCAGGACCTATTGTAGTTTTATTACTTAATACAATTATATCAACATTAATTATTTTAATATTTGCAGAGTTTATCCCAAAAGCTACATTTAGACTAAATAGTAATAAAATAATTGAAATATTTAGTATTCCTCTTGCGATACTTTATTTTCTATTACTTCCATTTATTTTTGCGTTCTTAAAAATATCAGAATTAATTCTAAAAAACATATTCAGAATAGAGGTTAGTTCTAAGAAATATGTTTTTACTACCACAGATTTAGATCATTATATTCAAGAGTTTCACAATGAGGATAATGAAGATAGTGAAGAAATAAATGATGATTTACAGATATTAAAAAATGCTATCGATTTTCAATCTACAAAAATTAGGGAGTGTATGGTTCCCAGGACTGAGATAGCAGCCATTGACCAATATGATAGTATCGAAAATCTACTAGATTTATTTCACAAAACAGGACACTCCAAAATTCTTGTTTATAATGAGAATATTGATGATATTATTGGTTATGTGCATGCTTTTGACTTGATAAAAAAGCCTAAGAGTATCATAAAAATACTTAGAGATATAATTTTTATTCCTGAAACAATGGCAGCCAACGAGATGCTGCAACAAATGATTAATGAGAAAAATAATATAGCTGTTGTATTGGATGAATTTGGAGGTACTTCAGGGATATTAACATTAGAGGATTTAATGGAAGAGATTTTTGGAGAGATTGAAGACGAGTTTGATAAGGATCAATTAATAGAGAAACAGATTGATGAGAATACTTATATCTTTTCAGCTCGATTGGAAATAGATTATATAAATGAAGTATTTCATCTTGGACTTGAGGATTCTGAAGAGTATGAAACTCTAGGAGGTTTCATAATTACTTTTCATGAAAGTATTCCTCAAAAGGGGGCTAAATTCGAAATTGGAAACTATACTTTTGAGATTCTACAGGCTAGTATGACAAAAATTGACCTTGTCAAAATAAGTAGAAATAATACATAAAATTTGTAATGTGCAGATATTGAGTGTAATAACCCTCTATCTTCCAGTATAATTTTGTTTGAAAATAATTTCCATACTTAAATTATTAAATGTACATTTGCAAGCAATTTTTTAAACAAGAATATAATGGCAGTAATTGGAAAAATTAGACAAAAATCAGGTCTTTTATTAGTTATTATTGGAGTAGCTTTAGCTGCTTTTGTTTTAGGTGATTTAGTTAAGAATATTGGCAAATCAAAACGTCTGGATCAAAGCAGAGTAGCTCTTATAAATGATGAAAAAGTTTCTACTCAAGACTTTAGTCAAAGAGTTAGTGAGCAAGCAGATATTATGATGCGTAATATGAAGAAAGGCAGCTTGACTTCTGAAGAATCTTATCAAAATGTTATGAATGTGTGGAACTTGGTTAAAAGAGAAACCATCATGCGTCAACAAATGGAAGAGATTGGTTTGCTTCAAAAAATAGGTAATGACCCTGTGGCAAAAGTAACCATGGATGAATATATGGACAATCTTATTGGCGATAATCCTCATCAAGAAATTATTAGAAACTTTAGTGACCCTAAAACTGGGCAATTTAATCCTCAGGCAGTTACAAATTTCTTAAATTATTTAGAACAAGGTGTTAAAAGTGAAGACCCAAAACAACGTCAACAAGCATTGGAGTCTAAAGCTCAATGGGATATGTTGAAAACATATATCAGAAATGATATTAGTACAAAAAAATATAATAGCCTTATTGCTAAAGCTTACTATATGCCCGAAGATCTTGCTAAAGCTGATTTTTATGATAATAGCATTATGAATAAAGTTGTTTATAATGGAGCTCGTTATAGTATTATTACTGATGCTGAAGCTAATCCAACTGATGCTGATTATCAAAAATATTACGATGAGCATAGTTATGAGTTTGATAATAAGAAGGAGACAAGAAAAATTGAATATATCACTTGGGATGTTCGTCCTAGTCAAAAGGATATTGCCGATTTACAAAAGCAAATTAATGAAATTAGACAAGAGTTTGCGACTGTTGAAAACGAGAATATACTTTATTATGTAAATCGTATCGGCGAAAATCGTTATGATAGTTCATGGTTTAAAAAGGGAACTCTCTCTCCATTTATTGATTCTGCTGCTTTTGCTGCTGAAGTTGGTAGCGTTTTAGGTCCTTGGACTGAAAATAATGCATATCATGTAGCAAGGATTATTGATAGAAGTATGCGCCCTGATTCAATGAAGGCAAGTCATATTCTTATCGCATATTCTGGTGCATATAATGCTGCCCAAACTACTACAAGAACTAAAATTGGAGCTCGTGCTCTTGCTGACAGTATTTTAGAAGTAGTAAAGTCTCATCCTAAAGAGTTTGACGCATTAGTAATTAAATCTGATGACCCTTCTGCCAAAGAAAATCAAGGAAGCCTTGGTTGGTTTGCTGATGGAGCTATGGTTCCTGAATTTAATAAAGCATGTATCAATGGCAAAAAAGGTGATTTTGTTTTGGTAGAAACAGCTTTTGGATATCATATTCTTAGAATCGATGATAAACTTAAGGATACTGAGAAAGTTAGAGTGGCTCAAATTGATTTACCTATTACATTCTCTCAAGAGACTTTTAATGCAGTTTATGCTAAGGCAATTAAATTTGCTGCTATGAATCAGAATTATGAATCTTTCGATACCTCTGCTGCTAGTTTAGGCTTGAATGTAATGAAAGGTGATTTTACTGATAAGCTTGCCGGTGGAATTAACGGTCTTAAAAATTCTCGTGATGTAGTAAAATGGATGTTTGATGAAAATACTACAATTGGTAATGTTTCAAATGTTTTTGATTTTGAGAATAAGGTGATGGTTGCTGTATTGACAGATATCCGACCAAAAGGAATTTTACCATTAGAGGCTGTAAAAGATGATATCAAGGTGTTGGTTACAAGAGATGTAAAAGCTCGTATCCTTAAGGAAAAAATGAAGAATGTAAAAAGCTTAGATGATAAAATCTTTGGTGCGCAGGCAGATACTGCTACTCTTTCTTTTGCTTCTTACTCTCTTCCTAATTATGGTCCTGAGCAAAATATTGAAGGTAGGATGGCTGTTGCAGAGCAAGGTAAGCTTCTTGGACCTCTTAAAGGTGATCAAGCAGTGTTTTTCTTCAAAGTTGTCGAAGCTGGCAAAAAGCCTCAAGTGGCTGATGTGAAATATTTCCAACAAAGAAATTTTGATACTTTCAATCAAAGAGTTGCAACTTCTGCATATAATGCATTAGAAGAGAATGCCGTGATAGAAAACTTCTTATACTTTTTCTATTAATAAGAAATAGATTGATAGTTATGGAAAGCCCATTACATTCTCTTTTGAATTGATGGGCTTTTTAATTATTGTTTAGGAAGTGTAATAATTATAATACTTTAAAATTATGGAATCAATAGTTTTTGCATCTAATAATTCTCATAAACTTGATGAAGTAAGAGAAAAATTAAAATCTTTTTTTGAAATTAACAGTCTAAAGGATATATCTTGTTTTGATGATATTCCTGAAACTGCTGATACTTTTGAAGGAAATGCAGAGCAAAAAGCCAATTGGGTATTAGAAAAATATAATTATGACTGCTTTGCTGATGATTCTGGAATTGAAATAGAAGCCTTAGATGGAAGGCCCGGAGTGTTTTCTGCACGCTATGCCGGTGAAAACTGCACTTACGAAGATAATAACTTAAAAGTAATGAAAGAACTTGAAGGTGAAGCAAATCGTAATGCAAAATTTGTTACTGTTATTTGCCTAAAACTCAATGGGAAAACTAAATTCTTTCGAGGGGAAGTTAAAGGAAAGATAATTTCCGAATTCCGTGGAGGAGAGGGCTTTGGTTATGATCCAATTTTTAGGCCTTATGGCTATGATAAAACTTATGCAGAAATGGGTATTGAGGAGAAGAATAAATTTAGCCATAGGGCTGTAGCATTATCGAAAATGATTTCTTACCTAAGCAATAAGAATTAATTCCAACGTATTAATTGTCTTTTATTTTTCTTGAATTATCCTGTTAATATGTTGTTTTTGGGAGTGTTTCTCATTTACTTTCCAAAGTGCCACAGCGGAGAATTTTTTTCTCATTGCTTATTCATTCAAAAGCAAAGCGAATTGTATGAATAATGCGGGTTAATATATAAACTCAGTTGATATAATTTATTTTACAATCAAGCAACTATTTGTGCTACTTTTACGTCATTGTATATAGTTATTTTAATATAGGTTATTTTGTTAAGAGCAATATTATTATTTGTACTTTTTCTTGGATTAAGAGGTGTTATTTCAGCTCAAACATATCTTATTTCTTCTTATAATAATCAAACAATTAGTACCTGTTCCGGTACTTTTTATGATTCAGGAGGCCCTAATGGAGGTTATGTTTCTGGTCAGAGTTATATTGTTACCATTGCTCCGGCAGCTGCAGGATTTACAGATGTTTCGTTTACTTCTTTTGCGGTCAGTATAGGCGATGTACTTGAGGTATTTGATGGTGCTTCTGTAAATTCTCCGTTAATAGGAGTTTATAATAATGGTAATACTCCCGTAGGACAAACTATTAGAGCTAGTCTGTTTAATCCCGGAGGAAAGCTTACTTTTAGATGGTCATCAGTTGGACAGGGAGCCGGCTGGGCGGCTAACATAAGTTGTGGTGTCCCTTGTCAGGATTTTAATGCAGTTGTTCTTTCTTCAACTCCTCAATTTACTTCTACTAATGGTATTTATTATATCGATATTTGTCCAGGTGATTCTGTACAGCTAACAGCTTCTGCTGTATTTCCTTTTAATAATTTTTACTATCATCAAGATACTGCTACAACGACTTTCTCTTGGAATTTTAATGGAGGAGCTGTTGTTAATGGAAAATCTGTTTCTGCTGTTTTTAATAATGTTCAAGGTTATAATGCATATATAATTGCTGAAGATACTAATGGTTGTAGGGCAAGTCAGGCTACAGAAGTTAGAATTAGAGTGTCAACACCACCGGTTTTTGCTGGAACAGATATCCTTAACGATACTATTTGTCAATTTGATAGCACGCAACTGAATGGTTATGTTAGTGCTACACACTGGGAGATAATACCATCTCTTTCAGTTGCAGGGACTACTTATTTACCTGATGGTTCAGGAGTTTCTTATACTTCTAATTTAGTATTCTCTGGTTTTAATGCTGGACAAACAGTGCAACAAGCATCTGATGTTCTAAGAATATTTGCTGAAATTGAGCATTCATATCTTGGTGATTTAAATATTGTTGTAAAATGTCCAAATAATTCTTCTGTAACTCTTAAGTCTTATCCCGGTGGAACAAGTACTTATTTAGGAGAACCGATTGATAATAATTCTCAGCAAATTCCTGGCTTAGGATATATGTATTATTGGCAGAGCAATGGGACAACAACTATGTTGAATGCTGTAGGTACATACAGTCATAGTTTTACTGATGCCTTAGGGAATTCTGTATATAATCATAACTATTTGCCTCCATCTACGGCTTATCCTACTACTTCAACGGCATCACCTCCTTATCCACAGGTTATTTATTCACCGGAAACTCCTTTTAATAATTTTATTGGTTGTCCATTAAATGGTGCGTGGAGTATAATTGTTACTGATAATCTTGCTATTGATAATGGTTTTATCTTTTCATGGGGTTTAGATTTTAACCCTTCAGTTATGCCGGTTTCATGGGGATACACTCCTGTTATTGATACCACGTATTGGAATTTTGGTAGTGGTGATACTATTAATTATACTGCTCTATACCCTGGAATAGATAGCCTTATATATACAATGCAAGATGGCGCAGGTTGTCTATATGATACTACTTTAGCTGTTTATGTTAATCCTGCACCTATTATCGATATAGGTAATGATACAGCAATTTGCTTAAATGATAATATTTTGCTTAGTAGTGGAAATACTGTGCCTGCTACTTCTTATTTGTGGAGTAATGGTAGTACAAATTCAAATATTAATGTTACGGTTAATTCAACACAAACGTACAAACTAACAGCAACTACATTAGTAGGTTGTAGTAACGAAGATAGTATTATGGTAGTAGCAAATCCTTTACCTCAAATAATAATGTCTGATGATACTTTAATTTGTATTGGCACACAAGCATCTTTATTTGCTAGTGGTGGTGATATTTATGTTTGGAGTAATGGTGATAATAGTGCAAATATACAAGTAGCACCTTCAAGTAGTACAACTTATTTTGTTACGGTAACAGATTCTAATACATGTGTCTACGATAGCTCTGTTTTTGTTACGGTGGCACCACTCCCAATTATTAATATTTCTAATGATACAACTATTTGTGAAAATACAGATGTTGTTTTGTGGGCCAGTGGTGGAAATATTTATCAGTGGAGTAATGGTTCTAATCAATCATCTCAAACAGTTAATCCTGTTGATGATAAGATATATACAGTTGTAGTAACCGATAATAATAATTGTGTTGACAGTGCCGATGTGCAAGTGACTATTCTCTCTTTGCCAATCGCCAGAGCTTTGAGCGATTATGATACTTTATGTAGGGGAGGTATAGTAACTCTTTCTGCTCAAGGTGGAATGTCTTATTTGTGGGATAGTGGAAGCAGAGCTCCAAGTTGGGGAGATGAGCCAACAGCTTCTAAAACTTATAAGCTTTTGGCAATAAACTCTCAAAATGGTACTAATTGCTATGATACGGCTTCTGTTTTTGTATATGTAGAACACTGTGCTTTGTATATTCCTTCTGCATTTACTCCCAATGGTGATGGCTTAAATGATAAATTTGGACCATTGGGAATTGTTTCTGATAATGCTTTTTATGAGTTTATTATCTATGATCGATGGGGGACTGTTGTGTTTAAGTCTAATGATAAATACGCTCAATGGGATGGAACAAAAGATCATATAGACCTTCCTTCTGGTGTTTATACTTATATAATAAGAGTTTCTGAAAAAAGTATTGACCCATATCAAATTACCGGGACAGTAACACTATTAAGGTAGTTGTTAAAGGTTGGTTATTAGTGTTTTGGCGATATTTTTGCTTTTTAGCAATAAATAGTGACAAAACAAATATCTTAATGATTAGAACCTAAATAAGTATAAATTTTTAAAAATGATTTTTACGTAAGTTCTCTTATTATTTTTAATAATTTAGCCGCTATAACGAACTATACAATATTAAGTCATGTTACACAACCTCGGTAATGCAAATTCTATTTTCAACCAGTTTTTATCAGAAATAAGAAATCAAGATGTACAAAATGATCGTCTTCGTTTTCGTAGGAATATGGAGCGTATTGGAGAGATATTTGCCTACGAAATTAGTAAAACATTAGTATATAAAAAAGAAGAGATTGTTTCGCCATTGGGAATGTCGGAGATGAATCTTATCGTTGAGCAACCTATATTAGCTTCAATATTAAGAGCTGGATTGCCATTACATCAAGGTTTCTTAAATTATTTCGATCATGCTGATAATGCATATATTTCTGCTTATCGTAAACATCATAAAAATGGCAAGTTTGATATAGAATTAGAATACTTAAGTTGTCCTGATATCAGTGATAAGACTTTAATACTTGTTGATCCTATGTTAGCTACTGGCTCAAGTATGGAGGTTGCATACAAAGCTATCTTGCAATATGGCGAACCAAAACACACTCATATCGTTAGTGCTATTGCTAGTTTGGAAGGTGTCAATTATATTAAAAGAAAACTTAATATGAATAAAATTACACTTTGGTTAGGAGCTATTGATGATGAATTGACAGCACAGTCGTACATTGTTCCTGGTCTTGGTGATGCTGGTGATTTATCTTTCGGTGAGAAAATTGAACTAGATTAATATTATCCTTATTATGAACGTATTATTATTGGGCTCTGGTGGAAGAGAACATGCTATTGCATGGAAAATTTCGCAAAGTAATAAGCTTACAAATCTTTTTATCGCTCCGGGAAATGCAGGGACAATATTGCATGGAACTAATGTGGAGCTTAAATTAAATGATTTTAATGCCATAAAACAATTTGTTGTTGATATGAGTATTGAGATTATTATTGTTGGACCAGAGCAACCTTTGGTTGATGGTTTATACGATTTTATTAAGAATGATAATGAGACCAAAGATGTATTTGTTGTTGGAATGTCCAAACATGCTGCTCAGTTGGAAGGCAGTAAAGACTTTGCTAAAACTTTTATGACAAAATATAATATTCCTACTGCTGCCTATAAAACCTTTACTAAGTTTCAAATAGCCGATGGACATAAGTTCTTGAATTCTTTAAATGCACCTTATGTACTTAAGGCTGATGGCTTGGCTGGGGGAAAAGGGGTTTTAATTATTAATGATTTGCAAGAGGCCAAGGATTCGCTTAGCGATATGCTTGTTGGGAATAAATTTGGTATAGCAAGTGAACAAGTTGTTATTGAAGAATATCTTAGTGGAATTGAGCTTTCTGTTTTCATTCTTACAGATGGTAAAGATTATGTTATCTTGCCCGAAGCAAAAGATTATAAGCGTGTAGGAGAGGGAGAAACAGGTTTAAATACCGGGGGAATGGGGTCTATTTCTCCCGTACCTTTTGCAGATGCTTCTTTTATGAAGAAAGTTGAAGACAGAATAATAAAGCCTACGGTGGAAGGAATAGCTAAAGAAGGCTTTGAGTATAATGGTTTTGTTTTTATTGGTTTGATGAATGTTGATGGTAATCCATTTGTTATTGAGTATAATGTAAGAATGGGTGATCCTGAAACAGAATCTGTTATCCCCAGAATAAAGAGCGATCTGTTAGATGTGTTTATTGTGATGAAAAACAATGGGTTATCTAATGTAAAACTCGAAATCGATAAAAACTATGTTGCTTCAGTCATGTTGGTTTCTGGCGGATATCCACAGAAGTATGCGACTGGAAAAATTATAACAGGATTGGATAAAGTTTCTGATAGTGTTATTTTTCATGCAGGTACTACACTAGTTGATGAAGGTGATGTATTGACAAATGGAGGCAGGGTCTTAACGGTTACATCTGCGGCTACCAGCTTGAAAGGTGCTTTAGATAAATGCTATCAGCAAATACAGAATATAGAATTTGAGAATCAATATTATAGGTCTGATTTAGGCTTTGATTTGTTATAAATTTCTGGTTTTTTTAATAAACTAATTACATGCTTTTAAAAATTTTCAACGGAAGAAATGTTTTCTTACAATTAATAATTGTTGTGATGTACTTCCTGTTGGTGATTTCTATGCCCGTTAGATTAGTAGAAAATAGTGGCTTTAATCCTTTATATTTAAGCTTCTATAACTTATTATCAGGAAACCCAATCCTTATTAAGATTAGTTTTATTATTCTAATTATCATTTCTGTTTTATCAACCCAATTTTTTTCGATTTCTTTCGGGTTAATGAAACGTTTACATTATCATTTTTTGCTAATTGCACCATTAATGATGTTTTCGTATGTAAATGCTTGGGTAGTTAGTCCAGTACTTTTTTCTCTGCCATTAGTGATTTTGGGAGTTCAACTTTTATTCGGAATTAGTAATAAGGATAGAGCAATAGAAGAACTAGCATACAGTGCCATTACTTTATCGTTGGCATCATTATTTTACACAGTTCTTATTTGGGATATTGTGATACTTATTTTGGCATTGTTCTTATTTCGTCAGTTTAATTTGCGCGAAGTTTTGATTGTATTATCATCTTATGTTATACCTTATATTTATCTATTTTCTTGGTATTTTATGAAAGGTAATTTATCAATTAAGTTTAATGAATTTATTGTAGTTTTTCAAAATATTAGGATTGACTTCAATATGCATCAGCCTTTTTTAGAAACTGTCATGATAATAGCAATTTTGTTATTCTCAATTATGATTGTATATAATGTTTTTGCGAACATTCGTAATAAATTGATTCAGATACGTATATATACAAGTTTTTTATTTTGGGGATTAGTCTTTAGTATTTTACTGTTACCCTTTGCTGGTACTATGATGCCTTATCATTTTATCCTTATTTTATTTTGTGTAGCTATTATCGCAAGTATTTATTTTGCTGAATTAAAAAATAATTGGCTTTTTGAAGGTTTCATTTTATTATTTCTTTTGCATAATTTTTATTTAATGTATCAAATATATTATGCTTAGCACTTCATATTCAGATAAATATATTGAGGCCGGTTGTGACGAGGCAGGAAGAGGTTGCCTTGCCGGGCCTGTTGTTGCAGCGGCAGTGATTCTCCCTAAAGACTATTGTAATCCACTATTGGATGATTCAAAAAAAATATCTGAAAAGCTCAGAAATATATTGAAAGCTCAGATAATGAATGATGCCTTAGATTATGCTATAGGTATTGTCTCAAATAAGGAAATTGATAAAATAAACATTTTAAATGCAAGCTTTCTTGCAATGCATCGTGCTATTGATAAACTTAAGATTGCTCCTGAGTTACTCCTTATAGATGGAAATCGGTTTAATAAATATAAAAATATTCCACACCATTGTATAGTAAAAGGTGATGGAAAATATTTGTCCATTGCTGCAGCCTCTATCTTAGCAAAAACTTATCGCGATAAAATTATGGTTGACTTAGCCGAGGAATTTCCACAATATGAATGGGATAAGAATAAAGCTTATGCTACTAAAAAACATATTGCAGCTATTCAAAAGTTTGGACAAACAAAATATCATAGAAGAAGTTTTCATCTTAAAAACCAATTGAAATTGGACCTTTGATTTTATATATGCCCTACCATTAAAGCTATCATTTTAAAAACAATTTCACTTTAAATATATAATTTGAGATGTTTTATTTATTTGATTTAGCAAGCAGTAAATGTTTCACTCTTATTATATTAGACGATTAACAACTTATGTGTTCAAACGATAGTACATAAATATTATCCGGTCCGGGTATAGATGAGAATAAAACATAAATTTATTAGAAAGAGTATGAGTAACGTAAATAAATTTTGTTAATTATATTTTATTTATATCTTTGTGTCAATAAAAATTGTTAATAGATTAACTTTTGATGAATTTAAGATACGCTTTTTTAATTGTCTTTATTGTCTTTAAGGGGTTTTTGGGGATCTCACAATCTGTATTTGATAATGTAGATACCGTTAATTATCCGTACCATCTTTGGAATGATGTTGTAATAAGTACCTGTAATACAGCCTCTAAGGTTGATTACATGACTATTGAAGAGAAAAATATTATTTGGTTACATAATTTGGCTCGTTTTGATGGCGCTTTGTTTGCAAGAACATTCCTTTCCGAATATATTAAGAAGAATAGTGTTAAATATACTCCTTATGTTAAGTCTTTATATAATGATCTAAAAAAGAAAGCATATAAATTACCACTTCTAAAACCTAGTAAACATATTTATACATTAGCTAAAGATTATGCTGTATGGTCAGGGAAGAAAGGTAAAGTGGGACATTATAAGTTTAGTTATAGAGCAAAAAAATCAGGGCATTCACGATTTTCTGAAAATGCAAGTTATGGTTATTTTATTGCTATGGACATTTTTTTTGACTTGCTAATAGATGAAGGCGTAAAATCACTTGGGCATAGAAATAATATTTTAGATTTACATGCCAAGGTTATTGGAGTTTCAATACAGCCTCATAAAATATATAATTATAATTGTGTAATTGATTATGGTGGTTAGAGAATTCCTAACCAATAAGATTACAAACTATCAGGATTCATATTTACGAATGGATTATTCATCTTCTCAAACCCTATTGTCGTACTTGGGCCATGTCCAGAATATACCTTTACAGCATTAGGTAAACTATACAGTTTTTTAATAATATTTTTCGATAATAAATCAAAGTCCCCTGTTGGCAAATCTGTTCTGCCAATACTTCCTCTAAAAAGTACATCTCCTACTATAACGAATTGAAACTCTTCGCTATAAAAACTTAGACTACCATTGGCATGACCATGAGTCTCTATTACTTTTAATTGGCTTTCTCCGAACTTTATGATATCACCTTCTTTTAAAAACACAGTGGGGAGTATAGGTTCTTCATTCTTGAAACCTAGTGAAGCAGCATAACCATTATATTGTTTGAAAAATTCTATTGAGTTTTTATGAGCATAACTTTTAATGTTGTATTTTCTTAAAATAGAATTATTACCTACAATATGATCGACATGAGCATGTGTATAATATAAACCTCTGATGGTTAAATTATTTTTAGAAATAAAATCAAATAAGATGTTATCTTCTTCTTCATTACTATTGCCTGCATCGATAATAATACCCTCTTTGGTATCGTCATAAATGATATATGTGTTTAGTTGGTAATGATTTAGGGTAAATGTTTTAATAGTCATGTCAAAAATAATTTATAAGTATTATTGCCTTAAAAATAATACGATAATAGGGTAATATAACCGCCGTGAATTACAAAAATGTAATTATTTAATTCCTATTCAAGGATGCAAAAATAATAATTAACTTTGTTCGTTATTCAATAAGCATAAATATAAATTAATATATGTTTAATAAATGAATCTATTTTATACTCTAAAAAGTAAAATATCTATCATTAGCATTATTGTTGTGTTGATATTTGTTTTTGTGGATATATCTGAAGCTCAATTCTATTCAGGCTCACAAATGACTTTTGGGCGTAATAGAATTCAATATACAAAAGATAAGAAATGGAGTTACTATAGATTCAATAATTTTGATACTTATTACTATAAAGGAGGTCAGTCTTTAGCTATATATGCTTCATCTTTTGCCGATAAACAAATGAAAATTATCGGAAATAAACTCGATTTTGTTCCGGATAGTAAGATTAGGTTTTTAATATTTAATGATTTATCCGACCTTAAGGAAACAAATATTGGCTTAATTACTGATGAAGAGTATAATGTAGGAGGTGTAACTCACGTTATCAATAATAAAGTCTTTATTTATTTTAATGGAGAACATAAAGATTTTGAATACCAGATAAAACGTGGTATTGCTCAAGTTTACCTTAATGAGATGATGTTTGGTGGTTCCACTGGTTCTAAAATAAAAAATTCCATACTGCTTTCTTTTCCACAATGGTATACCGATGGTTTAATATCTTTTATGGCAGAGGGTTGGAATACAGAGCTTGATGATAAACTTAGGGTAGGGATTATTTCTGGTAATTTCAATAAATTCGACCGTCTCAGTAGATCTGATAAAAGAATTGTAAGTCAGTCATTATGGAAATTTATTGAATTAAAGTATGGACCAAAAGCTGTTTCTAATGTCATATATATGGCTAAGATTAATCGTAACATAGAGAATGGATATCTTTACGTTTTAGGAGTCGGATTTGATGAATTAATGAACCAATGGTCAGAATATTATACTCAGGTTTACAGAGAGGATATCGATTTATTCGACGAGCCAAAAAATCCTGTATTAAAAAAGAATAAAAAGAAGAAAGTATATGCTCAAGCTTGTATAAGTAAGAGTGGTAAAATGTTAGCATATTCTACTAATGAAATTGGTAAAGTAAAGGTTTATATTCGAAATTTGGAGACTGGAAAAGTGAAAAGAGTAATGAAAATGGGATATAAACTTGACGAAAAAGTGGACTATTCATATCCATTGCTAAAATGGTCAACAGCAGGAGATTATTTAGCTATAATTTATGAAAAGAGAAATACAAATTATATTGATATATATGATATTGAGAAAGGAAAATCACGTACTAAAGTATTGAAGCAGTTTGACAAAATTCATGATTTCTCTTTCAATAAAAGAGGTAATAAAATTGCTATTTCTGCTATAGTAAATGGACAAAGTGATATATACATTCTTAGTCTTGCCGGGAATTCGTATCGACGTATCACTCAAGATGGTTATGATGATAATTATCCACGATTTGTAAATAATAATTCTGCCCTCATTTGGAGTTCGAATAGGGTTGATGATACCCTGAGAATTATTAAGCAGACCATTCATCAAATAGCTGAAGATACCTTGAGAGGATTAAATAATTTTGATTTGTACTTTTATGATTTAACAAAGAAATCTAATATCCTTAGGCGAATAACAAATACTCCTTTGGCAAATGAGATTTATCCGATGGCAATCTCTAATAATAAATTCGCTTGGCTTAGTGATGAAAATGGAATTTATAATAGATATATTGGACAATTTGATAGCACAATTAGTTATATTGATACAACAACACATTATCGATATTATACAAAATATACTGCCGTATCAAATTATAATTCAAATATTCTGGAGCAAGATTATAATAATTATGCATCAAAATATACCGAAATAGTTAGAGTTAATGGTAAATACAGGATATTCCTTCGTGATTTGCCGGAGTACGATGACTATGAAAGAGTAAATTTAGTGAAGACAGCTTTTATGTCAAGGCAAATACTTGAAAAACGTCTTCAAACATTACGGTACGAATCATTGCGTAAAGCAAGACTTAA
>Ga0256842_1000122_pt1 | contig 62773 bp, 76 predicted proteins | sample 4559240metaG_FD_185973 | JGI IMG/M metagenome (GOLD analysis project Ga0256842, IMG submission 185973) | Hydrothermal vent microbial communities from Guaymas Basin, Mexico - 4559-240 | ecosystem: Environmental > Aquatic > Marine > Hydrothermal vents | place: Mexico: Guaymas Basin | collected... | reverse complement strand
GCTTCTCTGATAAGTTTTTCAATTTCAGCATTTAAATCAATCTCTTTTACTTCCATTTCCTTTAACCTCCTTACTTTCTTATTTCTCTATACTATCATAAATCAGACACAATTTAAATAATACTTCCTGAAAGTTTGTGAGGAAAAGGCAGAAATGAAAGATGAGGAAAGGGATATTCTTGCAGTGGGACTTCCTGCATCTTTTTTTGAGGAGGATCTTAAAAGCGGTGGTGTGGCTGCAGGAAGACTTGAAAGAAGATTTAAGGAAATGGGTTATAGAGATGTTTTTGTGCTGCCTCAGGGGCTCGGGGGGATTAAGTGGTTTTTAAAGAGCAATCCGGATGTAAAAGAGAATATTCTTGGGATTGATATAGGGTTCAACACGGTAATAGTTGTTCTTTATTCAGCGGGTGAAAAAGAGATTCTTATAAGCAGGACGTATTATAAAAAGGGAATTTACGATTTAACAGTATCTCTTCTTTTACCCAGGATAAAGAAGTTTGTTGGGGATAGAACTCTCACACCGATAGAGCTCAATTATCTTATGGAGCACAAAAAGCTTCAGATTGGTTTTGATGTGGTTGATTTAGTTCCTGAGGTTGAGGAATCGGTTGAGGATTATGTGCAGGATTTGATTTCATTTATTATGAACGACATAAAATCTTCTTTTGGAGTTGTACCTTTTTCTTATGCGGTTTTTATGGGAGGAGGTGCGAACTGGCTCAGGGGCAAAGTTGAAGGAAATAAGGTGAAGATTGTAATTCCTGAGGAGCCTGAGTTTGCGAATGCTTATGGGTTCAGAGAAAAGGCACTTGAAGCTGCAGGGAGTGAAACTGAGGAAGAGCTAACAGAGGAAGAAATGTTTGACAGAATGCTTAGTGGTGAGTATGCGAAAGAAATTTTGGGTAAAAACAAAGAGGAGTAAAGCAATGTTTAAGGCAATGGATAAAGAAAATGTTGTTTTTGGCGAGTCAAAAGAGATATGGGAGGCAAGACTGCGTAGGCTTAAAAAGGAGTTGGAGGTATTGCAGAAGTATGGAGAGCGGATGATGTCTGAAGAAGCCTTGAAGAGAAAGATGATGGAACTTGAGTCTCAAATTTATTATCACAAAGAAGTATTAAAAGAAATTGAAAGGAGGATAAAAAAATAACTTAAAAGAAAACAAGGAGGAAAAAGTGCCGTCTTTCAGGTTTACGGTGTACGATCCTGATGTGTGTGAGCTTATGAAAAAGTTAAGACAGAAAAGAGGAGTTTTTGTGGAGGTTGCCGTGAGGGAGTTCTTAAAAACTGAAAAAGGGCAGGAATTTGTCAGGCTGTTACTTGATGAAGATTTAGCAAAAAGAGATTTTAAAGAAAAGAAAAAAAGAAAGGTATCTATAGATGAATTTCTGTAATTTTTGCAGAGTTACGGCAGGGATATTTTTTATAGCAGCACTGCTTTTTTATGTCGGTGAAAGCATTTCGGAGGAAAGTGAGCTGCGGGAAAATTACAGGTCAGGAATAGGTAAGTGTTTCATTGAAGCCTCTCAAACTTACAGAGTGAACATTTGGCTCCTCTGGGGCATAGCAAAGGTTGAGAGCAACTTCAATCCCCGTGCTGTTCGCAAAAATAGAAACGGGAGTTATGACGTTGGTCTCATGCAGATAAATACTGTGTGGTTATCAGAGCTAAAGAAATACGGTATAACCTTGCAGGATTTATTTGATCCGTGTGTGAACGTGAAGGTGGGAGCCTGGATACTGGCACAGTGCATAAGGGATTATGGATACACCTGGCGTGCGGTGGGGTGTTATCATTCAAGGCATCCGGAAAGAGGGATGAGATATGCATGGAGGGTGAAAAAAGCCATAGCAATGGAAATGAAAGAGTGGAGATAAGAACAGATGGATGATAGTTTTATTGAGTTCTTTTTAAAAAAGTATGGTTATCTTGTTTTTCAGCCTATTTATTTTTGGAATGGAAATGGATGTCACGTTCTTTATGGAATGGAAGTTCTGACAAGATTTAGTAATGAAAGCATCGAATTGAAAAAATTTTTCAGCAGCCTGCAGAAAAATCAAATAAAACTGCTGGGTTTTTACAGATGGCAGTACAGGCTTCTGATGGAAATAAAATCAGACTTTTTATCAACTGGTGCCAGGTTGTTCATAAACTTTTTTCCGCAGGCTCTTTCCTATACACCCGTGTTCAAGCTTCTGGAAAATCTTGGAGAGGAGTTCAGGGGCGAACTTGTTGTGGAGATTATGGAATCCGGTCTTTCAAGGAACTGTGACATTCTGGTTCACTCTCTGAAAGAGTTGAGAAGGTTAAAGAAAGAATTAACAAACATAAAAGTTTTTATAGATGATTTTGGTTCAGGTGAAACCGGTCTGGTTTTTTATCAATTTATTTGTGAGGGCGTGATTGATGGAATCAAGATTGACAAGATGTATCTGGACATGATGATTGAAGGCAATGAAAAGGCATGGATAATTGTGGAGCACACTGTTTCTATGGTAAAAAGAATTGGTCTGGATGTTTGTATGGAAGGAATTGAAAACAGGAAGGGCTATGAGATAACCAGAAGGCTTGGAATTTCTTTACTGCAGGGTTTTTATCTGGGGAAACCTGAAAGGTTTCAAAGGGAGAAGTTTTTGAAAGTTTTAAAAGTGGAAGAGGGAAGATGAAAGCAAAAATTTTTTTATTGACTTTTTTGGGTTTATTCAGTTTTTCACCCACCTGTAAAGCCGGAGAATACCATATTAACTGTGTGTTTTATGACTACAATAAAATAAATTCTTCCTGTGTGGTTAATTATCCTGTAGAACTTTCTTTTGTGATAGGTGCAGATGAAAAACTATCTGTTAATGAACTTCAGATTATTTCGGATCAAAAAAATAAAAAAAATAAAAAGCTTCGTGAAATAAGTATGAAATACAGAAATTTTATAAAACAGGTTCTGGAAAAAAAAAGAAGTCCTGAAGTTGAAAAGGTTGTCATATATTTCAAATTTGATTCAGCAGAAATTACAGAGGATCAAAAAAAGCTTCTTAAAGACAGAGTGAATCTTTTTATAAAGAAGACAGGTAAAGAGAAAATCAGAGCTTCCATTTATGGTTATGCCGACTGCACGGGAGAAGAAAGTTATAATAAAAAGCTTTCTCTAAAACGGGCAAAAAGTGCAGCAGAGGTTTTAAAGGAGATGGGAATTGTTCTGGAAAAAGTGGAAGGAAGAGGAGAAACTGGAGAGAGTGAAAATTTCTGTTTAAACAGAAAAGCAGAAATTTTTCTAAAAGCAGGGAAATGATGGCATTTCTCGTGTATTTATACGTGACATTTTTCTGTCTTGATTTGTTTTCTATTTATCTGGAAAAGAAAAAGAGAAATTATGATTTTACCGCTTTTCTTGAAAATTCAATCTTTTTGCACGTGGGAGTTATTGTATCTCTTTTTGCAGCAGCAGGAATGCTTTGCAATTATCCTGTCCTATCGTTTTATGCGCTTTTTTCAGGATGTCTTCTTTGCTTTTACTTTTTGCTCATAGATGGAACAGAGTATTTTTTGTGGCAGAGGAAAAAGAAGTGAAAGAGTCAGCAGTAAAAATTGCAGCGACAATAGCAGTAATTTTTGCAATCTTCAATATATTTCCATCTTTTGTTTTTTGTTCCGGGACTTTTATAGATTATGATGAAGTAAACAAACTGGAAAAAAAGTCAAAAAAATACATTTGGACTGGTAAAAAACTACTTTCTGAAAACTCAACCTTCACTGAAAATAAAAACAGTTTTGAATCAAAGGCTTTTGAAGCATGGAAGATATCAAAAAGCAGAGATTTTCAGACCAGAGTTGAAGTATATAGAAGAATATTGTTGTCTCTTCTGAATAATTATTATTTCGCTTATATAAAAAAACAAGCAAGAGAAAATGATATTTCTGATGAGCTTGTTAAAAATTATCCTGATTTTTATGCTTCTCGTGGAAAAGGGCTTTTTTTAAAGCCGGACGAAAGGATTTACATTTTCATATCTTCGTCAGTTCCTGTGGAAACGTTAAGAAACTTTGTGAGAGATTCCGGTTTAATACATGGAAGGGTTTACTTTATTTTGAGAGGTGGAGTAAAAGGTTTGACCTACATCAGACCAACTGTTAGCTGGATCATAAGTCTCATGAAAAAAGATCCTGACTGTGATTTATTGAGAGAGAAATGCGAGCTTTACAGAGCTGAATTCTGGATAGATCCTCTTCTTTTCAGGCAGTATCATGTTGATGTTGTTCCGCAGGTTGTTTACGTGAAGGGGGAAGATGAAGTCGTGGTGGCTTCACCGGGGGCAGTTTCTTTAGCGTGTCATCTTGGAAGAATAGGCAAAATTTTAAAGGATCAAAGGTTTACGGATTTCAGTTACCTCTTCAGCATTTATTGATTTCACGTAGAGCAAATGAAAAACAAAAAGGAGGAAAGAAGTGAAAAAGAAAAAGGCAGCAGTTCTGTTTTTATCTTTATTCCTGCTTTCAGGAAGGGCTCTGGCATCTGGAAATGAGCTGAGTGAAGTTTACGCAAAACACGGAAGTGTGAATGTGGTGAAAAAGGAATTCACTCGTGTCTTTCCGAAGATGTGGGGAAAAATAAAAAGCATTAAAAGGATAAAAGCGAATGAAATTTATGAAATTGTGCTCACAAATAATCTGATTCTTTATTATCTGAGAACCGCAGACGGTCAGAAAAAGTTCATCATGTTCGGATCGCTTTTTGATACGAGAGGTAACAATCTCACTGCTGCAAGAAAAAACGAAATTTTGAATGCTCATGCTGATGAATATTACAATCTCGTGAAGAAACACGTGAGTAACGCCGTAAAGATAGGAAATGGCAAAGAGGCGATTTTTTACGTGTTTATAGATCCTGATTGTCCTCACTGCAGGCGCATTTTTAGGTATTTATCTTCTAACAGAGACAGGTTCACTTCTTACTTTTTCGTGATGAATCTTTCAAGCTGGACAAAAGATAAGGCAAAATTTGCAGTGTGTTCTTTAAAGAACAGAGCGGAAAGGCTTATTGATGTTATGGATGGAACTTATGATTCTTACACTCCTGATAAAATGGAAGAGCTTCTCAATGAAAAATGCACTAAAGAAGAGCTGGAAGATGCCTCCCGTATTCTCAGGGAGAACAGAGAACTTGCAGAAAAGGTAAGGCTTACAGGGACTCCTCACATAATAATGAAAGCAAAGGATGAAAAAGCAAGAATTATAAGAGGAGCAAACATTAATTTGATAGAAAAATTCCTTAAGGAGAAAGCAAAGTGAAAAGTTCAGAAATCAGGGTAATGCTTGTAAATCTGTTTTTAAGTGCGCTTTTGATTATAGGTTATCATTTTTTCTTTGTTCAGAAAAGGCTGCAGAGGATAAAAATTTTTGATCTTACAGGTCATATTTCTGTCCTTCGAACTCTTTATATGGAAAACAAAATAAATGACAGAGAGCTTGCCTCTTACCTGCAGAAAATACGCAGAGTTCTCAATTCACAGCCTGAAGGAGTTATAGTCCTTCCTGCAGCAATAGTTTTAAACAGAAAAAAAGTTGAAGAACTCAAGTTTAAAGATGAAAAACTGCTTGAAATAATAAAAAGGCTAAAAGAATCAAAAGGAGGAAAAAATGAAAAACAGAATCATTGAGAAATTGAAAGACATGGATTCCAGAGAGAGAAGAAAAAAAATGGCAGTTCTTGTAGGCTTTGTATTTGTTCTGGTGCTGGTTCTTAACCTGATACTAAAATAAACTGGAATTTTTTTGGAATAAGAAAAATGGTGTGGAAAAAGGTTTTTATTTTGGCTGTATTTTTATGTGTTTCTCTCTGGACAGCCAAAAGATTGCTTTCTTATGTTGTGTTTGTAAATGATGAGAGTACAGAACCTTTCAAGTGGTTTTTAAAAACCGAAAAGCACGCAGAGGTAGGAGACTACGTGCTTGTTAAGGGAAAGGAAAGCGATTCTCATACCCGGGGGAAGCTTCTCACCAAAAAGATTTTGTGTGCATATCCTTACAGTTTAAAAAAGAAAGGCTTGAGCTATTACTGCTGCAGTGAAAAAACATGCAGATTTCTACATAAAGCTCTGAAAAAGACACCCAGAGGGACGGTGCTTGTTCCATTTAATCCCTGTAAAGGGAATTCTTACACTTCTGAATGTGTTGTAAAAATTCCTGAAGGATACTATTACGTTGGCACATCCAGTCCTATTGGATATGACTCAAGATACCTTGGTTATTTTGAAAAGAAAGAAATAAAAGCAGTATTGATTCCTTTGTTTTAAAACAGAGCAGGAGAAGAATGTGATGGAAACTACAGGCTATCTAAAAAAAAGAGTAAAAGAAAAAGTGAAAAATATTTTCAACTTCATGCTTGAAGCAACTGGAATCAAACAGTCAGGAGTTGAAAAAGATTCTCTTACCATAAAGGAATTTGAAAAACTTCTTACAAGAAGATCTTTTTCAAAGTATCTGTTTCCGATCGTTTACGATAAAAAGAGAAAGATTTACATAAATCAGGACGGCACGATTGGAATTATGTTTGAGTGTTTACCTGTTTTGTTTTCTTCTCCACAAACAGTAAATGCTTTAGCCTCGCTTCTCAGGCTTTCCTATCCAAAAGGAGCTTCCATGCAGTTTATACTTTTTGCCGATCCTTATGTGGAGCATTATCTCAATTATTATGTAAACAGCAAGAAGAATGCTCCTTCCTACCTGAAAGAAGCCTATAGAAATCTTGTAAAGTTTTACAGAAATATGGAAACTCATCTCGGATATCCTGTTAGAAACTTCAGATTGCTGTTCACTTTAAAGTTTCCTGCTGATAAAAAGATGACTGAAAAAAATATAGAAGAGCTAAAGACAGCAGTCTATGAAATTTTAAGATCAGCAGGACTATATCCAGTAGACATGTCTCCTGAGAATTACCTTTTTTTAATGCGGAGATTACTAAATGATATTGAATTTGAAGAGATACAGAGAAAAGCAGAACTTCTGCATAAGTGGATGGAAACAGTGAGGCTTAACAGGCAGATAATTTTTGCTGATACAGAGGTTGAAGCAAAGGGTTCCTCCATCAGGTTTGGAAAGAGAAGATTCAGGTGTCTCACTTTCAAAACAATGCCTGAAAAAATTGATTTCTTTTTCGGAAACATGATTTCTGGATTTTATGAATTAACCGATGGAACAGCTGGAGATGCGCGCCAGGTTCCTGCACCTTTCTTTGTATGCTTCAATATCTTCTGTGATAGCCTGAACACTGAAATTCAGGCAAAAGCAAATCTTATTATGCAACAACAACCATTTGGAACATTCGTGGTTGCTCTCAAAGAAAAAATAGATGAGTATATGTGGGCTGTACAGAAAATTAACAACGGAGAGAAATTTCTGAGGTGCTTTTTTACTTTCTGGGTGTATTCCGATGACGAAGAAGAACTGAGAACGGCTATTCATAAGTATGCCAGAATACTTGAATCACTTGGCGGAAATGTGCAGGAAGAAACGGTGGTGACGGTGCCTTTATTTGTATACTCTCTTCCTCTGGGTGGAGTGTGTGATAAAACCAACTTTCTGCTTCTTGATAGAGACTTCGTAATGCCAACAGAGAGCGTAGCAGCAAGCGCTCCTGTACAGGGAGATTTCATCGGAACAGGAGAACCAATACTTTTATTTTGTGGAAGAAAAGGACAGGTAATTGGTCTGGATCTTTTCTCAAAAAGATCTTCAAGCTATAACTTTTTCATAGTTGCTCCAACCGGTAAGGGAAAATCTTTTTTTGTGAACTACATCGTTTCCAATTACTACGGAGCAGGGGCGAAAATCCGTATCATAGACATAGGAGGAAGTTATAAAAAACTTGCAAATATGTTTAATGGCGTTTATCTGGAATTTTCGCCCGACAGGGAAATAAATATCAATCCGTTTCAGAGCATACATGATCCTGAATATGATGTTCCAATCGTGGTGCAAACTCTTGTAGCAATGGCAACTGCTATCACCGAAAAATTACCGGAAGAAGTCAGCAGCGAAACAGCATATAACATGATATACACCGCCGTTAGAGAAGTACTGAAGTGGGCAGAAAGTGAAAGCATTCCTTACAATCAGTTGACTATTGATAACATTTACGAAATGCTTGCAAATTTTACGAAATACTTTCCTGACAGTAGTCTTGTGTGTGGAGAAGACAAGGGGTATTGTCTTGAAAATTTTGATAGAATTGCTTCTCATCTTGCTTTTAACCTCTTTAAATTTACTTCAGAAGGCCCTTACGGGAAGTGGTTTTCAGGAAAAAGCACATTTGATATAAGCACTGATGATTTTGTTGTGCTTGAACTTGAACATCTGAAAAATTTTCCTGACCTTTTTAAGGTTGTAACCCTTTTAGTTCTGAATGCCGTGACAGCTGATCTGTATTTGTCTGATAGAACACGTCCAACGCTGATCATTCTGGATGAAGCATGGCAGTTTTTGCAGGACTCTCCTGCATTTGAAAAAGTGATCGAAGAGGGATATAGACGTGCGAGGAAATACAGAGGAAGCTTTGGAGTTGTCACGCAGGATATTCTTGATATAGAAAACTTTGGACGGGTTGGTAAGGTAATTTATGCGAATTCAGCATTTAAGTTCTTTCTGGAAGGAGTTAATGTTGAAATGGCAAAGAAAAGAAATGTTGTTAATCTGGAAGATTTTGTGATATCTCTTATCAAGTCTGTAAGGTATAACGCACCGAAGTATTCGGAAATTTTTATAATGACTGACAATTTCGGAAGCGGCGTGGTTCGCCTTGTGGTTGATCCGTACTCTTACTACGTTTACACTTCAGATCCCGCTGAGGTTTCGGAGATAGAATCCCTTGTTAAGAATGGAATGTCTTACGATGAAGCCATAAAAGAAATGATCAGAAAGCACAGAGGTGGGGTTTTGTGAGTGTGAGAAAGCTTAAAAAGCTGTTTTCTTTTTTTCTGTCTTTTTCTCTGTGTTTTGAACCTTTTGTTGATGGTGCCGGTGTTTTTGCAGTGGAACCTATATGCCTGCAGCCGCAGGATGCGGTTTCTCCGGTGATTTACAATTCGGTCTCCGGATACTGTGAAACCTCTCCGCTTGATCCCACCGGTAAGTGTCCGGAATCTTACGTGTTTAACTTTTCAACGGGAAAATGTGTGCTTCCTCCCATGTGTCCGGGGAATTATATATGGGATTCCATAAGCAAGCAGTGTGTTCCTGTAGAATTGACATCGGACGGGTCATCATCAGGATTTCACCTTGAACCCGGCACTTATTACTGTGCTGTTGACAAAGACTCAAATGGGGATGTTGGATTGAACGAGGTTTCAGAGTGTCTGGAAACACAGCAGGGTTATCTCTGCCCGATTGATGCAGTGGAGTGCAGCATAGTCAGCAAGCAGCAAACGATACAGACAGGACAGATAACCCTTTCTGGAAATGTAAATGCTGGATATGGAGTTTTTGTAGGAACCGGTAACAGGCTCTGCAATCAGGAAACAGGTACCTGTCTGACATTCAGCGTGCAAAACGGACAGGTGGTGGTGAGTGGAAAAATCAGTAAGCCCAACTACTGGACATTTGAAGGACAGGGGAACAAAATGGTAATGACGTGGGTTCATCCTCCGTGTGATGGTCATTACTCTACAGGTGCTTTCGTTTTTAAGATTTCAGAAACGGGAATTTCTATCGTTCCGGAAACCTCTCCTCTCAATTACCTGGTAAGCGGTTGTTACTTTCATGCCGTGGCAAACGGAAATAAAATAGATTTTTACAACGCAAGGTACATGGGTTCAATAACATTTACGTTTAATCCTGGACTCACCTGCCCTCCTGGCACAATAGAAATAAGCAGCACTCAATGTGCTGCCTGTCCTTATGGATCTCAGTATCCCTGTATGAATGTTTCAGGTACCTGGAAATGTTCCAGAAGTCAGTGCATAACTGCAAATGACCTGCAGGACGAAAGTCCGGATACAATTCCTTCAGGATTTGTCGATGATGGTGAATATGACAGCGAAGGAGAGTGCATAGGTCAGGTGATGATTTTCAATGGATATGCAATGAGATGCAGAACGCCAGGAGTTTCTACAGGGTTCCAGAATTGCTGTGATGAAGCAAACGGTAAGCTTTATGATTCCACCGGAAGTCTGAACACACCATTTAAAACGATAAAAGGTGCAACGGCTGCTTTCTATGCAGCTACCAGATCTGTAGAAATGGGATATTATGCATACGGCATCGCAGAAGGAAAATATATCGTGGAAAGCTCTGCTTCAGGATTGTCTATTCTGGCTAAGGATACCGGGAAAACCATTGCTTCTTTTACAACCGGATCTCCAGAATATTACGCAATCAATGAAGCCAAGTTAATTACTGATCAGGGTAAAATGGTTGATGAAGTGGTGCAGGGAAGCATGGGGACATATTTTGAGAAACTCGGTCCTGAAATTTCCATGGCTGTAGTTAATCTGGCTGTTTCCCAATTAATAGATGATCCCGTGCTTTCTTCAACAATAAACCTTGCGGCTTCTGTTATTGTTCCTCAACTTATGGGAGCAGCAGTTTCTCCTGCAGGGATTGCTCTGGCCGTGGTCAATGTTGCCATGTCTTTTCTGGGAGGAAGCTGTGATAAACAGGATATTCTTACATCAACCTATAAAGAATCTGGAAGATGTCATTACGTTGGAAGTAAATGCATTAAAAAGTGGCCAGGTGTTGGATGTGTGCAGAGGAAAAAGGTATACTGCTGCTTTAACAGCAAGCTTGCAAGGATAATACACGAACAGGGAAGACCTCAGCTGAAGACGTTCAATGGATGGGGAACTCCTGATGATCCTGTTTGCAGGGGTTTTACTCCGGAAGAGTTTCAGGCACTTGACTTCAGCCAGATGGACTTAAGTGAGTACTATGAAGATATAGAGAGAAATGTAAGAGAGAACGTGCAGCCTCTTATTCAAACACAGGTTGAGGAAACTGTTAATTCTTTGAACAAGTAAAAATAAGCAGAGGGAAAGGCATGGGAATTAGAAGCCTGATGTTCTTTATTGTTTTACTTAGTTTTTTTTGCAGTAAAACCGCAGTGTGTAATGATTTCAATACGGAGCAACAGGCAGAAAGTGTTTTTTCTTTGTATTCCTCTCAGACCGAAGATGCGGATGCTTTAAGAGAAAACTTTATAAATCCGCTCCTGGGAAAAGGAAAACTTTACAATCTTGAACGGAGCAGGAGCTTTACTGCAAGTATTTCGTGTCCCGCAAGCAGTAAGTTTCTGGAAGTCATCATGCATCCTGAAGATACAGGAGATGTTAGCTTTTATGTAAACTGGGACAGCGATTTTGATGGAAGCATGGACAGAAGCTCTCTTTTTTCTTCTATTTCCGGAATATGCAGCAATGGATTTGTCAGGTGTGATCCGGGTACATGGCAAAACTGCAGATACTATAAAGTGGTTTATGATGGATCCCTGGTAGAAATGGAAACTCAACGCAGCAGGCTGTCAGCCTGTTTTTGTATAAACAATTCGTGCGGTTCAAACCTTGCCGTGAAAAACAAAGAGTACGTGCTTAAAACTTTTGGAGGAGTGGTGGTTTCAGCTTTTCACGAATACGATCCTCACTATGCTGTTTCTCAGACTGATCTTTCTGATATGGTAATAAGGTATTATGGACAGAGCCTTGCAGAGTGCAGTTCTCCTTCTGATTTTTCAGAAGGAGTGAAAAGACCTGAGATATACTATGACAATCCTTATCAAATGAAAGCAGATGCTCAATCTATACAGGCAGAAAGCAGTTTTACAGACATGTTTACAAACCTAATCAATCAGCAAACAGAAAAAGTTTGCTATACAAAAAGAGTGATTACTGAAGTCAGATACGATCTCACAGATGTTCTTGCCTCTTCTGAAGCACAGAACTGTCCCGGTATAAATCCCGGACCGGGTGTATGTGGAACAAATTGTCTAAAATTCACGATGCCTATTTATATACACTATGGAGGATCTTACAGTTCAACCCTTACTTTCAACTTAAACAAAGAGTTCATAGAGAAAATGGTAGATACAATTAATTTCGTCTGGTGTACTCAGACTACAGGACCTTATCCCTGCACAGATGACGATGGATGGTTTGTGTTTTATGTTAATGGAATTCGGGTAGCGTCAGGTAGTTACGGGGACAGCGAAGACTGTGGAAATGCTCCTAATGGAGGATGCTGGCATAGAGTAGATATCTCCACTTCTTACTTTCACGAGGGATCCAATTCTGTTGTAGTGGTCATAGGAGGTGCAGGAGGAGGTGAAGGAGTCCAGGCAGGATGCCGCATTATCAACGTGTACTTCAGGTTCAACTCTTCTTTGAAAGGATGTTACATAGACAAAAATTACATAGAAGATACATGTGAAGAGCTGGCAAATAATCCAAACTGTACTCTTAAGGATAAGATAGTGGACGGAGTCTATATAATGAAAAACGGGATTACTACAGGACTTTCACCTGTAACTCAATGTAAAACAATATGTGAGGATACTTTTTGCTACGACTGGTGGACAATTGAAAGACATTATACCTGTTCCGAACCAAATACTTCAGTGGAAGATCTGGGAAAAAGACCTGAAGAAGTTATAAGTACACTAAGTTATAACGAAAAAGAGATGAGTTTTAATGATATACGCAAAGAAAACGGGGGATGGGTATCTTATCCGAATCAAAATCTCTATCTTTCTTTGAAAGAAGGTGAGTATTGTGAACCTGTATGCAAGGTAAAAGTTCCTGTTGAAAAAATTGAAAAAACAGATGTTGGTGAGAGAGGGCCTGTTTCCTCTTTCAGAAACAATGGACAGGTATACAGGTATGATTATAGGAAATGTGAAGATAACGTATGTCCTTATGATCCTTCAAAAGGAGAGGAAGTCGTGACACCCTGCTCCTGCATTTCTCTTTTTCCTGAAGCTGCCGCTGCACTTCAGGCTGTGAGACTTGCGGGGCAGGATATTACCTGCACCACAGGAGTGAAAAAAACTCTTCCGGGATATTAGAAAAACAGGAGAAGATGGTGAAGCGTGCAAAAATTTTATTTATCATAACCTTTTTTTTTACTGTTTTTTCAGGTGGTGTTGTTTTTGGAGCAGATGATCTTTGCAGAGGATCATTTATCAATCCTCTCACGGATATAAGATGGGAGGGTATATTTCCTATCAGGATAGCAGGAGTGGAAGTAAAAGGACCGGCAGGAATGGATAATCCGGACAGTGGTTCAGGTTCTGTTCTGTGCTTTTGCAAGCGGGGAATAAAATTTACCATAGGAGTCACCGTGTCTTACTGGAATCCAGCGCGCATTGTGGAAACCACAAAGATTCCCTGGTGCTTTCCCACTCTGGGAATGAAGCTTAATATTGGAGATCACTGGAAACATACAGGAACTTACAGCAGCGGTGCTGATGAAGGTTATACTTTTACAAATGCTCATAATTTGATATTCAATCTGTTTGACATATTGAATATTTTTATAGATATTCCGTGTGTTCCTCACGAAGGATTTGATATCGCTTATTTCAGTGAACTTGATCCTTCGTGGAACAGCGATTCAGTGGCTTATTTTTTAAATCCTGAAGCTCTCCTTTTTGCGAACCCAACTGCCCAGCTTGCCTGTGTTGCTGATTCTTCTGCGACGGTAGCTGGATGGCCAATTGACTCACTGTTCTGGTGTGCAGGAGGATGGGGGAGTGTTTATCCATTTTCAGGACACAACATAAATTCTGATTACACACGTGGAAATGCTTTGAACATGGCACGGGTGCTTTATAGAAATGCCCGCATAGGAGTCATGTGGGATACAGGGATAGATGAATGCGGAGCTGTTATAACTCCTGTATGGGTTAAGTCTCACTTTAAAGTTCATCAGATTAAACCGGTAAGAGGTCCTATTATGCCTATAGGAAGACCTTCTGTTCTCTGGGAAGAAAGTAAAAATCCTCCGGGAGGCACTTTAAAAGGAGCAGCAGATAATTTCAGCTGGGAAGTATTTAAGTTTGTGAAATGCTGCATGGGTTATTCAGAGTAAAGTTTTTAAATTCTTAAAAAAACAATCTTTTTTTTCCTCTGCTGTTACTTGCTTTGCTATTTTTTTGATAATGAAGTGTCCTGCAGGGGAAAGCATTGTGAAAAGCCAAACAGCAAAAAAAATTCTGGCTGTTGTTACTTTTTTAATATTTCTTTTTACAGCAGGAAAAAGCTGGGGAGAAAAGAAAATGATTTTCTTAAAACCTGAAGGAGAGATTTATTCTATTGCTGAAAAAGATGCTCTTGCAGAAATAAAAGAAAAAGCAGCAGAAATAAACTGGAAGGAAGTTAAGAAAGAGTTCAAGAAAAAGATTATGGCTTATCTGAATTTAACTTCCAGACTCGGGCATGCCTGTAAAGATAGAAAGTTTTCTTTTTTACCGCTGTACACCCTGCCTTTTGATATAAAAGATGCGAATGGAAATATAATCTATCCTGCCGGATATACTTTTAATACTCTTGATTACGTGCCGTTTCCGTTCACGTTTGTGTTTTTTGATGGAAATTCAGAAAAAGAAGTTGAATGGTTGATGAACAGTCCATACTTCAATGATACGTCTGTATTTCTGGTAGCCACTGGTGGAAACATATACAGGCTGAGTGAGAAGCTTAAAAGACCTGTTTTTATGTTTACTGAAGAGATGGAGAAGAGGTTTCAGGTACGCAGGACTCCTTCTGTAGCAAAAGCAGCGGGAAACAGAATGGTAATTGAGGAGATTGGAATATACAACTGCACGGAAATAACAGAGAAAAATTAAAAAAAAATAAAAAAAAGGAGGTGCTGGCAATGGGAGTAAAAAAAGAAGTGGTGAAAGCCGTAAAACCCTTTTTAAAGGGGCTTGGTAAAACAGTAGCGGTAGCTGTGGGAGTTGTTTTGGCTTCTTCTCCATCATGGGCTTATACAATTCCCTCCGATGGTTTTATTTATGATCTTTACGACATTCTTGTGAACAAGATGATCAAGGGACCGGTTGGCACTGCAGCAGGAGTTGCTGCCATGGTATATGGTGGAACTAACCTGATAATCGGAAGATGGACAGGTGCCATACTTCCCATTCTTGGAGGAGCAATGCTGATCAAGGCAGACAGCATCGCTTCTTCTGTCGGAATGACCGTTAGAAACTTTTAACCGTAACGGGAGAAATGATTGAAGGCAGGTACAGAATACCGAAATACTTACACAGACCCTATCAGGTCCTCTTTTTTGACTCGGAGGACCTGGGGCTGGTTTTTTTCTTTTTCATGCTTGCTTTTCTTTTTGGCGGAATTTTCTGGATTCTTTTCATTATCGGACCTTTTTTTATTTTTCGTAAAAAAAAGAAAAGCCCAAGAGGATATATCAAGCATCTTCTTTATTTAACAGGAATGTATACCTTTAAGGGAAGTCCTTCTGCTTTTGAGAGTAAATTTTATGAATAACAGTATAACAGCAAACGCCGGAGGGAAAAGGAGTGAACCGGAAGGCTTACTTTGAAGAGCATGTGAACATTATAGCACAGAACAGAAAGCTCAGGTTTATAGTTTTCCTTATGGCTGTTGCTGTGATAATAAACGGTTTTTTTGTGTATTCAGCGGGAATACATCAGAAAATAGTTCTTGTTCCTCCTTATATTGAGGGTGAAGCTTATGTTTACGGAAATAATGCAGGTGATTCTTATCTCAAATCCATGGCAGTTTATGTGTGCAGTTTGCGTTTAAACTACACTCCTGCCAATGTAAAAAGGCAGTTTGGGGCTTTTCTCAGGCTTTTACCTCCTGAAACTTTTAAAAGTTATCAGGTGGAACTTTACAAATTGAAAGACAAAGTGCTGTCACTCAGAGTGTCTTCTGCTTTTTTTCCATTTAAAACGGAAGTGAACAGGAAAAGAAAAATAATTTTTGTTTCCGGAAGGCTTGATCAATGGACATACGATAAAGAGTTTATAACCTCAGAGGAAAGAACTTATGGCGTGAAATATGCTGTTGAGAATGGAAGATTTTATGTGGTTAATTTTCTTTACTGTGGAAAAAACAAGGAAGGCTGCATAAGCAGAGAGGAACAGAGAGGGGTAGAAAAGTGAGAGACAGGGTAAAAAGCAAAGTAAAAAAATGGTTAATTATTTCCGGGTTTTTTACTTTTATGTTTCCTTCAATGCTTTTCGGACAGAGTAGTGAAGCCGGAAATGGAAAATTGCAGGTGTGCGGGAAATGTGAAATGACGCAGAAACAGTTTTACGAAATGGGACTGAAAGAAAAGCCTGTTTATACACCCGGAGCTTACAGATCTGATTCCGCAGGTTCTGTGTCTGTAAATACAGATTTTCTTAATGCTTTTAAAATTCCAAATGGGGCAGTTTTTGCTGAAGAATTAAACGGAAATGCTTTTATTGTGAACCCTGAAAGGACAACTGTGGTAAAGATGTCTGCTTCTGATATAAATAGACTGGTCTGCACCTATGCAGGTTCAGAAATAAGGGTGATTTATCCAAAAAGAAAAGGAGTAAATGTAAAGATTGTTGATAACAATGCTTTTGTTGAGTTTGTTGTTAGGAAAATTGGAGATAAACTTGTTTATCAAACCACGCCTGTTGAACTGTATGTGATATGTGACAATACTGTTTACAGTCTCATAGCATTTCCACAGAAAATTCCCGCAGTTACAATTTATTTTAAAAACCCTAAAAAAAAGCTTGAATCTGAACTGGAAGCTGTACGTGATATGCCTTATGAAAAAAGAATAGTTCAGCTTGTGAAAGCTTTTTTTCAGGTAAACCTCCCGCTGAGGCAGGCTTTGTTAAAGTTAACCACAGCTACAACATTTATCCCGGGCTGGAAATAAAGGAAACTGGAAGATATATTTTTGAGGGAGAAGGAATTACTGCAAGGATTTTCGTGGTGAAACTCAAAAGCTCTGTGAAGCAGGATCATATTGATTTAAGAGAGAAAGATTTTTTACGCAAAGAAATAACTCTTTCTCCGATAGCAGTGGCTGTGGACAGGCTGAGACTTGCCAGAGGAGAAAAAATAATGGTTTTGATTCTTGAAAAGAAACCTGTTTTTCAGGAAGTCAATCCTTTTTACTATTCGGGAGGTAGTAAGTGATGGATTTAAAAAAAATGATAAATGATTTTAAAACCAGATGGACTGAACTTGATCCTGATGTTAAAAAAAAGCTGATGATATTTTTTGTTTTTGCAGTGCTTGTAGGTTCTTTATCAGGACTTATATATCAGAAAAAACAGCAGCAGAAAAACAATGTTTCAGCAGTGGAAAAGAAATATCAGACTGAGGAAGAAATAGACACAGATCTTTTAAAGAAAACTCAGTACTATGAGACTATGAAGCTTTTTGAAGAGCTTAAAAAAAGTAATGAAGAACTGAAGAAAAAAATAGCTTCTCTTGAAGAGGAAAGAAAAAAAGAGGAAGAAGCAGGGAAAAAAGAACCGGAAGAAAAAGAAAAGCAAAAAGAAAAGAAAGATTTTTCTTTGTCTTCTTCTTTTCCTCCTCCCCCTCCACCACCACAGCCTTTTTTGAAAAAAGAGAAGAAACAAAAAACAGCAGAAATAAAAGAAGTTGTACTGGGAGGTATTGAAGTAGTATCTGAAAAAGTAGGTTCTTTGAGAAAAGAAAGTGCCGGACATCAAAAGACCAATGAAGTTAAAAAAAAATATTATTTACCCCCTTCTTTTATGCAGGCGACTCTTCTTTCAGGATTGGATGCTCCGGCGGTATCAAAGGGAAATAGCAACCCTGTGCCCGTGCTTCTCAGGATAAAAGCTCCTGCTGTGCTTCCAAACAGGGTCAAAGCAAACCTCAAGGGCTGCTTCATAATAGCAGAGGGAGTTGGTAATCTTGCTACCGAACGGGCAGATCTCAGGCTTGTTTCTCTCAGCTGCATTGATTACAAAGGAAGAGCAGTTATAGATCAGAAAATCAAAGGATTTGTGGTGGATACCGATGGCAAAATAGGGTTAAGAGGAAGAGTGGTAAGCAAAATGGGAAGTGTGCTTGCGAGGACTCTGCTTGCGGGATTTGTTTCAGGTATAGGACAGGCTTTTTCTTACTCTACGTACGATTATTCCATATCAGGAGAAGGAGCAGTACTGCTGCCAAAGCCGGGTAAAGCTCTTTCTACGGGACTGGCAGGAGGCGTGCAGTCTGCTGCAAACGAGCTTATGCGTTTTTATATGGAACTTGCGAGGCAAACGATCCCCGTGGTTGAAATTTTACCCACAAGGACTGTAACTGTAGTCATAAGCGAAGGAGTGGAACTGAAAGTCAAGCAATATGATTTTTAAATTTTTAAAAGAGGAGGAAAAGGTGAAAGAAATAAAAGCAGGAGTCAGAAAAGTAAAACTTTTCTTCTTTTTAACAGCTTTTTTAACAGGTCTTGCAGGATGTGCAGGAAATGCTGTAAATCCATATAATCCAGAATTTTCCTGTCCTCAGGCGGAAAAAGGAAAGTGCGTGGGAATTCCTCAGGCTTATGCAGACAGTCTGAAACAGGAAAAAGAAGAAATAGAAAATTATTATCCTTCTCTTGAGGAAAAACCTTCAGTTAAAAGTAAAGCTCTTCAGTCAGAAGAAAAATACATATATGCTGATGCCCTGTTTAAAAAGCTTACAAAAATCTTAAAAGATCCTGAAACTCCGATGCTAACGGTACCCCACGTGGTTCGGGTCTTAATACTTCCATACAGATCAAAAGATGGGAAAACGCTTTACTTTTCAAGGTACGTGTATGTTATAACAGATGAACCAAGATGGGTTCTCGAGAATTTGCTAACAGAGGAAAAAAAATGACAGGTAAGCCTGCGGGAAAGAAGCTGCTGCTTGGCATGATGCTGTATTTGATGTTGTGTTTTTTCTTTCCTTCTGAAGGGAAAGGCATCTGGTATTCATCCTGGGGAGGAGAAACGGGCTGGTGGTGGTATAAGGAAGCTGTAAAAAAGGAAAAAGTTAAAAAAGTGGAAAAAGAAAAACAACAAATAAAGGAAGTGAAAAAAACAAACAAAGAAGAGTGGAAACCTGAAAAATCTCTTGAAAAATACACTTATGAAGAACTTCTGACCATGCCTGTTGATGAGTTTAGAAAGCTTCTGAATTACTACAGGGATCTTGCTGTTTCGAATCCCACCGAGAAAAACGTGTATTACTACTACAATCTGGTGGATGTTGCAAGAAAAAAAGCTCTTCTTTTTATGGCCCAGACAATGAATGTAATGCATAAATATCCGGCTCTCTATGTTGGAAAGGATGTGCCTGTGATAAATCCCGGGATAAAAAAAGAATTTGCTTTAAAGAGGCAGGAAGAACGGAAATATGCATCTCAAATAGGAGATGAGTTTGGGCTTGTGTTGTTTATTAAGCCAGGATGTCCTTATTGTGAGGTTCAAAAAGAGATTATGCGTTATTTTTTATCAAAGGGAATCCCGGTAAAAATAGTGAATATTATGGAGCATCCTGAAGCAGTGACCAAATTTGCGATTGAGGAGGTACCTACAATTATACTCGTTTACAAAGAAACAGGAAATTACCTTCCTGTAGCGGTGGGAGTGACAAGCATAAATGAACTTGAAAGACAGATAGCAACAGCAGCCGGGTATTTGAAAGGTGAAAAAGAGATAGGCTCATCATGGCTGTATGACTTTCAGAAAGGAACCACGCTTGATCCTTACACCCCTCCTCCTTTATGGAGGAAAGAAAAAAAGGAGGTGAAAGAAAGGTGAAAAAACTGGTTGTGCTTTTGATAATTGCCGGACTGATGACAGCAGGGAAAGCCCGTGCTAACTGGCTTGATGACTGGTATGATAACGTGATGTCCTCCTCAAGTGGACCGGATTACTTTGAAGGACAGAAGCGTGGATATGCAACCTTTGGAAGTTTTTCAATGAGGCTTCCCACGAGAACAGATTACCTGTTTTCAATTGAAAAGCCCCATTTAAAGGTGGGCTGCGGTGGAATAGATCTTTTTCTGGGAGGTTTTAGCTTTTTGAACCCTGATTATTTGGTCGAAAAGATTCAGCGAATGATACAGGCAGCTCCTTTCATTGCATTCGACATAGCACTCAACACGCTCTCACCGCAGTTGTCTGAAACAGTGAAAAAAGCAGAATCCATTATAGACCAGCTTAACCAGATACAGCTTTCAGAGTGCGGACTTTATGTTCCAAAGGCTGTGGTTGATGTTTTTAAAAACCCTGATTCTTTATTCCAGACTCAGGCAGAGAAAAATGCATACAAAGCTGCAGATAAGGGATTCAGTGATCTCTGGAAAACATTTTTTGATAAATATGTGCACATAACTGACAGCGGAGTTGATGTGGAAGGTGTTTCAAAGCAGGAAGCTGTTGAGGGTCTTCCTCAATATATAAAGGACTGGCTTGCATCTGTAAATGATACAGGAGGACAGGGATTTGTTGAATATCTTATTAACCGCGGTGCAGTGGAACAAACTGTGGGAGAGATTTTCCGTGCATACATAGGAGATCTTTATGCTGTTTCTTCAGGAAGCGAGCAGAACATGTTTAACATCGAGTACAGGGCTCCCTGCAGGGAAGTGAATATCAAGGATGCACTGCAAAAAGGTGAGCTGTGCCGTGCCCCGGTTGGTGAAAGAACATGCATCTGTGAGGAATCACAGAAAGTTTTTAGAAACATAGAGCAGGCAATAAACGAAGCTTATGACAGGGTCAGGCTTCACCAGTCTCCTTCTTCGAGCTATGAAGAAATTGTGAAGCTCTCTCCGGTTCCTGTGTATCTTTTTGTAAAGTATGCTGTTATCTCAGGAGACAGAGCTCTTCTTGCCTCTCTTGCTCCGGATGTTGCCCGTGGAGTTATATATGCAGGACTTCTTGATCTTTCAAAAAAGATGGAAGCACTTGTAAAGGTGATTGATTACATGAAAAGCTACGATTCCGGCACCGGAAAAGCGGAAGGAAGAGAACTGCTTGTTTTCATAGACAAAGCACGTGATGACTTTCTGAAAAAGCTTGATTCTTTTGAAGGATCCATTCGTGGTTTATACCTTGCTTCTCTTGCAGAGGTCTCAAAGAGCGTGGAGCAGGCACTGACTTATGCAAAGTTTATGGACATCGTTGAAAGAAACCTGGGAACAACCCTTGCAGGTTTTAACAATGCACGATAATGGGAGCCGGAAAATGAATAAGGGTTTAAAAACAGGGAAACTGTTTTTGACTTCCCTGCTTTTCTTTCTTTTTTTGCTTTGTCTTTACGGTACAGCGAGTGCGGGAACATGGGAATACGTGACTCACGGAGGATATGAAGCAGCGGTTGAGGCATGGAAAAAAGTTGCTCTTATTTTCAGCTCTTCAGATTACAAAGGGCTTTTAACAGTTGCGGCAATTCTGGGTTTTTTCATTGCTTCTGTGTCATTTATTCTCAAAGCAGCCTTTGGAATAAGAGCCACTTCTTACACATGGCTTTCTTTTCTTGCAGTATCAGCAATTGTTTATGGAGCGTTTATTCTTCCCAAGGATAAAATTGTGATTTATGATGAGACTCTGAACAGGGGTCCATATGAGGTTGATGGAGTTCCGGTTCTTGTTGCGACACTTGCAGGCACGTTGAATGAAGCAGAAAGAGCCCTTATAGAACTTGTGGCCACATCTTCTGATCCGATTGAAGATTACAGATACAACCCGGCAGGTATTTCATTTAACGCTCTGGGAAGTGTCAGAGCAAAGCAGGTTCCCTCTTACATATACAGGTCTCTTTACAACTACTTTAAGGACTGCATAATCACCACTGCAGCTATAGGCAGTCCGTTCACCTTTGATGATCTTGCATCAGGCAGGGTTTTGCTCAGAGATGCAATTACACAATCAGCCAATCCTTCGCTTTACACGGTTATTTACGACTCAAGCGGACACGATTCAACTTACTCCTGTTCTGAAGCAGCGCCAATTGTGAGCAATTACATTTCGTCTTACACCAATTTTCAGCAGGTGATAAGATCAGGATGTGCCAGAGCTGGATATGATCCGGACAGTGCAGCTTCCTATCAGATGTGCAAAGACATGATGAGCCGGTCTGCTGCTTTTCTTCTTGAGAAGGCGGGGATAACCACCACGAGTGATCTTTTAACTCCGCTTCAGCAGCTTCTTTTTGCGGACATTTCACAGGACTACATACTTGCTCATGGTCCGGAGGCTGTAGCTGCTTACCTTGCCACACAGAAAACCACAGGTTCTTTTATAGGGCTTGGAATTCATGCAAACAACTGGATACCGGAGCTAAAGGAAGCACTTACGGCAACAGCCATATCACTCACTCCTCTTATTTTGCTCTTTTTCGTGACTCCTTTTGCAGGAAGAGCTGTTGGACTTCTTGCAGGGATGTTTATCTGGCTTGGTATGTGGGGGGTGATTGATGCGGTTATAACTTCATTTGGTTTATCAATGGCAGCAGACTCTGCAAAGTATCTTGCAGCGGGATCTCCGGGAGAAGGGCTCGGGCTGTTTGCAGCTTCGGTGCTTCCTGATGTGAATGCAAAAATATATGCCATTTTTGGAGCACTTAGGTGGAGCGGGCTTATGCTTGCCTCTGTAATGACCACAATGCTTGTTCGCTTTGGTGGAACTGCCCTTGCAATGCTTGCAGGGCAGATTGCAGCCCAGCCCATGGGAAGTGGAGCAGCAGCTGGAAGTGCCGTGAGTTCAGAACCGGTTCAGACCGTGTCAAATCTCGTCGTTCCCACACAGGCATGGGCGAATGCAGCAGCTGCTGAAGGAGTGAGAAACCTGATGAGGGGAATGAGCAGGATGCAGTTTGCAGAGCTTGCAGGACGTTCTTCTGCTGGCAGCAGCTTTGCTTCCTCCACGCTTCTGCAGGCTGAGAAAAGCAAACTGATAAGCAGCATAGGAAAATATGGAAATATATCTTCAGAGGAAGCATTTCAAATAGGAATGATGAGTGCTTACAGGGAAATAGGAGAAACAAAAGGTTTTTTAAGTCTTGCCAATGAGATAAAGAAAAGTCCAGTGCTCAGAAAAATGCTGGGAGTTTCTGAAGGGGCTTCTGATAAGGAAATTTTTTCGGCTCTTTACAGGGCAGGAGCTTATGCTTTTGGAGCGGAAAGTGCAGGTAAGTTTGCAGCTCTTGTAAAAGAAGGAAAGCTCAGTGCAGCTGCTCTGCAGAGTGTGATTGAATACAGGAGCAGGCTGGAGGGTCTTGAAAATTACCTTAAGGAAGAGTTTGCGAGTGATTTTCAAAAAGATCCCTATCATGCAGGTAAGATACTTGCGCAAAAGCTTGCCGAAGTGAAGCAGGCTCAGCTTGGACTGGCTGCTAAAAAGGGGGAGCTGGGAGCTAATTTAATTGAAAAGATAGAAGGTTTCAGCTGGATTAATCCTGCTGCAAAAGCTCTGCAGCGCATGGTTCTAATGGATAAGCTGGATGATGGGGTGATAAGTGCTCAAACACAGGAGTTTCTCAGGAATTTTGAAACATGGGGAAGAAAGTTTTTTGGAAGCGATATAGACACAATAATGGGGCACTTTTCAAACTTTGATTTTGTGGTGCAGAGTGAGAAAGAAGCAGAGCAGCTGAGAGAAATGGGAGTGAATGCCGATGTGGGAGATGTGGTGCACATAGATTATGCAAATCTTGTAAAAGGCGAAAATGGATACGATCTTGCCATTACCAGAGATCATGTAAAGGTGTTTAAGCCTCACGACGTTGATATTCTTGGGCAGCATTTCAGCTTTGCAGGTGGAGAGATTGAAAGTGTGGGAGATGAGAGGCACGGCAGCATGATTTTGAGGGGTGGTCATCTTCTCACTGGAGATGGAAAGTTTCTGGTTAATACGGTGAGACAGGAGATTGTAAATGGAAAGTATGTGCTCAAGGAGTTTTCTGGGGCTTATGAAGGAAATGTAAAGGGTCTGGAAAAACTTCTTGCAGGGCTTGGAATAACAGGATTGGTTAAGAGAAGTGCAGCATGGAATGCTCTTAAGCAGGCGATAGAAGAAGGAAAGCAGATTCAATTTGATTACAGAGACGGAAAACTGACACTTTCAAGCGGTGGAAGGGTGCTTTTTGAGAGGACAGGAGACCTTGTTAGCAGGGAAAGAGTAGATAGACACAACGTGTATGAGTATGGAACATCAAGGATTTTATATAATGAAAACAAATTTAGTGGAGATCATGGAATAACAAGCTGGAAATCATGGGATACTGTACTTTCTTTTTATAAAGAAAGAGGAATTGACAGTCCCACTGTAACAAGTACTATCCGTAATTTACTAAATGACAAAAGTTACTTACGCACATCTCTCTTAACTTTTACGGAGAGACTTGATAAATATATAGACTTTAAAGGAGTAAGAAGAACCCACGGAAAGATAGGTTATTCTGGCAATGCAGAAGTTGGAACGCCTGGAATTAGTCCAGTGAAAGCAAATGTCTCCGGACATTTAAGTGTAGGACATGAGACAATAGATCAGAGAACGGCGAATTTGAATTATGCAGTAGTTGTAGCAAACTACATAGATGCATTTGAAAAGGCAAAACAAATTACAGGAACAACTTCAGGAAGACAGTTTGAACAAACTTTCGGAGAAATTCTTTTGAGTAATTTCAGCAAGCTTGATGATGTATATGAAAAATGGGCAAGTTCACGAAATGCTTGGGATTATGGAGCAACGGCTTACGGCAAAAAAATAGTTGACAGTATGGGATGGTTGGGAGAGAAGGCAAAAGACATTATAGAAAAGTATATGGAGAACAATGTAAATGAAGATGAATTGACCAAAATGCTGGAAAAAGAGGTCTGGAATTCTGGAATCAGGCCACCTAAAGGCTATCCTGGTGTTGAAAAATAAAAAATTAGTCTATTTTTATAAACAACCTAAGTCATGTTCACGATTAAAATCAGTTTCAATGTAATTGCCATCATAGTCAAAATCAATCCAATCGTTATTTTCTTTTTGTTTTAGTTTAAGTTTATACCCGGTATTAACTTCCCACCTTTTCATCCACTTTTTTATTTCCTTTTCTCTCCGTGTATTAGCAGGAGCCACTTTCTGAAGTTTTTCGTCTATCTTTTTCAGTCTTGCCATTTTTTCCTGGATTTCCCTTTTAAGTTCTTCTGCATTGATTTTGAACATTTTTAACTCCTTCTGTTACTTCTTTCTCTTATTATATATTTTAGTAACATTTTTATGGAAAGGCAAGAGGGGGAGATGAAGTGTTCCCCTCAAATTGGACCAGTAGTAAAATTCACCAAAACCAAGAAGGAGGGGAACACTTCAATTGTTAACATTTATCATATCATACTCCTTGAAATCTTAGCAGATTTAATTCCCAAATTTGTCAAATCATAAAAGATAGGGGGCAACATTTTTTCGACTAACCTGTCTTTTTCATTAAGATTACGGCTAGGGCGAAGCAAGGAAATATAATCTCTTGCATTCCAATTTCTGTATAATCTATCAGGAAGAATGCTATTTAGTTTTTCTTTTTCTTTCTCTGGTATATTCAAATTTCTCAATATCTCTTCTTTTGAAATAGTTGGCCTTTGTTTAATAGCTACTCTTAATATTTTATAATCATTATTGTCAGGATCAGTCATAAAATATCCTTTTTCCTCTAATATAGTTATTGCTTGATTGTTTAACCAAAAACACAATGGATATTGATTGAATAAACTATTTTCTACTGAGTCCAAAAAGAAAATAACAAAAATTATATAAGAATTAACATTTTCTTTTAATAAACTTAATTGATGATTTGAAATTTTAAAATCAATTTCATGTGTTGGTCTTTCATTAGAAGTTAACTGATAATTGCTTGGATCTGTTCTTCTTGATTTTATCTGCAATGCATAAGGAAAAGGATCATATTCCTTTATATTTTGCTGAAGAACTGTTTTTTTAATATTCGTAACAAGAATATCAAATCCGAAATCTGCTGGCAACTTAAAAGCTTCATAACCTAATGAAAAAAGCTTCCCTATCACAAAAAATTCAGCTTCAAAACCTAAATATAGTCGTTCAAAAAATTTAGCATTCATATTTTTATTTCCATTTTCTAACATCGTTACTCACCCCCCTTTCCTTTTGTTTAATTTTATATTTCTATCTCAAAAAAGAAAAAAGTAAAGAATGTTACCTAATATACGAAGAGGACTTTACCTATGAGGACTACATACAGTACCGGATTAAGCTTGAGTTGTTGAAGGGAAAAAGCAAGGTTTATATTATTGAGCGGCTACTTACCTCTTATGATTGCTTCTTCCTGTTAATTTAGAGTTTGTTGCATTATTTTTTGTGGTGTTGCATTTAATTGTATAAAACACTTTATTAACGAAAAATGGACATACCTCTTTTTGAACACTATGGTAAATTAAAAATTTCCCTAAAATTTTTTTCTCTTATAAAATCAGAATGAAATTTAATTTCTTCAAAGTTTATTTTATGAATATCAGGACAATGACCTAAAATAATCTGTATTCCATTAGTACGAGCTATTTTTAAAGCTGGGATAATATCTGTATCTCCACAAAGAATAAGAATTCTATCAACCAATCTATTATATGAAAGATGAGCTATATCTAGTCCCATTAACATATCTACTTGTTTTTGCATAAATATAGGTTTACCCATTTTTTCTTTAACTTTAAGTTTTCCTTTTCTTAAAGCAATAAGATCCCACACCCCTATTTTTTCTATAAACTCTTTTTGTCTTTTTGCCACTTTTATGCTTTTTTCAAATTCTTTCTTTCCCCATTTTTTTTCTTTTGCTGGATCAGGAAAGAACGGTTTAGTTAAATATAAAAATATTCTATAAATCTCTTCGTCGTCTTCTATAAAACTTTCTACTAAATTAATAACATTTTGAGGATCCATATAGTTAACTTTCCAATCTTTATTAATTTTAGAAGCTTCTTCAAAAAGACCTTTACGAACATTATCCCAATCAATAATTACAGCAACTTTTTTAGTAAGACCTTGTAATTTGTTTTGAGTTTTATTTTGATGATTCAAGATCCACCTCTATCTAAGGTAATAAAAAATTGAATGAAAATACTTTTTAAATTTTGATCAAATAAAAAAAATGAAAATAAAAAAAATGGGAGCCCAACCGTATTACATATACGGGCTCCCTTAACCGTATAATTAGTGCCGCGGCTGTTAACCGTATGGTTATTTTTAATATAAAACATCTTTTCTTTTTTGTCAAATTACATAGTAGTTAATTATTTAAAATTATTCTTCCTCTTCCAAGATTTTTCTTATTTTTTCAGCTTTTTCTTCCAAAATTGAAGTCTTTATTGTTAATATTGTTTTACTTCTACTCCTTCTGTGCTGTGCTTAATGGCAAGCTTTTTTCTCATTAAAAACCTCTCCCTTATCGGCAACTTCATTACCTTGTACTATTTTAATTGACGAGGTGAAAAAGTCAAAAAGCATTTTCAGCAAGGCACTACCGATCACCAGATCAGGGAGCAAAAATTACTAAAGCAGACTTTTTAATATTTTAATTAAAGCAGGGAAGGGGAATTATGTTTTAACTGGAGTTTATTGTTGACAGCAACTTAAACATCTGGGGCTATGAAGCACTGCTTTCTCTGAACGTACTCAACCCTTACATCTTTGCCGTTCCCAATCCCGTATTAGAACTCTACCTCTTCGAAACCTTCATTAAAACTTACCACAGCTGTTTCAAAAACAAACTTTAAAGAGCAAAGCAACCATGTTTCAAGGATTTTACTTCAAAAAATTTCCAGCCTGAACATTGTAAACATCCTTGCTTGCCAGCTGTTTCAAAGAGTAAGTTTTATCACTTATAACTTACTTGACTTTCTATGAGCAGGTAAATAAAATTAATTAAAAAAAGGGGGAAAAGAAATGGAGAAAGAATCTATTAAAACAATTGATGATATTATTAAATTATTTTATGACGAATTCGGACCAATAACTGATAAATTCGTAATTATTCAACTTAGATTTAATGAAGCTAAAAATTCAAAAGAAAAATATGTATCTTATCCTGGTGTATATGTGTGGTATAATCTTAAAAAAGGACCAATTAAAGTAGGAAGACATCTAGTGAACTCGAGAAAACGAGCTTTAGAACATATCAGAGATAATACAGCAGGTATAATGAAAGAAATTTGTGAAGATAATGATACCATTTTAATATTATTCAATGTGAAAGATTCTAAAGATATACATTGGGTAGCAGCTTTAGAGATATTTTTTGAAAGATCGATAAACCCTTTAATTAAATCTGATAGATTGGGATAGAAATGTATATGCGTTGGCAAGACCATAATTCTGAAATTATAAAAATTTTACAGAAAATTACTGGTAATAATTGGAATGATGATAAAGATACTAATGGTTGGCAATTACAAGGAAATATCTAACAAACCGCTTTAACGGACCCGCGTAACCGTCGGCTGCTGAGTTTGGGCGTTAGGAGGGAAAATGGATTTTTCTTCACAAATTGTGCCATCAGTTATTATTCTTATTGCAAATTTATTAAGTGGTAAACCCGGAAGTCTACGTTGGGAAACAGTCACAGCTATTTTTGGCTGGACAGCACTTATTAGTTTAATAGGATTTTTAATTGTACAAGTTTGGATGCCTGGCAATTCAATTAAGGATTATCTACTACAAATATGCGGATTTTCTTTACTAACAGCACTTTCTAGAGATTATGAACGAATATTACGTCCCTTGTTTCCTTGGAATAAAGAATGAATAATAGAAAAAATCTAACAGTCCCTTTCAGCAGACAGGTAATACTGCCCGCTGCTAAGTTTAGGCGTTAGGAGGAAAATAAAATGGCTGATTTGGTTAAGAAGTTTTGTAATGCTTTCATAAGTGCTTTTGAATATCATAAAACAGATTTTGTGTGGACCAATGACGGAGTACTTAAAACTAGCGTAATGCAATCATATATTTATCCTTTTATTGCTAAATATCTAAATTTATATTTAATTTGTGAATTGCCCGCAGACGCGTCTTATTTTGATAAAAAATCTGTAGAAGAGTGTTTAAAAACAGGAGAGGGATATCCCACTGCGGATCCTGTAATTATCATAGAACATGAAAATAATTATAGTAGATCTTTAGAAGAAATGGAAAAACTAGTTAAATATAACCACAAGCTTAATGTATTAATTACCTATCTTTTCAATGAAATCCAGGAGCAAATAAAATGGTTAAATAATAAATTCAGTTATATTATTCAAAAATTAGAACCATCAGAATTAAAAGGGAGAAACCTTCAAACTTTTTTAATAATACTACCTACTGATAAAAATTATGATCCTAAAATTAATTGGGTAGAAAGATGGAATTTTTTTGTTTGGAACAATCAACGACGAAGTTTTGAACTTTTAAAAATATAAACTTCTAACAATTCTCTTCAGATACTGTGATATTTATCACCCCTTTAAATTATTTTTACCAACATTATTTTTTACATTTTTGAAAAATTATTTAGATAGAAATCTTTTGGAGAAAAAGAAATTTCCTTTTCAGTCAAAGAAAGTTTTCAACACTTAACAATTAAATTGAATACCTCGCTGTTACCCCCCTCACATTTAAAAATCTTAAAAATCAAAATATAGGGAAACATTCCTGAAAAAGGTCCTGTTATGAAGAAAACCGGCGAATTTTAAAAAAACTTTTCTTAAAGCATTTTATTAAAATTTTAGTAAATGGAGGTAAAATTACATGCTATCAGAATTTGAACCTGAAAAACTTACCAAAAATCCGGTTATGTTTTTTCTTTTTAAGCTGACATACTTCTTTCCTTTGTTTCAGAAAAAGTACTTCTTCTGTGATAGAGATAAAGAAGTGTGGATTTTTGAAGAAAGACTTAATAACGGCCCCTATCCCCGGTACACACTCAGCGGATATACTATCTCACCTGATCCAGCCATGTCAAAACATAAAGCAAACCTTTTTGTAAAGTTTACATGTATAAGTAAAACTGAAAACCTGGTGGATGTGTTTATTGAAGATATAATTACGAACAAGAAAGGTGTACATATCGGCACCTGGATGCTTAACAGATTCATTGAATTTCTGCGAATCTGCAACCAGGTGATAAAAATAGATAAAATCTGGGGGCACTTCTGTCCTGAAAGTGAAGAAAAAACTCCAATACTTGAAAGATTTTTTAATAGACACGGTTTTAATTTTTCCATTAAGCAATACACCTGCGAAGGCAGGGTTATTGAAAGAAGAATCATTACGGCAAACGTAAGTGAACTGCATCTGGTCCCTGTTGAAGATATTGTAGAGATTAACGTGGAAAAAGTCTTGAGAGAATACTTTTTAAAAAACTTTTGAGATAAATTGTTAATTATTTAAGCTCCACATTTAGTTAACCTTACCGTTGAATTTTCGGTTGCTTCAAGTAAAACCTGTAGACTGAAGTTGTCTTCTCAGCTTTGAAAGAGGCGTAGTTTGAGGGACTGTCCATCCATTTGTGTAAATTTTATTATAGCCTATCCTCAAATAAAATCACTATCTGGCTGTAGATATGTGGCCAATCCTTAATCTTGGTCCATTTACGTTCCAGCTCCATAGCTGCCATATATAAACATTTTAACAAAGATTCTTCTGTCGGAAATACCCTCCTACCTGCTGTTGCTTTCCTAAATTTGCTATTTACACTCTCTATAATATTTGTAGTATACATAACCCGCCTTATTTCTAAAGGGTATCTGAAAAACGCTGTAAGTGCCTCCCAGTTTGTCTCCCAACTCTTCACCACATGCGGATATCTTTTACCCCATTTCTCAGAAAATCCCTCTAACTCCTTCTCTGCTTCCTCCAAAGTAGATGATCCATAAATCTTCTTCAAATCCTTAGCCATCCCCCTCCTTTCCTTCCAAGACACATACTTCAATGAATTCCTAATCTGATGCACTACACACCTCTGAATATCTGCATGCGGAAAAACTGATTCTATAGCCTTCTCCAACCCCTTTAAACCATCTATGCTAAATATAAAAACGTCCTTAATCCCTCTTGCCTTAAGGTCATTTAATACCTTTACCCAAAATCGGCTCGACTCACTCCCATTTGTCCAAAATCCTAAAATCTCCTTATATCCTTCAAGATCTAATCCTATTGCCACATAAACAGCTTTACTTTTAACTTGCCCCTCTTCCCGTATCTTATAAAAAAGACAGTCTATCCAAATCAAAAAATACTTATCCTTAAGTGGTCTACTAAGCCATTCCTCAATCCTCGGAAGTATCCTATCTGTTATCTTGGAGATTAATGATGGACTTACATCAAAACCATACATCTCTGAAAGAATTTCCTGAATATCTCTGGTAGTCATGCCTTTAGAGTAAAGAGCTATGATCTGATGTTCAAGTTCATCCAGCATAGTTTGACGTTTCTTTATTATTTGAGGCTCAAACTCGGCTTTACGATCTCGTGGAACTTTTATTTCTAAAGGTCCAGAAGATGTTTTTATAGTTTTAGAACTATATCCGTTTCGGTAGTTCTCAGTATCTGATCGTTCATATTTTTTGTAACCCAAGAATTCTTCTAATTCAGCCTCAAGAGCTTCTCTAAGAGTTTGCCTAACAAGCTGTTTAATTGTTGCCTGCACTTCTTCAGTATTAAATGCTTTCTTAACCTTTGTCATGTGCCCACCCTCCTTTTTGTAATTTTTTCATCTTACCACTTTTTTAAAATTTACACACTTGGGTGGACACTCCCTAGTTTGAAAAATTACCATCCCGGATTCCGTAAATAAATCGGTCAATCCAAAATAGAAATCATTGTTTTAACAAAATACTCTCCTCCCTTTCCAAAAAGAAAGAAAAAAGAAGAGGGAAAGGGAGAAGGGGATAAAAGTGGATTTTATGAGTCTGAAAATAAGAGTTAGAAAATCCCTGCTATTTGATCTGCAAGATTATTTTCAACCACTTTTGCCACTTCCTCTTCTTTAAGGTTTGTCTTTGTGGCGGTCACGGCAATTTTTGTTCTGTATATCATCCAGTGGCTCTCTCTTTCAAGCTTCTGCTGTATAACGGTTGCACTCCCCTGAGAAGCATTTGTTTCCACTGTTTCCTTAACTGGCTTTTCATGCCTTTCCTTTATCTGCATGTCCACCACACCAGCAAAGGTATCTATATGAATCATTTTTCCTACAATAGCACCTCCTGTATAACCAGCTCCAGCTGCTACTGCTGCAACTATAAGATCATCCACATCATTTGCCCTTGTAGCTGCAAGAGCTCCTGCAGCTCCTAATGCCGCTCCTTCAGTAGCTCCTTCTCTGGCTCCAGTTTGCCTGTAGTGATCAAAGTAAAGCACGTTCACCTGAAGTATGTAATCAGCATCAGAAGGGCTTAAAACCACCTGATATCCTTTGGCCTGAAGTGCAGAAGCAATTTTTTGCTTAAAATCTGTTGTGTTTATCTTCCGAATATTGGAAGTGTTTGTCACGTCTATAAAAACCTTTCTGTGGGTCATCTTATACTCAGGATCAAGAAAAATGGTATCACTCATTTTGGTTCCAATCTGAAGACTGCTGTGTTCAATAGCCTCAGGAATGGTGGCACAACCGGAAAGCATTCCGAGAAAACTGAGCATAATCAGAAGTACTAAGATTCTGGAGAACTTTTTTGAAATCCTTCTGTTCATATTTCTACCTCCTTTTTTGTTGTTTTTTAATTGCTGTATTTTCTTCTTAAATCAAGTTCTTTTTTCAGCCACAAAAGCATTGGAACAGGAGAAGCAACCTTTTCTTCGGTTATTTCAGATAAAATGCAACCAGTAATTTTTTTGCCCTTATAAAAGGAAGTAACTGGGTAATCACAGGGATAAACGGATTTGAAAATGGGAAAATCCCTTTCAAGCGTTATAGGTCTGTTTTTCATTGGAAGATAGCACACCACTTTAAAGAGTTTTCCTTTACTTACTGAAAAAAAGCGGGAAAGAGAGACCTTATTTGTCCAGAAAGATCGCCTTAACGAAATATCAGAAATTAAGCATCCAGGAAACGCTTTCTTTTTAAAAAGAAGTTCATCTACCTTTTCATTATATTTAGCCAGAAAGAGAAGTCTTTCATCTCTATAAGGAAAAGCCAGAACTACAGGAACATTTAAAATTCTCCTTACCAGGGCAGCGTCAATAACCATCTTGGCTCCCTCCACTCTATCCATAGGGTACACTATGAATATTATAAGAGGATAACCCGAAGTATAATTTTTTCTTTTCAACATTTCATCAGAATAGCCTTTGGTAAAACCTATAAAATTTTTTTTCCTTTTAGTTAAGCCTGCTTCTTCTAAAAGGTATTTACAAAAGACAGGAGCCTTTTCAGGAAAATAAAAGTCAAATCCGCACTTTTTTCCCATTTTTATAAGCCTTTTGTACTTTTCATACCATTCTTTCTGCACTTCAGGATTGTTTGAATTAAAATTTTTAACAAGAAAGTCAAAAGTTTCTTTAATTTTTGTCAACGTTTGCTTTTGGATCTGTATATCATTTTGTTTAGGCACTGTTCTTTGATAACATCCACTCATTACTGTTAGGAAAGCTATCAAAATGAAGGGAGAAATAATACGCTTAATTTTCATATTTTTCATATCACACTCCTTTTTTTTGTATTTTATCTGCATTCCCTGCCGTTTAAACTGCACATACCACCTTCGTTCGGTTCAAATGAAAATGGAAGAAGAGTTTTCCTTACAAAATCCATTGCTTTCAGCCACTTTTTAATTTCCCTTTCTCCTGAAATGATTTCGCAGGATGTTTCAGTTCTGTGAATAAGAACGGGAACACCCTTTAAGTGAAGCATATGAAAAAGAGGCATTACATTTTCTGCAGAAACTTTTAAAAATTTTATTCCATTCCTTTCAGCATAATCCATTACAGCCCTGCAGTGAGGACAGCCTTTTTTGTAAACAACTACAGGGAGATCTGTTTCAGGAAGTGAAGTTAAAGGCATTTTAACAATTGAAGTGGCTGTAAAAATTACCAGAGCTCCTGCAAAGGCTTTAAGATAGGTTAAAGAAAATCTATTCAGTTTTCTTTGATAAATAAAATCAAAAACAGCAAAAAGAAACAGCAGGCCGGCAAAAATCAAACAGAAACGGCAGAACTTTCCCAGATACCAGGTCTGTATTCCTATAAAGTAGCCTTCCACAAGAACAGCAGACGATACTGTGAAAATTCTCAGTTTTAAAAAGAAGTTCAGAGCGTTTTCGGTGAGGAAACCTGTTAAATCAAAACACGAGGTTAAAAACAAAAATCCGAAAAGCAGAAGTCCTATCCAGTTTAAAATTCCGTACACATCAAATGCATGAACCAGAGTGCAGCTCTGAGAAGTGCATAAAGAAGTGCCTTTGCTGTTCAGAAAAATTTCCGTTAAAACAAGAAAAAATTCAAAAAGGGATATGAGCAAAAGACAAGACCTTAGAAAAACAGTTCTTTTAATCTTTCCCATGTAAAGTAAAATTTCTTCTGAAGTAACTGAATTCATTTTTTAATGCGTAATCAAAAATTAAAAAAAATTATATAATTTTAATACAATAATCAAAAAAAAATGCAGTGATTCTGTTACTTCAGAAAAATAATTCAATCAGGAAGAAAAAATGTCCGGACTAACAATTTACAGAACGGGATTTCTCAGCGGTCTTTCAGGGTCAGGCATTCAGTATTTAAATGAAGAAGAGTTAAATGCTTTGACTTCCGTGTGGCAGGCTTATTACTATGAGTCAGGCAAAAAAGCAAAAAAAGTCAGTCGTGGTCGCTACTTTTTAACCTATCTTTTCTTACGCTTTTCAGGAGCGAGGCTTTCAGAAATTCTTTCCATAAATGATGCACGGGACATAGACTGGAGAAATAATGAAATTAAGATCAGAACTCTCAAAACAAGAAGAAAAAATGCAGGGAGAATTGTTCCTCTTCCTCCTGCGGTTCTGCAGGAGCTTGCAAGATACCTCATGGAATATCCTGAAATGAAGGAAAAAGTTTTTAAACTTGATCCGAGAAACTTCAGAAGAACTTTCTTTGAGCTTGCAGTAAAAGCAGGTATTCCGAAGGAGAAGGCACATCCTCACATACTGAGACACTCCCGTGCAATGGAACTTATAAAAGCCGGTATTCCTCTAACGATTATTCAAAACCTTCTGGGACATGTGAGCCTTAATTCAACAGCTGTATATCTCAAATTTTCAAACATTGAAGCAAGAATTCTACTGAAAGAAAAAGGACTTCTGTGAAAAAAGAAAAAACCCTTTTCAAAAATGTCTCTATTAAGCCCATATTTGCCCTATAAGGCAGAGTAAAAAGAAAAGGGGGATAAGTAACCGAAGGAAGTTTTGAAAAAACAATTTTTAAGATTTTGATTGTTACTTTTTACATATTTAATCAATACAATGCAGGATTTTCCATTTAAGACAGAACCTCATATTTTTATTTCAAGAGAAACAGATGCAGTTATTTCCTTTATTAAAAAGCAGAACTGCATTTTAAATGCTGTTATTAAACCCTTTCCTGATATGTCAGAACTTGAAAAATTTGCAGTATACCACTACTGGTCTTTCAGTGAATCAGTTAACGTTTTTCAGGTAGTGGGTTCCGCTCATCCTGATTACATTGGTTATACATGGATAGATATGCTGAAAATTGGAAAAAGAATGTCCCTTAACCTTACACTGCTTTTTAACAATCCAGAGTATTACTTTGCAAACGAGAAGAAAGAACCTGACATGCATTACACCAGAATTGATGATGAAATTTACATTTCGGGAGAAGGAAATCACAGAACAGCCATTGCTAAAGTTCTTTTTTTCTTTACAGGTCATCAGATTCTTCACGGCATAGAGTTCAGCGAGTACAAAATAGATTATGAAGCAAAAGAGCTTTACAACCGGGCTAAAGAAGTACTTCTCACACATGGCTATCCGGTAGATATTGAAGTGGTCAGAAAAGCTGTTAAAAGAGAAGATACAGCAGGATGGAAAAAAGACTATTTTGCCATCTTCTTTAAAGTGAAAAACTACAGACACCACAGAGAAAGGATACTTACAAAAGAGGAATTAAAGCAGCTTGTTGAAGAAACTGCCCGGAAAAGAAGCTTCTTAAGCCGTTTGATTTTTGCTAAAAATTCTGCATTTTCTGACATTTTGAAAAAGTAATAATCCATTGTTTCCTGCCCTAAAAGAGGGGTTTAAAAACAGGATTCGGTTACTCCCTGGTCTTTCCATTTTACCCCTGCTTATAAGCCAGATATAAAGCCATAACAGGTATTTTTTTAACTTGTTTTACCCTGGTTAGCGTTGAAAATACTTTTTAAAGCAGGAACAAAAGAACCGAAAAGTTAAAATAAAATCTTTTCAGCCTTTTCAATCAATTTCTTCCATTTGTTATGAAGATTTTTCTTTAGTTCTTCCAGTTTCTTTTGATTTAAAACTTCTCTTATTGCTTTTGCCTGTTCCAGATCTTTTAAAGCCTTGGAAGGGTTCTGTCTTTTTTGAGATACAATAAGCTTGTGAAAATAAAATCTTTCAGGTAAAGGCAGAGGAATACCTTCTATTTCTATTTTTTCAGGGATAAGATAATCAATAAAATACAGCGGAACTGCATATATACCGAGTTTTTCTATAAACATCGCTTTTTCCCGGGGCTTTTTTTGCTGGATAAGAAAGTCAATTCTTAAAGATTCAGAAACATAAAACACTTCAAGATCGCTTACAGCCAGCCTGCTGAACCCCTCCTGTTTTAAAAAGGATCCTAAATCCACTTCTTTAAGATTTCTTGTTTTCAATGCAAAAACAAAATCAATATCCATAGTTCGAAGACTGTATTTAAAAGGCAGAATTTTCTGATAATAATGCATGCACCAGCTTCCACAAAGAACAAACTCAGCTCCTGAAAAATTTAATAGCTCTGAAATGTTTTTAATAAGTTCTTCAGCTTTCATGTTTAAGAAACTTATTTAAAAGCTTAAGCCTTAGTTTTAACCTTTTAAGCTCCGCTTTGAGTTTTTTTCTCTTTTCTATAAGTTCAAGTTCTTCTCTCTTTAAAGGTTTTATGTGGTGACTTATGACTTTTTTCCCCTGTCTTATGCTTTTTACCGCATAGTAGTAAATTTTATCTTTATAAACTTTTTTTCTGATTGAATAAGAAGGAAGTTCTGAAATTTCTTTTTTAATCGCCTCTATTCTATGAATAATTCTTTGTCTTTCATCTTCCAGAACACCCAGAATTACCCAATCTTTTTCCACTACTTGCATATATATTAATATATGTAGAGGAAAAAATTTGTCAAGCAGTTTTTAAACTTCCTTATTTATCTACCCCAAAACAATATTTTCGGGTAGTTGTCCTGCATACCTAAATGAATTTATTAAGTTTGAGACCCCTTTTTGGCAAAATAAAAGTTGACTTTAACCCGTTTTTGATATAAAAAATAGGGTAAACATAAATTTCACTTTTTATAAAATAATAAAGTTACCAGCTTATTATGATATTTAATAATATTTAAAAAATAAAAATTTTTGTCCATTTTCTTTAGATTTTTAAACTTTCTGGAAATAAAAATAACAAAAATAGGGGCACGCTTATGCCAAGAAAAAAGCAACTCAAATTGCTGAAACAAGAGAAAGAAACAATAGAAGTAATCCCTCCAGGAAAAATCAAATGCTTTATCACAGGTAAACTTAGGAAAGATACTCCTGAAGAAAGGATACGCCAAGATGTAGCAAGGAGTCTTGTTGAAGAATATGGATACAACAAAGATGACATTGATATTGAATTTCCTATTAAAATGGGTAGAGCCAGAAAAAGAGTTGATATTGTTATTTTTGAAGAAGGGAATGAACACAAACAAGAAAATATCTATGCTATTGTGGAGGTTAAAACTGAAAATATCAAACCATCTGATAAAAAAGAAGGAATTGAACAACTTAAAAGCTATGTTGCGGCGTGTATAAATACTCAATTTGCACTTTGGGTGGGTAGCGAAAGGTTAGCATTTAAAGTTATAGAAGAAAAAGGAAAAAGAAAACTGGAAGAAATTCCTGATATTCCAAAAAGAGGAGAAACAACAATACCTAAACCTACCCGTGGTTCCCTTGTCCCTGCCGTAAACTTAAAACAGGTATTTAAGAGAGTCCATAACTATATCTATGCCAATCAAGGATTCCAAAAAGATAAAGCATTCGAAGAACTCTTAAAATTAATTTTCATCAAGGTTTACGATGAACAATACAGCCCATCCTTACAATTTTATATTCTCCCCGGAGAAGATATAAGCAAGGTCAGAGAGCGATTAAACAAGCTTTTTAAGAAAGTTCAGGCTCGGTATAAGTATATTTTCAAGGGCAATGAAATTATTGAATTAAATGACACTGTGCTAAAATATGTGGTTTCGGAGCTTCAAAGATTTAGCCTCGTTGATACGGAAACAGATGTTAAAGGGGAAGCCTATGAAGAAATTGTTGGTCCTAACCTAAGAGGGGATAGAGGAGAATTTTTTACACCTCGTAATGTATGCAATATGACAATTGAAATGTTGTTTTCTCTTATTCCAGAAGATAAACTTACAAGTCCCGGTGGTATGAAAATCCTTGACCCTGCTGTTGGGACAGGTGGTTTTCTTATTGCTGGAGTGCAACAGATTAAACAGTTATTTTTAAATCGCGGATTCAGATATGATCAATTACGAGATCTTGTAAGAGATGTTGCTAATGCCAATTTTTATGGCATAGATTTTAACCCATTTCTTGTAAAAGTAGCTCAAATGAATATGGTTATGCACGGGGATGGTTCGGCTAACATTGTGCATGCTAATTCTCTTGAAGCCCCTATTAATTGGAATAGTGAAGCAAGAGAAAAAATAAAATTTGAAGAGTTTGATCTTGTTGTTACTAATCCACCATTCGGAACGAAAGCAGTAATAGATAATCCAGACATACTAAGCCAGTTTGAACTAACCACTTTTGGAGCAAATTCACCACGAACCGCTTTACCCCCTGAACAATTATTTATAGAGAGATGTCTAAACTTTCTTAAACCCGGTGGTTATCTTGGAATTGTTCTCCCTGATAGCATATTGAGTAATCCGGGATTGAAATGGATAAGAGAGTGGATACTTCAAAAAGCATACATAATAGCAAGCATAGACTTACCGGTAGAAACATTTGAACCACATACGGGAACACAAACAAGCATACTTATTCTGAAAAAGAAAACACCGGAGCAACAGAAATTACAGGAAGATTATGAAATATTCATGGCTATCCCAGAAAAAGTTGGACATGATAGACGAGGAAATCCCATTTACAAAACCACACCTGAGGGTGAAATAGAACTTGACGAAAATGGAAATCCAATAATTGAGGATCATTTACCCGCTGTTGCTAAGGCGTTCAAAGAATGGCTAAGAAGGAAAGGGATGATATGATGATTGAAACACAAACAGTGGAATTAAATTGGATAACACTCAAAAGTAAGTGGATATTTCAAGATCGAGAGATTAGACTTAATGCGTCTTCTTATTCATTTGAATCAATAAAGGCACGAGAACTTCTCGAAGCAATTGAAAAGAAAGTCTCGCTGAATTTGGTAAATGATCTTTCAGAAAAAATCTTTGTTGGAGCAAGAGTTAAGCGTTTATTTACTAATTCCAAAGAGGGAATTCCATATCTTATGCCAATAGATTTATTCATGTTTAATTTAAAACCAAGAAAATGGGTTAAAAGAGAAACAGAAGATTTAGAAAATTGGTGGGTTGAACCTTTTACCATCTTAATAACACAGTCGGGAACTCCTGGACGATGTCTATTGGTTAATAGATTGTTCAAAGATAAAGTTGTATCTCCTAATGTTATTAGAGTAGTGCCAAATAAAGAGGGATATAAAACTGTAGGCTATTTATATGCCTATCTCAACACATGGATAGGACAAGCATTTCTTACTAAAGACCAATATGGAGCAACTGTTAAACATATAGAACCTCATCATGTTGCTAATATTCCTATTCCTCGCATTCCGGGTTTAGAAGAAAAAATAAATCAAAAAATACTTGAAGCTCATAAATTAAGAGAAGAAGCCCAAGAACTTCTTTTGAAAGCAGAAGAAATGATTTATTCAGAACTCGGGTTGCCGAAAATAAATGAGGATGATGTTGAATATTTTGGTGGTAAAATCGGAATACTTGTTAAGGCCTTTGAAGTTAAAGCAAGCGAGTTAGATTATAGGCTGGATGCGAGTTATCATGTACCTATTTTAAAAAAGATAAAAGAATACCTATCTTCATCCAAATATTGTCTTATAAAATTGGGAGAAGTAATTGACGGGATTTTTATTCCAACTAGATTTAAGCGTCCATATGTTAAGAATCCTGATGATGGTGTTCCGTTTCTTCAAGGTGCCCATATTCCAATGATTAAACCAATGGATGTGAAATATATTTGGAAAGGAATGAAAAATATTGAGAATGTCTTGTTGAAAAAGCATTGGGTTTTAATGACAAGATCGGGGACTGTTGGAAGGATTAGTTTTGTAAGTGATTATTTAGATGAATGGGCAGCAAGCGAGCATATATTGAGAATTATAGTTAAAAGCGGAGTAAATCCTGGATACATAGTTGCCTTTTTAAGTTCGCCCTATGGTGAACATCAAATAAAAGGGAAAGTTTACGGTGCAGTTGTAGATGAAATTGCAGAACAAGATACATCTCTTATTGAGGATATAGACATTCTATTGCCAGATAAAAATATTCAAGATGAAATTGGCTCTTTAGTAATTGAAGCGTATAACAAGAAAGACAGAGCAAATCAGATTGAAGAAGAAGCAATTAGGCAGCTGGAAATGGCTTTGGTTAAAATTGCAGAAGAAAAAAAATACATCTCATAAACTTAAATATGAACATTGCATATCTGCAGAAAATTATACTGAAATAAAAAGTAGTAGAGAAGCATGTATCTTCATAAATATCATAAAATTTACAACCTTCAAACTTTTAGCTTTAAAAAAAATGAAAAAGAAAGCTGCAAAATAATTAAGAGAGAAGAAAAATAAAAAAAACAGACGGGAAGCTCCCTATTAGGTACAAAAAATTTTTAACCTGATAATTTTATGCATCGCAATTTCAAGCGATAATAAGCTTATCTGTTTGAAGTTGCTTTCATAACAGATGGAATAAGCTCCCTTCCTTCTGGTCCAAATTCTTTTTCGAGCCAGAGAATTAATAATCTGTTAAATTCATAGGATGCCTTGAGACTTAAGGGATTAAGATACTTTACCCCGCAGTTTTTCACTACCTCATCTCTGAATTCTTTCTCAAGGTGAAAAGGATAACAGGTCACACGCATTTCAAAAGGATTAACGATGCAAAACGCTTTATCGTTTTCCTTTTCAGCCTGTTTTTCTAACTTTTCTCTGGAAATGCCTCCAGCCCATTAATTGAAGTGATAATACAATGGCAAGTCCTCCTGCAGCCAGTTTTTTCTTGCCTAACTGCATACACACCTCCTTTAGATGGTTTTATTTTGAAAAGCGTTTGCTTTTTTCTGAAAATAAAAGATGCCTTTCAGGTTAATTGTCTTTCTCTCTTTGAATTTCCTGTTGCTTTCCGTTATTCCAGTTCTGGATAGGTCTAAAATAACCAACCACTCTTGAATAGATTTCACAAGGCACAACTTTCACTTTCTTGGTTTCACTCATATACAATGCCTCCCTGAAAAGCTTTTTAAAAAGAAAAATTGATTTGAAGTAACAAGGAAAAAGTTTGGAAAAGAAGTGAGAAGTGAGAAAAGAAAAAAGAAAGAAAAAAAAAGGAGGAGAGAAACCTCCTCCTTTACTCAAATTTACTGAACCGTAAATTTCTTTGACTTTTTCTTTGACTTGCCTTTTGACTTTGATTTGGAGGATTTGGAGTTTCCTTTTAGCTTTTTCAGAATGTTTTTGAGCTTTCTTCTCTTTTTGAGAAGTTCCTTTAACTGCTCTTCAGCTTCAGTCAGCATGTAAACCTGTTCTGGATCGTCAGAGAACTCATTCTCAAGTATCGCTATCTGTTCTCTGACATCCTCAATTTCCGCTTCCACTTCATCAAGAGCCTCTTTTACTTCCTCTGCACTGCTAAAGTAATAATCTTCGTAATAATCAGAAATATCCCAATTGTGATTATAACCATAACCGTATCCGTAATTGTCCCAGTTATTCCAGATATGAGCAGGAATATGAGGAACACGAATAACAGGCTTAACCTCCAGATCTTTAACCGCTTCCACTTCTCCGCTTTCAGAAACCGCATAAAGTCTGTAAGGTAAAGGCTCAAAGTAAGATACGTCTTTAAAGCTTTCTCCAGCAATTTCGCACGCCTTTTCAAACATTCCTTCAGTTGAAACGATAAATCTTCCCAGACCCTCACTTCTTAAATCACAAACCCATAAAGGACGCTCCATGCTTTTCACGAAGTAAAATTTCCCATCCCAGTACATTATCAAAGCCCAGCTGCCGTTTACGTCCTTTAAAGCAGTTTCAACAGCTACCTCTATTGGCTTATCCTGTCTCAGGAGCTTTGCTATACAGGCAAAAAGCAAAAAGCTGTCCACTTCAAACCACTTCGGATTTTTGATATTAAGGCTCAGGGCTTTTTTCACTAAACTCTCATAATCAATCACTCCATTGTGAACCCCAGCAAATATCTTTCCCTTTACCCGAAACATGAACGGATGGGAATTGCCGTCACTTATTTCTCCTTTTGTCGCATACCTCACGTGTCCTATCACCATTTTCGCATCATCAAGCAAAAAGTTTATTCTTTCCTCTTCACGAATGAGAAACTTCAAAGCATTGACACCTCTTTTCAGAAGATAAACTTTATCTCCCTCTTTTTTTGCTTTTACACTTAACAATCCTGTTCCGTCAGGATTACTGCCAGCTTCAGCTAACAGCAATCCCTTGATTAATTTTTTAACTTTTCTTTCTTCAGCTACTTTTAAATTTTTATTGCTTCCTCTATGCCAGGCTAACACTCTGCACATAGCACACCTCCTTTTTAATTTTTTTTTGAATTTTTCAAAGTTTGAAAAAGGCAGGGAGAAAAACCCCTGCCTTTTATCTTTGAATTTTAAGCTCCTACAGCAACTTCAGAATCAACTCCATTGACTTCTTCTTCATTATTGAAATATCTTTCAATTTTTGACCATCTGCTGTTGCCTTCTATTCCAAAAAGACCGAGAACTATCAAAACATTGTGCAAACCTTCAGAATGTATGCACTTCCCTTCCTGTCTAAATTTTCTGCAACTGCAAATGATTTCTCCGTCTTTGACTTCCATCCTGACGAAGTTAGAAGAACTTTTCAAAGGAAATTCTACTTTCAGACTTTCTTCATCAAATCTGAACTTTATCTTTTCTGAAATTCTGAGAGCATATCCGAAAGAAAGTCTTTCTTTTTCTGATAAATCTTCAGCTCCAAGAAAATCTTTCACTAAAGATGAATAGCAGTCAGAATTAAGAATTCCTACAATTGCCTCTTTGAGAGCTTCCTTGATTTTCTTATAAATTTTTTCTTTCTTCAATAAACCATCTGCACCTGCTAATTCAACGAAGTTATTGAACCTCTGAACGGCAAATTCTTTTACTTCTTTTAAAACAGGATGAGAACCTCTCACTCCAATGAAGTCAAGAAAATCCTCTATGGTTAAATAATCCCTATCAACACTTTCAATCAGGTTCCAGATGGTCTTTTTCTTTGCCGTTTCAACAAGGCAAAGAGAAATCACCACGTGCATTTTCACCTTTTTTACATTGGTACTTCCTGACCAGAACCTGAATTCCACATTCCTGAGATTATTTGAAAAACCATTGAAATTTAAACAGAGATACCTGTCCTGCGGATAACCTTTTAATACTTTAAAGTTGTCTTCAAAGTGATAAGGCTGAATTTCGTTGCAGTAGTGATTGTTTCTTCTGCTCGGCGGAACAAGAAATTTAAGCAGATCCCATAAGCAGTAAACAAGCATCTGTAAATTGAATACATCCTTCAAAGAAAAATCATACACATCCACATGCACATGTCCTCCACATGTGCGGTTAACTCCATTGGAAGTTCCATTTTCATTCAGCTTTTCATTCCAGATCTTCAAAAGTTTTTCTATCTCCTTAAATCCAGCTCTCTCTCCCATACCAATAAACTGGGGAGAAGTGATCTCAGTCGGGGTTAAACCCTCAATCCTGATACTGCTGTCAGTTCCAATCTTCCACTTTGCCACAATATCATGATTATATCCCGTTGCATAAGCAGAAATTCCATTTTCGCTCAGAATACCTGCAAACTCTTCCCTGCTGCAGGGTATTCCACCTTCAAGCTCAACCCCGAACTTTCTTAAAGGAATAAAACATGGCTTCTTCTCTTTTGCCAGAATTCTGAAAAGCTCCTTTACCGTTATTCCCTGATAACTGCAGAACTGCTCTATTCTGAATCTCTTTTCCTCATAGCTTCCCTTAACTTTGAGTCCTATCTTTTTAAGAATTGCATCCTGCATGGTAATTATCTCACCCATTTTTGCACCTCCTTTTTTTGATTTTTGCTTTTTTTGCCCAAAATAAAAAAAGCCCTGAACAGGGCTTAAATCCCCCATTCAGGGCTTTTACTGTTTCCTAAAATTTATTTTTCTTACCTTAAAGCTCTTACATGCCTGCAGCTGCCATATTTTAAAAATCCCGGACAGCTGCACACGAGCTCACCACTTTCAGTCCTGTAAACCGTCCACACCCCGTAGCCGATCCTGGTCTCAGATTCCATTTCAATGTGCCTTTCCACAGCTACCTCAGGTGCTTTTTCTCCTGAAATTTTTACAAGCAAAGTTCCACAGTCTTCACAGAAAAAATCGCTCTCTTTTGCCTGCTCATAGGCATAAATCCTTTCACAATTCATACACTTATAAAGCTTTTTCCTTTTTCTCATTCTTACCACCTCCTTTTTTAACTATTTTTGCCGTTTAAAATTCTATATTTTCTTTCCGCCAGAAGTTCACATAAACACTCGCCGCACATCCCTATTCCTTCTTCTCTATACATCCTCTCCGCTTCCTCTTTTGTTTCCGCCATTACAAAAATCCTGCCCGTTTTCCATCCACAGATAGGACACTTTTTCCTTTTATCCAGCTTAAAAAGGTGAACATACATAATTTCACCCCCTTTTTTTTTCTGCCTCTCTGTTTTTAAATGCAGTAAAAGCGTCTGAAACTTTTTAAGGCTTCAGAAAGTTTTTGAAATTAAAATGAAAATAATGATTTAATAACTAAAAGATTTAAAAGATTTTGAGAACCTGTACAGCAGAATTCCAGACAAACTAAGTTCTATTTTTATTTTTCTCCTTTGATTGCCATATAAATAATCTTTGCAATTACAGTTAAAGCTGTTAATGCAACTGTTCCCCATGATATACAAACTATTGGATCGCTAAAATCAAATAATTCTTTTATCATTTTCTCTTCCTCCTTTCTATTTTTAAACATTAACAGATTTTCCTAACCAGGCAAGTAAAATATTAAACAACCCACAAAAAATTAAAACTTCACTTTTGGGTTTATCAAGAACATAAGAAATAAATCCAGCAGTAAATATACCAATTCCTGTATTACCCCAACAATTAAAAAGAAAATCCCAATCAGGCTCAAATCTCAATTTAAACTTCCATCGCATACTTCTTCACCTCCTTCTTTTTACCTGTCACTCAAAATAAAAAAGCCCCGAACAGGGCTTAAATCCCCCATTCAGGGCTTCTTCTTTTTAAGATTGTCTTTTAAAATTCAGGCAATTTTAAATATGTAAGCTGTAAATTTTCCATCATTTATTTTTTTGTTATATTTCCCGAGATCGGAAATCAAAACATTCAAAATATTTTGATGAACAAGATTATTGTTTACTACAACAACAAACTCTTTCGCTCGAACTTTAAGAACTTCTTCCATAAAATTATAACAATACATACTTCTATCAACTTGAAAAAGTCTTATATCAGGCATATTGATGTCTTTAGAAAAAATACAAAATCGGGCATGGAAAATTTCTGCTTCAATCAAATTTCCAGGTAACTCATTGTAAATAAGAAATTGCGAAGGATTTGTAATGGATTTTATCCTGTCTGCTATTTTTAGAAATTTTTTAAAATCCATTTTCACCTCCTCCTTTTCATTTTTAGTTTTTCCGTCCAAATAAAAAAGCCCTGGACAGGACTTAAATACCCCGTTCAGGACTTCTTCTTTAAAACTGCTTTTTTCTTTAAAACTGCTTCTCTAAAATCCTCTCCGCTACCTTCTTCAGAATAAACCCTGCAACTACCGGATCCACCCCTATCATATACTCTTTATCCCACTTTCCATCTTCTCCTTTCTCAGAAATACCCAGAATAAGCTTCTCTCCATTTCTACCGTTGAAAACGGAAAGCGTAATCAACCTCTCCGTCCTGCCGCTGTGGTAAAAAGCAAGCATCTCATCTTCACTCTTTTTGCCATTCCTGTAAGCATACCCGCTCTTCTTCACGAAGCTGTTAAACTTCTCCTTTCCCTCAACATAACTTTTTAAAGCCTCTGCAAGGACAATCACCTCATCCCTTGAAAGCTTAACAACCCTGGAATCCTTCTGCTTCTCCTCCACATCATAAAAAACCGGCACCACAGAACCATCCTCAAGCTACTTCTCAGCAATCTTTTTCCTGATCTCCATGAATACACAATCATCCTGTACGTCAATAACAAGCTGTCTGTTTGCAGTGGTCCTTACTACAACCATAATTCACCTCCTTTTTTTTAGTTTTTTGTTTTTTTGATTTCTGATCTTTAGTTTTATGATTTTTAGTTTTAAAACAGAACGAAAATGCAGATCGGATTTTATTCTTTGATTTTTTTGACTTCTAAAATTGTTTAAATTTTATGCTCTTCTATAAACTTTCTCACTTTTTCCCTTATTTTTTCCTCAACTTCCTTACTCACTTCCCTTTTTTTCTTAAATGTTTCCCTGTCTTTAAAACCATCATCCCAGTTCCATCCAAACTTTTCTCTCCACTCCTTTTCCACAAATCTTACCAGCTTTACTTCCCCTCCGTTATCCCAATCCACATCCACTTCAACACCCAGTTCCTCTGGAGGTAGCCAGGTTTCATAACCACATTTCGCACACTTTATTTTTTCTCCCTCACCATCTATATAATCTTTTTTTATCCACTGCATTTCTCCATCTTCTCCTACCTTGATGTCATATTCCCAGGTCTCCGTTCTTACCTGCCTGAATACCGTGTCTGAACCAAATTCACTGCTTATCCCCAAACAATTAGGACATACAAGAAGATAATGAGATTTGATTCCTTTGTACCCCTTTCTTTCCATAGCACACCTCCTTTTAGTTTTTTGATTTAAATGCTGAATTTTTAAGCTGTCTTTAAACTCTTTAAACGGTTTGATTATTTGATACCTGTTTTGACTTGCTGTTTGATCTGGTTTGTTTGATTTTTTGATCTGGGTTTACGATTTAAAATGCTTCGAATTTATGAAAATAGTGAAAACTTCTAAAGTGCCTCTTAAAACAGTTTTTTTGATTTTTTTGTTTGATCTGGTTTGATTTTCAGCTAATCCATCAGAGCTCTTAAGCCCTGCTAACCCCTTTAAACGGGGTCTCCCGCAGAAAGCGGGAGCGAAAAATCAAATACTTTATAAACTTTGCCTGCTTTTCTTTTTTATTACTGTGCTGTTTTTAATATAACACATTTTAAGTTGAAAATCAAGAAAAGTAACATCTTACACCTGCTCTACACACCTGCTCTACATACCGTTCCCACCACTTTCACCATCACCCTCAAGCCGTGAAGCCACCATTTCCTCCATAAGCTCAGCTCTTTTCTCTTTTTTAAATTCCTCAACCGCTGCCTTTGTTTCCTCATCAAGAGGTTCTTCCAGACCCCTCGGTACCCTGTAAGGAATGCCGGCAAACCTGCAGAGATCATAAGCCGCCTCGTGAAGCTGCTTTACCGCTTCATTGTACCTCTTTAAAAGAGGGATCACCTCCTCCGGTTCAAATCTGATGAGCAAATTTCTTCTTAAGTAATTAATTGCCCTGTCTGCCTGCCTCGCTATATCAAGCACTATATGCGTGTCATTGGTTCTTACCAGCATTACCCTTGTATTCCTTTCCTTTGCAAGATTAATCTTCCTCTGAACCCTTGGATCAAGATTTTCCATAACACCTTCTGCCATCTTGCCACCCTCCTTTTAATTTGCTTTTATCCATATAAATTGGGGTAAAAGTAACATCAACTTAAAATTCCTCCACTTCCTTTTTTGCTTTTTTATGCTTTCTTCCATGATAAAGGATGGATGCTACAGGAATGCTTATAAAAAGAAAAGCCGTGAAAAGTATAAAGTATGCTGAAGGTATAAAAACTTCCCTGAATTCCATAAGCCATCCGTAAATCCTGTAGTAAAGACTGCCCGAAAGTTTAAAAAAAGAAAGCATCTTACTCACCTTTTCAGGAGTAAAAATAAAAAAGTAAATGAAGTGAAAACCTATGAAAGCTATTATTGTCTTGAACAGAGTCCCTGAAAACAAGCCTGCAAGAAAATTCTTCATAGCGGTTCTCGTAATCTTATTACTGTAATAATACTTCCCCAGCCCGGCAATCAGAAGTGCATATCCAATTGAAAATCCAAGAGCAAGCAGAAATACAAATACTCTATCAAACAGTGTAGGAGAAGAATCCCCAAATGCAGGTATAAGCTTCTCTATCACACCCATTGCTATGGGTGTGAAAAGTGCCGATAAAATACCCGATATAAAAGAATCCCTGAATCCAACCTCAAAAAACTCCCACTTCTGCTTGAAGGTGAAAAAGTTTTCAGGAACCTCCTCATCATTTAAAACAGCACTGTACTGCTCAAGCTCCGATATTGCATCAATAATACTTTTTGGCTTCTCATACTGACCTCCAAACACAATCACGCTTCCATTTCTTTCTTCACCCATGATGATTCTCCTTTATAAAAGCTTTCTTATAAATGACTTAAAAGGTTCTGAAAAAACCTGTATATTCCTCCACCATAAGTGATAATAAAAGAAAGAAGATAAAAAACAGCAGCCGGTCCAAGCCTCTGCCTTCTCACCGCAAGCCATAAGCCTATAATAAGAAATACCACTGCAAAAAGCCTTGCCCAGAAACCGTAAAACACCGTATGAAAAAGATAATTCCAGAACTCAGCATACTTCTCAGATGATACATACTGCAAAGGATTGAAAAAGTTAACAAGGCTCATCTTTTACTCCTCCTGTTCATATCTTTCATAATACCTATCAGTTTTTCTTTCATAATCATCAAAATCAGCTTCTCCCAGACAGAGAGGCAAAAAATCACACCACTGACAGTGCATGCCGGGATTTCTAAAAAATTCACCTCTTTCAATATCTCTCCAGACCTTCATCACCATTTTTTCAAAATTTTCAAAATCATCTCCTGTCCTCGATCTCCCCCACACATACTGCACCTCAGGATCCTTCTTTTTTATAAACACCCCAAATCCCACCTTTTCAGGAGTTTTTTCAAACACATTTGCAAGAATATAACTGTAAGCAGTGAGCTGAAGATCATAATAGGGCTTTAAGGGATTATACCTGCAGGAAGATGTTTTCCAGTCAATCAAAAGATTTCCCCTTTCCCCCACAAAGTCAATTGTTGCATAAAAAGGAATACCGCATATTTCTATTCTCTGATTTGACTCTATAAGATGATATTCTCGGGGAGTCTCTTCGTGAGAAAGCCACTTCACAAGAGTAAGCTTCCCTGCTTTCAAAAGCTCCTCACTGGTTTCTCCATCTCTGTACTCTATCTGTTCTTTTTCCTGTTTCACAGCATCCATCCAGAAAGTCTCAAATGTCTCCCAGGGATTGATCCCTGTTTTGTAATAACCCTCTATTCCAAAGTGAATCCCCGTTCCCCACAGAAGCACAGACTTAATACCGGGCTTTTTAAGCTTTTCTATATGTGCAAGTCTTCCTTTTTCAGGACAGATAAGAAAATCTCTTAAAATGGAATAGGTAAGATATCTCAATCCCATCCTGTCCCTCCTTTTCAGACATCAGTTGTGAAAAATCTCAATCTCACTTTTCCTTCTTTGGTATCTTTAACAACCCTTTCAAATTCTCTAATCTCAAGTCCCGTGCTTTTGTTGAAAAAGGTGTACCCTCTTATCATGCCGCCTCCTTTTTATGATTCCCTTTCGTCTTTTGTCCTGCTTTTCCTCTTGCTTCCATACCATTTTTTTCTTTTTTTCCTCTCATGACACCTGCGAATGTACTCCTCCCACTTACTGATCTCATCCCAGTCAACAACAGTGGCAATCTTCTTTAACTTCATAAAAACCTCCTTTTTATCTTTTGTCTTTATTTCAGGACAAATAGCATCAGGGTAACAACTGCTTGAAGCTGAACAGGACACCTTGCAGAGCAAAAAATCAGGAATAAGCTGGTTCAACCTTAACGATTTTTTCAAGAACCGTTCCCTTTTTAAGCTTTTCAAACTCAGAAGGTATAACCCCAAATGCTTCGGCTTTTAAAGGGGTGTAAAGCACACGCACCGGCTCTTTTTCATCTTCCCTGTAAACAAGAAAAGGTGCTGAAAAGTAGCCTTCCTGAATAAGTCCCTCTTCTATGCAGCCTTCCCTTCGTAAAACTTCTATTAAACTCACAAGAATACTTCTTTTTAAGGTCTTATCCCCCTCACAGGTGATAACTTCTGGAATTCTTTCTTTCAATGCAAGCTTTTTAAAAATGTTCCAGAGACCTGTAGGATGCACATATACCACTCCATCAGGCATGGAAAAAGCAATCCACTTTCCTCCCACAACCCTGTTCACTTCCTTTTTCAACTCCTGCATGAATTCTCCCACTTTTAGCCAGCTCAGATCATATTCATAAACCACCTTCTCCGCTTCCTCATCCTGATCGCTGTAAAAATCCACTGCTGAAACTTTCGTTTTTTCTTTACTTTTTTCCGTGCTTGCTTTTTCTTTTTTCACCTCTTCTTCAACTTTTTCAGACCGGATTCTTAATTCTTTCGCTTTTACTTTATCTTTTTCCTGCTGATGCTGATCCTGCTCGCTTTTCTGCATCATCTCTGCAAGTTCCTTTCTTCTTGCATTTCTGTCAGCTTTTTTCAAAAGCTCAACCAGCTTACCCTTCCCCGTTCTGTGATGGTTGATAACAGCCTGCCTTACTTCTTCTGCAAAAGGAAGCTCTTTAAACCCGTGAATCTGATCAAGAACAGCAGCACTTATCACCGGATGATCTCCCAGAGTGTAAAGCCTTGCAAAGTACCCGGGTATTTTACCAAGATCATGCGAAAGACAGGCAAGAACAAGCTGAGGCTCAATAATCCCGGATACACCGAGATTCAGCCCTTCAACAGCTACATTTATAGAATGAATATAAAGAGGAACGCGTGAAAGAAGAGTGTATGTATTTTCATCAAGATCGTAAGCTTCATTTCTGTTCTTTATAACTGACGGCACATCTCCCTTTTCATCAAGGATTTTCATAACCTCAAAAATAACCTTTTTTATCTTTCCTTTAAACCATTTTTTACCTCTCAGATAAAGCACGTAAAATTCAAGAAGCTCATCGTGTTTAAAATGATAATTGGTTAATTCATCATCCTCTTCAATTTCTTCCGAGTGAGTTCTCCATATTTTTGAAAGATCTTCAATTTGAATCTGCACCTTTTTCTGCCTGGTCCATATCTGACTCAGATCTCCAAGATCAATCTGTATTTTGCTTTTATCAGCTCTACTTTTATTTTTTTCTGCAGCTCTTCTGAAAAGAAACAAAAATCCCGAAATAAGTTTTTTAACAGGAGAACCCACAAAGAGATAAACCAGCAGAATTAAAGAACCAAAAAATAAAAATTTCAGCACCAGCTCAGTCCACATTTTTTCTAACCTCTCTAACCTCTGGAAATTTCACTTCCACATAAGCTGGCAGCACATCAGCAGTTTTTCCATAAAATCTTCCGTGATAGCTCATCATGTAAAACATTCTTGGTGGAAGGTTAAGCACGTCTTCCACCTTTACAACTTCTTCTTCCACTTCTCTTGCAGTGATCCCGCCTCCAAAGGAAAGCATTGGAGAAATCTTTTTTCTGTTCACCCCGAAGTGCCTGCTCACGTATCTTGCTGTTTCAGCATCAGGAACTCTTAAAAAAAGCTTCGTGTTTGTGTTATCAAGTATTGAATTTCCAAAATCTTTTCCCACGGCAGCATAAATTTGATTAACAGACTGACTGAAACCATGCACCCACACACCTGCTCCTCCTGCTTTTGCAAAAAGATCTTCTATTCCTATGTAAAGAAGATTCTGTGCCTCGTCTATATAAAGACAAAGAGGAGGTTCCACTTTTCTTCCTGAACTGAAAACTCTTCCCACAAAAGTCTGTATCATTGAAATTATCACTTTTCCCAGGGTGTAAGCAGCCTGCTGTGTAAGAAGAGAACCAAGCTGGGCAACAAGAATCACTCTTTCTCCATTCTCAAGCCTTTTTATAAACCTGTTTTCGTCTGCCTTCCCTATGATCTTTCCTATGTGCCCGCTCGTGAGCTCCATAAGAGCAACTCTTAAGCTTGAAGAAACCTTTGAATAGTAATCCTGAGGAGAAGCCAGTATCTTTTTCAGGTCTCTCAAAAGCTGCTCCGCTTCCTCAATGTTCACTCCTTCCGGTTTTGTTCTAACAATCTCTTCAACCTGACTTTTTAATTCTTCAAGCGATTCTCTTCCTATATAGTTTTTTACATCGTTGAGGTTGAATGAAGGCTCCACTCCCTGTGCTCTGGCAAGAAGTATAAGCCCCTGAACAACAACGAGACTTATTTCGTAAGCCACATTGTAAAAAAATTTTTCCTTTCCGACCTGCACCCCGGAAACTATGTGAGCAACCAGCTCTTCTACCATGTAGTAATATGCAAGTGGATCAAGAACTGCACTGTATTCAGGAAAAATTGGGTTAATGAAAATCAGGTCTTCAATCCTTCCAGTTTCAAGTGCTACCTGAACTATCTTGGAAAAAAGCTCTATGTCTCCTTTTGGATCTATAACCACCATGGAGTACCCTTTTCTTATGTCCTGTTCTATCATATATTCGATAAGTCTCGTCTTACCTGACCTTGTAGTCCCAAAACACCACATGTGTCCCTTTCTGAAGCTGTCAGGATACACGATGTCTATTATCCTGTCTTTCTGAATCCCCCTGTCCGTTATCTCAAAACCTCTTCCGAGAAGTGTAATTTTTTCATCAGTTCCCATATCTCACTATCACTCCTTCATCTATTTCCCTGCTCACTTCTCTGATAACTTCTTTAAGGATTTTGTTTTTAGTATAAACAAGCACTCTGAAAGGTTTTCTCTCCACTCTGACAATTTCTTCTTCAGGCACTCCGTGCAGGGCAAACAGCTTTTTAATGAAGGCTTTACTCTGCCTTGAAAGAATTACAGCAAGCCTCATCGTATTTCCCACGGCCTCAGCATAGCAGTTCTTAATCAGAAAAAGCTTTTTCATTCCGGGCTTAAAGTTTTTCCTGTCTGAAAAAGTGGTATCCATGAGTGGACAGGTTCCTATAAGTCTCAAAGGTCTCAGGGGATTTTCCTCATTCTCAAGAAAAAACTCAACGTAATAGTCTCTTCCGTTTTGCCCAAGAATTTTTCCTTCAACAAGGGTTTTAATCTGCCTTTTAACTTTTACGTAAATCTTCCACAGAAACTCTATCTCATAGCGTCTCTTAAGCTCCCGCTTCACGTGAGAGACCATTCCCCTGACAAGGGATTTTTTAAGCTTTTCAACAGGTTCTTCCACCACCTCATCAGGCTTGTAGATGTAAAACTTTGGAGGATCTGAAAAGACGAAGTCAACCTCATGCTTAAAAATCCTGCTTAAAAACTCACCTGCAGTCTCCTCAAAAATGCGTTTTATGTCCTCCTCCGGCAGGAAATAAGAATCTTCAAGCTCCTTTAAAATACTTTGAAAGTTTTGAGGTTTAACCGCCATAAGTTCCATTTTTGTTAAGTCCTGCATAATTGATTTCATAGGTCCAGAAATACATCCATGCCTCAACTTCCCTTCCGTCTTCAAGAATCACTCTTGCTTTTTCTCTTTTGTAGAAAAAAGGATGCCCTTCAAGCCGATCTACACGCTTCAAAATGTGACGGGGCACTTCATAAACTTCACCTTTTATGTGAGATATTTTCTTTTCTTTAATCACGTAAGGAATACCTGCTTCATACAGGGCATATTTCTCTTTTGTTTCAGCTTCTCCCATAAAAGGACAGCCCTCAAGAAGATAATGATTGCAGTGTCCTCTTTTTAAAGTGCCGTAAACAAACAGGTAATGCTTTTCGGTTTGGGAAACATCGTGTGTCCACATAAATTTTTCCTCCCTGTGAAAAAAAACAGGGATTTCCTATGTTCTTACTTTAAGATCTGTTTTTGAACTGATAAAATACTAAAGAAGTAACTGACAAAAATAAAAATCTATCAAGAAAAATAAAAACAGAATTTTTTGCTTTTTATATTTGCCTTCATTCCAGCGATGTATAGCCAGCATTTAATCAACAATCATAACTTTCACTCTTTTCCATTCATCCTTCTCAAGAACCTCTTCTCTAACTCCATATACCCCTATAAAAAATACTTTATTCTGTCTGATAACTATCTGATACACACCAAACCTATCAAAGCAAGCATAAGGAAGTAAGTACTTCCATCCCTTTATTGTCGTTTTTCGAGAAAGGTCAAGAAGGGTATAATACAAACCCTTTCCTTTTTTGGTATAGAGATTTATTCTATAAACTTTACCTTTTCTACTTTCCCCTTTTTCAACCAAAACTTTTCCTTCAAAAGAAGGTGTTTTCTCAAAAGTTAGCGTTTTAGCTTCAAGATTAATTTCCACTGGTTCTATTCCAGAATAATTTTTCACTACTTCAAAAATTTTTCTTTTTGCTTCCTCTGCTTCACGAAGAGCATTTAGTATGTCCTTTTCTATTTCTTCTGGCGGTCGATATGAAGGAATGTCTTCAGTCACATCAAATACGCTTTTTTCAATGCCTGCTCCCTCCATTTCTGCCTCCTTTTTTAGTTTTAGTTTAAAGTTTGTTCTGCTTACCTCTGTGCAGGAAACTCTTTTAAAATCGGTAAATCAGGATAAGCACGGTAAATATTGTCTTTTATAAAAAGTTTAATTTTCTGTTTTCTTGTAAGATTTATAAGATCTTCTATCCATTCTTTTTTGGGAGGTCGGTATGGATTTGTTTGAGCACCTGCAATAACCCATTCTGCCTCAAGTAAATAGCCTTCAAACAGCTCATAATCTAAAAAAGGTTCAAGAGAAATAAAAAACAAATTTTCACTTTTAACGCTTTTTATGTAATAAAATTCTGTAAGCCTTGACTCTTCTTCAAAACTTCCTGTAAAAGAAACTCCAAGCCAACAATTTCGGAGGAAACTATAATATCCATAAGTATGTGGACTTTTAGTTAAAAATAAAAAAGTGTGTTGTGGATTTTTTTTAATCCTCTCCAATACCATTTCCATCCATTTCCTTTCCCAATAACGTATATCACTCATAGAATTTACAAAAATTTTTGACGTTTTTTTAGGGAATAGTTTTTCAAAATTTGAAATTAAAAAAACTGGTGAGAAAGACTCAAGAAAGTCTTCTATAATTTCTTTTTGCTCTGGGTGAAAAATACGATAATCAGGATTTTGAACCTTTAAAATATATCTTCTTCTTACTTGCTCATTTTCTTCCCAGAACTTAGCTTCCTTTTGAGCAATATTCTTGGCAAACCTTCTGGCAAATTTCCGAGCATAGCAATACCTACATTCCCTATAACATCCCCATACAGGATTCCAGACATAATCGCACCAATCTATCTTGGTTTTATTCATAATTCTCTCTCCTGTTCAGGATTGTAAAAGAAATGCTTAAAAAGTAACAGGTGGAATGGTCTGAAAAAGAAAAAGACTTAACAAAATTAGTCTTTTGTCTTATACTTTAATAAAAAAGATAAAATAATTAAAAGGAGGGATTTATGAGATTGATCAAATCTGAAAATGCTTTCAAACCGTGCTACATTGCTGAGGTTAAAGAAGAATTGGGCCTTTTAAGAAAAAGGAAAAAAGAAAGAAAAATTAAAGCTCCTGAACATATGAAAGAAATCATCAAAGAAGCTATAAGAAGATTGGGATACACCGGTACCTATAAAGAAATACAAAAGAAAAGTCTTGAAGTTTATAAAGAATGGCTTGCTCAGGGCAAGTTAAAAAAACTGCAACAGTTTCGGGGTTCTTTTAAAGCCGATAGAGATCTGGTAATAAAAATTGCTCATGATGAGGAGATATTCTATGCAGATTAAAGATCTGTATGGTAAAAAATTGATGATTGACACAAACGCATTTGTGTATTACCTGACAGATCAATGCAACAATTTAACAGTAGAAATTTTTGAAGCAGGAGTTTTAGGAAAATTGAAACTTATAACCACTACAAGAATTGTGGATGAACTTCTTTTCAAAATGCTTTTGATAAAAGCAGCTGAAATTTATGGCTGGAAAAGCAAAATTTTAGAGAAATTGAAAAAAGAACCTGAAAAAATTAAAACTTTGGCAAATGTATGCAGAGATGTTCTGGAATTTCTTCAAACATTGAATGTGGAAATAGTAGAAGTTAAAAAAAGTACAATTTTTGAGATTCCAGAAATAATGTCTGAATATGGACTGATTGGAAATGATGCAATAACTTTTAAAATTATACAGCAGAGAAACCTAAAATACATTTTAACCGCTGATGAAGATTTTGAAAATATAGATGAAATTGTGGTGTTAAATCCTTTAGATTAAACAGCCCCCCTTTTTAAACAGGGGGACTGCTTGAATATATTTTCCCTTACAAATTCCTGAGTTTTGCACCGGAGTAAAACTTAACGACCTTTGCAGCCGGGATTGTAATTTCCTCTCCTGTCTGCGGATTTCTTCCTTTTCTTTCTTTGCGGGTGATCACTTTGAAACTGCCAAAACCAACAAATCTGATCTCCTCTCCCTTTTTAAGGGTTTCTTCAATTACCGCAAGGACTGCATCAACAACTTTTGCAGCTTCTTTTTTTGTAACCCCTGCCTTTTCTGCTACTGCTTTTACAAATTCTTCCTTGTTCATAACACACCTCCTTTTCAATTTTTGCATTTTTTAAGAATTCACAAAATGGTAACAACACAGGAAAATTTTTGCACTTTTAATTTTTTGTTTAAGAATAACCCGAATTTCAGCAAAAGAAAAGTTTTCACACATTGTGGTTACTATTTCTGCATTTTTTAATAAAAAATGAAAGGAGAATTATCAGTATGCCTGATACTAGAGAAATATCTCTGCAGATATACAGAATTATAGCAAACACAAATCAGAAACTGCTGAAGTTTCAGAGCAGAGAAGAAAAGAAAAAAATTATCTCAGCTGCTCTGAAGGAAATTCAAAAAATTTTAAAAAATATACCTGTGGATAATGTATCCACGGTTATGTGGAACCTTTCAAATCTGCTTTCTCAGGATTTTGGAGCACTTCTATATGATCTGGTAAATGAATTCAAAGAACTGATATCTGACGAAAAGCTGCAAAAAAGTGAAAATACTTTTATTAAAATGCTTCTTGCTTATTGTGAAGGGGATAAAGAAACCAGGCATTAATCAAAAACGAGCTCAATTTTTCCATCTTTAAGCAATTTGAGTTTAGCCTGAAATGTTTTTCCAGCCTTTGATTTGAATTTGAGTTTTTTCGTAATTTTCTTTGTGAGTAATTCTCTGGCTATTGAAGGAGTTATGTTTTTTCCATAAAGTTGTTTCCATATTTTGAATTCGCAGTTCTTCTCTTTCCAGCTGGAGCAGTAGTATGATTTTTTGCCTTCGAAGACATCTCCCCCGCAGAGAGGACATTTTCCGAGTGTTTCTTTTTTTCTTTCGTACTTTGCCTCCTGTTTTTTTAGTTCGTCTATGCAATCTTTGATAAGCCGGTTAATTCCTTCCAGAAATCCATTGGCTTTTTTGTTTCCCTGAGCTATTTCAGCAAGCCAGCCTTCCCACCTTGCTGTTTCAGCTGGTTCTGTTAAAGCCTTCATTTTTCCGAGCTTTGACAGTTGATTAATGAGGAAAATACCTTTTTGAGTGGGTATAAGCTTTTTCCCTTTCCTCTGGACATAATTTCTTTTAATCAGAGTTTCAATGATATCCGCCCTTGTAGCCTGTGTTCCAAGTCCTCTGTCTTTAAAAATCTCTTTATGTTTTGTATCTTCCACGAGCAGGGCAGGATTTTTCATTACAGCAAGCAAGGAGCTTTCTGTATATTCTGATGGTGGTTGGGTCATTTTTGTACGAAGTTTTTCTTTTATTTTCTTTACGGTTTCTCCCTGTATAAGATCAGGAAGTTTATTGTTTTCTTCCTCTTCTTTGTCTTTATCTTCTTCTTTTGCAGGAATAAAGATCTCAGTCCATCCTTTTTTCAGGTCAATTTTTCCAGTTGCTTTAAATTTTTCCCCGGCTATTTCCAGTTCTACGTAAGTGTTTTCGTAAACATAATCTTCTGAGAAAGCAGCAGCAAATCTTTTCAAAACAAGTTCGTATATCTTTTTCTCATCTGGAGAAGCCTCGTCGGGTAAAGGAGCAAGAGGAATTAAAGCATGGTGATCTGTAAGACCAGCATCATTAAAAACTCTTTTATAACCAGGATTGATTTTATTTTTATCTATCACTCTAAAAATTTCAGGATATGAGCTGGAAAGTAAAAACAACCTGTCTTTAACCAGATTGAAGTTGTCTTTTCCCATAAATCTTGATTCAGTTCGAGGATAGCTCAGGCACTTATAAACTTCGTATAATTTCTGAGCTATGGAAAGGGTTTTCTTTGAAGAAAATCCAAATTTTTTAGCAGCATCCTGCTGAAGAGTGATTAAGTCGTAAAGATAAGGAGAACCTGTTTTCTGCCTTTTTCTCTCCACTTTTATTACTCTTGCTTCCTTTGCACTTTTGACTTTCTCAAGTAGATTGTAAGCCTTTTCCTTTTCAAAAATCTGTCCTCCAATCCAGCTTGCTGTAAAAGCTTTTCCATCTTTTTCCAGGATTGCTTTTAAAAGCCAATATGGTTTGGGTTTAAAGTTAACCCTCTCATGATAACGCTTAACCAGAATAGCAAGCACAGCTGTCTGAACTCTGCCAATGCTGAAAAGTTCCTTCTTCCCAAATGCCAGAGTTGCTGCTCTTGAAAGGTTCATTCCAACGAGCCAGTCCGCCTGCTGTCTTGCAAGTGCAGCGTGGTAAAGTCTATCGTAATTTTTCGCTGGTTTTAAATTTTTAAGTGTTTTTTTAACTACATCCGGAGTAAGCGATAAGGAAGTCCAGAAACGCCAGGTTTTCCCTTTCCATCCACACTCTTCCAGAATCTCTCTTGCTATCAATTCGCCTTCTCTCTCCGCGTCAGTTCCAACAATGACTTCGCTTGCCTTTGAAAGTAATTGCTTAATCACTTTAATCTGTTTCCTTGAAGAGGCATCTTTCGGAATTCTTTTAAAAGAAGATGGAATTATAGGTAAGCCTTCCCAGCTCCATTTTTTCAACTCTGAATTATAATCTTCAGGCCTTGCAAGCTCGTAGAGATGGCCAAAAGCCCACGTGACGACATACCCATTACCCTCAAAATATCCATCTTTTTTTGAAAGCTTTAAAGCCTTTGCAAAGTCCCTGGCAACTGATGGTTTTTCAGTTAAAATCAATTTCATTCAATCCACCTCCTCCTTTTTCTTCATCTCCTTTACTGCATATAGCAGAAGAGGATTAATATTGTAATAACGCCCCGCACGGTAAAAACAGGCTTCTAAATCCAGACAGAAAGCTGAATTGAAACCCGAAAAGAAAATCAACATTGATAAGAAGAAAATTTTCGCTTTTTGATTGAAACCTTTTTTCATCTTTTCATAAAAAGATATTTAAAAGTAACTTAACTGTTGGGGATCTAAATCCAAAAGAACTTTTTATTCCGACCAATTTATTAGATTATGTTTAGCTAAAAATTTTTTAATTAAAAAATTAGAAAATAAAAGATTGACAAATAAAAATTTTTATTTTAAAATTGCATATAATTTGCAAAAAAAGGGAGAAAATTTTTGTGATAGTAAATTTTTCTGTACAAAATTTTAAGGTAATTAAAGATAAAATCACTTTATCTTTTGAACCAACAAACTTAAAAGAACTTGAAGAATATTACCTAATCTATCCTCTATCCAACAATAAACCATTATTAAAATTAGCTTTAATTTATGGTCCGAATGCATCTGGAAAAACTACTATTTTAGAAGCTCTTGATTTTTTAAAAAGTTTAGTAATACATCCTTTGCCGGACAAGTCAGTTGAATTTAAAAACTTAAAACCATTTCTCGGAGATGAAAAATCTAAATATGGAAATACATTATTTGAAATCGAATTTATAGCTAATAAAGTAAGATACCTTTATCAGATAGAATTAAATCAAAAAGCAATAATAGAAGAAAATTTATATCGCTTTAAACCTAAAAAGGCACTTGTTTATCAACGAACTACAGATACTGAAAAAAAATTAACTGAAATAAAATTTGGTTCAAAAATAAAATTAGATAAATCAAGCAAAACAACTCTTATATATAACACTTTATGGAATAATACTGTACTCGGAGCATACTTAAAAATTAATCTTTCTATAGAACCACTTCAAGAAGTAGTAGAGTGGTTCAAGAAAACTTTACAACCTTTAGTTAGACCTAAAACTGCTTTATTCCCTTATATTTCTGATTTATTAGAAGAAGGAGTAATTGATAAAAATATAATATTAAAATTGTTAGAAAGTGCAGAATTTGGAATAACAGATTTTGTAATTAAAGAAAATGCAGAATTAATCCCAGATATTATAACTGAAGAAAATAAAAATAATAAAGATGATGATTTAAATGAAATTGTAAAAAATTTAACTAAAATTATGAAAAAATTAAAGGACAAATTAAAAGATAAATTAGTAATAAAAGAATTATATTTCAAACATTTCATTAATAATCAAGAATTCATTCTTCCTTTTAGTGAAGAATCTTCAGGAACACAAAGATATTATGAATTGTGTGGATTACTTACTTTAATGTTGAAAAACAATATTGTGCTTCCTATTGATGAATTAGAAGCTTCTTTACACCCTCATTTATTAAAGCATTTTTTGTTATTATTTTTAAAATATGTTAAAAATTCACAGTTAATAGCTACTACGCATTATATCAATTTCTTTTTAGAAAAAGAACTTTTAAGATATGACACCATCTGGTTTACAGATAGAAATAATGATGGATCTACAGAGTTGTTTTCTCTGGCTGATTTTGATACGTCAGTAATAAGAAAAGTTAATTCTGTTTACAATTTTTATAAGATTGGAAAACTGGGAGCGATACCTAAATTAACTGAGCCCTATTTAGACAATGAGTTGGAAAAGAAGGAAACAAACTCATAAAAGAAAATTTAAAACTGTTTATTGTGTAATAGTGGAAGGACAAACTGAAAGATGGTATTTTAAATTAATGAATAAACATGAAAATTCATTTATAAAAATTCATCCAGAATTACAAAGAAAAAGAAAAATGAAAGATATAGCTGATTATATAAAAGAAACCCTTGTTGACGAAGGTTATGACAAAATTTTCTGGCTTATAGATATGGATGCTATTCAACACAATAATCAACTTTGTGAGTTAAATCAAGCAAAGAAGGAATTAAAAAAAATTAAAAAAACAGAAATATTGATTAATAACCCTTGTTTGGAATTCTGGTATCTTCTTCATTTTAAAAATACAAAAAAAGAATATTTTTCTTGCGAAAAAGTAATAAAAGAAATTAAAAAATATTCTGAACTTTCTAATTACAAAAAATCGGAAAAATATTACTGGAATAGTTCTCCAGATATTTATAAAAGATTAAAACCGTATCAGGGAGAGGCAATAAAGCGTGCAGAAAATTTGGATAAAGACCAGGAAACAGAAGTTAAAGCTCAAATCTATAAAATTATAAAAGCAGTTATAAATTTTTAACCATTACCTTTCAAAAACTCTTCCAGCCACTTTCTATTTTTCTTTGAGAGCTTTCTCCTCCCTGCAAGCCATGCACTCACCTGGTCAGGATGCTTTGATATTCTTTCAGCAAGCTCTTCAACCGTAAGTCCATTCACAAGTCTGTAAAACTTAAGCCTGCTTATAAGATCATCTCCCTCAGGCCTGAAAGGATTGTATCCCAAAAATTTTATTATCTTCGGAATAACCTTCAAATCTGGAAAACTTTTTCCTTTTTCCCAGTTGCAAATCGTATCCTTTGAAACTCCAAAAGTATCAGCCACTTCTTTCTGCGTAAGCCCGAGCTCAAGCCTCCTCTTCCTTATGTGCTCCCCTAAACGCTCTACCTTCTCAGGGTAGCCTTTTATAATCTCCTGTGGTAAAATGGAAATAGATACTTTTAAAAGAGGTGTCCCGATTGAACAGGAATCCTTTAAAATCATATTCGCATCCCTGTAGATGTGGTTATTATGGTCATCCTACCAAACCATGTCAATGCACTTATCAAGAAATTAAAAGATATAGAAATAAAATTTCAGGTCCTATTATTGACAGAATTGATATTCATTTAGAAAT
>Ga0256842_1000121_pt1 | contig 62846 bp, 54 predicted proteins | sample 4559240metaG_FD_185973 | JGI IMG/M metagenome (GOLD analysis project Ga0256842, IMG submission 185973) | Hydrothermal vent microbial communities from Guaymas Basin, Mexico - 4559-240 | ecosystem: Environmental > Aquatic > Marine > Hydrothermal vents | place: Mexico: Guaymas Basin | collected... | reverse complement strand
TTACCATTTTTTACATTATACACAGAATTTTTGTATTTGATTTGCATTAAATATTGAATAGATGTTTAGATAAGCCAAGTTGTTAATGCTGACCATACCATATCCATAAGAGCTAACATTATAGATAAAACAACAGATACAACAACTGTAACTAATGTTGAGTTTTTAGTCTCTTCGCCATTTGGCCAATCAACTTTAAATAATTCATCAGCAGTTTCAAAACTAGCAGTATTATATCTTTTATTGGTCCACACGATTGCAGCAATAGATATTGAAATGATTGCTGAAATTAATGTTGATAATGGTAATTGATCTCCTACAATCTGTACATCATCCCATCTCATTTTTTGAAATAAGGCAGATAACATTTCAGAAAGATAGAATGTTACAATTAATACAGCAAATACATAAAATATGCTTACATATTTTTTGTATCTTAAAAATTCTTTCTTTACCATATAGATAACCTTGAAAAACAGGGCACGAGGGATTCGAACCCCCGACCGCTGGTTTTGGAAACCAGTGCTCTACCAACTGAGCTAGTACCCTTAGTATAAATTTCTCAGACCTTTACTTCTTTATGTAAGGTATGAGCATTGCAAGTTGGACAATGCTTACTTATTTCAAACTTTTTAGGCATAGTCCTCTTATTTTTAGTAGTTGTATAATTCTTCATTTTGCACTTAGTACATTGAAGCCCCAACTTTTCTCTTTTTTTTCCTTTTTTTGCAGCCATTTTATTTCTTCTTATTATTCAGTAATTTCAACAACAACGCCAGCTCCAACAGTTCTACCACCTTCACGGATAGCAAATCTTAAGCCAACTTCAACACCTATAGGCATAATCAATTCTACACTTATAGTAACATTATCACCAGGCATAACCATTTCAATTCCTTCAGGAAGAGTAATAGCTCCAGTAACATCAGTTGTTCTAAAGTAAAATTGAGGACGATATCCAGCAAAGAAAGGCTTATGTCTTCCACCTTCATCTTTCTTTAAAACATAAACTTCTGCTTTAAATTTAGTATGAGGATTAACTGTACCTGGTTTAGAAAGAATCATACCTCTTTCAACTTCTTGACGCTTAATGCCTCTAAGAAGAATACCACAGTTATCACCAGCTTCACCCTGATCAAGAAGCTTTTTAAACATCTCAACACCAGTCACTGTAGACTTTCTAGTATCTTTAATACCAACTATTTCAACTTCTTCTCCAACTTTAATAACACCTCTTTCAATTCTTCCTGTAACAACAGTTCCTCTACCTTGAATAGTAAAAACATCTTCAACAGGCATTAAGAAAGGCTTATCTAATTCTCTTACTGGCTCTGGAATATAACTATCAACAGCATCCATTAATTCGTGGATACAAGCAGCATCTGGATGAGCTGAATTTGGAGCTTCAAGAGCTTTAAGTGCTGAACCTTGAATAATAGGAATATCATCACCAGGGAATTCATAAAAATCAAGAAGTTCTCTCATTTCCATCTCAACTAATTCTAGCAATTCTTCATCATCAACTAAGTCAACTTTATTCATGAAAACTACAAGAGCAGGAACATTAACCTGACGAGCAAGTAAGATATGTTCTCTTGTTTGAGCCATAGGACCATCATTCGCACCAACAACGATAATAGAGCCATCCATTTGTGCAGCACCTGTAATCATATTTTTAATATAATCAGCATGACCAGGACAATCAACATGAGCATAATGTCTTTTTTCTGTTTCATATTCAACATGAGCAGTTGCAATTGTAATTCCTCTTTCCTTTTCTTCTGGAGCGTTATCGATTTGATCAAAAGCCGTAAAAGTAGCCCCACCTGCTTCTGCTAAAACCTTTGTAATTGCTGCAGTAAGAGTTGTCTTACCATGATCAACGTGTCCGATTGTACCAATGTTTACATGTGGCTTAGTTCTAATAAACTTCTCTTTTGCCATTTTTATCTCCCAACTAGAATTAAATCAAATAACACATATATACTTTAAAAGCCTACAATCAGAGTCGAACTGATGACCTCCTCCCTACCAAGAAGGTGCTCTACCAGCTGAGCTATGTAGGCAATAAAAAAGCGGGTGACGGGTCTCGAACCCGTGACCCTCAGCTTGGAAGGCTGATGCTCTACCAATTGAGCTACACCCGCATGGTGGTGGGGGAAGGATTTGAACCTTCGAAGGCTCTGCCGTCAGATTTACAGTCTGATCCCTTTGACCGCTCGGGAACCCCACCTAAAAGCTAGCGATGGGAATCGAACCCGCAACCGGTGGTTTACAAAACCACTGCTCTACCATTGAGCTACGCTAGCATTGAGCCACTTTATACATAATTTTTTTTCTTTTGTCAATATTTTTTTTTAGATTTTTTAGATTTTTTTGCTAATAAAATAAATTTATCTATAATGTATACATTAATAGATAGTACTAAGTATTGATTTAATTGAATTTTTATGTTAAAACTCCATTTGTAATTGAGGTTTTTTATGAAACTTGTTCCACTTGATATAAGACAAAAAGAGTTTTCTATAAATTTTAGAGGTTATTCTAAGGTAGAAGTTTTAGATTTTAAAGAAGATGTTGCGTCAGTTTTAGAAGAATTAATTTCTGAAAATAAAGAATTAAAATCGGAAATAGTATCTTTGAAAGATGAATTAAAAATTTATAAAGATATTGAATCTACTCTAAAACAAACGATGATTTCTGCTCAACAAATAAAAGATGATATGCATAGAAGTTCTAAAAAAGAATATGATTTAACTATTGCAGAAGCAGAGCTAGAAGCAAATCGAATTATTTCAAAATCAAGAGAACAGGTAATTAATTATCAAACAGAGATTGAAGACCTTAAAAGACAAAAAAGTATTTTTCAGAAAGAATTAGAGAATCTATTAAATTCTCATTTAAATTTATTAAACACTTTTCATGGTAAGGAGTAAAAATGAAAGAAAGAACATTGTCAATTGTAAAACCAGATGCTGTAAAAAAAGGCGTTATTGGAGAAATTTTTAAAGCTTTTGAAGATAACGGATTAAAAATAATTGCTACAAAAATGATTCATATGAATAAAAAAACAGCGGAAGGTTTTTATGCTGTTCATGCTGAAAGACCTTTCTTTGGTGAATTAGTTGAATTTATGACTAGTGGACCTGTTGTTGTTTCTGTTCTTGAAGGTGAAAATGCTATTTCAGAGCATAGAAAATTAATGGGTGCCACAAATCCAGCTGAAGCAGCAGAAGGTACATTAAGAAAAAGATTTGCAACAAGCCTTGGTGAAAATGCAGTTCATGGTTCTGATGCACCTGAAACTGCAGAATATGAAATTAATCACTTTTTTAATTTCATGGAAATTCATTAATATTTATTGAATTCACTCCTCCCACATTTGTGGAGCTTATCCTTTTTTTAAGCTCTTGACTAAAATCTGAAATTTTGATAGAGTCAACCTAAATACAATAAAGGTTATTTTGAAGAAACAAGAAACAAGAAACAGCCGAGATGTACAGTTATGTATCTCAACGAGGCGAAAAAAACTTGTTTTTATTTTTTAAGAAAACTCTCTCCTGATTGAGTATATTTAGAAAAATAATATTTATTTATTTAACATGTATTTAATAAAGTTGACAAATTAAAATATTTCTTATATCCTTTGGTTTTGCTATAGGAGGTTTTTATGAAAAAAATAATAATTTTATTTTTATTGATATTATCAGTATCTCTATTTGCTGAAAATGAGAAAAAAGATAATAAAATAATTGTTTATACTGCTTATAAGTATAATGCTATACCTGATTTTATGCTTGACCCCTTTTTTGATGAATTTCAATCAGTAAATGGGCACTCCTTTTCATTACAAACTAGCTTCAGAACAGGTAATTTTGCTTATACTATTGATTTAGATTTTATGAATCTATCTGCAAAATCTGGATATTGGGCTCAAAAAGACAAAGCTCCTGATTGGTTTGTTTTAGATACTATGTATTTAAATTTAGGTATAAACTTTGAATGGTATTTTACATTTACTCCAAAATTAGAAATGATAAATAGTATTGGATTGGGTTTTGGTACTTTTTTAGGAGAAATGACTAAATATAAAACAGCAGGGTATTCAAATGATCCAACTAATCCAGTATTTAAAAAAGATAATTTAAAACCTCCTGTTTTTGGACATTTATTGATCGCTATTGCTTTACAATATGAAGTTTATAAAGTTAAACAAAAAAGCCCTATATATTTGAGATTAAATATGGGTTTTAAAAATTCTCTTTTTATAGGTACATCAGTAGGGTATCAGTTTTAGTGAACAAACAAGAATCAATATTTATAAATAAAATAAGAAAAAAAGTTAGTAAAACGATGATTAAACACTCTATGATTGAGCCTAATGATAGAGTATTAATAGCGTTTTCTGGTGGTAAGGATAGTATAATTGTAAGTGATATTTTATATAGCATAAAGAGAAAAGTGAGTTTTAATTTTGAGCTTTCTGCTGTTATGATAGGAAATTCTCATTTAAATGTTAAATTCATAAATAATAAAATGGAGAAAATTAATCTAAAAATTATAGATTTTAAACCACAAAATATAAAAAAAGATAAAAATAATTCTTACTGCCATATTTGTTCAAGAATAAGAAGAGGTAGTATTTATGAATATGCAAAAAATAATAATTATAATAAAGTCGTTTTAGGGCATCATTTAGATGATGTTATAGAAACTTTTTTCATGAATCAATTCTATCAAGCTAAACTTGAAACAATGAAGCCAATTTTTACTTCAGATGATAAAAATAATATAGTAATTAGGCCATTACACTCAATTTTAGAGCAAGATATTATAAAATATTTTAATTTAATGGAGTTTGAAACACTAAACACAATTTGCCCTTTTGGGACAACTAAAAGCAAGAGAAGTGAAACCAAAAAACTACTAAATTCTCTTTCTAGCATAGAAAAATATAATATTTATCATTCTATTGAGGGATTATTTTACAAATAATTTTTTAAATGGAGCAAGAATACCAAAAACTGATAATATTTGAATAATCGGAAATGCTAGATTGGGAAGGAATTTATACATAGGTAAAAAATACAACATTGCTAAAATAATAATTGTAACAAATTTATCAATAAATTCATACTTGTAGAAAGCAGCAAACTTTAGCATATCTCCTAAATAAATAACAAAAGGCATTCTAGGATGTTTAGTATTAGTTATAACATAATCTCCATTTTTCTTTTTAATTAATCGACCATAAATAGTGATTGTATCTCCTGCTTCAATATAGTTATTGATATGTCTATATGTCTTGTATTTAGCTGCCGAAGGGAAGCCATCTATTGGATTATTGTAATCTGTAATTACTTTTCTAATTTTATATTTTCCAATTTTTCCATCGGGTATTTCAGAATCTACTAATACTTTACTATTCGCATCATGTACTCTTATCATTTTTTGAGAGTGTCCCATTCTTAATGGTTTTGTTTCTGTTATATATCCCTTTGATGGACTAGGAGCCTTTACACTCCAAAGAGCTTTTAACTTAAACTTATAGTATTCACAGATTTTACCGTCTATAGGTGATTTTAGTTTATTGTAATCTTCGACTATACCCTTAAATTTAACATACATTCCAACTAAAGCTTTGTTGTAATATGGAGTTTTGTAATAAAACATACTTTTTTTATAGAAGAAGTATAGGTAATAGATATTTATTAAAACTAAAAATCCCATAAGTAAATTATAAGCCAACATATAGTAGCCAAAACGATAACCATAAGCTGAAGAAAAATACATTAATGCAATAACAATAATTAAAAATATAGCTTTTTTAGTTTTTTCTGATATATTCATTTCTATCTCCTAACCATTATTATTATTTCCATTATTATTGTTATTATTATTGTTGTTATTGTTATTATTGTTATTATTGTTGTTATTATTATTGTTATTGTTGTTGTTGTTGTTGCTTAAATCAACATCATTAACTTGAAGTATTCCCGCCCCCAGATAATAACTTTGAGAAATTCTATTTATTTTATTTCCATTAAACTCTATTACTGAATTATTTTGGGTGTTTACTTCTATCATTTCTATAATTTCATCGTATTCTAATAGATATAATTGTCCATTTCTGTATAGGAGAGTTTTACTTGGAGTATCAAGAAAAAAAGCTAATTTTTCTAATAGATCCATTATGTCATCCGTGGTTAAACCAATTTCTTTTAAAAAAGCTATTATTTTTTTGTTCATTTTTGGGCCTCATTGTGTATCCAATAAAATTCTATGTTAGCAAAAGGTATATTTATTGCCTGAATATGATAAAAAGCATTTTTTTTATGTTTTGAGTAATGATATTCCCTCATCGTTTTTGTAGTTATGAATAAATTATTTCTAACATCATTTAAAAAAAGCTTTTTATGTATTTTAAATATATTATTTAAGTTAAAACTATAATAATCTTCATTTTCTTTTGAGAAACTTATAAATGAATTCTTATATACAGAATAATCAAAGAGGTGTTCTTGTTTCGTTCTGCCTTCATCACCATAAATAACTTGAGTATTTCTTAAAGCACTAATTAATAAATAATTATTAACTTCGTTTCCTTTTTTAGAATTTATAGCAAAAACTTCCTTGTTTACTAATAAATTTATATTTGTTTTTTCTGATATAAAAATAATATCACTTTTATTTTTTAGAATTTGACTAGACAATTTATAGATTTGATTATCAACTTCAAGAGAAAATAGTTCGTTTGAATATATTTTTTTTAATATTTCATCTCCCTCTATTATTTTATGTATTGAATTTTTTTCATCGTTTAACTCAGAAGTAATGTTAAAAACTTTTTCTGTATAGTTTTCAAGTTGTTTTAGTTTTTTAAATTTATTTCTATAGATATAAGATTTTATATAGTTATCAAGATATTCTTGTTCAAATGGTGGATATAAATCTTTATTGTTTTTATAAATTTCTTTTTGTAACTTACAAGTATAACTCTTATTTGTTTGAGTTTCAGTTCTAACAAAGGTACAACCCAAATTACAATATGGAAAATATTCGCATTTTAAGCAATCATCATGAATATCAAGTTTATTTTCATTAGCTTCTATGATTTTCCAACCACTATTAACTATTTTATCTATATCGTTTTTAAAAATATTTCCATAATAATATTCTTTAGATGCTTGCCCTCTTGGACATGAGTAAACATTCCCATCTGATTGCAATAAAAAGAATTTATTACCACAATTACTAGCAGAACAACAAAAAGCTGGGGTAAATTCTTTAAACCAATGTGTTTTCAAACCATAATCAAGCTCACTATCTTTAAATGCTTGCATTATTTTTTTATAAAAAATAACTTGTTCATCATGATTAAGCATTTCTGTTCCTGGAATTTTAGTTTCAAACTTATCTGTATTTTTAGATGAATCAAAAGAAAACATTATATTAAACTTAGTCATATCAAGACCTATGTCATAATGTATATATTTTATATCTTCTATAAATTTATCTATATATTTAAGATGTTCTTTTGTTACTACACATGAAATCTTTTTATTAAATGGATAATCAGCAAGAAGCTTTAAATTATTTTTTATTTTTTTTAAGGTAGAGTGACCTTTTTTATCTACTCTGTATTTTTTATGAAGAAATAACGGTAAATCAACACTTCCACTAATAGAAACTTCATACTTTTTTAGTATTTCTATATGTTTTTCAAGATTAAACAAATTTGTTTTTATATGAATAGGGTTTATTTTATAGCCCATAGATGTAATTTCCACTTTATACTTTTTATAATAATCTTTGGTAAATATAAATAGTTTTTCTAGCGTTTCAGTAGATAATGTAGTAACTTCTCCACCATGGAAAGATAAATTAAAGGGAAGATATCCTTTATCTAAAAATTTTTTTATTGCATACTCAAGAGTAGTAATAGCTGAATTTTGATTAAGTTTTACATTAGTATCATTACCTAAATAACAGTATTTACACGCCATATTACAAAACATAGTTGGTACATATAAAAGGTGAATTGCTTTTTTTATTTCCATTTGTGACCGTTTATATCCTATAGTTTATTATTGGTATGATAGCAAAACTTAAATATTAAGTAAAGTTTTATTTCTGTAGGAGTAAAGTGGTAAAATTTTGTTTCTGTAATTAATTTTACTCTCTTTCTAGCTTACAAAATAATTAAAATAAGTTTCAATGACTACTTGATTTAATACTAACTCTCAAATGGAGCTATGATAAATAAAAAAATATCATACTTTATTCACAAAAAACACTTGCACTTATAACAATAGTGTATATTATGAAGTATATGTTTTGAGGGTAACCTTTTACTAATATCTGGCCTTCATTTATATGAAGCCTTTAGGAGGAATAAATGATAAAAGTATTACTAGCAGACAAGTTTTCAGAAGATATTTTCAAACTTAGAGAGCTTGACGGCTTTACTATTGATGAAAAAGTAGGAATGACACCTGAAGAATTAAAAGAAATTATTGCTGATTATGATGTTATTTTAATCAGGTCTGCAACTAAACTTCCAGCTGAAGTTCTTAAGTTAGCTAAAAAATTAAAATTAGCAGGAAGAGGTGGAATAGGTGTTGATAATATAGATATAAAAACAGCTACCGAATTAGGTATAAAAGTAATGAATACTCCACTTGCAAATGCCGAAAGTACAGCAGAACATGCTATTGCGATGATGTTTGCAGCAGCAAGAAAAATTGCTCTTGGAACTTCTTCTTTGAAAAACAAGGAATGGATAAAAAAACAGTTAAAAGGTAAGCAATTGGGTGGTCAAACATTAGGGCTTATAGGAATGGGTAATATTGGTAAAATTGTAGCACAAAAATGTTATGGAATGGGAATGGATATTGTTGTTTATGACCCATATCTTAAAAAAGATGAAAATAATCAATTTGAAATTAAATCAAATGGAAGAGTTGTTGATTTTAAAGTAAATGTTGTTACTCTTGAAAAGTTATTAAAAACGGCTGATTTTATTTCAATACATACTCCATTAACAAATGAAACAAGAAACTTATTAGATTATGATAAATTATCACTAATTAAAGATAGCTCTGTTTTAGTTAATAACTCAAGAGGTGGAGTTGTTAATGAAGATGATTTATACAAAGTATTAAAAGAAAATAAAATTTCTGTAGCTTTTGATGTATTTGCTTCCGAGCCATTAGGAGAATCAAATTTATTAGAATTAGATAATTTTACTTGTACACCACATATTTCAGCATCTACAGTTGAAGCACAAAAACAAGTTGCTATTGATTTATATAATCAATTAAAAGCTTATTTCATTGATGGTGAAATGATAAATATACTAAATAAGTAAGAGGAGTACATAATGGTAACAAAATTAGATGAAATAAAATTTATAGATGAAGTAGACTTAAGGAATAAAAGAGTTTTTATCAGATGTGATTTCAATGTTCCTTTAAAAGATGGAAAAATCACTGATGCAACAAGAATAGAAGCTGCTCTTCCAACAATTTTATATGCATTAGAACAAGGAGCTAAAGTTGCACTTGCTTCGCATTTAGGCCGTCCAAAAGGTAAAGTTGTTCCTGCATTATCAATGAAGGCTATAGGAGAGTATTTAGTTCCAGCATTAAAAAAAGAAGTTATTTTAACTGACAGCCCCGATAGTGAGGGGCTAACTAAATTAATGGATAATTTAAATGATGGACAAGTTGTTTTACTTGAAAATTTAAGATTTTCTCCATTTGAAAAGAAAAATGATAAACTTTTTGCTACAAGATTAGCAAAAAGTTTTGATGTTTATGTAAATGATGCATTTGGTACTGCTCATAGAGCTCAAGTTTCTACAGAAGCATTGGCACACGAAATCAAAGAAAAATGTGCAGGATTATTAATCAAAAAAGAATTAGAAAAATTTAATCAGATGCTGGAAGCTCCTGAAGCTCCTTTTGTTGCGATTTTAGGTGGAGCTAAAGTAAGTGATAAAATTGGTGTTATTACGAACTTAATGGATAAAGTTGATTCTATTATAATTGGTGGGGCAATGGCTAATACTTTTATGGTTGCTAAGGGCTATAATATGGGTAAATCTTTAGTAGAAGATGATGCTGTTGAAGTTGCAAAGCAAATTATAGAAAAAGCAGAAAGAAAGGGGGTTACTCTAAATCTTCCTGTTGACTTTGTTGGAGCAAGTGAATTTAAAAATGATACAGATTTTGCAAATTATAAACCAGAAAACTTCCCTGCTGATAAAATGGCTCTTGATATAGGTGAAGAAACAAGGGAGAATTATAGAAAGATAGTATTGTATGCAAAAACTATTTTTTGGAATGGACCTATGGGAGTTTTTGAGTTTGAAAACTTTGCAAAAGGTACTCTTGCAGTTGCAGTTGCAGTAACTAAGTCTGAATCTTACTCTGTTGTAGGTGGTGGAGATAGTGTTGCTGCTATTAAATATTTAAAACTTGAAGATAAAATTTCACATGTTTCAACAGGTGGTGGTGCGAGTTTAGAATATATTGAAGGTAAAGATTTGCCTGCATTAATGGCATTAAAAAGTTAATCGTTATAATTTTATTATTTAATCCCTCTAAAAGACCTACTAAAAAAATAATGATTACTTATTGAATATATTATAATTAAAGATGATAAAAAGATTGCTATATTTTTCAGTTTATAGTAAGTTTATTTATTGTTATTTTAGGAGAATAAAATGAGAACACCATTAATTGCAGCAAACTTTAAAATGAATAAAACTGTAACAGAAGCTATTAATTACTTTAATGAATTTAAAAAGCTTACTGCAGATGTTAAAGATGTGGAAATTGTAGTTGCAACACCAAATATTTTACTTTACCCTTTAGTTAATATAGTAAAAGGCACAAATATCAATCTTTCTGCAGAAAATGTTCACTGGGCAGATAATGGAGCATTTACAGGTGAAACATCAGCTGTAACCTTAAAAAATATGGGCGTTAATTATACTGTTTTAGGGCATTCAGAAAGAAGGCAAATGTTTTGTGAAACTAATGAAACAGTTAATAAAAGACTACATAATGCTTTAAAAAATGGAGTAAAAGTAATTTTTTGTATAGGTGAAACACTATCTGAAAGAGAGGAAAATAAAACAATACAAAAGGTTACTAGTCAAATTACAGAAGGTCTCAAAGATATTACTATAGAGATGATGAAAGATATAGCTATAGCTTATGAGCCAATTTGGGCAATAGGAACAGGTGTAACAGCAAGTTCACAGCAAGCACAAGAAGTTCATGCTGAAATAAGAAAGATATTAAATAGTTTATTTAATGAAGAAGTTGCTCAAAGCACAAGAGTTTTATATGGTGGAAGCGTAAAGCCTGCAAATGTTAAAGAATTAATGGCTCAAGATGATATAGATGGAGCATTAGTTGGTGGAGCAAGTTTAAAACCAGAATCTTTTATTCAAATTGTAAAATTCAAATAAGATTTAAACTTTATTCTTTATGAGAAAATTTTTACCAATTATTTCTTATACCCTTATTTTAGTTCCTATTTTTTATTTAAATTTATTTTTATTGAAGAAAATACTTAGATTCTTTGATAAAAGGTTTATTCGTTTAAAAAAATATTTTATTTTATTTTTTATAACTATTATTTTAGATATTTTAGGAATAACAATTGGAGTATCATTTAAAATAGAATGGCTTTTAAAGCCAACTGCTGTTTTAAATATGATACTAATTTTATCTAATTTATCATTTTTAGGTTCTTTTATTGTAATTTTCTTTTATTTAAAAGTTTTTTTTAATAACTTTAAAGCTAAAAAATCATTAGTTAATGATAAAAATAGAAAAAATACTATAACGAGAAGAGATTTTATTAAAAAAAGTATTTTAATTGTTCCTGTTATTCCATTAACTATATCGTCAGTAGGCTTATATGAAGGGTTTTCATCTACTAGATTAAAAAAAATGACTTTTCATTTAAAAAATTTACCTCAAAACTTTAATAATCTAAAAATTGCTCAAATATCTGATTTACATTTAAGTTTTTTTGTAAGGCTTGATGATTTAAAAACTATAGTTGATGACTTAAATAAAATTAATGTAGATTTATTATTAATTACTGGTGATTTTGTTGATGATTATGTTCTTTTAGACGAGGCAATTGAACTTGTGAAAAGAGTAAAAACTAAATATGGCATATTTGCATCAGCAGGTAATCATGAATATTATAGAGGTATTAAGCCAGTTATCAAAGCATTTAAAAATCATAAATTACCTCTTTTAATAAATCAAGGATTAAGTATAGAAAACAGTGGAGAAAAGATATTTATAGCTGGAATTGATGATCCATATAGAATAGATGAATCTCAAAAAATAAAAGGAGATATTAAGCCATTTTTGGAAAATTCATTAAAAACTGCATTAAAAAGCTATAAAGATGAAGGGTTTAAAATAATTTTAAGCCATAGACCACAAATTTTATCTATTTCTGATAAATATAATATAGATTTAATACTTTCAGGTCATACTCATGGAGGGCAAGTTGGATTTAATGGTAAAAGTTTATTTGAATCTTTTTATCCTAAACACTTTTTATGGGGTAAATATCAAATAAATGAAACTGTTCTTTATACAACATCAGGTGCAGGGCATTGGTTTCCATTTAGAGTTAATTGTCCTACAGAAATACCAATTATTACCCTTAAAAGAGATGAGTAATTATACAAAAATCACTTCAGTTTGTAATTTTACATTAAAGTCTTTAAAAACTTTAGTTATTATTTGCTCTGAAAGAGATTTTATATCATTTGGTGTAGCATTATTTTTATTAATTATTATAAGAGAGTGTTTATCATAAACAGAAGCACCTCCAATTTCATAGCCTTTAAATCCTGAATTTTCAATTAGCCATGCAGCAGGTATTTTGACTAAGTTTTCATTTATAGGGTATGATGGTATATTTTTATATTTACTTTTTAATAAATTAAAAAGAGAGTAATTTATTATAGGATTTTTAAAAAAACTCCCACAATTTCCTATAACTTTATAATCTGGTAACTTATTTTCCCTTATTTTACTTATAGTATTTGCTATTATTAATGGAGTTAATTTATCAATATTTTTTAAGTTATTTTTTATATTACCATAATCCAAAATAAAACTTTTAGGTTTATTTTGAAGTTGAAAGATTGCAGAAATAATAAAATACTTTCCATTATTTTTCTTAAAAAAGCTATTTCTATATTCAAAATTTAATTCTTCTTTTTTAAAAGTGATAATTTTATTATTTTCAAAGCTATAAGCTTCCACACTAACTAATAAATCTTTAATCTCAACACCATAGGCACCAATATTTTGAACTATTCCACTTCCTACTCTTCCTGGAATTTTAACTAAATTTTCTATGCCTCCACCTAAATCATTATTTACAGAAAAATGAACAAAGTCATTCCAAATTTCTCCAGAATAAGCTTTTATTAATAAGGGAGAAGAGTTGGGGAGCTTTTCAATTCCTTTTATAGAGTTTTTAACAATTAAACCATCAAAATCATTTAAAAATAATATATTTGTTGCATCTCCAATAATCATTTTTTTATCTTTTTTAGAAATATACTCAATATTTTCATGAAAATCATTCATTGTTTTTAATTCAATAAATTCAGATGCAAAAACATCTAGTTTAAATGCATTTATTTGTTTTAATGATTTATTTTTCTGTATTTTTATTGTTTTGTTCATTGTTTTCCAAAATCTTTAATAAGGTGTTTTTATCTTTAGAAAAAATAGCTATCTCATTTTCCATTATATCAGATTCTACAAATTCTATGAATTTTAATATATTTATTTTTTTGAATTTAATAACAAGACTAAGTATATAGTTCCTTATTTCCATAACCTCTATGTACTCAATATAAATTTCACTCAAACCAGTTATTGAAGGAAAACCATTTTCTAATATTAAATTTTCTAGGTACTTTATTTTATCTAAGTTTTCATGTCTTGTTTTTTCGTATTCAATTATTTTTTTTAATATATAATAAGAGTGATTTGTTGCATAAGCGATAAGGCGAATTTCTATTTTTTCTTTATTTTCTTTATCTAAAGATGAATTAAACCAGTATTCAAGTAAAAAATCTAATTCTACCTCAGGGTCTAAATCTCTAACAACAGCTAAAAAATCTTTTAATTTCATTATTTTTTTTTCTTCAACTTCCTTTTTGTCAGATTCTTTTATTTTTACAATAAAATTTGAAATAAGAATTGCTACAATAATTAGAGCAATTACGAGTAAAACCATCATTAAAAATTCTCGCTAATAATTTTTAAGATTTTATCATCATCAAATGGTTTTGTCATATAATTATTTGCTCCTGCATCAAGGGCATCATCTTCATCTACTGATTGCCCCTTAGCTGTTAATATTAATATATATAAGTCTTTAAAGTTATCATCTTTTCTAATATCTTTAGCAACTTCATAACCATTTTTTTTAGGCATCATAACATCTAATATCATAAACTTAGGCTTATATTTATTTAATTGCTCTAGTGCTTCCTCTCCATTAGATGCTAAAATAACATCATATCCTTCCATTTCTAATATAAAAGCTATAGTTTCTCTTATATTTGCTTCATCATCAACAACTAAAATTAAATCATTTAACATATCTTAACCCCACTGCAGTCCAATCATCTTCTATTTTATTGTTTGTAAAAACTTTAACATCTTCAAAGATATTGTCTATCAAGTTCTTTACTTTTAATGTTTTATAATTTTTACAGATGCTAATAAAGTTTTCTTTACCCAAAAATTCTTTATCAGGGCTTTCAGCTTCTTCAAAACCATCAGTAAAAAGAATTAATAAATCATTATTATTTAATTTATCATTAAATTCTTTATATTCTAAGTCTTCAAAGAATCCTAAAGGCATACCTCCAACTTTTAAATAACTGATTTTGTCATTATCTCTTATTATAAAAGGAGGATTGTGACCAGAATTTACATATGATATGTCACCGGAGTCAAGATTAATTTTAACTATTGTAGACGTTATAAATCGCCCACTATCTCCAACTTCCTGACAAATAAAACGGTTTACTTCTTCAACTAAGTCCTTCAATTCTTGTTTTGATTTGAAAAATGCTTTTAGGTAAGATCTAAAATTATTAACAAGTAATGCAGAACTAAAATTATGTCCTGATATATCAGCTATTACTAAGTATAAAAATTTATTTTTCTCTAAAAAATATCCAAAATAATCTCCCCCAACTTTGTTTGGAGCTATATTCTTTCCATAAAAGTCAATATGATCTATTTCTGGAAATTCTTGAGGTAGGGTATCCGTTTGGATTTTTGCAGCTAAAGATAACTCTTTTTTTAATTGCTCTCCTTTTTTAATTTCATCAATTAATTTAATAGATTTAATAAACATTGATATTTCTTTTGATATTGATAAAATTATTTTAATGTCTTCAGAGTTAAAAGGAGTATGGTCAACTTTATCTGTTAAATTTAAAACACCCATAACTTCATCATCTATCTCTAATGGAATGATCATTATTGGTTCAGAAATAAATTCTTTTTTAAAAGAATGATTCTTTTCTGCTTTAGTTATCAATATACTTTTTAGTTCATCAGGTAAATCATTATCTGAGTTAACAATTAAAACTCTATTGTTATTAAATACCCAACCTGAAATTCCAGAAATTTCTAAGTATTTTAGATTTTTAATTCTATCAGGCAAACCAATACTAGCAGAAATAACAAAGTTGTTGTTTTTATTAACTAATATAGATGCTCTTGTTACTGTGATTATTGAAAGTAGATGTTCTAATAGTAAACTACATGTTTTTTCTAGTGATGATAAAAAATTTAAGCTATCTGTTATTTTTGAATGAAAGTTTATAATTTTCCATTGTCTTGCAATTGTTTGAATAATATCTAGTAAGTTGTCAGATACTTTTAATGTTGAAATAATAACTTTTAAAACTTCCGATGTATAGGATTCATATTCTTTTGTTTTAGAGGAAATTTTAATTGTAATTTTTAAGTCTTCAATTAATATTATATCTTTCTTTAATTGATATGCAGTTAGGTTTTCTCCATATAAAGAACTATTATCATGATATATATATATATTAAATCCTGTGTTTTCGAAAAATTTAAATAGTTTTATCACTTCTCGTCTTTTAAATAAATATTTTAGAATTTTATTTTTATCCATTTACTTCCTCTTTTTTTAGTATAGGTAATGTAAATATAAACTTACTTCCTTTATTTATTTCGGATTCAACCCATATTGCACCACCATGTTTCTGTATAATTTCTTTAGAGATAGGTAAACCCAAGCCTGTTCCTTTAGGTTTATCTGTTAAGGTGTCTCCTGATTGTTTAAATTTATCAAAAACGGTAGTTAAATCTTCTTTTATAATACCTATTCCAGAATCTTCTACTGATATTTTAAGTTTAGTTTTACTTGCATTCATTAATATATTGAGTTTAATAAAACCATTTTTTGTGAATTTTACGGCATTACTTATTAAATTAACCATTACTTGAATAATAGAGTCTTTATCAATTACTACATTTGGTATATTTCTGGGGATTGATATGAGAAATTTTAATTTATTTTCAAAAACAGATGGAGAGGTTACTACATATATATGATATAGTAAATCATAAAAATTTATTTCTTTAAAATTAAATGTCATTTCTCCTGCTTCAATTTTAGATAAATCTAATACATTATTTATTAGTCTTGTTAACCTATCAACTTCTTCTATTATAATTGAAGAAAATTTATCAATTGAAGTTGGCTTTTTTAAGCCATACTTATTTATAATTTTAGCTGAGGATTTAATTGAAGTAAGTGGTGTTCTTAACTCATGTGATACATTAGATAGAAAACTTGATTTTAATTCATCTAATTTTTTTAATTGCTTATTTGCCTCATCAAGAGCAATATTTTGTTCTATTAACTCATTTGTTCTTATTTCAACAAGTTCTTCTAATTTTTCGGTATACTGTTTTAGTTGTTTTTCTAAATCTTTTCTTGTTGTTATATCCCTAAATATAATTGTATATGTAATATAGTTATTATATTTATTGATAGATAATGATACTTCAATTGGAATTTTTTTCCTGTTATTTCTTATACCTATTGATTCTATTATTATACCGTGTTCATCTTTTAAGTTTTTGATATTATTTAATAAGTCAATATGTTTATCAAATGCGATTAATCTTAATAATGAAGTGTTAATTATTTCTTCTTTTTCATATCCAAAAATATTTTCTATAGCTCTATTGATAAAAATAATAGTGTAATCTTCATCAATTGTAATTATGCCATCATTAGCCTTTTCTGATATAATTCTAAATTCTGCTTCTGATTTTGAAACCATTTTATAGTAAAATTTTATAAGATTAAATTTATCATTTATTAATTCAATAAATTCTTTTTCTTTATTTGAAAATTTTTTATAATCAATATTCTTTGAAAAATGTTCTAAATCATTAGGGATTTCATGTATCTTGTTTAACTTTTTAATCATGTAACTTAGAATGTCTTGATTTTTTTTTGTTTCTAGCATTTTAAAACGAATACTTTAAGCTTGCTGAAAGTGAAATAGACATAGTGTCATATCCGGTCATGTAATCACTAGATACAAATATAGATGTAGAAAAATGTTTTAATAGTAAATAGTATTCAAATCCAACTAATCCACCTGCAGATACTTTAAGGCCATCAAATCCTAAAGATGGGTCAATCATTAATAAGCCTCCATGTAGATTTAAATGCAAATTGGTCCTTTCAGAATTTAAAACATTAAAGTTAACTCCAAGTCCTATTGTTCTGCTATTGAAATCTCTACTATAGAGTATGTTACTACTACCTTTAATTTGAGCTTGATTAAATATAAATTCACCATACATTTCTAGTGAAAGAGCGGTGTTTAAATCATAGCCTAAAGTTAAATGAGTATTAAAACCAAACAATGATTTTTGATTAGGTTCAATTTTCTCTGCTAATTTAGGAGATAGTAAATAAGTTGTTCCTGTTGCAAGTTTAAAATAAAGCCCCTTCACAACATAAGTATTTCTTTTTTTGGTTATTTTAACTTTATCTTCTTTTTTAGATTTTACATCTTTTTCTATTTCAGCCATATCAAAATTCATTTCTTTTTGATCAATTTTTCCATCTTCTTTAGCATCTTCATCTCCAAAAACCATTCCTGCATCTTCGTCACCAAAGTTCATTCCTGAATCTTCGTCACCAAAGTTCATTCCTGAATCACTTTTAGTTTCTTTTGGGCCTTTAGTTATTGAATTTTCTTTCTTTTCCTCTTTAGCTTCTGTAGTCGTTTCTTCTCCAAATGTCATTCCTGTATCTTTTTCAGGAGCTTTTTTAACAACTTTTTTCTTTTTATTCTTTTTCTTTTTTCTATGATGTTTTTTCTTAGAACTTTTCTTTTTTTTATGAGTTTGAACTTTAGGAGTATCATCAAAATTCATTCCACCATCATCTGAAAAATCCATTCCAAATATTGAAATAGAAAATAAAAACAAGAAAACTACTACAATAAATTTACTAAAAAACATATTAACCCCTAATTAGACCTAAAGTTAAATGGATATCTAACTTGAGCATAACCACCACCTTTTGGCTCTGGAAATTTCCATCTTTTAATTTTAGCCCTCATACACATTTGAACAGCTTTATCTTTTAATGTTGCTCCGTCTATTTTAACATAAACAACTTTTCCTTGTGGATTTATTTTCCAAAGAACTGTAACATTACCTTTTAATTTTGGTTTTCTTAGTAGTTGTTTCTCATAACAATATCTTATTTGGTCAATATTTCTATTAACAACTCTTTGAATTTGTTGTCTAGTTAAATTACCACTAATCATTCCATCTTTAACTTTAATTCTAAGTTTTCTACTTCTTTTTTTACCACCTTTAATACCAAGACCGCCACCTCTAATATGACCACCTCTATATCCTCCAGTTGATGGGCCACCTGAGCCTAAAGAGCCTCCAACTCCACCAGGACCACTACCTCCACCTCTAATACTTGGAGTTCCTCCTGAACTAGAGCTAATGTCAGTATTGCTATATAGTCTAATGTCATCATCTTCAAGGCCTGAATAGGTACCACTTCCCATTCCCGAACCAAGACCTTTCTTTAAGCCAAGAATACCTTTAGAGTGGACAAGCTTTTTGGTTTCAATTTGTTTTGCAGTTAATTGCTTTCCTGCATCTTTAGATTTAAATTCAAAATCAGAATTATTACTGTTTTTATTAAATTGAACATCTTTTTTGGCAACCTTATTTTTAAATTCGATTTTTTTCTTTTTCTTTTCTATTTTGGGAACATCTAAAATAACTTTTGCATATCTTTCTGGAATTTGATTCAACTTTTCTAAGTTAAATGTTTCTAACTCTGGAGGGATTAGGTATACTACAAATACTAACAAGAAGTGAATAATCATGGATAAAGTACTGAATTTAATATTTAAACCATCTAGTATTGGTACAAGAATAGACTTCCCTGCTGTAGCATATAGTGGAACATGGGATATTTCTATTCTATTTTCTTCAATTTCAAAAGCTATTTTAGTTCTAAATAATAACCTGATAGCTCCAGTATCTCCTTTCATTATAGCTTTTTGAGCTTGTAAAAGCTCATCCAAGTTATAAATGTCTTCACCTTCAATATATTTTACTTTTTCAGGTAGAAAATAAACTTCTCCCATCTTTTCCATTATTTTAAAACTTTTTTTGTTTGGTAATAAAGAGGAATCTATAAAAAAGGTATCTTCATCATTAGGACCAATTGTTGCAATATCTGCTTGATTTGAAAACAATTTAGATTCAATAAGGTTTCCTTTCCAATAATGTTTGATTTCTATACCTTTACCAATACTTTGTTTAAGCATAATTTCGTCTTCAACTGTATTATTAAAGAAGACATCTTTATCGGTTGCTCTTCTTGTTATTGTTGGTGTTATCCCCGTGTCATTTTCAAGAATATTACTTGCTGAAACAACTTTTGCTTTATCATCATTAATTAGTTCATTTATAACAACTTCTCTAACAGATTCTTCTTCTTCTTCTTCAAGAGTATTTACATCAATTCCAATAAAAAATATTAAAGATATTTCTCCAATTTTTAATACATCTTCATCTGATAACTTTACTTTTTGATTCTGCTCTAAAGCTGTATCATTTAAAAAAGTTTCTCCTTTCCCCATCAGAGTAATAGTGAATTCAGCATCACTATGTTCTATGATTGCATGCATTCTGGATACGGCAGGGTCTTTAAGGTTTATATGAGAGGTACTCATTTTACCTATTTTTATTACTCCCATATACTTGATTTGATTTTCTATCTCAGGAACTTCATTAAATACTAATTTATTAACTAGTTTTCCTGATTCAATAATTTTTACTGAAAGTAATGAATCACTCATTAATCCCCCTTATAATTCATCAACAGAACTAGATAATTCTGGCAGGAAATTTTCTCTTGGTTTTATTTTTGTTTTCATATCAGTATTTTTTAAAACATCTAAGTTACTCCCAGCAGGTTTAGTTTTATTACCTGTAATGTCTGCTGAATCAAAATCAAATGTTTTAATTTCTTTTTCTTTTTTTTCTGCAGCTAATAATAAAAAATTTGATAGGACTAAAATCGTTAATACTAAAAATAATTTTTTCATTACTCCTCCTAATTATTGCTTTCACTATTTTCTTCAGCTTTCATTTGTTCTATATCTTTAATCATTTGTTTACAGATTTTAATTCTTGCATTTACATCAAGTTTTCCTGATAGTGCTTTATACTTTTTATAGTCTTCAATTGCTTTTTCAGGTTTTTCTAAATATTTTTGCAATAATAAGGCTCTATTATAATATGCATCTTTATAATTAGGCTCTAGTTTTATTAAGTCGGAGTATACTTCTAATGATTTCTCATATTTTTTAGCCATCCTTAATGAAATAGCATATAAGTTTTTAAAAAGTATATTTTCTGGATATTTTGCAACAAGAGTTTTTAAGTAAATAATAGATTTTTTACCTGCTCCATATTTCATGTATAGTAATCCAAGTGCATAATTCGCGTCAATATTAGTTTTATCAAGAGTGATTGCTTTTTTATAAGAAGCAATCATTTTTACTGATTCAAACTGAGCTTTATAAAATCTTGCTTTAATTACATACAACTCGGCCTGTTCTTTTTTATCTTGTGTATAGTTTATACTTAGGTCAATAACCTTTTTTGCAATAGAAAATTTTTTGTTATTTGTATATAATATTCCTAAGTTTTTATATGCTAAAATACTTCTTGGTCTATATTCTAATATCTCTCTAATTACTGTGATTGCTTTATCATATTTTTTATTAATAATTAAAAGAAATGAATAATTTGCAAGTAGCTTTTCTTTGTTATCTTTATCAAGGTTTTTAAGTTTAGATGCCTCTTCTAAGTAAGGTAAAATTTCATCAATTTTATTAAGTCGGTATGATACATACGCTAAATTTATAAGGGCAGGAATATATTTGGATTTTTTATATGTTGTTAGTAGATATTTATATGCTTTATTGAATTTACTTATTTTAAGGTAGAATGTTCCTTTATTAAAGCCTATTTCTGGATATTTAGTGTAATTTGTACTTATTTCGTCAAAAGCTTCAATATAGTTTGAAAATGAGAGATTATTTTCTTTTTTATCAAGTTTATATTTTGACATCATTGTGTTAAATTCGTTTTTAATATCTTCATTTGATTTAGAAGTATTTTTTATTTTATTATTCTCTCCATTTGTAGGATTAGGCATAGCCTTATCCTTACGAGAAGATGTATCAGTAGATTTATTTACTCCTTTTTTTATATTTTCATTATCATCTTTTTTTACAGTCTTTCCTCCACCACAACTGATTGCAGAAAATGCTAATAGAATAATTATATTAACTATCAATTTTTTCATTTGTTCCCCACTTTTTTATTATTTTTTATTTTTAAAACAGGTTCTTTCTTGGCGAAAATAATATCATAAAAGTCAATTGATTGATGTTGTTCATCTAGATTTACTTTAAACGCTGAACTATCAATTTTTATCATCATTTCCATTGCTTTATCAACCCATTTATTAAAAATTTGATTTTTCATTGCAATATTGTAACACCTTAGTGATGCTTTAAATGCTTCTTGTTCAAGTGGATATACATAAGCTTGATATAAATCATCTTTATACATATCAATTTGTTCTTGTACTGTAATTCCACTTGACTTAACTCTTCTAAATTTAGGAATAGGGGCATTTTGAATATCTTTTGAAAAATCATATAGTAATGATGCCATTTTATAAAAATAAGCAATTGACCAATCTGGGTTTTTAAACTCTTTATATGCATCAATATAAGACTTCATTAGAAAATCTTTAAGTTTAATTTTTTGTTTTAAAGTTCTAAGCATAACTGATTTAGGTAACTTAATTCTAATTCTCTTAAATTCTTTATATTTTTTTTCTAATTCATAAAATTTATAACTAGCTAACATCTTTCTTGATTTTTTTATTCTCTTTTTCTTTCTTGAGGATAATTTTTGATAATACAGATAACCATCTTTATATTTTTTAATTGCTGATTTATTGCTACCTAGCTTTTTATACATATTTCCAATTCTAAATTGAATTTCAATAGTCTTTTCATCTGAAATTACTCTTTTGTAATCTCTTTCATATTTTGCCCAATACTTCAAAGCTGTTTTCCATTTTTTAGTGTTTTCAATATTTACACCTTTTCTAAAAAACCATTTTGATTTCTTTTTTAAGCTTAATCTATATTTGGAAACATATGTATCAATTAAATTATTTGCTTTTTTAAGAGATTTTAATGACCCATATATTTCATAAAATGAAATTGCAGCCTCTAAAGCATTTTTAGCTCTTTTATCTTTTGGATATTTTTCAAAGAAGCTTGTATATAATTTTGCTGATTCATAAAATTTTACAAGAGCCTGATAATTTTGTGCCAAAAAGAATAAAACATCTTTTCTTTCTTTTTTGTTATCAAATTTTTTGTTTGCAATAATTTCTTCACGAATCTTGATTGTTTCTTTCATTAAGCCTGCATTTTCATACATTTGTGATGCATTATACAATGAATAAAAAGCATTGTTTGAATTTGGATATTTTTTATAGTAAGCATAATAGGCTTTGGCTGATTCTACATATTTTTTCTTTTCTTCAAGTTCTTTTGGAGACATAAAGGCAAGAGCTTCAAAGTTTTCTTGTAATTGTTTTCTGAATTTCTTTGAAAACTTATTTTTATACTTCATAAATTGAGTAACTCTTTTATGCATTTCGGTATATTCTTTTTTACTATTAAGCATATCTAATAAAATAGATGCTGCAGGCTCATAAACTGAGCTGTTTTGATAGTTATCTACTATGTCTTCAAAAACAGGGACAGCTTTCTCAAAATGACATGTTTGATAGTATACTCTAGCGGCACTATACCTTGCAGATGGAATTTCTTTAGATTTAGGATTGTGTTCAATAAAAATATTAACTAATTTTATAAATTGTTCTTGTCGTCTTGTTAATTTTTGAGGTTTTTTCTTTTTTGTTCTATGACAATTACCTTGTCCACCTTTTTTAGCTCTTTCTTCTTTTATTAATTCTGCGTAAATTGAGAGAGCATTATTTACAGCATCTTCTACAAGGTTTTTAGCTTGTTTTCCGCCATCATCTGTTATAATTTGAATATAAACATCAATAGCATCTTCTTTACGATGTAAATCTTCATCTAAAAGCTGTGCATATTGAAATAACATAGGGTAGTAATCTTCATAACCTACAAATAATTTTTGATATTCTTTATAGAATTTCCAAGCAATTTTAAAATATACATCATTAAATGTTGTTTTGGCTTGCTTATGATAAGTTGTTGCAAGTTCTTTTATTATTGCTTCTAGTTGATTTTCAAGTTTTTTAAATTCACTATCATCTTTATATTGTTGTTTTATAGAAACCATGTAATTACTTGTTCTTAAGACAGTTCTGATTAAGTTTCTTAATTTACCAAGTGAAATAGCAACATCTAATATCGCTATTCTATATTGCATTAGTTTTATTTCATCAGCATCTAGCTCTAAAAGTCTATTAAGTATCACCACAGCTTCTTCATATTTACCCTGTTTGTCTTTATACAAATAAGCAAGTTTTTCTAGGTACTCTAAATATCCTGGATCTCCAAATAGTTTCTTAAAAACTTTTTCTGCCGCATCAGGGTTTGCAAACTGTGAAAATACAAAAACCAAATCAGCCTTAACCTGATTTATAAACTTCTCATTTGGGTCACCTTCTTGTAGTATTTTTACAAAAACTTTAAATGCAGTTTTGGTATCTTTTAAGTTGAAATCACACCAACCCCTTTTATATAAAGCATAATTATATAATTCAGAATCATTATACTGTAATACTTTGGTATAGGCTTTTTTAGCTGTTTCCATATCATCAATCATAAAATAATATTCACCAAGTGCTAAAAATGCATCTGGAATAAATCTTGAATTAGGATAATCTTTGGCCAATTTTTTGTATACTTTTATTGCACTTGAGCTTTGTTTAATATCTTCTAGAGTATGAGCCCAAGAAAATAAAACAAAATCCATTTTATCATAATTAGGGAATGTTTTATATATATCTTTATATATTTCTACAGATTTTTGAGTTACTTCAATTGATTTTTTCAATAAATTATCTTTTTCCTTTTCTAATTTCTTTATTTTTGACTTATTTCCATCATTTTCTGCAATTACATCATCATAGCTCATAGCTTTTAACCATAAACCTTTAGATTTTCTTCTATATTTTTCAGCTAAGTTTAATAAATATTTGGGTTTATCCTGGTTTTCATCATCCATGTCTTCAATGATTTCCGAAATATTTGCAATTTGAGTATTAATTATTTCTAACTTTTCTATTTCTTTCTTTTTTATAAATTTTTCTTGAGAAAACTTTTTATCATCTTTTTTAATTTTCTTTTTATTTCTTTTTATAACTTTTAATTCTCTTGATTTCCTTTTCTTAGATTTAATATTTACTTTAACATCCTTTGCTTCTACATTAAATTTAGAAAGCTTTACCTTACCTTTTGTTGTAAGCTTTTTTGCAAAGGCTAGTGATTGAAACATTAATGATAATATTAGAATAATATAAGCAACTTTCATAGTATAAAACCCCTATTTTTTATTACATTGAGATATGACTGGATAAAGATAATAACCAAGTTCATCTTTCCAGTATTCTCCTTCAAATGGCCAATAAACATAATCTTCAGGAGTTGACATGATAATTTTTTCTTTATCTAACTCAAAGTATTCATCTTTATTAATTTTAAGAGATATTAGTTCTTTTGTTATTTTCGCTTCTTTAATTTCAAGAATTGCTTGTTTAATAATTCTAAGATCTGTTAATAATTTTCTTATTTTATTTACAACTCTTTTAAATCTTTGTAATGAAATTTTACCAATGCCTGTTTCGATTTTTTTCTTTTCTTTATTTAAGATTTTAAGAAATGTTCTTGCCATTTCTGTTCTTAAAAAGTTTTTCTTTGAAGATTTAATTTTTTTTATTTCTGCACGAATAGAGTTGATTTCATTAAATCTACTAACGATTGCTTTATCTGAAAGGGCAATTTTTAAAATCCATTGCATTCTAGGGTCTTTATTGTTTTTTAAAGATTTTTTAATAACTTTATAAAATTCAAAAGGTTCGGGATGAGCTTTAATCAGCTTTGTTAGTGATTTTCTTAGAGGTCTATACTCTTTTAAGAATTTTTTTATAATTTTATTTGTTTTTTTATAGTCACAGTTATTATAATATATAATTGCTTCAATAAAATATTTTTCAGGATAAAACTCTTTATAAAAAGAAGGAGATCTAAGTGTTACTAAGTTACCAAGTGATTTAGCGTAGTCTCCTTTCATTAAATAGGCCCAAGATGATTCAAAAACAGCATTAAGCCAATACATTGAAAATCTAGGTACCTTATTGAAATATAGTATTGATCTATCATAATCTTTCATTTGATAATAAATTCTTGCTACAGCAATGATAGACATTTCTTTTAGTTTAAAATACTCATTAGTGCTATCTACTTTACCATTGTAATCTATAATTTCCTTCATTAAGGTTATTGCTGCATTGGCCTTACCTATTCTTGCATACAGAATTGCAAGTAAATATCTTGATTTTAAATATGATTTTGAATCTTTGGGTAGTAATTTTAAGTATTGAACAGCTCTTGCAAATTTACCCTTTTTATAACTGTATTTTCCTGCAATATAATATAAACTATTTTTATATTTTTGAGGAACGATTTTAGGGTCATATTTAGATATATTTTCAAGTAACTTATCATTTTTAATTGATTTTGATAAATTAGTAAAATATTTTAATGATGGATTAAAATATGGTGAGCTATCTCCATTCTCAATTGATTTTGAAAAATAGTATAAAGATAAATAACTATATCCTAATTTTCTTGTTGCTTTACCTAAATTAAAATATGCTTCTTCAAAATTTGCTTTAAATTCAGAATTATTGCTTACCTTAAAAAAGATATTTGCAGCAGTACGATACTTTTTTTTCTTTTTATATATTCTTTTACCTCTATCAAGAGCTTCTCTTGCCTCAGGCTGTTCAGTTAAACTTTTTTCAACTTCTTCAGAATCAAAAGACATTTCGTTGTTTGAAAAGTCCATGCCCAAAATAGAAATAGAAATAAATAATATAAAAAAACTATATTTGATGATTTTCATAATAAATTCCCCTTATGGAAAAAAGAGACTAATACCCATATAAAGATTAACAAAATTTGTTATATTCTTTGATGTTTCATCATTTTTATTTGGAACAACAATGTGGTTATAGTTTTCAGTATAGATATGATCTTTTATTTCAAATCTAAATGCTAACCAACTTGATAAGTAATATTTTTGGCCTATACCAATATTTGCCGAGATAGTACTACTATTAGTAGTTTCTATATAACCTGCTCCAGTTGTTAGGTAAAATTCAAAATACAAAATTGTCCAATCCAAAAATGAGAATTTTCCAGAAATGGGAGACCAAAGAAAGTTAAGATCTGCAAAATATTTAATAGCTGATAGTTCGGGCATTAAATTTGCATCTCTTGGCAAGTCTCTTGCGGCATCTTTGTAATAAGGTTTAGGGATATATCCACCAAATAATTCAATAGAAAATGTTTCTTGTAAATGGAATCCTAAGCCACCAGAAAATGAAAAAGATTGTATGAATTGGTCATTTACTGACATCCCAAAGGCAGGAAATAATTCGATTTTATTTTTATTTTGAATTATTTTCTTTTGAATAACATTAATTGCATCCATGTTTTTTTCTTTTTCCATTTTTTGAGATTGGACTTTTACATCTTTTTTTTCATTTTTTTGGACATCTTCTTTTTTATTACTTTTTCCTAATAATACGGTTGTTATGAGAAATAAAGTCAATAAATAGATTTTCACAGACCTCTCCTAAGCAAAAATATTAAATATGATATCAAATCATCTTGATAAAAGCAATATTTTTTTAATATTTAAAATTTAATTGAGTTATTCCGTTGCTTATCAACTTTCAAAGTTTATGGAAAGGCATAAAATCAAAATAAAATCTTGACTTTATAGAAAATATTACATATTTATAATAAACTTCTTTAAACTTTAACAAGAAGTATTTAGATATTAAATAAATAGGAGGACTCTTGGCCGCTACAAAACTTTTAATTGTTGAATCACCATCAAAAGCTAAAACGATAAAGAAATATTTAGGTTCTACCTTCTTAGTAAGAGCTTCTGTTGGACACATTAGAGATTTACCTAAAACAAGGCTTGGAATTAATATTGATGAAGACTTTAAGCCAACATTCCAAAATTTAAGAGATAAGAAAGATATAATAAAAGATTTAAAAGAAGCAGCAAAAAAAGTTAAAATTATATATATTGCAACTGACCCCGACCGTGAAGGAGAAGCAATTGCTTTTCATTTGCAAGAAATATTAAAAAAGATAAATCCTAATATAGAAAGAGTATTATTTCATGAAATAACTAAAACTTCTGTTAAGGCTGCTATAAAAAACGCTGGTCAATTAAATATGAATTTGGTTAACTCACAACAAACTAGAAGATTTTTAGATAGAATAGTTGGTTACAAAATCTCTCCATTATTATGGAAAAAAATAATGAAAGGTTTGAGTGCGGGTAGAGTTCAGTCTATTGCGACTATGATAGTTGTTGATAGAGAAAAAGAAATTGAAGCATTTAATCCCGTTGAATATTGGAATATCAAGGCTCTTTTTGAAAAAGAAAAAATGAGTTTTATTTCTTCTTTATACTCTATTAATGGTAAAAAGTTAGATGTTAAAAAATTTAGAGTAAATAATGAAGCCGAAGCTAAGCAAGTATTAGGTGATTTAAAGAATAATACATTTGAAATTACTAAAATTGAGAAAAAAGAAAGAAAGCAACAGCCACCTGCACCTTATATAACATCTAAATTACAACAAGATGCGGCTTCTCAACTTGGATTTTCAGCTAAAAAAACTATGAGTGTTGCTCAAAAACTATATGAAGGTAAAGATGTGGGAGATTTTGGAGTAACCGGGTTAATTACTTATATGAGAACTGATAGCGTTAGGATAGCTAAAGAAGCCATAGATAGTTTAAGAGATTATGTTGAAAAAAACTACAGTAAATCTGAATTGATTCCTAAAACTAGATATTATAAAACTAAAAAAAGTGCACAAGATGCTCATGAAGCAATTAGAGCTGTAAATGTTGAAATAACACCAAGTTATGCAAAAGATTATTTAACAAACGATGAATATAGGCTTTATACCATTATTTGGAGACGATTTGTTGCTACTCAAATGAAAGAAGCAAGATTTGATAAAACTGTAATTGATTTAACTGTTGGTAAATATTTATTTAAAGCAAATGGTGAAATATTAAAAAGTAAAGGCTTTTTAGTTTTATATCCAAATCGTAAACTAGAAGCTACTTTACTTCCAGAACTTTCAGAAAAAGAAAAGTTGGCTGCAAAAGATATTACTAGTGAGCAAAAATTTACACAGCCGCCTGCAAGATACACTGAGGCATCTCTTATAAAAAAACTTGAAGATGAGGGGATAGGAAGGCCTTCAACTTATGCAACTATTGTAACGACTATTGTAAATAGAGAGTATGTTGAAAAAATTGATAAGAAATTTCACCCCACTGATACTGGTAAAATTGTTACAGAACAACTTGTTAAATTTTTTCCTGATATTTTAAATATTGAATTTACAGCTAAGCTTGAAGATAGGTTGGATTTAATTGAAGAAGCAAAAGATGATAGTTTAACTGTGCTAAAAGAGTTTTATTCTGGTTTTGAAAAGGATTTAAATAATGCAATAGAAAATATGCCTTCATTAAAACCTAAAGATGAAGAAACTGATTTGGTTTGTGATAAATGTGGTTCAATGATGGTTGTTAAAACAACAAAAAGAGGTCAGTTTTTAGGTTGCAGTAATTATCCTGCATGTAAAAATATCAAAGATTTTAAAAGAGATGAAAACAATAAAGTTGTTATAGTTGAAAAAGTGTTGGTTTATAGTGATAAGCCATGTAAAAACTGTGGAAAAAGAATGGTTTTTAAAACAGGCAGATATGGGGATTATTACGCTTGTGAGGATTATCCTAAATGTAAAACAACCGCTCCTGTAACACTTGATATTGATTGCCCTGATTGTAAAGATGGTAAAATAGCTGAAAAAAGAGGGAAGAAAGGTAAAGTATTTTATAGTTGCTCAAATTATCCCGACTGTAAGTTTATATCATGGTATAAGCCAATAAATAAAGAATGTCCAGAATGTAAAAGTAATTATCTAGTTGAAAAGTATGATTTTAAAACAAAGCATAGATATGTTGCATGTCCAAATAAAGAATGTAAGTATAAGGAAAACTAGAAATAAGTAGGAACTTATGGATACTATAAATATTATTGATAAAAATGGAAATCCTATAAATGGAATTATAAAAGATAAGAAAATTAATTTTAACTATAAGGATTATAAGTTATTGAATTTTTTTGATAAAGAGCTTAAAGGCCTAAAGAAAAGATTTAAGTTTCATCATTTTAATTATTATGGTTTTTTAAGTGATAAGTATATTTTAGCCTTTGCTGTTGTTGATTTAGGATATATAAAAAGTTTTTTTATATATTTATATGATTTTAATGGTAAATTTTTAATAAAAACAGAAAAAAAGATATTACCATTATCAAAAAAATTAGATTTTCCTATAAATCCTGATAATCATACTATAAAATATAAAAATAAAAAGGATTTTTTAGTAGTAGCAAAGGATTTTTTTGATAATTTGTTATCAGTTAGTGGCCAGTTTAAAAATTTAACATTTAATTTTAATATAAACTACGGTATTAAAAACACTCCTTTAAAAGTGATTACTCCAGCTGGACACAATGGCTGGACTTTTACAGAGAAATGTTCAAATATAAATGATTTTAATGAAATTTATGTTAATTATAAAGGTGAAAACCTTGACTTTACTAATGCTTCTTTAATTTATGATTGGAGTGGTGGATATTTAAAAAGAGAAACCAATTGGGTATGGGTTTCATTTTCAGGTATGGCAGGTAATCATTCTATTGCTGCTAATTTTGCTGCTATGGTGAATGAAACTTATGAAACTGAAAACATTTATTGGATAAATAAGAAATCATTTAAAGAAGGTGTTATTCTTTTTAATTATGACAAAACTGCTCTTTACAATTCTTGGATAATTAGTAATAAGAATAAAACAATTCAAATTGAATTTTTTCCAAAAGATGAAATTAATGATAATACCAATGTTTTACTTGTCAAAAATTCATTTAGGCAATTTATGGGTAAGTTTAGTGGATATTTTTTAGATGAAAATAGCAAAAAAGTTAAGTTTAAAAACATAACAGGAGTAGCTGAAATCCATAAAGCATTATGGTAGACTAGAAATGAATAGGAATTTCGCAAGAGGTAAGACTGGGAGAGACTAGAAATGATTAAACTTATCTTAGTATTATTTTTTACAAGTATTTGTTTGTTAGCAAATGATACAACTAAACAAGAATTAAGTATTCGTAATAATATCAATAGAGCAAAATCATATTTTGAATATGGTAATTATAAAGAAAGCATAAAAATATTAGAGAAATTATTAAAAGATAAAACAAAACTAAACCCATCCTCTTTATTAAATATTTATCAACTTATCGCAAGATCTGAATATTATAATAAAAATTTAGATTATTCTGAGTTTTATCTTAAAATGTTGTATTTATTTAAATCTGATTATCATTTTGACCCTGTTTTTGTTAATCCTAAGTTTATTGATTTTGCAAATAAAATATATCATAAATATGAAAAAGAAATTATTAAGAATAAAAATGATTTAGCAGAGCTTTTAAGAAAAAAGAATCCCGAAAAATATGGAAATATAAATACTAAAAAATATTTTTATAAAAATTTTATACCTTTTGGAGTTGGACAATTCCAAAATGGACATAAATATAAAGGCTATATGTTATTAGGCTTAGAAACATTTTTTATTGTAACAAGTGTTACAAGCTATGCTTTATTAAAATATTACCAAAAAGATGATTATACTTTTAGCAATAAAGATTTAGCATATAATACTAAAATAATGAATAATATATCTTTTTATATGTTTGGGGCAATTTATCTTTATGCTACAATTGATGCTATTGTTTATTATAATGCTTCTAATATAGGTGTCATTCAATCAAAAAACTTTAAAATTTCTCCAATTATAACACCTAATTTTAAATATGTATTGTTTAAATGGAATTTTTAATTAATTTGAAATAATAAGTAATAAAAAATGTTTTAAGTGTGATTTATTGCTTTACAAAAAAGAAGTTTATACATATAATACTAAGTCATTTTTTAGAGGTAATATGATAACACAAAATATAGATCCAATTATTTTAAGGCTGGGACCATTACAGTTAAGATATTATGGTATATTATTTGGTACAGGTATTCTGACTGCATATTTTATTTATAGGCATTTCTTTAGAAAATGGGGATATAAAGATGATATACCTGATAAATTATTAATTTATTTAGTTGTGGCAATTGTTTTAATGGCTCATTTAGTACATTTGGTTTTTTATGAACCGTCTGCTTTTACCGATCCATCAAGATGGCACAGGATATATGAAGTAGGGCAGGGCTTGGCTTCTCATGGAGGCTTTTTAGGTGGTTTACTAGGATTATGGATATTTATGAGGGTACATAAGGAATATAATATCCCTTATATGAAATATGCTGATATTTTATTTGTTGGAGGTTCTGTTTTTCCCGCATTTGTAAGAACAGGAAATTTTTTTAATTCTGAAATATATGGACGAGCAACAGATGTTCCTTGGGCTGTAACTTTTTTAAGAAGGGATAATATTCCAAGACACCCATCACAAATATATGAAATGATTGTAGGGTTAATTATATTTTTTATTATATTTACATTTTATAAAAAAAATTACAGAAGAATTAAAAATGGAACAATTACAACTATGTTTATTGTAATGTATTTTACTACAAGATTCTTTCTTGAATACTTTAAAGAATATCAATTTTTGTCAAAATCATTTCCATTAACTATGGGGCAATTATTGTCTATTCCATTGATTTTAGTAGGCTTATATATTCTTTTTGTAAGAAAATATTATCAGTTATTACCAGAAGAAGTTCCATTACCAACAGGGCCTGGAACAATTTATGAAGATAAAGAAGAAAATCTTACTGATTCTGTACAAGAATCATCTGCTAAAAAAGAAAGAAAAATAAATTATAAAAAGAAATCTAAGAAGAGAAAGTAATAATTTTAGTTTGATATAACTATTTTTTACCTAATGCTCTATATAAATCTATATAAGTTAATATAAGTCCTTTTTCTAGGTTAATTATATTGATTTGTAATGAAAATTGACTTTTAGTTAAATCTAAAATTGTTTTATATTCACCAACTCCACCAATAAACCTTCTTTTAGCCTCTTCTAATGATTTTTTAGAGTAATTTAATGATTCAATAATATTTTCTTTTTGTTTTTTTAATGAATCTATTTTTACTAATATCCCTTCTACTTCATTAAAAGCATTTAAAATAGTTTTTTTATAGTTTAATAATGATAGGTTATACTGTTCTACTGCTTGTTCATAAGCCACTTTTTTACTTCCATAGGAAAATACAGTATAGTTAATATTTGCTCCACTACTTACAGTTATAAAATCACTATCAAAAAAGTTAGATAAGTCTAATATATTCATATAACCAATAGCCGCAGAAAGTGAAATTGATGGAAATCTATCTGCTTTTTTATAACCTATCATTTCTCTTGCACTTTCAAGTTTTTTATGTGCTGAAATAATATCAAATCTATTTTTTAATAAATCTGATGGAATTCCTAATGATAAATCTTCAAGTTTATTAAGGACTTCTTTTGTATTATCTTCAAAAATCATGTCATCTTTAGGGTATTGTCCCAATAGTATCTTTAAACTGTATTTTCTTAACTTTAATTGTTTTTTTAATTCTTCTATTTGAGCTTTTTGAGATGAAATTATCTGTTCTAATGAATTAACATTAAAACTTATACCTATTCCCGCTTCATATTTCTGTTTTTCTATATCTAATTCTTCTTTATATGATTTTATTATATCTTCATTTAAATTAATACTCTGTTTAATCATTTTTATATCGTAATATGCCATAATAGTTTGAGATATAATTAAAAAATATACCTTATAATAGTCTGCTTGACTAGCTTTTAAATTATTTAATGCACTCCTACTTAAAGAGCCATATTTATCAAAAATATCAATTTCAAACATTGCTCCTAATTGTAAACTATAATTATCATTTATTTGAGAATCATAAGCTTTACTCATTGCACCTGTTGTTCTATCAATAGAAAATCCTGCAATAGGAGCTCTTGCAACATTTGCACCTGCTGATGCATTAACCGTTGGTAATTTTTTTACTTTGGAAATTTGATATTGAGCTTTTAAAATGTTTATATTTCCCAAAGCCATTTTTAAATCTAAATTGTTTTTAATAACATTTTCTATTAATTTATTTAATTTTTCATCATTAAATTTCTTCCACCATTTAGTGCGGGTAGGTTTATGCCCTTTAAATGAATTCGCATTATATTTTGATGCAATGTCAAATTCATATTTAATATTCTTTTTTGCAGGGGTCATACTACAAGAAGAGAATATTATAAAAGAAAGAAACAATAGTATATTGGTTACTTTCTTCTGTGTAAAACACCTTTGGTGGTTGAAACAGCCAAATATATCTTTTTTATTCATGGCTAGCTCCTTTAAAAAATTCTTTTATATCCTCTACAACCAAAACCCCGCTTGGAATCAAATAAAGGGTAATTACTGTTGCAAATATAATACCAAAACCCAAAGAAATTGCCATAGGAATTAAAAATTGGGCCTGAATACTTTTTTCAAAAATCATTGGAACAAGGCCCAAAAATGTTGTTATTGAAGTAAGGAGAATTGGCCTGAATCTTCGCAATACTGCAATTATAATCAGTTCTGTTTTCTTTTTGTTTGTAAGTTCTTCATCGGAATCTCTAAAAAGTTCATTTATGTAATCTACCAGAACCAAAGCATCATTGACAACAACTCCTGAAAGGGCAACAACACCTATTGCACTCATAAAAGTAAACATAAAACCTAAAAAGTAATGAGCCCATATTGCACCTATTATACCAAAAGGAATAGAAAGCATAATAATAAAAGGTTGAATATATGATTTAAATGGTATCGCAAGAAGCATGTAAACAATAAATATCGCAATTAAAAAACCTGATAAAAGACTACCCATTGATTTTTTTCTCTCTTTTTGAGATCCTTCAAAGTTAAAACTAACTCCATAATATTTGTTTTTTATGTCTTTGTTGAGATATTTTTTTATATTATTATTTATGTCATTTGAGTTGCCTGCTGTTTCATCAACAGAAGCAGTAACCTTTATTGTTCTCTTTTGGTTACTGTGGGTAATGGTTGAGTACCCTCTACCCATTTTGAAGGTTGCTATTTCTGAAAGAGGTATTTCAAGACCTGTTTTTGTTCTTATCCTCATATTTTTAATATCATTTATGGATTTTCTATTTTTTTCGGGATACTGAACTCTTATTTTTACTTCATCTTGACCTCTTTGTATTCTCATAACTTCATCACCAAAAAATGAATTTTTGATTTCAGAAGCAATATCAATTAATCTTACACCTAAAATTCGGCCTTTTTCTTTTAGTTTAAATTTAATTTCATACTTTCCCTCAAGAAAATCGTCTTTTATATTATAAACACCACTGTATGTGGAGAGTTTATTTTTTATATCTTCAACAGCAAGATTAAGACTTTTAAAATCATCTCCATTTATTTCAATTGCAATTGCATCTCCAACACTCATGAGTATTGATTGATACTGTATATTTTCTATACCTGCAATATTTCCAACATGATTTTTCCAAACCCTGATAAACTCTTTTGTTGTAAAACTTCTGTGCTCGGAAGATAGTAGTTCGAGGCTTATTTCTGCTTTAGATGGATCTGCAATACTTGACTTATTGCTACCACTGTGACGGCTGTTTGCATCAGGTTGTGTTCCTATTGTTACATAAATATTTTTTAATAATTTACCTTTTGATTCGGGATATTTTTTTTCAAATTCATTTATTGTTTTATAAGCTGCATTTTCAACTCTTGATATAATCTTTTTGGTTGCATTTATTGTTGTTCCTTGTGGCATACTTAAATAAACAATAGCATTATCTCCTTCAACTTCAGGAAAGAACTCAAATTTTACAAAACCTCCAGCCATTAGCCCCAAGGAAACTATGAGTAATGAAAAAAATCCTGCAAGAGAAATATATTTATATTGTAAAACTTTTCTTATGCTTGGTTCCAGAGCTTTTTTAAGAAAAAATCTAAGTCCTCTGTCAATATGTAATGTTATCCAAGAAGATGCTTTAGTTAAAAGAGTATCTGATTGTAACTTTATTGTTGATAAATGAGCAGGAAGAATAAAAATTGATTCAAAAAGTGATAGGAACAATATTGAAATAACAATAACAGGAACTGCATACATAACCTGTCCCATTCTTCCGTCAACAAATAATAATGGTGAAAATGTTGCAACAGTTGTTAATACTGAAAATATAACAGGTACTGCAATTCTTTTGGCTCCTGCCTTGGAAGCAGCTTTGGGAGTCATTCCTTTTTCCCGATTTGAATAAATTTCCTCTCCTATTACAATTGCGTCATCGACGACAATACCTAGTACAAGTATAAAAGCAAAAAGAGAAATTAAATTTATTGTAACTCCCATTATATACATAATAACGAAAACACCTAAAAAAGATATAATAATACCACTTGATACCCAAAGAGCCAGTCGTAAATCTAGGAATAAAGTTAAAGTAATTAAAACCAGTAAAAAGCCCATCGCTGCATTTCTAAGCATTAAGTCAAGTCTTGCTTTAAGTAATTTAGATTTATCATTCCATGTTAAAATTTTAACGCCTTTGGGAAGTTGTGATTTAATAGAATCAGTATAGGTATATACAAGTTCTGCAATTTTTAGGGCCGATTGGTTGCCTGTTCTGTAAACATTAAGCATTACAGCGGGTTTTCCATTAAAATATGAGTAAAGATCACTTTCTTCATAACTATCTTTTATTGTTGCAACATCTTTTAATCTTAAAGTCGCTCCATTAAAATTTACTTTAAGTATAATATTTTTGTAATCATCAGCATTATATCTTATTCCTTGGGTTCTGAGCAGTATTTCATCATTTTTTCTTTTAATTTTACCTGCTGGCATATCAAAGCTTTCCATTTTTATTGCATTTGAGATATCTGTCAGTCTTAAACCGTATTTATGTAGTTTTTCTTCGCTTACTTCTATGTTTATTTCATAATTTTTGGTGCCTGTTATGCCTACTTGTGAAATTCCATCTATTGCAGTTAAGTCATCTTTTATTCTTCTGGAGATTTTATTCATTTCGTCATAGGTTAAATTTCCTGAAATTCCTATTTGTATTACAGATGTGTTTCTTTCTGCGATTGTAATTACAGGTTTTTCAGCATCAACAGGAAATGTTAATATTCTGTTTACTTCTGTTTCTATTTTATCTTTAACTTCGTTAACATTTTCTCCTAGTTTAACTTCTGCATTTACAACTCCAATTCCCTCAGAGGAGCTTGAAGTAATTTGTTCTATACCATTTACATTTGATATGGCTTCTTCTATTTTAGTAACAACAGAGTTTTCTATGTCTTCAGGTGTTGCTCCTCTGTAAACAACCTGTATTGAAATAAGATCAACTTTTATTTCAGGAAATATTTCTTGATTTATTTTTAAACTTGCAACAACTCCTGAAAATATAATTAGAAGCATCACAAGATTTACTGTAACATGGTTGTCTATCATCCATTCTATAGCTTTTTTCATTATTCCTCCAGCTTTATTTTCATGTTGTCAACAACATCAACAACCGGAGTTATTATAATTTTGTCGTTTTCTGTAATACCTTTTATGATAACAAATTTTCCTTCCTGCTTAAGATATTTTATTTTTTTTATTTTTAAGAATCCATTGTTGTAGATATATATATGATTTTCAAAAATGGCATCTTCGGGTAACTTAAAAACTCCATTTTCTTTTTTACCTTTTATTGTAGCTGTTATATAAGTTCCCGAAATAATAGGAGTGGATTTATCTTTATAGGGATGTTTTATTTCTATTATTACTTCAAGCATTTTTGTTCTTGGGTCAAGTTCTGTTGCATATGATATGATTTTTCCTTTTCTCTTGATAATTTTACCGCCCTGAATAAAAGATATTTCTACATCTGACTTGTTATTAAACACATCGTCAATAAATTTAATATCTTCGTCTTTAAGGTAAACTTTTGCATAAGCTTTTTCTATATCCTGTAATTTTGCAATTATATTTCCAGGAGCAACAAACTGTCCTTTTGAAACTCCTTTAAATTTAACTTTTGAATCAAATGGAGCTTTTATATATGTTCTTGATAAATTTAGTTTAGCTCTTTTGAGATTTGCTTTTGCGGCTTTTAAATTTGCTTTTGCAGAATTAACTTGTGGAATTCTAAGTCTAAGTTTTGATGGAGTGGCATTGGGGTGTGTTTTTTTATAAATATCCCATTCAATTTTGGCTAATTTAGCTTCTTCTTCTTCTTTTTCGAGCAATGTTTGTCTATTTAAGACTTCAGCTTCAGCTGTTTCTATGTTAAGCTTATAGTCAGACTGTTCAATTACAGCAAGAAGTTCATCTTTTTTAACAAAACCACCAATAAATAACTTAGGAGATAATTTTACAATATTTCCACTGACTCTTGGAATAATATTTACTTCATCTGGAAAATATATTATTCCTGTTTCCCTTATTATAATATTTTCATTAAGTTTTTTAAATTTTTCGATTTTTACAGATGGGATTCTTTTTTCTATTTTTACTTTTTTAGGTGCTTTTTTGGCTGCCTTCATTTTTTTAAATAAGAAGAATCCAACTCCAAGTATTAAAATAGGTATTATTACATTCAATAATATTTTTTTAATTATTTTCATATTTTTTCTCCTCAACAATCTCTTAATAGTGCATTATATGACAAAAACAAAGCCGTATTCAAGCACTAAACTCTAGAGTATGACTTTAATATATTGAAAAGGTTAATTTTTTTGAAATAAAAACTTAAAAAGAGTGTTGATTAATTGTTTTGATTTTGTTATTATTCATTTTATTTTTTATTTGGAGTTTTATATGAAAAAACTAATTATTCTTTTACTTGCAGGTGCTTTTGTTGTATCATCTTGTGTCAAGCAAGATGCAGAACAAGGTAATTCGAACAAAACAGAAAAATCAGTAACTAAAAAAGAAGTGAAGAAGGATGCTAAAACAACATCTAAAAAAGTTGCTAAAGCTAATTCTAAAGCAGAAAAGAAAAAAGAAGTTAAAGATGAGCCGCTTGTTTTACCAGCTATTTTAGCTGATATTAAAGGTGAAAAGATTAAAAAAGAAGAAGTTGAGAAAGAAATTCAAAAAATGGAAAAAATCTATAAGCAATTTGGTCAAAAACTTAATTTAAAGCAAAAGCAAAAAATTGCAAAAGATATTTTAAATAAATTAATTGACAAAAAACTTATATTAATTTATGCAAAAGAGGGTGATTTTAAACCTGATGAAAAAAAGGTAAAAAAACAACTTGAAACATTTAAAAAGAGCTTTAAAAAAGAAGAAGATTTACAAAAATTTCTTAAAAAACATGATTTAACTGAAGAAAAGTTAGTTACAACTCTTAATCAAAGAGCTTTGAGAGAGGCTATAATGACTAAAGAAGTTGTTGATAAAATTAAAATTGACGAAAAAGATGTTCAAAAATATTATGATGAACATAAAAAAGAATTTTTACAAGAAGCACAAGTTAAAGCTAAGCACATTCTATTTAAAACACCTCGCGTATTGCCTAAAAATGCAACGCCAGAGCAAAAGAAAGATTATGAAGCAAAGGATAAATTAGCAAAAGAAAAAGCTGAAAAATTACTAGCTGAAATTAAGAAAAATCCTAAAGTTGATTTTGCTAAATTAGCAAAAGAAAAATCAGAAGGTCCTTCTGCTAAAAAAGGTGGAGAGTTAGGTTGGTTTACACAAAAAAGAATGGTTAAAGAATTTGCAAATGCTGCTTTTAAACTTAAAAAAGGTGAAATATCTAATCTTGTAAAAACTAGTTTCGGATATCATATAATTAAAGTTGAAGATAAAAAAGTAGCAAAGCAACTATCTTTTGATGAGGCTAAAAAAAGAATTGAAGATAGGTTAAAAAGAAGTAAAATTAGAGAAAATACTAAATCATTTCAAAGAATGTTGAGAACTAAATACCAAGTTAAGGTGTTCTTAAAATAACTTAAGATTTTTCTTCATCCTCAAAAACTTTTCTTATAAAATTTATTAAGTATATAAAAAAACCAATATAAGATAAGACTACAGCAAGATATAGTGAATAATTTCCTATTTGATTAAAGTTAACTAAAGGGGATGCAAATCCAAGGTGCCAAACATACTTTCCTTGTACAAGTAAAAACATTAACCCTATCATCTGAAATAAAGTTTTTACTTTTCCCCACCATCTTGCTTGTATAATTATATTTCTTGATGAAGCAATACTTCTTAAGCCACTCATTGCAAAATCCCTTACAATTAATAGTATTGCAATAAGACCAAGAATTCTTCCTTGATCGACGAATGCAATCAGCATAGAAGTTATTAGAAGTTTGTCTGCAAGTGGATCTAATAATTGACCCATAACTGTTGTTTGATTCCATTTTCTTGCTAGATATCCATCAAGAACATCTGTAAATGCTATAATTGTAAAAATCCATGGAGCCCAAAAGTGGTATTGTGAAGGAGCTTCTGCCGGTGAAAGATATATAAACCAAACTAAAAAAGGAATTGCAATAATTCTCATTAATGTTAATAAATTAGGTATTGTTAATAAATCTTTCTTAAAATCGCCTTTAGCCATTTAACCCCCTATAACTTGTGGTATTTTTAACAGATTTTTAAAAATAAAGCAATAAAAAAGGGGCCTAAGCCCCTTTAAATATTAAATGTTTTATGATTTACATCATTCTTGCATAAAATTCAATGATATAGCTATCATGTATTTCAACAGGAATAGCATCTCTTGTTGGCCATTCTGCTAGTTTTCCAACTAATTTATCAGTATCTCTTTCTAAATAATCAAGTTTAAAATTTGAGTTTACTGTAAAATTTTCTATAAACATTTCAATTTTTTTAGATTTTTCTTTTAGCGCGATCACATCACCTGGTTTACAAGCATAAGATGCAATATCAACTTTTTTACCATTTACTAGGATATGTCCATGATTAACCATTTGTCTTGATTGACGAAGTGATGAACCAAAGCCTAATCTAAATACTAAATTATCTAATCTAGTTTCTAATGCAATAACTAAGTTGTCACCAGTAACACCTTTTTGTTTAAAAGCTTTTTCAACATATTTACGAAATTGTTTTTCTAATAATCCATAATATGCTCTTAATTTTTGTTTTTCTTTTAAACGAACAGCATAATCAGAAAGTTTCTTTCTCTTTTTACCGTGTTCTCCTGGAGGTGTCATTAAACGACTTCTTTCGCCTTCTAATCTAGAATGATAAATAACATTAACTCCTAATGCTCTTGCAACTTTTAATCTTGGTCCTCTGTATCTTGCCATAAGATAACTCCTTTTAAAAAAATCCTTGATAATAATCAATTAAGCATTGAATAAAAATTATCCTCAAATAATCTATTCAAGCAAAAACTTGTAAATTATACATTTTATTGGTTAAATGTCAAATATTATTACTGAACAAGAGAAATTGTTTCAATTTCATATAATAAATAAAGAATTTGATAAAGTATTTCTTTTTGCTTTTCATTATAGTTCAATTTTTCTAGATTTTGAGAAATTGTTTTATTGTATTCAATCCCCTTAAATACTTTGTAGTAACTAGGAGGAAATTTAAATTTTGATAAGTCTATATTATGATTATCTTTTTTTACAATTTTAAAATTAGATTTTTTACTAAAAATAAATATTAATTTATTTTTAGGGTAGTAATCAATTAATCCATTTAGTATTGTTTCATAAAAATTTATTGTAATTGGAACAACAATTGAAACCATATTAAATTCATTATAATAATCAAAATTACCATCCATCCATGTAAAAATTTCATATATTTTCTCTTTTACCTGTTTGGATAATAACTCAAATACTTCAAAAGGTTGAAGTATTTTCTGGGCAATCAAGGCTTCCCCAAGTTTATTGTTGTGGTTTCCCATAACTCTAAGTGCTTTATCAAGTTGTTCTTTTTTTATATGTCCGCTTTTTAATAAAAAATTTCCCAGTAATTCCGATTTTTTATTTGATTTTATAAAAACAGGAAGACCTTTTTTAAAAATAATTTCTTTTTTAATACCTTTTTGATTTTCTAATTTAACAAGGCCTGTCATTTTTTTTATATAAAATTTATATAAAAGTCTTACAAAGGATGTTGTAGATAGGTTAGCACTATAAATAGGTTTTCCTTCTTCTTTTGTAATTGTACTATGCATTGATATTAGTGCTTTTATTTCTGGAAAATAATCTACAACTTTAAAATCAATACCATCTCTAGAAAAAAATTCTTTTCCCGATATACCGTTTTCTTTTATTTTTTTTACAAGAATTCCTAATGTTATAGGACCGATAATGGGGTTTACCCCATCATTGATATAATAAGCATCATTTACATCTGTAACAACATAACGACCTTGTTCTAAATAGATTTTACTATCATCTTGGCCTTTCTTTTCTACTTTAGGTATATAAGTAACATAACCCGAAACAACTTTTCCTGATTGATTTGATTTATATTTTTCTTTTGCATAAAGATAATTTGTTTTTCCTGTTTTTATTTTTTGTTGAGCTTTCTCTATTTCTTCTTTAAATATATTATTTAAAAATTCAGAAAATTTAGACCTAGTCATTCTAAGATTATTAGTATATGCAATTTCATCTAAAGCTTCAACTATGTCTTCCGCTGTTTGATATCTGTTATCAGGATTTTTTTCAAGTATTTTGTTAATTACATTAGCCAAATCTTTTGGAATACTTGGATTTATTTTTAAAATATCTAGTTTTTCATTGTTTGTAATTTTATTTAATATTTCTATATCACTAGAACCCTGAAACAACCTAGTTAAAGTCAATAATTCAAAAGCAATTATTCCACCTGCAAATAGATCCGATCTTGAATCGATTTCTGAGCCTAATACTTGCTCGGGAGACATGTATCCAAGCTTTCCCTTAAATTGTCCCGTTTTAGTTTCGTTTGCTCCTTTAATTTGAGTCTTAGCAATACCAAAGTCAGATACCTTAACAACACCATTATAAGAGATTAAGATATTTGAAGGTGAAACATCTCTATGTATGATGTTTAAGGAATTATTAAATTCATCTGTTGCTTGATGTGCATAGCCTAAGCCAATGAAAATTTCTTTTAAGATAAAAATTATTATATTGGTTGGAATATATTCTCTTCTTTTACTACTTTTTCTTAATAATTGTAATAAATCTTTTCCGAAAATATATTCCATTGCAATAAAGTAATTTTTATTTATTTCACCTAATTCATAAATTTGAACTATATTATTATGTAATAATCCTGCAGTAAGTTTTGCTTCATTAATAAACATTTCTCTAAATTCTTCATCATCACTATATTTAGGGAGTATTTTTTTAATAACTAAAACTTTTTCAAAGCCACTGACTCCAAATGTTTTTGCTTTGAATATTTCAGCCATACCTCCAACACCAATTTTCTCAATTAAGAGGTATTTCCCAAATGGTATAGGTTCAAATCCTTCAATATAATTCATAAGCTACTTTTTAATTGTAATAAAGGTTTTTTTGATTCCGCTTTCTTTTTCAAAACTATTTTTAAATAGTTTTGCTTCTTCTGAATTTTTAAAAAATCCAATTCTCACTCTATTATAAAGAACTCCATTGGAGTCTACTTGCTCTATGAATGCTTTATAGCCTGATTCAATTAAACGATTTTTTAACTCTTTGGCTTCTTTTGCTTTAGGGGTGGCGAGTACTTGTATTATGTATTTTCCTTTTTCATTAGAGTTTAAAATCGTTTTAAATGGTTTATCTCCTGTTCCTTTGTTATGATTTGTTTTTTTTAGTAACTTAGGAGGAATATTTATTGTAGAATCAACAGTAGCTTTTGATACAATATTTACTTTAGTCTTATCCTCTATTTTTTTCGAGTTAGTTAGTATTTCATTTTTTTTATTTGCAACATTGATTTCAGTGATGCTTTTTGTTTTTACAATATTTTTATTACTAGCAATAAGCTTACTTTTATTGGTGGATGTATTACTTTGTATATCTTTTTTCTTTTTATTTGGAGTATTTGTGTTTATTATTGCAATATTTTTAGTTTTTATTTCGTTGTTAATAGTCTTTTTATTAACTCTTTCTTTACCAATAAAATAACCTGTAGAGAATAATACTATACCTAATGATATCGTTGAGATAATTATTGATACTATCTGTTTATTATCAAGACTAAAGGTGTATCTATCATCCTTAAGTTCTTTTATTTTATTTATATTTCTCATCAAATCCCAAAAAACATTCGGTTGTATAATAACATAATTAAAGTATTTTCTCAATATTTTATAGTAATTTATACTTTTTATGTGTTTTTATGAAATATTCTTCATTTTTTAAGTATATCTCTACTAGATCGGGATCAAGTAATTTTCCCTTATAGTCCACAATCATCATTCTTGCAATATCTAAATCTAGCCCTTTCTTATAAATTCTATCAGTTGTTAAACCATCAAAAATATCAGCTAATGCAACTATTCTTGCGGATAAAGGTATTTGCTTCCCTTTTAAACCATAAGGGTATCCTCCACCATTATATCTTTCGTGATGACCTAGAGTTATTTCTTTTAGGAGTCTTAAAAAAGTGGAATTAGGATACAATTCTATTAACTTATCAATCATGCTTGCCGCGATAATAGTGTGATTTTTAACTGTTAAAAATTCTTCTTTTGTAAACTTAGAATCTTTAAATAGAATACTTTCTTTTATGGAAAGCATTCCTATATCATGTAATGCAGCTGCTCGAGGAAATACTTTTAGGTAATCTAAGTCAATATCTTCATTTAAGTTGTTCTTAAATATATATTCAGCAATAATAAAGGAGTACTCAGCTATCCTTTCTAAATGATTACCAAAATCTTCATCCTTATTTTCGAAAAATTTTAGTGTTTCAAGCATTACTAAATCAGAAGTTTTTATTGTTTCATCTATTTCTATTTTTAATAATTGATCAAATTTACTTTTTAAATTTGCAAATTTTTTAGTAATGAGCACTTCAGATGTTATATTAAATAGTTTTAAAAAGAAATAACCATTTGATTTTAAAATATTACCAGAAACTTTAAAGTTTAGCTCCTTACCATTTATTGAAATTAATGATACATTTGTAATACTATTTTTTTCATTTATGTTTAATTTTTTTAAATATTTAAAAAAATTATGGTTAGAAATTTCATTTTGTGTTAAAAAATTAGTGATATTTGATTTTTGATTAGTGATGCCTAATATGTTTTTTAAGTAATTATTGGATTCAATGATATTTAGTTCTAGATCGATAACAATAACTCCAAAATCACTTTCATTTTTAAGAAAATGATTTTCGGATTTAATTTTTTTTAATATTTCTTCTTGTTTTTGTGTTACTTGAGTCTCTTTTATTAAAGACTCTACAGCATCATTTTTCAATAATTTTAATTCATAATAATCAAGTAAAAATGCTATTTCTAAAGCAAGTCTGTTAATTAAATCTTTATTTTTAGAAAATTCTTCCATATTATCAACTTTAAAAATAACTTCACCGATTTGCTTTTCCGAAACCTTAATTGGTATTTTTGCATATGTAAAAGCCTTATTAAAATAATTATTCCCCTGAAAAGGTGTGATGTCGATAATTATTTCAAGTTTATCACTTCTTTCCGGAAGTAATTTATATTGATATATTTGCATTACCATGTCATCATCAAGGTAATATAATGTTGGAAATAGTTCTTCATACTCTAGAAAAGATACGGCTACTTCAAATTCTGTTTCTACAAATATTAATATTTTTTTTATTAATTCATCTTTTGTTGGTAGCTCAGATGAGTTAACTAAAGCTAAAATAGATGTTTTATTCATCAAAACCTCAAAATGTGATAATAACCTATCGTCATAGATTATGTCAAAAATTAATTTTTTTATTAATTTTTTTTTAAAAATTATGTTAAAATATTTGACAGAAATTAATAAATAATTATAATTTAGTAAAATTGTAAGGAGATGTCATGTCTGATCAGAAGCAATATATAAAGATAGTGTTAAAAAATTTTATGTTTAGAGAATTAAAAAATGATGGATTTAAAATTTTATTTAAGAATGCAGTAATAAGAACATATAAGTTAGGTGATGTAATTATTAAAGAAGGGGATAGTGGTGACAGGTTCTCAATGATTGTTGATGGTTCTGTAACTGTTAGTACTTTAAAAGATGGGATCCCTACTGAATTAGCTCATTTAAAAGTTGGGGCAATAATAGGAGAAGTTGCAGCACTTACTGGAGCAAAAAGAACAGCTACAATAACAGCCTCCGAAGACTCAAAAGTAATATTTTTTCATAAAGACGCCTTGATTGAATTAACAAAGAGATATGATTCTTTAAAAGAACGCTTCCAAAGTGTTATTGAAGCAAGAGCAGAAGAAACAATTAGTAAATTAATAAGCGATGATGAATAATTAATGTATAACTTTACCAATAAAGATAATTTTAATATCTATGATTTTATTGCTTATTCAATAATTATAGTCATTTCACTATATATTGGTCATTACATTGCGTATGGTTGGATACTAAAAAATATTTTTATCACTTACACTGGAGCAACGCTTTTAATTATATCAATCTACACGACAGTAATGTTGACATCAAATTTAAAAAATCCATTAAATTTAATTATATTTCTTAAATATATGTTTTCATTAGGTGGTGCTTGGGTATTATCATCTACCTTTTATTATTATCTTTATGGATATAGATTTATGCCAAGAGCATTACTATATTCTACAATAATGATTTTTATATTTTCTTATATATATAAAATATTCTTATTTCATTTCACAACCAAGAGTAGGTTAAATATTATGATTATTGGTACGGGTAAAGAAGCCAAGTTTTTATCTGATGAAATAAACAAACATAACAAAGAGTATGACTTTAAAGGATATATTGACTATGAAAAGTCTAATTATGAAGATTTAGACCCTACAAAAGTATATAGGGATATCGATTCAATTGAATCGATTTTAAAAAGCAATAGTGTTGATTTAATTATACTAGCAGATGAATTAAAGGAAGATGATAATTTATTAAAAAATGTTGTTGATATGAAATTACTAGGTTACAATGTGACTTATATGGCTAATTTTTATGAAATATTAACAGGAAAAGTTCCTATTCGCTATATAAATAACAATTGGTTTATAAATTCTGATTTTTATGCAATTTACAATAGGTTTTATTTAGTTATTAAAAGATTACAAGATATTTTTCTTTCCTTAATAGGTTTAATAGTGGCATTCCCATTATTATTATTGGTGATGTTACTCATTAAACTAGAGGATAGAGGAAGTATATTTTTTTTGCAAAATAGAGTAGGGGCTGCGGGTAAAGTTTTTAAAATAATAAAATTTAGAACAATGAAGATGGGTTCTGAGAAAGGCAATAAATATACACAAGAAAATGATAATAGAATTACTAAGTTTGGTGGGTTTCTAAGAAAAACAAGAATAGATGAAATACCTCAGTTCATCAATGTATTAAAAGGGGATATGTCTGTTATTGGGCCAAGAGCTGAGTGGGATAAATTAGTAGATGAATATATAAAAGAAATATCTTATTATCATATAAGAAATCTAATTAAACCTGGAATAACGGGTTGGGCTCAAGTTGAATATAGATATGGTGCAAATTTAAACGATACTTTTGAAAAGTTACAATATGATCTTTTCTATATTAAGCATCAATCATTAATATTGGATTTATCTATCATGTTTAAAACGATTAAGGTAGTTTTTAACTTTGCAGGTAGATAAAATTTGAAATGCAGATTGATATCTGCTTTATTATTTATAGGAGAAAAAAAATGGCCGAAAAATTAACTAGAACTTATGATTATGATGAAAGTACTTTATATACTAAAGCAAAGGCTGAGTTAGAAAGAAAAATAAATGAAAAACTTGCTAAATATAATCCAGAATTTGATTGGAATGAAACAAATAAATCAGGAAAGTTTAAAATTATGGGAGTGGTTGGAGATGTTGTAATTAAAGGTTCTACTCTTACAATTGAAATGAAAATTCCTTTTGCACTAAAAATGATGAAAAAGTCTATTGTTGGTTCTATTGAAAGGTCTTTAGATAAGATATAATAAGTTCAATTTATAGATTTATTTTTTATAATTTAGTATGGTGATTGGAGAATATTAATTTTTATAAGCTAATTTTATTTTTTTTATTTTCTCCTTCTCTAAAACCGTTAAATCTACATTATCAGTTTTACACTCTTTTTTATTACAACTATTTTTCATATTGCAAGTATCACATCCATATTTTTTATCCCAAGTAATTGATTTTATTTTATAAACAGTATAAGCTATACCAAGTCCAATAATTAAATACCTAACCATTTCTTCCATTATTTTCCGCCTCCAGACAATGAAAATCATTTTCATTATAGTGCATGTTGAGAAAAAAGCAAGAAAATTTATAAAATATAGCTAATTTATTTGTATAATGATGACGATTTATATAAAATGATAACAGTGGTTTGCAATCTTATTCTATAATGGAGGTTTTATGAAGTTTTTAATTTCTTTAACAATGTTTCTATTTGCGTTGGGGATATATGCCCAAGAAAAAATAGAAGTTATTCATATCCCTATAACCAATGGTGTTGAATATCAGGAGTTTAATATTACTACTAATATCAAAAACTCATACTTAGCAAATGCTATTTACTTAAATTATAAACTAGATAATGGTTCTTGGAAAACAATAGAAATGTTACCTAAAAATGGTAAGTTTAGTGCAACTATTAATGGAAATGAAATCAAAGGGGATGCTTTATATTATTATTTTACGGCTCTTGATTTAGATGAAAAGACTATTGATATTTTTAAAAATAAAAATAATCCACAAGTAATTAAATTAGAAAAAGGGGAAAAGAATAAGTTTCAAGCTGACAATAATACCCAAAATACCACATCTTTAAATACAGAAAAAACCGAAGAAGATTCGGAAGCCGAATTCTTTCATGATGAATTTGAGGTATTTATTGATGAAGATGAAGTAAAAGTTAAACTAGCTTCAGGTAAAGAAGAAAGTTTATTTGATTCTCCTTTATCTGCTAGTGTTTTAACAAAAGAAGAAATTAAAAGAGCAGGTTCTGTTTCGATACCAGAAGCATTAAGGCTTATTCCTGGTGTTATTGTTAGAGAACAAACATCTGGTAATTATGATATTCACATAAGAGGTTTTGATTATGTTCCTCCTAAAGCATATTTACCATTTTCAACGAATTCAGCTACTTTACTTATGATTGATAACAGAATTATTTATAACTATATAAATGGTGGTATTTACTGGGAAGCCTTACCTATTGATATCAATGATGTTGAAAGAATAGAAATAGTAAGAGGAGCTGCTTCTGCTATGTATGGACCAAATGCTGCAACTGGTGTTATAAATATTATAACTAAGCGTTTTGCTAAAAAAAGAAAAGAAAATAGTTTTCTTGATGTGAATATGATTAAAGGAGATACTACAGATATCACTGATACTAAAAAAGGAGATGTAACTGGGGTAAATGCTGTAATGGGTATTAGAAGAAAAAAACTAAATATTTTACTTTCAGGTAATTATGTTGAAAGAAGAAGACCTTATACTAAATATTGGGGTTGGAGAAATGGAGAATTAGATGAAAATGGTAATCCTGAAGGTGCTTGGGTTGATGACGCTAGTGATTTAAAAGCTGTTGATTATCAAGATCAAACTATGAAAGAGGCTGATCTCTTAGATAATCAATTTCCTAATCAAACTTTAGCATTAAGAAGATATGGAGTAAACTTATTTACAAATTATGATTTAAGTAAAGATATAAAATTTAGTTTAGATTTAGGTGCTCAGTATGACGATGCTCAAAAAGCTTTTTTAGAGACACTAGATAGCTTTTTGAGTGGGGTAAGATTAGGCTCTCAATATGCTAACTTTAAAACAAATTTTTGGAATGGGGAATTTCACTTAGCTTATAAATCTGAGTCAGAAAAGGCATATAATTATCCTAGCTTTAGTTATGATTCTAATGTGCTAAATATGATACTTAAATATGATTTTGATTTATATGGTTTAAGTATTAGACCTTTGTTGAATTATAATAGAATTAGTTATGATGGAAAGGGCTTTGGTGGAGAAAAAGTTGCAAATGCTACAATGGAAGATGTTGCTGCATCAATTCGTTTTGATTATACCTTATTAAAAACTCTTCGTTTAATTGCAGCAGGTCGTGTAGATAAATATGCTCATAATGATAAATATATTTTTACATTTCAATTAGCAACAACAGTAAATATTAAAAATATTGCATTATTGAGAGCTGTTTATTCAAGGGCTAATCGTAATCCTTTTTTATCTGATACCTTTTATAGAGTTAGAAACTTAAATGTTGATGAACCAAGAGTTTTTATTGGTAATACTGATTTAGACCCGTTAACTATGGATATGGCTGAACTGGGTTTAAGATTAAAATTTGGAAAGACGGCTTCGTTTGATTTAGAAGCATTTTATACAACATCTAAAAACTATGATGATATTACATTTACTGGAGAAATTGTGGTTATTGATGGAGTATCAAGAGCAAAAGTCGGGTTTCAAAATATGGATTTAATCGCAAAGCAGATGGGGATTACGGCAAATTTAGACTTAAACATTAGTATAGTAAATTTAAAGTTATTTGCTACAATTCAAAAAACTAATATTGAAAAATACAATGATAGCTTTTTAATGAATCCTAATAACCAAGATTTAAAAGACTTAGAACATAAAAATACTCCTAGATTTTATGGTGGAGCTTATTTAAATATTAAAGCTACAAAAAATCTAAATTTTAATATAAATCCATACTACTATAGTTCACAAGTGTTTATGCATAACCTTGGAACAATAGATGTTGATAGTAAATTTATTTTAAATGCTAAAATAGAGTATAATTTAACTGATAAATTTTCATTATATTTTGATGGAAGGAATATTTTAAATAATAAAAGTCGTGAATTCGGTTATGCTGATGAGATTGGAGGATTATATCTTATTGGTGCAAATATAAATTATTAAAGGAGTTTTTATGAAGAATATATTGATATTTATAATAGTAGTATTTTCAGTTTCAGGCTGTATTATGCAGACTCCTGATAAATTTGAGAATACAAAACATCCAGAACCATGTTTTCAGAATGGACTTTCATTTGATAAGTGTACGGGAAAGTATGCCGCTCCATTGCCTTCTGATTATGCTGCTGCAGTGCTACCAAGTGGCTTGCCAATTTCTTTAAGTTTTCCATTAAATTATCCATTAAATATTAGACTAAGTTCTCCTGTTGATGAAAAAACATTAAAAGATGGTTTATTTGTATTAAAAGCAGGAAATGGGGTTTATGAAAAAGTTGAGCCCTCTAATTATATCTTTCAATTTGGAGAATTAGATACTACAACATTTCAGTTTAGTGATGATAAAACATTTTTAAATATTATTCCTATAGATGATAATGGGCCAAGTAAATGGGATGAAGGATATACATATATTGTTGTTATGACAAAAGAATTGCAAGATATAAATGGAGATAAATATGCTAGTCCAGCTGCATTTTTTATGGCATCTAGTACTTTTGAGATTACTCCAGACATAGTAAAAGCTTTAGACCCAACAATGAGTGATGAAGCAGCAGCTGCAACAGTACAAGTCCTTTTAGGAATGAGGGCAGAATTAGATGCTCCATATCAATTAATTGATATGTTATTGCATAAAACAAAATTTGATGTAACTTTTTTATGGACATTTACTTTTAATAATCAAACAGTATGCTTTCAATCAACAGATATAAAAAATTGTGAAGAAACCCCCATTCCAATGCCATCTGATTTTATGAGTATGGTTTTACCGGCAAATACAAATTTAAATATTTCGCAAAATGATAAATTTTCAATAAATTTAAGTGATGATGTTAATTTACAAAGCTTTATTGATAATTTAGTGATAATTAAAAAATCATTAACCACACAAGATACCCCCGAAGTTATTTCATCTAGTGATATACTTGTTGAATTTGATGGAAAGAATCATAAAAAGTTATTGATTTCTAATAAAAATAATAAATGGGATAGTGGATACTCATATATAATTTATCTAAAAAAAGGTATTACTAGTTCAACTAATGTAGAATTTTTGCCTTCATTAGCATTTTTCTTTTCAACTTTAGAAACACCTTTAATTGATGAAAATGGAGTAATCCTTAGTTCAATAGCTGCTCTTTTTGATAAAGATAATCCTGAAGATATTGCAACTCTTAAATTATTAGAAGGATTAAGATTGTTTAATGCTCCATTAATTACTTTAGTTGAAACATTGGGTGTTTTAGAAAAAAAAGATTTATTAATGATTTGGACAGCAACAATTCCAGAAGATATTATTATTCCATGTTTTAATTCATCTAGTATTGTCGGTTGTGAGAATGCTGATGCTGCACCGTTACCTTCTGATTTTATAATGGCCTATAATGAAGATGGTACTCATCATTTAGATTTACCAATATCTGATAATTCTTCGGATATGATGAAGGGAATGCTTGGTGCAATAAACACTTTAGATGGTTGGAGTACAACAAAAGGTTTTAATTTGACATTGAGTGGAAATATTGATTCAAGTACATTAAGTACCGATTTTACTAATAATCCAACTTTAATGGTACTGAAAATTGCTGACAAAAATGGTCCTTTAGCTACACCTCAACCTATTGGAACAATTGCAAACTTTAATAGTGATTGGAAACAACTAAACATTACTCCTGTAATGAGGAAATGGGATGAAAGTTCTACTTATTTAGTTGTTTTAACTAATGGCGTAACAGGAGTAACTGGAGAAAAATTAGTTAAACCTATTACTTTCTCTTTGATGAGTGAAGAGGAATCATTATTAAATGAAGATGGAAGCTCTAAGTATGCTGCTTTATCAACAGATGAAGCAACTGCTTTAGAAGCTGCAAGATTACAATTTTCACAAGCTTATGCTGGTCTTGCCACAATGGGCATAACAAGAGATAAAGTTGCAATGATGTGGACAATAACAACTCAATCTGTAACAAAAGAAATGCAAGACATGAGAAATTTTGTTTCTGTAAATCCCGCATTTCCTACTTATATGGAGTTAGATCCAAGTAAAACGATACCAAGTTCATTATTTCCAACTATATTTTCTGGATTTGATTTAACTAATGTTTCTGTGATTGCTTATGGTAAATTTAAAGCTCCAATATTTTTATCAGAACTTGAATCTCCGTATATGGGAGCATTTGATCCTAATAAATTTCCTGCTAATGATACTACTCCACCTACAGTTAATGCTCAAATAGAAAAGCTACCATTTTTAGTTGCATTTCCAAAACCCGCAGACGGAGCGGTAAAACCAGTTGCTACAAATAAAATAATAATTTTTCAACATGGATTTACAAGAAGTAAAGAAGATGTTCTTCCTTTATTAAATATCTTGACTGGAGAAGGGTATATTGTTATTTCTTATGATATGCCTTTTCATGGAGAAAGAAGTGTTGAACAAACAGATAATTTTAGCAACAGAACACATGAGGTTGGTGCAGATGGTATTCCTGATAAAAGTGGAGATGGTTTTATTTCTTTAAATCCTTTTGCATCAAGAGATAATATTAGACAATCAGTTTTGGAACAAGTTGAATTAATTAAAACTTTAAAAACTATTGATTTTAGTGGTATAGATACTACTAATCAAATTGAATACTCAACCGTTAATCCTAATGAAATTTATTATATTGGCCACTCAATGGGAACAATGGTTGGGAATATTTTATTTTCAGTAGAAGACTCAATTAAAGCTACTGTTTTAAATGCTGCAGGGGCAAATTTTACTAAATTATTAATGTCAACATCTGAAGATATAAAAACTCCAATAGTTGAGCAATTAAAAGCTTTAGGTCTTGAAGAAGGTACTCCAGGATTTGAACAATTTTTATATTTAACTCAAACTGCTATAGAAAGAGGAGAAAGTTTAAATTTCAAAAGGGATAATACTGATAACTTGTTAATACAAGAGGCTCTACATGATCCTGTGATTACTAATAGCATAACAAGAGATTTAGGGGTAGTTGAGGGAAGTGTAAATCCTTTAGATGCAACAATAATTAAACCTAATAATTATAAATCATATTTTGTAAATGCATACTCTGAATATGTGCATTCGTTTATTTTACTAGATACTAATGTAACAGATGAAGCAAGAAATGATATTATTAATTTCTTTGAGAATGTTCAGTAGATATCATTACCCCGCAGGCCATGAAAATGGTCTGCCTGCCATTAAATGAACATGAATATGAAATACTGATTGCCCCGCATCTTTTCCTGTGTTAATAACTGTTCTATAGCTTTCTAAGTTTAATTGTTGTGCTATTGTTTTTACTGCAAGCATTAATTCGCCCATAAGAAGTTTATCTTTATTAGTTTGTTCATTTAAAGATGAAATATGTTTTTTAGGGATAATTAAAATATGTATTGGAGCTTGTGGGTCAATATCATTAAATGCCAAAACAAAATCATTTTCATAAACTATTTTAGTCTCAAATTCTTTATTTACAAATTTACAAAATAAGCAATCACTCATTTTTTTCTCCTATAATCAAAAAAATAATAAACAATTTTCCCTTTAAATTTAATTTTTTTAAATACGGGGAAAATATTTTCTAAATATTCTTTATTTTCTACCATTATGTATCCGTTATTTTTGTTATTTTTTTTTAATTTTGTTAGTGGAATTTTATTAATTTTATCCAATACTTTTAGTACATTCATGTTTTTAGCAAAAATTATTTTATCTCCATTAAAAAACATGTATAAACTTTTATCTTTAGTTGAATATATATCTTTTAAATTTACAGTGTAATGAAAGTAAGTTTTAGAAATTATTTTCTTGAACTGACTTATTTCTTCAAAATCTTTTAAGCTGACAATTAAAATATATGGATTTTTAATGATTTCTTTACCATATTTATTTTTTATAAATCTTTTGGAGTATTTTAGCATTATATATGATTTTATTGTTTTAAATTTATATTTAAAGTTTATAAAATTGATAAAATAATTATAAAACAATGGATTTTCTTCATGAATCAAGATTTCTAATTTTTTATTTTTAAAAATATTTATTTCTTTAGGGATTTCTCCTATAATATTATCATTTCCTGTTGAAAACAATACAAGTTGGGAGTTGGTTAGAGATATTATTCTGAATAAATTTTTATAATATAAAAAATCAAAGTTTTTAATATGATAGTTAAATTTGTTAACATGATAATAAGTAATAGGTGTAAGATAGTAATAATTTAATTTCATAGTATTATTACTTGTTTTTTGGTTAGAAAGTAAATGACTATGCTTATTATAGTAAAATTCGTATTTAACAGATGGAGAGTAATTTTTGTTAAAAAGATTTCTATTAAATTTATTATTTTTTATAACAAATTCTGAATTTCTAGGAATATACTCCTCAATATTTCTTTTTTCTAACTTTTTTTCTATTTTTCTAAGCTTTTTTTCAGTACTACATGAAAATATTGATAATACTATTAAAGTGAATAAAAGGCTTTTTATCATTTAATTCTTTTCCAATGAATGTAAGGAATTGTTTTACTTACTGCAGGAGATTGACTAGAGAGAACATAAATTGCCCTACGATTCATTGCTTCGTCAACTTCATCTTTTGTTTTTTTTCTTAATACAGATTCTCCAAATCCCTGATAATAAATTGGTATATTAAGCCCAAGCTTTTTAAATGCTTTTGCAATTGCTTTGGCTCTTTTTTCAGATAATTTTAAATTTGAGTTTTTATCTCCCACTGTATCCGTATATCCTGCAATATATAACTTTAATTTGAGAGCTTTACCATATTTATTAATAGCACCACGAACTTTCTTATAGGAATCTTTCATTTTAGGCATTTCCTCTTTTTTTACATTCCATTTACCCGAATCAAATTCAATTTCCTTATGAGGAATATTTACTGAAAAAGGATTTATATTCATTCCACTCCAGTAATTCCATTTATCATAGGCATTGACATTAATTGTTAATATTTCATCATTTAATTTATCCCAAGTTATTGATATTCCTTTTTTAGTAGGAGGATTTATTATATTTTCTTTTTTGTAAATAACTTTTTTTTGAGTATTGTAAATTGTAACTTCAACTTTTGTTATTTTCCTGCTTGCATCAAATTTAACATCTCTATTTTCAACATCAACATCACTTGCTTTAAAGAAGAGTTTTATTGGTTTTACTCTTACTCCCTTCATTTCAAAGCTATCTTCTATTGTTTCATCGTCAAAATGACTTCCTTTAAGGGAAACTGTATATTTAACTTCACCTTCTTTTTGTTTTAATTTTATTGTTTTTTTCACTCCCCTTGTTATATTTTTATATTTCTTTTTTATAAATAATTTTCCATTTTTTTTAATAGTAAGAGTTAAATTACCTACTCTTTTGTCTGGAGTAAAACTAAAAGAAGGATAGCCTTTATTATAATCTGAAAATTCTTGTATTGAGTATTCTAGTTTAGCAAAGACTAATGTGCTTATAAAAAATGATATTATCAATAAATATCTCATAATGCCTCCAAAAACAACTAGTATTAATATAGCCTTATTTTATTATATTTTCAATATTTTAATTTAAAAGTTCTTTTAAATCATTTATCATAATAGGTTTTTGTAATATATTTGAAATATTATATTTCTTTAATAGCTCTTCTTCATTTGTTTCCCAACCACTTAATAATATAATTTTTATTTCAGTATTTTTAAGTTCATTTCTAATTTTATCAATAAGTTGCCAACCATTCATTTCAGGCATACCAATATCTGTAATTAATATATCGTATTTATTTATTTTTAATAATTCTAAAGCATCAAAACCGTTTGTTACCGCATCACCTGCATACTGAAGGGCATTTAAATATCTTTTTGCGAGTAAAGAAATTATTTTATCATCATCAACCCATAAAATTCTTGAGTTCTTATTGGCTAATTTATTATTTTCTTTTTTTATATTTTCATTTTCATTTTTTTTAGCAATAGGTAAAATAATTTCTATACTTGTTCCATAATTAATTTTAGTTTCTTTTACTTTGATACTACCATTATGTTCTTTTATTATACTATAAACTCCACTCATTCCCAAACCTCTACCAATTTCTAAACCTTTTGTAGAGAAAAATGGTTGAAATATTCTTATTTTTGTATCTTCATTCATTCCAATTCCTGTATCTTTAATAATTAAATGTATTTTATTATCTATTTTCGTTATTGAAAATGTAATAGTTCCGCCTTTAGGCATTGCTTCAATAGAGTTTTTTAATAAATTAAAAAGTGCAGAACTTATTAATCCTTTATTTCCTTTAATGTAAAAAAAATCTTTATAATCTTTAATAATATCAATATTTAAGCCTTCTTTATTTACTTTTGTTTTCCATAATGGTCTAGCTTGAAATATAATATCATCTAAAATAGAGTTAATGCTAATCACTTCTTTATCCGTTTCTTGATTTTTATGTCCAGAAAACTTTAATAATGATTTTACTCTATTTGATGCATCATTAATTTCCGATTCTATTATTTTTAATTTCCTATATAATTCAGTATCCATGTTATTGTGTTCATATAAGCATAGTTCAATATTTCCACCAATTCCTTGTAGTGAATTATTAAAATCATGTGCAATAGCTGCGGCCATTTCTCCTACAGCACTAAGCCTCTGGTTTTCAATATAAGCTTTTTCGGCTTTTATTCTATCTGTTATATCATGTATAATAGTAAATAAATAAATTTCATTTTTTACTTTTATTGGAGATGAGTATAGTTCAATATCTCTTATTTCTCCATTTGCTAGTTTATGTTGAAAATGAAATCTATTAGATTTTTCTTTTATTGCTTTTGACATTTTTATATTAATTTCTTTTATTGAGAGCGTATTTAATTCATCTATTGTTTTAGAAGTTAGTTCTTCTTTAGTATAACCATAGTAATTCACTGCAGTTTTATTACAGTCTATTATTTGTTTATTTTTAGTGTTTATTTTTAGTATAACAGCCCTATTATTTTCAAAAAAAGCCCTAAATTGTTCTTCGCTTTGTTTAAGAGACTCTTCTAGTTGCTTCATTTTTGTTAAATCATCATAAATCGCAACTATTTTACCATCAGGTAATTTATGGACATAATTTTCTCGCCAACCAGTAATTCTATTATCAGAATACATTTTTAATGGAAAATTTTCTGAAATACCTGTTTGATAAACTCTTTTAAAAACTTCTAATAAACCAAAATCAATTACTCCTGGGAACACATCTATAACATTCTTTCCTATAATATTTTCTCTTTTCACATTTTCCGTGATTTCTGCAAATTTATTTAAATCTTTAAAAATAAAATTTTTACCATCAATAGTTTCATAAATTGCAATATTTTTGTTTATGATATCAAATAAATGATAGTTGTTTTTATCCATATCCACTTTAATCCTCTTAATCTCTTACTGTATCATATTACAATTAGTTTATTCAAGTAATAGTTTTTATTGGAAATTTCTCGTGGTATTAGTTTATCTAGTTTATGTTATTTATTTTTTAATATCTTTCCCCTTTCATAAAACCAAGTATCCTTCTCTTTTAAAAATCTACTGTTTTCACTAAAAGATATATCATTGTTGCTTTTACTTAAAAGAGTTGCTTTAAAACTTACAAAACTTTCTTGTTCTCCATTTTTTACATCAAGAATTTTTAATCCTAAAAATTTTGTATTATTACTAAAAAAATCAATTTCAGATTTCCAATTTGGATTTTTAAAATTTTCATGTGTTTTATAAGTTGTTTTGATTATATAATTACTTAAGCCTATTGCGTAAGCAGAAAATCTACTCCTCATTAAAAGTAATGCTGTTTTAGGGTAGTCTCCATCATGATATGGTTTGCAACATTTTTTATATTTTTTACCTGATTTACAAGGACAAGGTGAATTTGATGATATTTTCATAGTTAATACCCATAAAAAATCAATAATAAGCCTTTATTTATTGAAAATCAAGTAATAATTACTAAAAAAAATTTAAAATATAATTTGTTTTCTTTTCTTGACCTATTGTTGTTTCTGCACCATGGCCAGAATATACTATTGTATTATCTGGAAGTTCAAAAAGTTTTTTGATAGATATTTTTAAATCCTCAAAATTACCTTTTGGTAAGTCGTATCTACCAAAAGCACCTTTAAAAAGAGTATCTCCTGTAAATATCATTGATTGAGACGGAATATAGTAGGAGTAACCACCTGGAGTATGTCCAGGAGTTTTAATTATCTGTATTTCCTCGCTATTCAAATGTAATCTATCAGTGTATTTAATAAATTCTTTTGGTAAAATAATTTTTCTGTTAAATAGATAAGTAAAATCTTTTATTCTTTGGGTGTAGATTATATCCTGTTCATCAAGTAATATGGGCAGGTCTAATTTATCAGAGAGATATTGATTAAAAACAGTGTGGTCAAAATGCCCATGAGTATTCAAAATTGCCTTAATACTCAAATGATTATCATTTATAAAATCCAATATTTTATCAGGTTTTGAGCCTGGATCTATAATAAAACCTGTTTTAGGATTTTCAGAATACAATATATAAGAATTTTCTTCTAAAGGTGGTGCATAAAATTTTTTAACTTTCATTTAATATGTTATTATTGGAAATTAACTTCTGATCTTCTATTTTCAGACCATGCTTCTTCGTTTTCAGCTGGGTTTAGAGGTTCTTCTTCACCTTTTGATACTGTTCTTACTTTTATTTTTACACCAAGACTTTTTAGGTATTTTTGAACAGCTTTTGCTCTTTTCATTCCAAGGTTAAGATTATATTCTTCTGTTCCTCTATCATCACAATGTCCTTCAATAAGTATTTCTGATTGATCTGGTCTTGATTTAATACACTCAACATCTTGCTCTAAAATAGAACGAGCATCTGATGTTAAAATATATTCATTGAAATCAAAATTAACTCTTTGAAGTTGGCATAGTTCAACTGCTTTTGCAATTTTTTCTTCTTTAACGACACAAGCATTTTCTACGCATACTTTTGGAGCATCACATTGCATGTCAGTTGTACATTCAACATCAAGTTCACACTTGTGTTCTTTACAGTCATAACCTTCATCACAATCTTCTTTTTTTTCACATTCGTAAGCACATTTTTGTTCTTTACAAATTTTAGGGCTATCACATTGAGCATCAGTTGTACATTCAGGCTCACATTTATTTTCTTTACAAAGTAAACCATCTTTACAATCTGAATCGGCTCTACACTCTTCACATTTTTGTTGAATACAAACTTCATTTGGATTTTCTGGGTTTTTACCTTTACAATCCTTATCTTCCTTACAAGCAGGGTACTTAACACTATCACAAGCGGTTACAAAAAACATAGTTAGTAACATAAGTGTAAAAATTACAATTTTTTTCATGAAATCCTCCAATCTCTTAAATATCCTAACTAGTAACAAAAAATCAAATAATAATCAAGAATTATTTAATTTTTAATACATATAGTGTAGAATTATTTGTTAAAATAATTAATTTATCATTTTTTAAAATAGGCTTAATAGATACTCCAGAGCTAACACCTACTTTACTACTACTGTCTAAATTATTAATATCTATTAAATAAATACCCGTATCTTTTGATGATATAGCAATATACTTTTTATTAAATAGAAAGTAATTACTTGGATTAATAATATTCAATTTATATTTATTTAATATTTTTCCTGTTTCTATTGATATTTTTATCATGTTATCAACTGAAAAATAATAGCCAATGTTATCAAAAATAAACAACTTGGATATAGCAGGAATCTTACTTATCCAATTTGTTGTTTTTGTTTTTATGTTTACTGCTACAATTCCCTTTTTATAAGATGAAATGAAAGCAGTGTTGTCTTTGATTACCATTGAGGCGGTAATATCATTAAATGTTTCATCAGTTGTAATACTATCTTCATATAAGGTTTTACCATTATTTAAATCAAATATAGAAAATTTACCATTAGAAAATCCTGAAAATATTTTATTATTTTTAATTGTTATTTCTGCTTCTGTATTAAGAGGCATGAAATCTGATAAATAAGATTTTGTCACCCAATTTAAACTAGAATCATTTTTATTAATTGAATAAATTCTATCTTTAGATGTTTTAAAAATAATCTTATTGCCAATAATTTTATAATCACCAATGACAGATTCATTGCTTAAGTGATATTTCCAATAGATGGTATTTAAATTTAAATCAGTAAGGTATATATTACCATCAGAAGCATAAAAAATAATTTTATTATTATCAACTAAATTTATATTTCCAAATATTGAAAAGGATAATTTCTTTTTATAGGTAATAAAACCTTTTTGGTAATTAACTCTATAAAAATAGTTTAGACCACTTACCAATAAGATTTTATCATTTAATATTAATGGTCTAGATGTTTCAATTTTTTCTCTACTATTAAATATTGAATGAGAAAGATCTAATTTAAATAATGTAATCAAACTTTTATTACTGTGTTTTAAAAAGGAATTATTGTAATTATTTATCCTATTTGTTTGGACTATATTGCAAGATGTAAAAAGAATTATTGATAGTATTAGTAGTATATATTTATTCTTAATATTCATATTAAAGTTTATTGTCTTGATTTAATTTTAATGCATAATAGCTTTTAGGGAACTTTTTATTTAATTCGTCAATAAACTTTTTAGAAGATTTATTATCTTTTTTAGTTTTAAATATATTTGCTAATTTATATAGAGATATTGAAGCGATATATTCATTTTTTGAGTCTTTAAGAGACTTATAAACTTCAATGGCCTTATCTGTATTTTTTTTGTTATCATTTAGTATTTCAGCTTTCTTAAGAGAAATTAATTCTTTTAAATTATTATCATCATTACTTGATAAAAATAAATCATAAGATTTAATTGCGTTATCAAAATCATTTAATTGATAATAAGCATTTCCTATGTACATATTCATGATGTTTGATAGTTTTGTATTTGGGTGTGCTGCAATAAATGAATTAAATTCTTCTATTGCTTTATTGAGTTTTTCTTTTGTTGATTTAAATTGACCTTCTGCTTGCGAATTAGGAATAACTTCTGCGTTGTACACTGATAATGCTTTTGAGAATTCTTGAGAAAGAGTGTTTATTTTTTTCTTTTTACTAGAATCCATAAAAGCTAATGTTCCTGCAATTGCAATAGCTACAAATATCATAGCAAAAACAACATATTTATATTTTATAGATGTATCTAATGCTTTATTTGCAATATCAACAAATTCATCACTGTATTCAACTTCTTCTTCAACTAAATTTTCAACAACTCCTTTTTTTACTTTTGGCTTATGTTTAATTTTGTGTCCCACTATGTACCTCTTAAAACAATAGGACGCCATTATAATTAAAAACTAAGTTATTGTCAATTCTATTTTCAAAAATTAGTATTTATTTTTTATTATTTGATATTTTATCTTAAAAATAAGAGAATAACTTGCTAAAAACTTCAAAATAACTAAAACTATATATGTGCTTATTTGTGGAGGTGGCTTGTGAAATTAGGAATTACTAAAGAAATATTTT
>Ga0256842_1000120_pt1 | contig 62919 bp, 68 predicted proteins | sample 4559240metaG_FD_185973 | JGI IMG/M metagenome (GOLD analysis project Ga0256842, IMG submission 185973) | Hydrothermal vent microbial communities from Guaymas Basin, Mexico - 4559-240 | ecosystem: Environmental > Aquatic > Marine > Hydrothermal vents | place: Mexico: Guaymas Basin | collected... | reverse complement strand
GTTCAGGGCAACGAGACAGAAGCTCAACCGTTCGTTCTAAACTTCCAGTAGCCTCTTTTATACCATATATATTTTCAACATCATTAAAAAGTCTTATGGTTGTATCTGCAGATATATCTACACCAGTTCTTCCTGGAACATTATAAAGCATAAAACCAAGTTCAGGAACTGACTCTGCGATAGCTTTATAGTGTTGATAAAGTCCCTCTTGTGATGGTTTATTATAGTATGGTGAAACTGAAAATATGGCATCAACTCCACACTTTTGTGCGCGTTTTGCAGTGTTGATAGCCTCTGTAGTAGAGTTACTTCCTGCTCCTGCTAGAACTTTAGTGTTAGTTCCTTTACAAACTTCAACTGCTATCTCCATACATCTAATATCTTCATCACTAGTTAGCGTAGCACTCTCCCCAGTAGTTCCAACTGGACAAACTATATCCATACCGTTGTTTATCTGTCTTTTTATAAGTGCTGCATAAGTTTGCTCATCAAGTTTTCCATTTTTAAATGGAGTTATAAGTGCTGTTGAAGAACCTGTTACAATATTCATCTGTTTGACCTTTTTTTAATAATGTGTGATTATATCTAAAAAGTTTTAAACTTCTTATATAGTGAGCTTATCTAAAAGTTTTTGGAAGTTTTTTATATGTATATTTTTTCTTGATATATCTATAATCCCATCATTTTTAAGTTTTTGCAGACTTCTGTTTACAACTTTTCTAACACTTCCAACCATTGAAGCTATATCCTCATGTTTTAGGTTGTTTATAACTTTTAGATTTGTTTTTCCCTCTTTTACCTCTGTAAATCTTGCAAAAAGCTGTAATACTCTTTGATAAACATCATAAAAAGATAAACTGACTGCCAGATTTTCCATGGATTTTAATTGTCCTGCTATGTAAGAGTAAAAATATTGTCTAAATTGCTCATCTTCTAAAATCATATTTTTAACATTTTCTAAAGGTAATTGAATGATTTGTGTATCTTCTAAAACTTCAGAAATATATTCGTTTGGTTGTCCATCTAAGAGTGATACAACATCAAACATATCACCGCGAGTAAGCATGTAAAGAGTTTGCTCTTTTGATGTTTGAAAATCTATTTGATATATTTTTATTTTGCCACTCATGATAAAGTAAAAATAGTTTTTTGTATCGGCAGAATTGAGTGGGTCTTGCCCTTTTGTAAAATGTAGAGTTTTTTGGTTTTGTACGGCTAAGGAGGAGTTAGAAACTCCTCTTAGTATAAGTTGTTGAGAACTGATTTTATCTGTTTTTGTATCCATAGAGCAAATGATACAAAAAAATGATTTTAACTAACCTTATCTATTTTATAGAGATTGATTTTGGTTTAGCTTTTTTTGTTTTTTCTAATTCAATCTCAAGTCTTCCATTTTCAAATTTTGCATTAATTTTATTTGTGTCTATGCTCTCAGGTAGAGAATATCGTCTTTCAAATTTTCCAAAAGAACTCTCACAAATATAATAATCATCTTTCGTAAGTTCATTTTGATGTTTTCTAACTGCACTTACGACTAAGATATTATCCTCTATCTTTATCTCTATATCTTCTTTTTTTACGCCAGGTAAATCAACCTCTAAATGAAATGTTGAATCCTCTTTTTTTGCTATATTTGAAAATGGTAGATGACTTGCTAAGTTGTCAAAAGCTTCTGTTGCTTTTTTTGTTACAACTTCCACACCTTTTTCTATCTCATTTGCTATATTTTTTGTATTTTTTACGATGTCCATAATATCCCCCTTATTTGATAGATATTTTTTTCACTTTTTCAACTTTTGCACTCTCAAGTTTAGGTACAACAACTTCTAAGACACCATCTGTTGACTCTGCATGTATATTTTCTATGTCAGCCTCTTCAGGGAGTGAAAAAGAGCGGGAAAATGAACCAAAATTACTTTCAATTTTATAGTAGTTTTCCTCTTTCATCTCCTCTTTTATCTTTCTTTCACCAGAAATAACCAGTGTGTTGTCCTCAACTTGTATGTTAATATCTTCTTTTTTTACACCTGGTAAATCAACTTCAATATGATAAGCATACTCACCCTCTCTGGTGTTGATAGTAGGTGAGAAATTACTTTTAAAGCCATCTGTTTTTTCAACATTAAATTCATCGAGCATTGAGTTTAAAAGGTCAAAACCTCTTCTAACTTCTTTTATTTTTAAATTTGGATTATATCTTGTTACTAACATTTTGAACTCCTTAAATATTTTTTATTTATGGTGAAAGTATAGAAAAATTTGAAAAAGAGTTCTGCCACCTAAGTGGCAAAAATGTTATGAAGTTATTGTTTTTTTAGTATGATAGTTGTAGATTTGTCAAAATCAAAATATTTTTGTGCAACTCTTTGTACCTCTTTGGCTGTTACTTTATTTAGATTTTTTTCATAGTTCATAAGTGGTGTGATGTCACCTCTTACCAAGTAGCTTCCATAAAGATTTGCAACACTTGTTGAGCTTTCAAGTGAGTATATAAAATCTGATTTTGTGTTGATTTTGATTTTATCAAGTTCTGCTTTTGTAACTTTTGTATTTTTCATAATCTCGATTTGTTTTACCAATTCAGCTTCTACAGTTGATGCTTTTACATTTGGATTACAAACTGCTAGGAAGATAAATAGACCTGGGTCTGTGTTTTCCATATTGTAAGCATATACTGTATTTACAAGCCTTTTTTTATTAACTAACTCTTTGTAAAGTCGTGAACTTTTTCCAGAGTAAAGTATTTCAGAAATCATACTTAGTGTTATTTGGTCTTTACTTTTAAAATCAGGTATATGAAAAGCAATAGCTATCATTTGTACTTCACTGTCTTTATGGATGATTACTCTTTTTGCACCATCTTGTTCTGGTTCTACAAATTTAAATTTAGGTATCTTAGCAGTATTTTTTATATCACCAAACTCTTTTTTAGCTTGTTTAAATACCTCTTTTGGATTAACATCACCAGTTACAACAACAACTGCATTTGATGGTTGATAGTATGTTTTGTGAAATTTTCTTATATCTTTGATTGTCCATGTTTTTATATCATTCATAAAACCTATGGGTGTCCAGTGGTATGGGTGATAAACATAAGCATTGTTAAACATTTTAAAATAAAGATAGCCCATAGGGTTGTTATCTGTTCTCCAGCGTCTTTCCTCAGCGACTACATTTCTCTCAGGTTGAAACTCCTTATCTTTTAGGCTTAGATTTTGCATAAGTTCAGCATATAAAGATAGTGATTTAGCTAGATTTTGAGTGCTTGACTTGATGAAGTAGTGAGTATAATCAAAACTTGTAGAAGCATTATTTATCCCACCTATACTTTTGACCTCTTTGTCAAACTCTCCAGCTTTTAGGTTTTTACTAGATTTAAAGTTCATGTGTTCTAGCATGTGGGCTATACCACTTTTGCCCATAACTTCATTTCTACTTCCAACTTTGTAAAAGATGTCTGTACTTATAACATTGGTTTCATTGTGAAGAGGGATAACTACTATTTGTAGTCCATTTTTTAAGGTTTTTGTTTCATATTTTGGCAATGGTGATGGCATGATTTGTATTTCACTTTCTTGTTTTATTTTTGTTTTTTGTTGTTCGTAGTTTACAAAATCTCCTCCAAAAAGGAGAGTTGAGCAAACTAGAGCTAATGTTATAACTTTTGTTATCATTTTCTATCTACTCCTATAGCTTCTGTGATATTTTTGTATCCATCATCTTTTAAAAGTTGTATCAGTTTTTTATTGATGTTCATAATCATATCTGGACCATGAAAGACAATTCCACTTAGTATTTGTACTAAAGATGCACCAGCTTTGATACGCTTGTAAGCCTCCTCAGCAGAATCTATCCCACCAACGGAGATGAGAATGGTTTTGCCATAAAGCTCTTTTGCTATAGCTTCAAATATTTTAAAACTTTTCTCTTTCAATACAGCTCCACTGAGTCCACCTATATTTTTTGGATGTTTTACAAGTGAGTAGTCTATGGTTGTATTTGTTGCTATGATACCATCAGCACCTTTTTCTACAGCCATTTTTGTAAGTGTAACAGCATCTTCTATCTCCATATCTGGAGCTATTTTTAGTAAAATAGGCATCTTTGTTAGTTTTTTTGCCTCACTAAAAAGCTTGCTTATAAACTCCTCATTTTGTAAATCACGAAGTCCTGGTGTGTTTGGAGATGAGATGTTTATAACAAAGTAATCACCTAAGCCGTTAAAAGCTTTGATAAGATGTGTATAATCATCTATGGCTTCATTTTCAGGGGTGATTTTGTTTTTACCTATATTTATACCGATAGGAGTTGTAAAAGGGTATCTTTGTTTTAATCTTTTTATAACTTTATAAGCACCATCATTGTTAAAGCCCATAGCATTTTGGATACTTTCTTCTTCCACATGCCTAAACATTCTTGGTTTTGGGTTTCCTGCTTGTGGTCTTGGTGTGACTGTACCTATCTCAGTATATCCAAAACCTAAAATCTGGATACCCCTAATCATAGTTGCATTTTTGTCAAATCCTGCACCAAGTCCAACAGGGTTGCGAAATTTACGACCAAAAAGCTCTTGCGTTAAAATCTCATCTGCTATGAAGTGTGACTTTAAAAAAGGGTTAAATGGTATTTGGCAAATATTTGGAAGTCTCAGTACACATTCAGCTACATGGTGAGCATTTTCAGGTTGAAGTTTGAAAAGCAGAGGTTTTATAGTTTGGTAATTTATCATATATTAAAATCCAGTTAAAAAAATTTAGATATTATACTTAAAATAGAATAAATATTTAGTAAAGGATAGATTATGAGTAGAGTTTTAGTACCTTTGGCATGTGGGTTTGAAGAGATAGAGGCAGTTAGCATTATAGATGTTTTAAGAAGGGCAGAGATAGAGGTGTTGGTGACATCCTTAGATGAAAATTCTTTAGTAAAAGGTGCAAACGGTATAACACTCAAAGCTGATTTTGAGATGAAAGATATAGACAGTGATGAGATAGATATGATAGTTCTCCCTGGTGGCTGGGATGGTACTCATGCTTTAGCAGATGATGAGAATGTTCAGAGAATTTTAAAAGAGATGGATACAAAAGGTAAAAATATAGGTGCGATTTGTGCAGCTCCATTTGCACTAAACAAAGCTGGAGTTTTAAAGAAAAACTATACATGTTATCCATCGGTTGAAGATGATATAAAAAAAGATGGGTATCAGGGTGATAAAAAAATGGTTGTTGAAGATGCAAATGTGATGACATCAAGGGGACCAGCTACTGCAATGTGTTTTGCACTTGAGATTGTTAGAAAACTAAAAGGTGAAGATATGTATGAGATGTTAAAAGGTGGACTTTTAGCTACATATTGTAGTTAAATTTTTTAATTGGTGAAAACTAAATTTTTTAAACTTTTATTTTCATCAGCACTTGCAAATTCATCTAAGTTTTTAAGTCTTTTTTTAAACTTGAAACTAGGTGCAAATTGTTTTATGAGATTGATTATAAATTCACTTTCTAACTCAGGTGAGTTTAGAGATGCTAAAAGAGTGCAGTTTTTACTTGCTAGTTGAGGTAGTTTTTTTATGATTTTTTCATAATCTTTAGTTGCTTCAAAACTACCTCTTTGAAAGGTTGGTGGGTCTATGATGATTAAATCATATAAACCTTTTTTCTTTAGAGATGAAAATGACTTTAAGATGTTGTATGGTAAAAAGCTCACACCTCTTGGGTCTAGTTTATTTAGGGAGTGGTTAGCCATCCCTATTTTTAAAGCTCCTTTGCTCATATCTACATTTATTACACTTTTTGCTCCACCAAATTTGGCAGCAACGCTAAAAGCACAGGTGTATGAAAAAAGATTTAATACATTTTTATCTTTTGCATTTTGTCTTACAAACTCTCGACCATTTTTCATATCTGCAAAATAATAGTTGTTTTTGTTGTTTAGGAGGTTTAGTTTGAGTTTCATTTCGTTTTCAACTATATATAAATCATCTGCTACGCTACCAAGTAGAACTTCGCTAGGCGCACCTTTTATATATCTTCTTTGCACAACTAAAGTATCATACTTTTGGCATGTGGAGGTAAATTCTTTTAACATTTTTATAAGTTTGTCTTCTGTGCTTTCTTCAAAATAAAGTGCTACACTTAAAATATTGTCGATGCTATCTATGGTTAGATGCCTCCAACCTTCATATAACCCACCACGACCGTGAAAAAGTCTTTTAAATTCATGTGTTGTTTTTTTAGCATTATTTTGTAGTAGTTGCTCTAGTTCACCTATTGTCATGTGGGATTACTTTTTTTGTAAAATTATTCAGTTACTTCAACAACCACTGGAGTTGATTCCCAGATACCGTGTTTTGTACAGTATGCTTGAGCTACTAGGTTTAGTTTTTTACCCATTGGACGGATGTTAAAAGTTACTTCGGCATGTGACTTTTCATTTCCTAAAGTTCCTGGAACAAATGATGCCATTGCTAGTTTAGTTTCACCGTTAAAAAGTGTGATACTTTCGATATAGTGGTCAAAATCATCTGGATGAGTATATTCGTTACCCATTTTTACATTTACTGCAACCATTTCACCTTTTTTAGCTACACCCTCAACTGTGATAAATGGAGAGTGACGGTCAATTAAATCTTTTTTAGCTTCTCTTTCTACTGTGTCTATGTCAACATACTTGTTAATCTTTGGCATGTGAAATCCTTTTTTTGTTTTATTTGTAGTATTGTAGCCTTATCTTTATTTGAGAAAATATAAATAGGAGTTTATCCATCTTATTTAAGATTTTTTTAATTTATAAGTATTTAACCAAAAAATAGATAAAATCGCAATAATTTAATAAAAGAGTATAAATATGTTTAAACCATTACTAATAGAGATAGGTGTTGAAGAGCTTCCAGCAGTTCCACTTTTAAAAGAGTTAAAAAATATTGAGAAAAAATATGCAGATATATTGCAAAAATATTCACTTTTAGGTGAATTTGAATTTTATTATACACCTCGTCGTTTAGTTCTTTGGCATAGGGATTTTTTAGCTTCTCAGCCAGATAGTGTTGAGGAGTTTTTTGGAGCGCCACTTAGTGTTGCATATAAAGATGGTGAGCCAACTCCTGCAGCGAATGGTTTTGCGAAGAAATGTGGTGTTTCACTTGATGAGCTAAGTACAGCTACTAAAGGTGGCAAAGAGGTGCTTTACTATAAAAGAGATGTTAAGGGTAAAGACTCAAGTCTTCTTTTAGAAAGCATTATAAATGAGTGGATAACTTCACTTGATTTTGGTAAGTCTATGAGGTGGGGTGAGTTACAAAAAAGTTTTATCAGACCTGTTAGATGGTTAAATGTTGTTATGGGTGGTGACCTTATAGATGTAGAACTTTTTGGTGTAAAATCTAAGCTGGTCACTTTTGTACATCGTGTTAGTGACTTTAAACCTAAAAAGCTTATAGGTATGCAGGATTATTTTTATACCATCAGAGAGGGTGGAGTTATCCTTTTTCAAGATGAAAGACGACAGAAGATACTCAAAGAGTTTAAAGAGATTGAAAATTCAAATAAACTAAATATCGAGATAGATGAAGATTTGCTTGATGAGGTTGTGGCTATCACTGAAAATCCAACTGCACTTTTAGGTTCGTTTGATGAAGCATTTTTAAGACTTCCACCTGAGGTTATTATCACTTCTATGAAAGAGCATCAAAGATATTTTCCTGTTTTTAAAGATGGTAAGCTTATCAATAAGTTTGTAGTGGTTTCAAATGCACTGACAGATGATTTTTCCAAAGTTATAGAGGGAAATGAGAGAGTTTTAAGACCAAGACTTGCTGATGGACTTTTCTTTTGGGATAATGACTTGAAGAACGGTTTAACTACGGACGGACTTGAAAAAGTTGCATTTTTTAAAGGTCTTGGAAGTGTTAAAGATAAGATAACAAGAGAGGCTAAAATAGCTTCAGCATTGTATGAAAAATATAAAATAGACACTCCAAAAGAGGAGTTGGATAAAGCTATAAACTTAGCAAAAGCTGACTTGATGAGTGAGATGGTTTATGAATTTACAGAACTTCAAGGTCTTATGGGTGGTTACTATGCGTTAGAACAAGGGGAGAGCAGGGAGGTTGCTACTGCTATAGCTGAGCAGTATTTACCAGATGGTGAGGAGAGTGCTTTACCATCAACTCCTATGAGTGCCATAGTTGCAATGAGTATAAAATTAGATACACTTTTAGCACTTTTTAGCGTAAATCAAATCCCAACAGGCTCAAGAGATCCATTTGCACTTCGTCGTGCTGTTAATGGTTTACTCAGGATAACAAATGAATATGATTTTGAGTTTGATATTGTCAAAGATTTAAATACTTTGGCATGTGGATACGATAAGATAGATATGAAAAAGTTAGAGGCTTTTTTCCTTGAAAGAGTTAAACAGTATCATAAGGTAAATCCTTCTGTTGTTGAAGCTGTTTTATCAACTGGAGAGAGGGAGCTTTTAGCTATCTCTAAAAAGATTCAAGCGTTAGACAACATAGCAAATTCTGAAGGTTTTAGTGATGCTTTTTCAACTTTTAAAAGGGTTGCAAACATTACAAGAGATATAGATTTGTCAGTTGATTTGGTTGTAGATAGTAAACTTTTTGAAGATGATGCAGAGCGTGAACTTTATGAAAAATATATGCAGATTGCACAAAAAGAGTATGATTGCTATGAAGATGAACTTGACTCACTTCTTGGACTTAAACCTGAATTAGATAAGTTTTTTGATAGTGTTATGGTAAATGCTGAAGATGAAAAGGTTAAAAACAATCGTAAATCTTTGGTGGCTTCCATATATAAAAGTATCTTAAATATTGCAGATATAAAAGAAGTTAGTATTTAAGACTTAATTTTAGTTGTGTAAGATGTGGTGTGTAAACGGAAAAATTCTTTATAAGTGACGGTGGAATTATACGATGTATGATGTTGTTGTAATTGGTGCGGGTATAAACGGATGTAGTGTTGCTTATGAGATGGTAAAAGCTAAAAAAAATGTACTTATTTTAGATATGGATGGGGTTGCTAGTGGTGGTAGTGGTGCTGCTGGTGCTTTTGTATCTCCAAAATTTTCAAAAGCTGGAGAGCTAAAAGAGTTGCTTCATGATGCTTTTATCTACTCTATGGAATTTTATGAGAAAAATTTTCATACTTCTTTTACAAAAGCACAACTTCTTCATATTGCTCAAGATGAAATCAGTGGTGAAATTTTAAAATACTATAAAGAACATGCCACCTTAAAATTGAAATCTCCATCAGAAGAGATTTTAGCTACTTTAAATCCACATGCCAAAGAGATGCAAAATATATCTTTGGATGCTGGGGTTGTAGATGCTGTATCCACATGCCAAGAGATGATAAAAGGTGCAATATTTAAACAAGAAAAGGTTGATAGTTTACAATATGATGATGGGATGTGGGTTATAAATGAGTGTTATTGTGCAAAAGATGTTGTTTTGGCAACTGGTGCTTATGAGCAGATAATAAAAGAGCCATACTTAAAACTTCGTGGAGTGTGGGGACATCGTATAGATGTAAAGACTGCTACACAAAATCCATATTCTATCCATCAGTTTGTTTCAATCTCACCAAGTAAAGATGGTGTTTTAGCTATTGGTGCGACACATAATGTTCATTATCATCCACAAACCTCACAAGAACCTTATAATATACAAAAGGGTAGGGCTGAGTTACTACAAAAAGCTGGACAAACTTTAAAGTTAGAAGATGTAGAAGTGATAAAAGATTATACAGGTCTTAGAAGTGGAAGTTTTGATTATATCCCAATGGTTGGTTCTTTAGTCCTTTCTGGTGAAACTTTGGCATGTGGTGGTATTAACTTTAAAACGAAAAAACCATCTTTTGATGAGTATATATACTATCCAAATCTTTATATGATAAATGGAAATGGTGGTTATGGTTTTGTTTTAGCACCATATTTAGCAAAAATATTAAAAGATAAAATTTTAAACGATAAAAAGATAAGCAAAAGGTTAAGTCCAGCTAGATTTTTTGCTAGATGGGCTAAGAAACTTTAGACTAATTCTAGTTGCATAAGATACATATCTTCACCATCTAATACATCTAACTCAACACTTTTACACTTTGGACATTCGTATTCATTTTTACTCAGTGTGGATTTTGTATTACAACTACGGCAGAGTACCAGTATGGGTTGTATATTTATGACAAACTCACAATCTTCACACATAGTACCCTCTTTAAAAGTATCAAAAGCAGTTTTGAGTAAATCTGGTTCTACACCACTCATAACACCTATTTTAACTACAACTTTTGCGATTTTTTCACTGTTATTTTCTTTGGCATTTTCTTCACAACTATCAAGCAGTGATTGGACTATACTATATTCATGCATTGTATTTTAACCTTTTTGGAGTTTTTGTTGGGCAAACTTTATATACAAAATCGTATCTAAGTTTATGAAATGGACTTTTTTTATCCCAAAATTCTGGATACATTGTTTTTATTTCATCCTCTTTTGCTATCTCTATCATTTGCTCATTTTCTTCTAAATAATCTTGTTTCTCATATAAAAAATCTTCAAATTCATCTTCATCTTTTATAATATTTTGAGTATATTCTCGTAAAGTTTTAAAGTATCCATCATCATCAAAAACTTCATCTATCATCCCTATCTTTTTGGCATGTGGGGTTGAGATGGGTAGGCACTCATCAAGTAATTTCGTAGCCATATCTCTACCAACTCTTTTTGGCAGAGTATATGTATGATATTCACTTCCACTGAGTCCAAGAGTTTTATAGTGTGGATTTATCGTTGCACTTTTGGCACCCACAACAAAGTCACATGCCAAAGCTAAAAATACACCACCAGCACCAGAATTTTGATGAAGTGAAGCAACCGTTATAACATCATCTGCAAATATTATGCTTTTAATCAAATCATTCATCGCATTTATATTGCTCCAGCCATCTTCACCATTTTTTTTGCTGTCTTCTAGGATATTTAGGTGGATACCATTACTAAAAAAATCTCTTCCACCTATCAGCACAATAACTTTGGCACTCTCTCTCAAAAATTCAAAAGCATATTTTAATCTTATACATTGCTCTGCCATAAAAGCACCATTGTGAAAATTAAAACACAGGTATGCTACATCCCCATCCATAGTATGGCTTATCTCATAAAAAGTTTTATAACTCATATCAAAAAGCAAGGGGAGTCTAACCTCTTTTACCCCTTTTAGTTTTTCTTTTAAAACATAGGTTGCTGGTAATTTAAAACCATCTGTTGTTTTTAGATGTGTTATCCATACTGCACCATCAATGGTTGATATGCAGATAGCACCCTCTCTTTTTGCTAAAATCTCTTTTGGTTTATCACTTTTTAGTTGTTCCTCTTCCCATGCACCAAAAAGGTGGTATGTTAGACCTAAAATCTCATCTTCTATGCCAGGGTAACTATCGAGCATATTTATTTTTCTAACTATCTCTTTGGTTGTATCTCTTTGCCAATCTATCTTGGCATGTGGCTTTTTGTGGAGTGGGTTTAGGATTTGTGGGGTCTTTGTGTCCTCTTTGTAGTTTTTAAAAAATTGATCAAGTATGTCAAAAAATCCTTTTTTTATCTCATTTCTATAAAGTGAAGCCTTGTAAGTATCTCTCATCTCAAATTTAAATGAGGCAAAAATGTCTCCACCATCATAGTTTTTATCCACTTTTAAAATCACACCACCCCAACTTTTTTCATTTAAAGCATACTCAAGCGAATAAGCTCCACGGTCACCTCTAATACCTGGATGAAAAACAAAAGTTGGATAGTTCTCATATATGGCATGTGGGATATAATGCTTCAAAAAAGGACACAATATCAAGTCTGGGTTAAAATCTTGTATCTCTTTATCTCTTGTGAGTGAAGTGGCAAAGACAATATCTGTTTTGTGATTTTTGTCTTTTAAATATGTATAAACAAGTTGAGAAATAGAATTAAAACTGGTTATGAGAAGTGTTATTTTCATCTAAAGTATCTCTCCACTTTCATACTTCCACATGCCATCAACCATAATAAATTTACTTTTTTCAGTAAAACTGTTATCCATGTTATTACAAAATACAGTTGCATTAAAGGTTACACTATCTTCAGTATGGTCTAAGATTATAAGTTTTTTAAACTCACAATTTTCACTAAATGATTTTAAGTCATCATAATCATTTTGAAAAGTTGAAGTTTTTATGATGTAGTCTATTTTACCAAGGGTAAAAGCACTATACCTACTTTTCATAAGGCTTAGCACATTTTTAGGATAACCTCCTTTGTGAAAAACAGCACAACATTTTTTATACTTTTTACCACTTCCACATGGACATGATATATTTGGATTAATTTTCATATATTTAACAAATCCTAGGAAGCAATTCTCCACTTGGAGTGTCTAAAAACCTTTGAGTACCGTAAGAGCTGTTAAGTATAACTTTTTGTTTATGTGATGATGTCACTTTTGCTATGGTTGTGGCATGTGGATTAAACTCTTTTAAAATTTCAAGTGCTTTTTTCTCATCATCTTTTTTTATTGAAAGACAAAAAGTTCCTTCGTTTGCCAATGCAGTTGCTTCAAATCCAAGCATTTCACACATGCCGTAAACCTCTTGTGATACAGGTATGCTATCTTCATCCACTTCTATACAAATGTCACTTTGTTTTGCCCACTCATTTAGCACCGCTGCTACTCCACCTCTTGTTGCATCTCTTAGGGCTGTGATTTTCACTCCACCATCTATGAGTTTTTTTACTATTGGAAACAATGAAGTACAATCACTCTTTAATTCACTCTCAAGTTCTATTCCCTCTCTTGAAGCAAATATAGTCGCACCATGACAACCTATATCACGACTAACTATAATAGTGTCTTCTTCTGTAATAGAGTTTGAGCTAATCCCATCATATAAAATTTCACCAACACCTGTTGTGTTTATGATGATTTTATCTAGTGTACCTTTTGGCATAACTTTTGTATCTCCACTAACTACAATAGCACCGTTTATCTCAAGTTCTTTTTTCATGCTTCTTACTATCTTTTGTAGATCTTTTATTGAAAATCCCTCTTCAAGAATTATCCCAACTGTTAGATATTTTGGTTTTGCCCCCATCATAGCAAGGTCATTACAAGTTCCACAAATACTTAGTTTTCCTATGTCACTGCCACTAAAAAATATGGGGCTTACCGTAAAGCTGTCGGTACTCATAGCTATTTTTTCGTTTCCAAAACCAAGCACTGCGGCATCTTCAGATCTCTCTAAAATCTCATTTTTAAAAGCTTTATAAAATATATCTGTTATAAGTTTATTGTTCTCTTCGCCACCATTTCCCATGGCTAAGGTTATATTTTTCTGCATTATTATCCTTTAGTAAACATCATCATGTGAGCCAATATCTATGAGAATTATCTGCTCATCTATTATGATAAAATCTATAATTATTCTGTATTGCATATCTATTGAAACAGAGTGATACTCTTTTGTCTCCCCTTGAAGTTTGTGAAGTCTAAGAGATGGATGAAAAGGGTTTGTTTTTAAGATATTGATAGTTTTGATATATCTGTCTTTTAAATTTTGGTGTTTTTTAAAAAACTTTTTTGAAACTCTATCATATCTTTTTGTGATTTTTATCTCATACATCTGCTATCTCTTTGAGGTGTTTATCTATATCTGTATGATAATCCCCATTCTCAATATCCTCCATAACCTCTTTATATGCTCTATCTAACTCATATTCTCTTATCTTTTCATATCGCTCATAATCCATAACGATATACTTTTTTTTACCTCTGACACTTATAATCAAATCATCAAACTTCTCAAAAAGTTCATCAAAAAGAGATACACCTCTTTTTTTTACTTCATTTGCAGTTACTATCATTGTCACATCCTTAACAATACTCTAAAGAGTACTTTTAAAAGTATTATACCATATTTCCATATTTAAAGTAAGCTGCACATGCTCCCTCGCTACTAACCATGCAACTCCCCACTGGGCTACTTGGTTTACATGCTGTACCAAAAATACTACACTCTGTCGGATGAGCCATACCCCGTAAAATATCTCCACAAATACAAAGTTTATGATCTTCTATCTCATGTTTTGGTAATATCTCATCATATATAACTTCTGCATCATATTTAGCAAACTTATCTTTTAGTTTAAGTCCACTATCTGGTACATTTCCAAGACCTCTCCATTTAAAAAGATTTACTTTGTCAAAATATTTATCTATGAGTTTTTGGGCATTTGTATTGCCTTCATAAGTTACAACTCTATTGTATTGTATCTCGTTTTCACATCTTTGTTCTGTGAATTGTTTTAGAATTTTATAAACACCTTCCATCATATCAACAGGTTCAAATCCTGTCACAACAACAGGTCTGCCATAATCTCTTGGAAACTGATCATATATTTTTGCTCCAGCTATTACACTTACATGACTAGGTCCTAAAAAAGCATCAATACGATTGTTATAACTGTCCACATGCTCATCTCTACTGTCAATTAGCTCTTTCATAACTTCTGGAACTGTTACATGGTTTATGTGAAAATATATATTTTTTATATCTTTTTTTAGTGTAAAATCCACAAGTGCAGCAGTCATGGGGGTAGTTGTCTCAAATCCAATAGCAAAAAAGATTATTTTTTTGTTTGGATTTTCATCTGCTATTTTTATACACTCCATTGGGGAGTAAACAAACCTGACATCAGCACCTTTTGCTCTTGCATTTTGTAAACTTCCGTGACTTCCTGGAACTTTTATCATATCGCCCAAAGTTACAAGAATTACATCTTTTTGCATTGCTAAAACATAAGCATGGTCTATCCTCTCTTTTGGCATAATACATACAGGACACCCTGGACCATGGATAAAATGGATGTTTTTTGGCATGAGTTGTGGCAGACCAAATTTCATAATGGTGTGTGTATGACCTCCACAAACCTCCATAATATTTATATCTTTATCTATCTTTTTTGCTTCATCTTCTATGAGTTTGGCATAGGCTTTGATAGTTTTACCATCTCTAAAATCATCATAAAGATTTTTTAGTTCTAATTTCACTTAGGTGCTACCTCTGTTTGGACACTCATTTCATCTTCTTCCAAAATTGCCTGTTGCCGATCCTCTTCATCCATGATGGCAAGTATCTCTTTGTATGTTTCAATCGAGGCAAGAGCATCTCCCTCATCTATTTTATTCATAACAAAACCTATATGAAGAAGTACAAAATCCCCAACTTTTACATCATCTTCTGCCATTAAATCAAGAGAAGCATCTCTTTTGATACCCATCGTATCAACAGTTGCTACATTTGTTTCTTTGTTTATTTTTACAACTTTACTTGGTATAGATAGGCACATTATCTCATCTTCCTTTTAAATTCTATCCATGAAGCGATATTTTTGATACTCTCAATATCATTTATATTTACTTCAAGCATATCAACATTTGGTTTTAGCTTTCTTGCAGTTTCTTTCTCTTTTTCTATATCATAATTAAAGTATGGTAAAAGGTCTGTTTTTGTAAACAAAATTAAGTCTGCTTGACGAAACATCACAGGATATTTTGCAATTTTATCTTCACCCTCAGGTATGGAAACAAGTACTATATTTAAGTGAGTTCCAACATCATAACTTGCAGGGCAAACAAGGTTGCCAACATTTTCCACAAAACAGACATCTATTTTGTTTAAATCTATATGATGAAGTGCTTTATGAACCATAAAAGCATCAAGATGACAAGCACTTCCTGTTTGAATCTGATGAGCCTCTATCCCTTTGGCTTTGAGTCTGTCTGCATCTCTGCTTGTCTCTAAATCACCCTCAACAACACCATATTTAAAGTCAGCTACATCTGCTAAATACTCTAAAATAGTTGTTTTTCCACTTCCGGGGGAACTCATAAGATTTACACCAAGTACACCATTTTTTTCAAGATGCTCTCTATTGTGTTTTGCTTCATGGTCATTTTTATCAAGTATCTTTTGTATTACCGAGATGGTTTTAGCATCATTTAGTTGTGGATTGTCATGTAGGTGTCCATGAGCTTTTTGATGTTCTTCGCTACTTCCGTGATGATGTTCATGACTATGTTCGTGAGTGTGTCCTGTTATAGAACATCCGCAATCTGCACACATATTTTATCCTTTAAAATTTTCTTTATTATCCAACTATAAAACTACTGCCAACAACTAATGAGATAACTCCTGCTGTTGCAAAAACTCTTCTTATATTTTGTTTTGAGTTTAATAAATTTTGATTAATATACAAAATAAAAACACCAAAACCTACAAAGATAAGCATAACTCCTAAAGTAAAAGCTAAAACGAGTGTAAAATCAACATTTTGCCCTTGTAATACTCCAAGTGTAACAAGCATACCACGAACACCACCTGCACCCATCAAAAGACCCATTGTGAAGGCTGAAGTTGTAGCAACATTATTATCATGCTGATGCTCTTTGCCAAAGTATATATGAGTATGTTGACTACCATCTGTATGAGTATGATAACCTAGATGGATTTTGTCTGTAAAAACCATATATAGTAGATATACCCCCATACTTAAAATAACAGATGCTGAGATCATATCACCATATCTTAAAATATTCTCACTTATGTCTATACTTTGTAAAATTTTAGCAAATACAAAAAGACTAAGACCATGACCCATGGCAAAAAGCGTTGTTATAAGTAAAGTTTTTTTCTTGTCTTTACCGATGGAAAAATCTGCGATAGCTGTGAGATGGTCGGGACCAAAAGCGTGGAGGATACCATACCAAAATATAAGTAAGAGTCCAAATTCATTCATATTTAACCTTTTAATGAATATTCATTCAGTATTCTATAGTCTTTTTTATAAAATCTAGCTAAAATTATTTAAGGTACTTATATATTTCCAAATTTGTCCTAAAGATATACCACTGTCATTTATAGGTGTGTTTTGTTGATGATAGTAGTTGATATGTTGCTCTTTTAACCTTTTTAAAGTTAGTTCTAAGAGTGTTTTATTTTGAAAAACACCACCACTTAAAATCACATCAATCTTTTCTTTTTTAGATATATATATGATAATTTCAACAAGAGTATTTATAAATTTACTTACCAGATTTTTATCAAAAAAATCAAAATTTATATCTATTGTTCCATTATCAATTTTAAAATTAAAATTCTCTTGGCATGTGGGATTATATGCTTTTTCACATAAAAGACCAGCTTCCCCTTCATAGGTTTGAAAATCACAAAATCCTGATAAACTTGCTACTCCATCAAACATCCTTCCAACAGATGTGCTTAGTGGTGCGTTTAGATTGTTTATGTAACTTTTATATAAAAGTTTTATCTCATTTTTTTCAAATGGTAATTTAAAATTTAAAATTTCAGTAAGGTTATAGTTATCAAAAAGCATACTTAAAGCTACTCTTCTTGGCTCTTTTATAGCTTTATCTCCACCAAGCAGTTTAATAGGTTTAAAGTGATATTTTCTTTCATCCCCGACAAAAACTTCTCCACCCCAAAGAGTGCCATCATCTCCATATCCAGTACCATCAAAACTAAAGCCAAGACAATCTTTATCTAAATTAAATTCAGCTTTAGTAGCATAGATATGTGCTAAATGGTGTTGCACCTCGAAAAGTTTTATATTTTGTTGTTTTGCCCATTTTGTTGTTTCATAGTTTGGATGTTTGTCTATTATGATGACATCTGGTTCAAAATCGTAAAATCGTTTAAAACTCTCTATTGTTCTTATAAAAAAATCAAAGCTTTTTATAGAATTTAAATCCCCAATATATGGACTTAAAATAACTTTATCATCGAATGCAAGTGCTATTGTGCTTTTTTGATTTGCTCCAACTGCTAAAATTTTTTTATCTATTTTATTTTTAAGTTTTATGGTTTTTGGTGTATAACCTCTGGCATTTCTTAGTATTTGTATCTTGTTATCTACCACTTGAGTTAAACTATCATCTATTGCATTTACTATATCTCTGTCAAAATCTAAAATATGCTTTATAAATGGGAGTTTTGTTTTAATATCTTCGATATTTGTTATGATTGGCTCCCCTTTTAGATTTGCACTTGTTGCTACTATGGGGGTTTTTAGATGTTGAAAAAGTAGGTATTGAAGTGGTGTATATGGTAAAAAACAACCAATTCTATCTATATTTGGAGCAATCTCTTTAGATATTATAGATTTATTTAGTTTTTTTAAAATTACAATGGGGGCTTCTTTTGAAGTTAAAATCATCTCTTCTTTTTTAGAAAATTCTGCTAATGTTGATAACTGTTTTAAATCTTTACACATGATAGCAAAAGGTTTTGTTGGTCTATGCTTATACTCTCTTAGCTGTTTGAGTGTATTGTCATTTGTTGCATCACAAACAATATGAAAACCACCTATCCCTTTTATGGCAACTATATCTCCATTTTTGATATATTTTGCCATATCTTCAATACTCATATTTAAACTAGGTCCACATTTATGACAAGAGATAGGTTGTGCATGATAGCGTCTGTTTTGTGGGTCATCATACTCTTGTTGACAACTAGAACACATTTTAAATTTTGCCATTGAGGTGTTTTCTCTATCATAAGGCACAGTTTGAATAATACTATATCTTGGTCCACAATCTGTACAATTTGTAGCAAAATAGTTGCCGTACTTATGGGGTTTTGTTAGTATCTCTATTTTACATTTGTTACATATTGCGAAATCAGGAGAAATCGTCGCTGTTTTGGAAGTAGAAATTTCAACTATATCCTGTATTATTTCAAACTGTCCCTTATAAAGAGGAACTACATTTTTTACTCTAACATCAACAATGTCAGCTAAAGGTGGGTTGTCTAGGTATATCTCATTTAAAAAAGATTTTATATAATTATCTTTCCCTTCGATGAAAATAAAGACACCTTGTTCATTGTTTTTTACATATCCTTTTAAGTTAAATTTTATTGCCAATTTATATATAAATGGGCGAAATCCAACACCTTGAACTCTACCCGTGATTGTAATCGTTTTTGCTTTTAATATAGCTTCCACTTTATGAATACCTATTCGCAAGGATATGATATAGATTTGTAAATTGAAATTGACAAACTGTCAACATAAAATTCTAAATCTTTATCCAAAACATTTTCTGAATTTAAAAATGTTATACCTCCTAGTATTCCAGCTATACAAGAAAAACATATAAAAAAATCTTGATTGACAAACTCCTTTTTTTCGATTCCATTATCAATCATTTTTTTTAATTCATCTACAAACTCTTTTGCAAATTCAAATCCACAATCCTCATTTTCACAAAACAGTTCACGATTTCCAAGATATACTTTAAAAAAATAGTTTATCATCTCTGGATGTTTTGTTAAAAACACTAGATAACTTTTTACAAATAGGTTTATCTTTTGTTTTGATGAAATCTCTTGTTCGTTTATATACTTTAGTTTCATAGCTAGTTTTTTTGATACAAAAACAATAGAAGATTTGGCTAAAGAGTTTTTTGATGGAAAATAGTTATAAAAATTTCCCACACTCATACCTATACTTTTTGCGACATCGGCTACTTTGGTATTATAAAATCCATTTTTTGAAAACATTTTCAATGCTGAAGATATAATCAAATTTTCTTTTTTATTTTTATTTAACATATAATTTATAATCTTAATTAATCAAAAAGTCCCCATAAGTTATATTTTTTCCATCAATCAAAAGTTGATTGTTGAAATATATATCGTCATTTATATAAGCTTCATCATTTAGCTTAGTAAAAAGTTTACTGTTTTGAAACAATGATCCAGCAAGAACGGTTGAACTAACATTGAAATTATCTTTAATATCACCTATTTCATTTACCAGAAATTCTGCAAAACTCTCAATAACACCATAAGATAAAGTTAAATCATCTATCCCCGCAAGTTTAAAACTCATAGCACTTCTTATAATCATTAGGTAATTAAGTGAAGTTGTATTTTTGTTTTTAATTACCTTGTAATCTATCCTAGGACCTCTATTTCCTAAAAAAGAGATAGAATTGTTTTGTAACACATTTGAAGCTATATCTAAATTAGATGATGATGAAAAATTTAAAATTATAGACATAATTCCCCATAATTCATGGATATTAAAATAATTTTTATCAAACGATAGATTTAAAATATTTTCACAATGCTTTGGAAATTTAGAAATATAATTTTCAATCAGCTTTTTCCCACTCTCATCTGTAGATTTTATTTTTTGAAAAATATCTGAGATAGAGTTATAATGAGCTTCTAAAGACAGATAATTTATCATCCCATATTTTTTCCCATATATTACGATACCGTTTTGATATTTTTTACTTAGATATATTCCTGCTATATTATCATCTTTTAGGTTATGCTCTTTTATAACAGAGTAAGTAGCTCCCACTATTGGTGCTATTTCAGTTGTTAATGTTGGAAAAACCTCTAAGCCTTTATCCCCCTTTACAATGGCATGTTGATTTTTTGAAACAACTATTTCTATGGGTTCTTTTTGTGTTACTTGCTCAAATAAGATAAATTCTTCATCTGCTTTAATTTTATCTTTTGATATAAATATCATATTTATATCATTTTTATTTAATTCTTGAAGTAAAAGATACAACATAAAATCATCAGCTAGTTTAAATCTTATCAGTTCTTCTTGTAAATCTTCTATATCTGTTTTAAATTTGATATTGGTTTTTAACTTTATAAAGGGTTTTTCAATAGAAGCTAAAGCTTTTAGCTCATAATCTTTGGCATGTGTGAATTTTTTTATAGTAGCATAATCATAAGCAACTATATCAAAATCTATCTCATCACATAGTTTTGAAACTTTACCAATATTGTATGTTGCATAAGAAGTGTTGATTTTAATAGTTTTGCCATCTTTGATAAGATCAGCAATCATTTCAAACTCTTTTTTATAGCTTTTGTGTTCTCCATCAATGTTATGCCCACATATATCACATGATTTAAAAATATCATAATAACTACTGCTGTTTTCATCTAAAACAGATTTTGAACACTCTAAACAAAAAGGTATATCTAGTTTTTGCTTATCTTCTAAGATAAATTCATCATCTGGCATGTCTTCTATAACATTAACTTTTGTATCATATAAAAAGATAGAGTGGGGCAGTTTTTTTGCAAAATCTGTTGCAAAATTTGAAAAATTTTCAGTATCATCTGCCTCAATATAACATTTTAGATAAAAACCATCTTTTACCAACTTACCAGAGAGTGAATGTTCCTTTATGCTTTTTAAAAAAATCTTTTCATAAATTTGTGAAGATGAACGATAGTCTATTACATATTCTAATATCATATAGTAAAACCTTTTAGGTATGTTGTAGCACAAACATCTGCTATTTTTAATTCTTCTTTTGTTCTTATTTCAATATCTCCAAACTCTTTAATGTTATTAATAATCAGTTTTTCCATAACTTCAGAAGCTTTTAAAACCTCTTTTGTCATCTCAAAAGTGCTGTTTTCACCTATAACATAAGGGATTACCCCTATGATTTTAACAGGTGGTAAATCACCTACCATCTCTATCATCTGAAGAGTTTGTAACATCTCAACCTCATGTGCGCTACCTTCCCATTTTATATAGTTTGGCATATCTGAAAAATCAAAACAATAAACATCTCCAATCTCAGCATCATCTACATCTACACAATCAATTAAAAACACTCTGTCATACTCAGTAATCATCGGTATGAGAATCTGAGCTAAAGTTCCACCATCAACTACATCAACAACATGCTTATCTGAAATAAACTCATATTTTTTTTCTATCAAATGTGCTAAGTGCGCTCCAACGCCCTCATCACCAAATAAAACATTACCAATACCTAAAATTAAAATTTTTATAATAGACTCCTTAAAATATCATTTAAAAAATATCACTTAGAAGAGAGGTGAAAAACCTCTCTTGAAACTAATATTTAGTGTTTTTTATGCCATTTATTTCCAGAAAAAATCGCATCCATAGAACCATCTTTTCCAAAAACTGCATTGTAAATCGCCATATATACATGCACACCTACAAAAAGTATAACTCCCCACATTGCTATGTGATGAAGTTCTCTAACCAAGGCAAGACCTCCGAGCATAACTTCAAAGTTTCTCATACTATCATAAAGCATACCACCAAGACCTTGATGATACACATGAACATACAAGATAAGACCTGTAAGTATTAAAATAGCCATTAAAACATAAAATCCAATATATGCAATAAATTGCAATGGATTATATGTTCCTCTTAAATGAGGATGTTTTGAAACCAATAAATAGTATCCAATTTGCTGTATCCATATTTTTGGACTTAAAAAATCCTTAATTGAACCTGCTTCATCTTTATATCTTTTTGAAAAAACAAAAAGGTAGCTTTTAAATAATACAACAGCAGTCAAAACAAAACCAAATATTTCATGCCAACTTCTAAAAAGAGCATACATGAAATTTGTTGGTTCACTGTTTGGTATAGGCGATATAAAAGGTTTTGCTATATAAAAACCTGTCACAGTTAAAACAACAATCGCTATTACCCTAATCCAGTGTTGCCATCTATAAAGGGAAGTAAACTCTTCTTCCCTTTCTATACAAGAATTATGTGTTTCCATAATTATTCTCCTTTAAACACTACAATTGCCATAAAGAGGATCAACTTTGTATTCACTAAGTTTATTCCCTTTAGTATCCATAACATGTACTGCACATGCTATACAAGGATCGTATGAGTGAATTATTCTAATAATCTCTAACGGTTGAGAAAGATTTTCAATTTTCAATCCAACTAAATCAGCTTCATATGGACCTTTGATACCATTTGCATCTACTGGAGAAGCATTCCAAGTTGATGGAACAACAGCTTGATAATTTTCACAAACACCATTTTTAATTCTGATCCAGTGGCTAAGCATTCCCCTTGGAACATCACCAATACCTCTACCTTTATACTCTTTATTTTTATCAATGATATATGGAGCACATGTTTCTTGATCAACTTTTAGGTTTTCAATTAAGTTATTAAATGCTTTAATCGCATTGTCTGCAATGATTTCACATTGTAATGCTCTTGCTGCTGTTCTACCAAGAGTAGTAAACAATGCACCAACAGGAAGACCTGTTTCTTTTAGGAATCCATTAACAGATGCTTGAACAATTTTATTTCCTCTTGCATAACTTACAAGTAAACACGCAAGTGGACCAACTTCCATAGGTTTACCATCATATCTAGGAGACTTGATCCAACTGTATTTACCTTTAGGATCAATATTTTGAGAATGAATCATTTTTCCATCAGGTCCAACACTTTCACCATCTACAAAACCAGTATATTTAGGATTTGTTTTACCATCATATGGATGAAGTGCTTCATCATCTGCATACCAAGAGTGTGTTGCTTCTTCAGTAATTAAATCTTCATTAATATCAAATGCTTTTGATAAATCAGCATTTTCAATATATCCACTATCGAACAGATATTCATCTCTGCCAACCATAAAATCTCTATACGCCATAAAGTTTTTTACACCCATTGGCTTAACAACTGAACCTTCTGTTTTATACATCTCTGCAGCCATTTTAATATCTGCTACATAAGCATTTTTTACAAAATTAGCCATTTTTTTGTATTTTGTAAGGTATTCACCCATTCTTGATGGATCTAAGATGTCCATAACACAACTAACTCCACCAACAACAAGAGATTGTGGATGTGGCTGTTTACCACCAAAGATAGCTAAAAGTTGAGCTGCCATTCTTTGCATCTCTAGTGCTTTTAAATAATGTGAGAGTGCAATTAGGTTTTGTTCAGGTGTAAACTTATAAGTTCCATGTCCCCAATAAGCATTTGCAAATGGTCCAAGACCTTGAGGATTTTTAGCAAACTTAGCTACAGTTTCCTTAACTTTTTTAAGGTCATTTTCCCCTGTTGCTATTGGATTGTCTGTATATTTAAAAGCTAATTTACTAGCTTTTGCTTCATCTGCATCAAGAGCTGAGACAATATCAACCCAATCAACACCATGGAGATGATAAAAGTGAACAACATGATCGTGCATAAATAATGCAGCATTCATAAGTGTTCTAACAAGTTCAGCATTTAAAGGAATTTTAATTCCTAATGCATCTTCAACTGCTATTGTACTTTTAAGGTAGTGAGAATATGTACAAACACCACAGATTCGTTGCATTATAAGAGGAACATTTCTTGGATCTCTATTTTTAGCAATAACTTCTAAACCTCTCCATAAAGTTGAAGAAACAAAAGCATCTTCTACAACTCCATCATCATTTACAATAACCTCTGCTCTAAGGTGTCCTTCTATCCTTGTGATTGGATCTACTACTACTCTTTTTGACATTATTCATCTCCTTTAGGGTGTTTAATCGCTGAAATTGCGGCATGTGCTGCTATACCAACACCAGTTGCTATTAGTAAATTAACACCTATATTATCTGCTGTTGCATCTGCACCCATACCATCAAATACTGTGTTATAAAGTTTATCTTTAAGTGGTTCACCAACTGTTCCCATTGTATCCCAAAAATCTGGCTCACTACAACCCATACAACCAAAACCAGCTTGTACTGGCCATGAAGTACCTTGATTAAATTTATTTTTTGAACAGTTGTTAAATGTATATGGTCCTTTACATCCTACTTTATATAAACAGTATCCATTTTTAGCACCTTCATCACCAAATTGTTCAACAAATTCACCTGCATCAAAATGACCTCTTCTTTCACATAAATCGTGAATTCTGTGTTTGTAAGCCCATTTTGGTCTGTTAAATGCATCAAGTGCTGGAAGTGTTCCATAAAGTAAAAAGTGTAATAATGTTCCAACAATATTTTTTTCACTAGGTGGACATCCTGGTACATTTATAACAGGTTTGTTAGTTACTTCACTTAAACCTACTGCTCCAGTTGGATTAGGAATGGCAGCTTGAACACCACCAAAAGATGAACAAGTTCCAATAGCAAAAATAGCAGCTGCATCATTTGAAGCTTCTATGGCAATATCTTTACCTCTTTTAGCATGACCACCTATAGTTAAAAATGAACCTTCATTTGCTATAGGTACACCACCTTCAACCATCAATACATATCTACCTTTATATTTTTTCATAGCATTTTCAAGATTTTCTTCTGCTTGCCAACCAGCGGCAGCCATAAGAGTTTCATGATATTCCAATGAGATGTGATCAAATATAAGACTATCTATACTTGGTGCATCACTTCTAAGTAAACTTTCACTACACCCTGTACATTCAGCCATGTGTAACCAGATGATAGGAAGTCTATCTGCTAGTTCAGCAGCTTTTGCTACTAAAGGTGTAAATTCAGCTGGTAATGCTAACAAAGCACAGGTAGCTGTTGCCCATTTCATAAATTCTCTTCTTGAAAAACCTTTCTCCTCAATAACTTCTGTTATTGTTTTAGACTGATCCATTCTAGGCATTTTTTCTAGTTCTTCAAGTCGTAAATTAAACTTTTTTAATAAGTCGTTATGTTTCATCCCTCTCTCCTTTGTTTGTTTGAGTGAATATTCATTCAAAATAATACCTTTGATATTCTTTGTTTAAACTTAATATGGAATCTTGTTTATAAATTTTTAAGTTTTTTGTGAAACTCTAGCTCAAAATTAGACTGGGGTTTTATTTAATGTGTTGTACAAACGGAACAAACATCAAAAGATTTAAAAACTATTTCTGCTAAATTTATATCGCTAAGACCAATCATTGCTTTTTGAGATACACCTAGTTTTTCTTTAGTTCCATTTGAAAGGTTCCATTGTGTTGGTGTGATTATGTCGTATTTTTCAATAATTCCATTGTGAAGTTTTACTTTATGTAAAAGAGTACCTCTGGCAGCTTCAACACAACCATAACCCGAACCTGAGATTTTTGAAATATCTATCTTTGGTTCTATGTAAAAAGGCTTGTCTAAGTCTAACTCGTCAAGTAGTTTTTTTGAATGATTGAGAAGTTGTGGTATCTCATACATTCTGGCTAAAATTCTGCTAAATATACTATCACCATATTTTCTATGACTGTCTTTTATGAGTGGAATTTTATTTAACATAGCTCTGCTAAGTGGACCAACTTCATAGTATTTATTTTTATATGTAACATTTTTAGCATATGAATTTTGATTTGTTTGCTCTTTGATATTTGCGAAATTTAGATTCTTACTTACTGTTGTTTTGATGGATTTACCACTGTTGAAGTATGAATTTTGACCAAATACAACAAATCTACCATAGCTTCTACCAAGATGCTGCCATGAATTTTGTTTAAATTTTAATAAAGTTTTTATTAAATCTCCATCTTTATTTAAAATATTTTCTATATTTTTGTAGTTTAAAAACTCTTCACTCTCATCAACAAGCAAATTTTTTTCAAAATATTTCATAACTTCATCTATGAGATGTGTAATTTTTAAAATATCCATTACCGTTATATCACAAACCACACCACCAACAAGACTGTATGAAGTATGTGGATATTGTCCCCCAACTACTGCTATGGCTTTTGCTAAAATTTGAGATGGAAAAGTAGCTTTTAAGAGGTGCTGTCTCTCTCCTAAAAGAGGTAAAATGCTCAGATAAAACCACTTAAAATGGTTTTGCATAATCTCAAAGTTAAGTGTTAATTCTCTTAATATTTTAGCATTGTTTGGTACTTCTATATTTTTATAGCAATCTTCTAATGCCTTTGTAGTGGCTATGAGATGAGCATGACCACAAATACCACAAACTCTAGGGTTTATAACAAGTGCATCAAGTGCTGGTTTGTTCTCAAGTATCTTTTCTATATTTCTTGTTGAGAAAAACTCTATATCTACAAAATCTATCTTTTTATGTTCATCAAATGAGAAATTTAGTTTAGCTTCACCCTCTATCTTTTCTATGAATTTTATCAAAACAAGTCCTCCTCAAGCCTTTTTATACTAAATGCTTTTGTGATACCAGCCAATGTTAGATATGTTCTTTTTCCAACTCCAAGTGGTAGGTTTTGAGGTATTCCCATGTTTTTTTTAGTTTTAAATAAGTTTTGTTTTGGAAAATCTGGTGAAGTACAACCCATACATGGTAAACCTGCCCTTGTTTTTGAGTTTACACCATTCCATAGTATCTTATTACAACTTCCGTTAGTGTATGGAGCTTGACAGCCATGTTCATAAAACATACACCCCTCTTTTTTACCAAAAGTATGATTATCCACTTTGTACTCGAAATACTCGTTTCTTGTACATCCGTTATGTATAGTGTATGCAAAAAATTCTTTAGGTCTTAGATAATTATCTAATTTTAAATCCATATTTTTTTGTATTGCATAGATTGTATTTGCCAAAACCTCTGGTTGTATTGGGCAACCAGATATAGAGATGGTTTTATGTTTTAAACTTTTAAACAAAAAAGTTGGGTTCTCTTTATCAAAATGAAGACCGGTTGTATAAGCATAATCACTTTGTGAAAATATACCACCAAAAGTTGCACATGTACCAACCGTGATAATCTTTTTTGCCTTGTGTGCATATTTATCAACTAGATTTATAATAGGTTCATCCATCTTTTTAAACTCTGGTGATATAGCCCCTTCTAAAAGTAATATATCACATTCTATATCTTTATTGATTAAGTCTTGTAGTGAGTATTTTGAGTAGATAAGGGGGTGGTAGATAAATTCAAAATCGTCTATAAATTGTTCTAAATGTGGATAATTTAAAAAAGAGTGTGAATTACCATTGCAAGATATGGCAGTTAACCAGATGATTTTTAGTTTTTTATCATACACTTAATGCCTTGTAGATATTGTAGGTTATGTCATCTATGTAGTCATTCAGCTCTTTTGGAAGTATATTTTCCCCTTTTAGAAAAACCATACCACCAAGATAACCCATAAAAAGTCCAAAAGCACTAAAAAAATCTTGATCTCTTAAATCTCCAGATTTTACACCTTCTTCAAAATATATCATAACCTCTATGACAAACTCATTAACACAAATCATCCCTTCGCAGCCATCTAAAAATACCTCACGATTTGAGAGATATATTCTTAGAAAATAATCTATCATTTCAGGTTTTGACATAGCAGTTTTAAAATACATCTCTATGATTTTTTTTGTTTTTTCTTTTGTAGAAATGTCCTCTTCATTTATCTTTTTTATCTTAGAACCCAGATATGCAGATATATATTTTATAATCTCTTTTGCTAAAATATCTTTTGATTTAAAATAGTTGTACATATTTCCAACACTCATTTTAAGTGTTGAAGCTATATCTGGTATAGTTGTAGCATAAAAACCATTTTTTGCAAAAAGTAACAAAGCATTTCGAATTATCTTTTCTTTTTTTTGCTCTTTTTTAGTTAACAATATAAAATCTCCTAAACTATTTAAGCCATTATAACTTATTTTATCTTTACAATGTGTGGTGGATTTGTGTTAAAAACTTCTTTAAATCCATTTGCCCTTTTTTCTCTAGCTTTACCTGTTGCAAAAGGTGACAAAAAGTATGCTATCTCTCTACATTCATCTGCATCATAGTTATTGTCATGCATAAAAACTACTGTTTTATCTAGTTTGTTTATATGTTGAGATAAAGCTTTTGCATAGGCAATGATAGCTTTGTGATGTCTATCATATTTATGTCCAATTCCAAAAAATACAAATTTTCCACTTAAACGGATATTTGGAATGTCAAGATAGTTGAGTGTTTTGTCGTATCTTGTAAATTGAGAAGATGTAAACTTGTCTAAATCTGCATCAAATTCTTCTAAAATAGGTGTTGGCTCAATATTTTCTCTGTTGTAGTTAAATAGATGTTTTATCTCAACTAGCTTACCTTTATGGTGTTGTTTAAGTCCTGCATTTAAAATGTAGTCTTTTGGACTTTCATTTAGTTGTACAAATTCATCATATTTGTCAAAACCATCATTTTGTAAAAAACGGCTAAGTTTATAGCCAACAGGACTCACTTCAGGGTTATATAAAAATATAGTTCCTGCTACTGTTTTTCTTTTTTTTTTGAGCATATTTTCTAAATCAGTTACTGTTATTTTTTCATTTTCACTCTCATTTATGTAAATATAATGTTCTACTAGATAGTCCATATCAAAGTTTGTTGAAAATTTTCCGAATACTTGCATTTTAAATCCTATTATAATTGATGAAATTATACTACAATTTCATCTATGATTTATATTATATTTTTAATTTTTACATTTATGATTTTATGGTTTGCTTTTTATCAGTGGCAATTTTTTATGATTTTTTCTCCAACTTACTATCGTTGTGAAGAATTAGGAGATGATTTTGAGATACTAAGTATAAAAACTAAAGATGCAATTGAGCTAGAAGGTGTTGTTTATCAACCACAAAAATCAAGTGAAACTTTATTGTTTTTTTCAGGTAAAGGTCAAGATAGTGTAGATGTTGTGCAAAAACTGGCTTTGTTATATCCAAAAAGGAGGATAATCTCATTTAATTATCGTTCTTATGGTCGAAGTGAGGGTCATGTTAGTGAAAAAAACATTTTAGAAGATAGTTTATTTATAGCTCAAATAATTCAAAAAAATTATGGTGATTTTTATCTTTTTGGCTACTCTTTGGGTTCAAATATTGCTTCTTTTGTTGGTAGTAAAATGGACTCGAAAGGTGTTTTCTTAGTTGGTGCTTTTGATAGTATAGCCTCTTTGGCACAAACAAAATATAAAATAAATATGTCTAGGTTTCTAAGATATAAATTTGATACTGTAAAATATGTTCAGAAAATTGATGCTAAAACATATCTTTTTGTAAGTAAAGATGATGAAGTAGTTTATATAGATAATGCAAGAAAGTTAAAAAATAGTATTAAAAATCTTGAGTTTTATAAAGAGTTTGAAAATTTAACACATAAAGAATTGCTTTGGCATGTGGAGATAGTAGATAAAATTAATGAGGTGTTGGGGTAATGGATATTGGATTTTTTTTAAAACAGTTTATAACTTTTTTTGTTGAACCTTTTGGGATGTTTTTTAGTTTGTTTGTAATTGGTCTTTACTATATGTATAGAAAAAAAGATGTCTATGCAAGTGCTTTTTTAAGTTTGGCATTTTTTGTGATGTTTTTGTTCTCATATCCACCTTTTGCTAATTTTTTAGTGCAAAACCTAGAAAATGAATATCCAAAATACAGCTATAAAACAACAGTAAAATATATACATGTTTTAGGAAATGGACACAATACTGATAAAACTCAGCCACTCTCTTCTCATATAAGTAGTGGAGGTTTAAAAAGGGATTTAGAGGGGATACTGATACATAGAAAATTAAAAGATTCTAAGATTATTTTTACAGGTTATGAGGGATTTACAGATACGCCAACAGCTATTATGAATGCTAGATTAGCTAAAGCACTTGGAGTTGATGAAAAAGACCTGCTTATAAATCCAAAACCAAAAGATACAAAAGAGGAAGCTATATTTTGTAAGTCCATTGTAGGAAATGAGCCATTTGTACTTGTAACTTCGGCAACCCACATGCCAAGAGCGATGAAACTTTTTAAATCTTTAGGGATGAATCCCATCCCAGCACCGACTGATTTTTATAAAAAAGAGTTTGATGGTTATTTAAAAGTACCAAGTGTATTTTCTTTCGCAAAGTCACAAATAGCAATGCATGAGTATATTGGCATTTTGTGGGCTACAATCAGAAGCTCAAAAAAGTGAAAAGAGTGGAAGAATGTTTGTGAAATTTCCATAGATGATAAACTAAAGTACACTTTAACTTTTAAATATATTATGTTATACTATACTTTATAAAAAAGGTATATATTATGATAGAGCAACTTCAAGATAAACAACGAAAACTAATTGCCTCAATAAAAAATGTAAAATATATCAGAACCCAATATAGTTTTATAAATAGTGATGAACGACTAATAGGACTCATAGGAGCTAGAGGTGTAGGAAAAACCACTCTTTTACTTCAGTACTTAGCTCAATATTCCCTAGATGAAGCATTATACTTTAGTGCAGACGATATAAGTATTGCTAATTTTGGTATCATAGAGATAGTTGAAGAGTTTTATAAGCTTGGTGGACGAAAAGTAGTTATTGATGAAGTTCATATGTTTAAAGATTGGGCGGGGCATATTAAAAATATATATGATTTTTTCCCTGATTTGACTATACGAATTAGTGGTTCATCTATGTTAAATATTCTTATACAAAGTTATGATTTAAGTAGAAGAATAGTGGTAAAAGAATTAGATAAACTTACATTTAAAGAGTATTTTGAGATAAAACACAATGTAAAACTATTATCTTTTTCACTAGAAAATATTTTGTCAAATCATACTAATATCTCTTTTGATTTGACACAAAAATACCCTATGCTTTATAAAGAATTTAAATCATATTTAACAATGGGTTGCTATCCGTATTTTAATAGTTCTAAAACTATAGAAAGTTTTAATAGTAAACTTTTCAACTCTATAGAAAAAATAATATATGAGGATATCCCCGCTACAAACAAAATAAAATTTGAAAATTTGAGTGTATTTAAAAAGCTTATGTATAAAGTTGTAGCTTCTAAAGTGCCTTATCAAGTAAAGATAGATACCCTGGCAAAAGATTTAGGTATAAGTGAACCTACACTTTATACTTATCTTGAGATTTTAAATAAAACAGGAATATTTAGAAGTATCCATAAGTTTAGTGCAAAACAAACAAAAAAACCTGAAAAATTATTTTTTAAAAATACAAATATACTTCAATCAATAAGTACAGACTTACAAATAGCTACAGATGTAGGAACTACAAGAGAGACATATTTTGTGAGTTGTTTTAAAGATATTTATTATAGTGATATTGGTGATTTTAAAGTTGGTGATATTATATTTGAGGTTGGTGGTAAAAATAAATCTTTTGAACAAATTAAAGATATAAACAAGAGTTATCTAGCTTTAGATATTGATAGTGGTACTCATAAAAATAAAGTGCCTCTTTGGTTATTTGGGTTCTTATATTAAACATATCCATTAAAAAACTTTACTAAACTTTTTAATTAAGTCCAATATGGGGTAGTTCTTCACCAAGTTCAATACGGATGGTTATTTTGCTTAGTTTTGCTTTTTTACTTTGCAGTAAGCTTCTGTAATCCCGTCTGATTTTTCTCCTATAGTCTTTAATCGCGTTTATTGTTTGCATCGGTGTATCTTTATCAACAACTTTATTATTTTTCGATATAATCTTTTTATAAAAGACGCCTGCTTTGTTGGTAGGAATATGTTTTTAAAGGTATGATAACATAGAAAATCCTTGAAACTACCTATATTAGGGAAACTTAAGCGATTTGATGAGAGATGATAAAATATGAAAAAGGATGAATATGGAGTGTGAATTTCCTTCAGTTAATGCAAATAAACAAGAGATAAAAGAGATATTTGATAGTGTTAAAACCATCGCTGTTGTTGGGCTTTCACCTAATGAGAGTAAAGATAGTCACAAGGTTGCTAGGTATTTAAAAGAACATGGTTTTAAAATCGTTCCTATATATCCTAAAGAGGATACTATTTTAGGGGAAAAAGTTTATCGTTCTCTTTTAGAGATACCTTTTGATGTAGATATGGTTGATATTTTTAGAAAACCTGCTGTGCTTGATGTTGTTGCTGATGCTTGTATTGAAAAAGGTAATGTAAAAGTATTTTGGTCACAAAAAGGTATAGTAAATAATGCTGCTGCACAAAAAGCTAAAGATGCAGGTATGAAAGTTGTTCAAAATATGTGTAGTATGGTTGAGCATAGAAGTTTGCAAGGGTTATAATTGTTAAATATAGATAAAATTTATGAAGCACAAGAACGAATTAAAGGTGTTGTGGTAGATACACCTTTTTCTGTAGCACCATATCTAAGTGAAATTTCTGGTTGTGATGTTTATTTAAAAAAAGAAAATTTACAGATTACTGGTGCATTTAAGATTAGAGGTGCTTACAATAAGATAGCTTCTTTGAATGATGAACAAAGAGCATGTGGAGTTGTTGCTGCAAGTGCTGGAAATCATGCTCAAGGTGTTGCTTTGTCAGCTAGTAAGTTTGGTATCAAAGCTGTGATAGTTATGCCAGATTCAACACCTCTTACAAAAGTGAATGGGGTAAAATATTTTGGTGCAGAGGTCATCTTGGCTGGTGCTAATTATGATGAAGCTTACGCACATGCCATAAACTATGCTAAAGAACATTCTTTAACTTTTGTTCATCCTTTTGAAGATGAAGATGTTATCGCTGGACAGGGGACTGTTGGGCTTGAGATTTTAGATAAATGTCAAGAACTTGATGCTGTTGTAGTACCTGTCGGTGGTGGAGGGCTTATAGCAGGTATATCAACTGCTGTAAAATCTATAAATCCAAATATAGAAGTAATAGGTGTTAGTGCATTGGGCGCTCCTGCATTTAAAAATTCTTTTAATGCTAAAAAAGCGATAGATTCAACAAAAGTTAGAACTATTGCAGATGGTATAGCAGTAAGAGATACTTCTGAAGTAACATTAAAATATGCAATTAAAAATGTAGATAAAATTATAAGTGTTGATGATGAAGAGATAGCAAGTGCCATTTTATATTTATTAGAAAAACAAAAACTTGTTGTTGAAGGAGCTGGGGCTGTTGGTGTGGCTGCATTGCTTCATCATGAACTTGAACATTTAAAAGGTAAAAAAGTAGCTGTTGTTTTAAGTGGTGGAAACATGGATGTAACCCTGCTTTCTGTCATTATAGAAAAAGGTCTTTTAAAATCTGGTAGAAAAATGAAAGTTACTGTTACTCTTATTGACAAACCAGGTTCATTAATGAGATTTACAGAGATATTAAGAGATTTAAATGCAAATATAGTTCATATAGCTTATGATAGAACTTCTATATCACTTGATTATGGTGATGCGAATGTAACAGTTCATATGGAAACAAAAGGAAAAGAACATCAAGATGAAATCAGGAGTGCTTTAAAGGTAGAGGGCTATTTAAGAGGATAGCTTTTCGTAAAATATAATAAATGAAACCATTAAATAAAAAACTATTTGAGTATCCACTTGTTCTTGTGAAAAATTTAGATAGTGGTGATTTAGTCACTGTAGATTCTAAAACAACAGTGATATTTTTAGATAAACAAACTTTTAAATTAAAAAGTGGTTTTAAAAGTAAAATTTCACTTCAAGATTATGCTTTTCAGTCCGTAGATTTTACGAGTGATGGAGTTTTTTTTGCAGTTATAGACTCTAGTGTTAAGGAGTCAAAACTTTTTAATGTAAAAACTAAAAAAGTAGTAGCAAAAACAACAAGACATCAAGGTCGTGTTAGCTGTGTAGGGATAGATCCACTAAGTAGATATATGTTTTCATGTGGTGAAGATGGTAAAACATTTGTAACAGATATAAAAAGCACAAAACTGGCTTTTACTTTGCCTATACATTCAGATGCTATAAACGATATAGCTTTTAGTGATAATGGAGTTTGGCTTGCAACTGCTAGTTATGATAAAAAAGTGTTTTTATTTAACATAGACGGTAGATCTTTTAAACATAAACTCATAGGACATTCTGCGGCCGTTATGAAATTGCAGTTTTTAAATTTGCATAGACTTTTTAGTGTTGATAAAAAAAGTAATGGTATTGTTTGGGATATGAAGAGTGGAAAGGTTATTAAACGGCTTGACGGTATTCATGATATAGTCGTTCAAGTTACAAAAAGTAGTGATAACAAGTTCTTGTTTTTAGCAACTGAACTCGGTTATATTTTAGTTTATGAGTTAGAAAACTATGAGTTACTTAGTTCAAAATATATTAAATTTTCTAGTTGTATAACTTCGTTATGTTTTGATGGGATAAATCAAAATCTTTTAGTTGCTACGGCTTCCAATGAACTTTATAATTATTATATATATAGTGGTAGAGAAAATATGCAAGAGTTAAGCAAAAGAAAATTATATGCAAAAGCTTATCAGTATATTGAGATAAATCCACTTCTTAAATATACTAAAATATATGAAAAAATGGAATTTACTTGGGAGAGAATGCTTAAAAAAGCAATCTTAGCTCTTGAGAAAAATGATAAAAAAAGTGCTATTGAATCATTTGTTAATTTTAAAAATATTCCATTAAAAAAGACAATCATCAAAAAAACCATGGAAGAATATGTTGATTTTGAGAAATTTAGTGCATTTGCCAAGCAGGGTAAGTTGGCATTGGCATATTCATTAGCAAATAAACATCCCATGTATAAAAATTCTTCTATATTTAAATCTATGGAAGCTAATTGGAAAAAAGCGTTTTCTTTAGCTCAGCAGTACTCTTTAGATCCAAAAGCAAAAGATAAAGCTCGTGAGATTTTAAATCCATATCGTGGTGTTAGTGAAAAAACAAAGTTAATACAGAGTCTTTCTATGCAAGGTGATGTTTATAGGCGTTTTAAAATTTCTCTTGGACAAAAAGATTTTAAACTTGCTTTTGAATTGATAAGACATAATCCATTTTTAAGAGAATTTAAAGAGTATGATATGTTGATGAATTATGCAGATACTCTTTACATAAAATCACAAAAATATCTACAAGATAATGAAATTCATATGGCTATAAAAATATTAAGAATGTTGTTGGATTTTGATGATTTTAAAGAGGAAGCTAAAAATATTTTAGGGTCTATAGAGTTAGAACATAAATTTTATGAAGCTATTAAAAAAGAGGATTTTATTTCTGCATATAATATTATGGCTTCTTTTGAAGAATTGCAAGAAACAAAGGAGGGGAGAGTTTTACAGCAACAATGGAATGATGATTTGCAAAAGGCGAATGGATATGCTGTTGATGGAGATGTGATAAGTATGAAAAATATCTTATCTCAATATATGAAAATCCATTCAAGATATAAGCATTTAGCTACTATGTTTGCCTTGGCATATACAGTTCAATTAGAACAAGCTATAAGACAGAGAAAAGAGCAGTTAGTTATAGAAAATGGCATAAAAAACTATGTTTCATGCTTTGGAATTCAAGAGCAAATAGAGGTATTTTATAGAATATTTAAAAAATATTATCCGAAATCAAAACTAAATCTTGAAGTCTTAACAAAGGGTTCTTTGGAGATGTGGCGACCATCTATGATTGTAAACTCTATCTTAGATTGAAAAATTAACACCTCTTTTAACCTCAAATATAGTTCCATTTGAGTATAATCGTCAAATTTTTAAAATTATAATTTTTTATGAAGGAGACTTCTTATGCAGATTAGTGGCGCACAGATGGTGATTGAAGCCTTAAAATGTGAGGGAGTAGATACAGTATTTGGCTACCCGGGTGGAGCTATAATGAATGTCTATGATGAGATATATAAACAGGATTATTTTAAGCATATTTTAACTCGCCATGAGCAAGCTGCTGTACATGCTGCTGAGGGTTATTCTAAGGCTAGTGGAAAAGTTGGCGTTGCAATGATAACAAGTGGACCAGGGTTTACAAATGCAGTAACTGGTTTAGCAGACGCTTATATGGATTCTATCCCTTTGGTTGTTATATCAGGACAAGTTCCGATGAGCCTTATAGGTACTGATGCTTTTCAAGAGATTGATGCTGTTGGGATAAGTCGTTCTTGTACAAAACATAACTATCTTGTAACAGATGCAGCTGATTTACCTCGCATACTTAAAGAAGCATTTTACATAGCAGCAAGTGGTCGTCCCGGCCCTGTGCATGTAGATATTCCAAAAGATGTAACTGCACAGATAGAAAAGTTTGATTACGATATAAAACTAAATTTAGAAACTTATAAACCACATGTAAAAGGTAATACTCGTCAGATCAAAAAAGTTATGGAGGCTATCGCACATGCCAAAAGACCACTTTTTTATCTTGGTGGTGGTGTTATAAATGCAAATGCAGCTTATGAAGTAAGGGAGTTAGTTCATAAAACTGGTATCCCTGCTGTTGAGACATTTATGGCTCGTGGTGTATTGTCTTATGATGATGAACTTCTTGTTGGTATGTTAGGTATGCATGGAAGTTATGCTTCAAATATGGCTATGAGTGAGACAGATTTAGTTATAGCTTTGGGTGCTAGATTTGATGATAGGGTAACTGGAAAACTTAGTGAGTTTGCTAAAAATGCTGATGTTGTTCATGTAGATATTGACCCTGCTAGTATCTCTAAACTTGTAAATGCTGATTATCCGATAGTTGGTGATGTTAAGAATGTTGTTTTAGATATGTTATCTCTTTGTGATGTTGTAAAAAATGAAGATTATTCATCATGGAGAGAGAGTGTAAATAATTTTAATGAACTTCATCCTTTGACTTTTTATGAAGATAGTGAGAGATTAAAACCTCAATGGGTTATAAAAAGAGTTGGTGAACTTCTCGGTGATGGAGCAAACATAACAACAGATGTTGGACAGCATCAGATGTGGACAAGTCAGTTTTATCCATTTACAAGACCTCGTCAGTTTGCAAGTTCTGGTGGACTTGGAACGATGGGATTTGGTTTTCCAGCAGCTATGGGTGTAAAAGCTGCTTCACCAGATAAAGTAAGTATAAACTTTACAGGTGATGGCTCAATCCTTATGAATTGTCAAGAACTTATGACTGCAGTTGAGAAGAAGTTACCAGTAGTAAATATTATTTTAAATAACAATTTCTTAGGTATGGTTAGGCAGTGGCAAACACTTTTTTATGACAAAAGATATGCAGAAACTGATCTTCAGGTACAGCCAGATTTTGTAAAACTTGCTGAAGCTTTTGGTGGTCTTGGTTATAGAGTTCATACAAAAGAGGAGTTTGATGCTGCACTTAAAGATGCCGTTGAGAAAAATGTGGTAGCTTTTATAGAAGTTATAGTCTATAGGCTGGAAAATGTTATGCCAATGGTTCCAGCTGGTGGAAGTTTATTTAATATGATGTTACTAGAGAAAAAGGGGGAAGATAATGATTGAGAATAGTGAAAGAAGAGTAGTTTCAGTTATTGTTATAAATGAAGCGAGTGTTTTATCTCGTATTACAGACCTTTTTTCTGGTCGTGGTTATAATATTACTTCTTTAACAGTTGCTCCTATACCTGATTCTAAGTATTCAAGACTTACTATTGTTACTTCTGGTTCTATCAGAGTTATAGAACAGATAACCAAGCAACTACATAAACTTATACCTGTTTTAAGGGTGTATGAGCATAATGATATAGTTGAAAAAGAGATGGCTTTGATTAAATTTCCTATTGCTGAAAATATTAGTGATATAAATACTTTATGCGAAGCATATAATGGTAAAATTGTAAATATTGGTGAGAATGTAATCATAGCAATGGTTGCAGATGAGCCACAAAGGGTAGAAAATTTTTTACAAGCCATAAAAAGATACAATCCAAAAGAGATTGTTAGAAGTGGTGCTGTGGCACTTGAGAGATAAAATATGAAATTAAGTAAAATAGCATCTATTTTAGAATGTGAATTTAGTGGGGATGATATAGATATAGAGGGGATGAATGCTCTTAAAGATGCAACTTCTAGTGAACTCTCTTTTGTCGCAAATGCAAAGTATGTTAAAGATATACAAGACACAAAAGCTGCTGGTGTTATTGTACCAGAAAGTTTAGTAGAGTATGTACCAAGTGGTTGTGTAGCTTTGGTTGTGGAAAATTCTTATTGGTCGATGGCTGTTTTATCAAAATATTTTGCACCTGCTATTGAGGACAACACACTCCCACATGCCAAGATAGGCGAGGGTAGTAGTGTATCTGATAAAGCAGAGATAGCAAATGGTGCTGTTATAGGTAAAAACTGTACTATTTTAGCTCATGTTTATATTGGAGCAAATGCAGTTGTTGGAGACAACACTATACTTTATCCAAGTGTAACAGTTTATAGAGATTGTAAAATAGGTGCTGATTGTATAATCCATGCAAATACAGTGATAGGTGCTGATGGTTTTGGTTTTGCTACAAATAATTTGGGTGAGCATAAAAAAATCTATCAAAACGGAAATGTTGTTATAGAAGATGATGTTGAGATTGGTAGTAATGTAAGTGTAGATAGAGCAGTATTTGGTTCAACCATACTTAAAAAAGGTGTTCGCATAGATAACCTTGTTCAGATAGCACATAACTGTGAGATAGGTGAATATAGTGTGTTTGTTGCTCAATCTGGTAGTGCTGGTTCAACTAAACTCGGTAGAAATGTAGTTGTTGGTGGTCAGGCTGCTTTTGCTGGTCATTTAGAGATAGCACCATTTTCAAATTTTGCAGCAAGAAGTGGAATTACTCATAATATAAAAGAGAGTGGAAAAACATATGGTGGTTTTCCACTTATGGAACAAAGAACATGGCTAAAACTTCAAGCAAAAATAGCTAGATTACTTAAAAAGTAAACTAGCTAATAACTTGCTAAATTATAAAAAACATTATACCTAATGAGTGTTTTCTCTGTTGGTCTTGGGTATCTACTATAAGCATATTCTATAGTTTCTTTTGTTGTGTCATCTAGTACATAATATCCACTTTTTTTTATAAATCTAAAATCTGACATGTCTCCATTTGGATATAGATAAAACTCTATGATATTAGTTGCATTTACTCTTAAATTGTTTGGTAGATTTACTCTCGCAACACGAGTTAGAACCTGTTGCGTGATGCGTCTCATAATCTCTTGATTGTTTAATATATATTTTTGTTGTCCAGGTGTGAGTTTTCCAAATTTATCACCATATAGTTCTTTTATATTTTGACCAATATTACTTCCAGCATTGTTTTTCTTTTTTTGTTGTTTGTTTTCTTCATTTGATCTATCTTGAGAAAGTAGTGCATATAAAGGATCTTTTGGTTGTTTTTTTATAGTTGTTTTTGTTGTATCTTTTGTTATGTTTATATCTTTTATAGTTTTTTTCAGTGCTATGTATGGTTTTTTAGGTGGTAGGGGTTTTATTTTTGGTTTTGGTTTTACAATTTTTGGTTTTAGCTTTGGTTTTGGATTTAGTTTTACTTTTTTTCTATGTTTTTTTGGTTTGTATTTTATAGGTGGTTTCTTAGCAAGTTGTTTTAGTTGTGAACCTTTTGGCATTGGTGGAGCTATTGGTGTTGGTTTTTTCTTAATATTTCCAGAGTTTTTATGTTTTTTTGGTTTATAATCTTTTAAAGATATTTTTATTTTTTTTTCTTTTGGTGCTGTGTTTTTATGGGTGTCAATAGGCAACATACTACCTAACAATAAAAACAGAAGTATAAGTAGTATATGCACTAGCAATGCTACAAAAAAAGCAAAAGAAGATCTATTCAAATTTTTCCATTCTAATTTTTGAAGATTATATCAAATGAAGATTAATACTACTTTGCTATAATACAAAAAAACTTAATAAGGTCAATATAATTATGAATACACAAGCATCTAAAGAAGCATTTAGTCAAGCACAAAAATTAATCCCGGGTGGAGTAAATTCTCCAGTTAGAGCATTTAAAAGTGTTGGGGGAACTCCTATCTTTATAACAGAGGGCAAGGGTGCTTATATAAGTGATGTTGATGGGAACAAATATGTAGATTTTGTTCAAAGTTGGGGACCACTTATCTTTGGTCATAGAGATGAAAAGATAGAAGCAGCTGTAATTGATGCTGTAAAACATGGTCTTAGTTTTGGTGCGCCAACTTTGGCTGAAACAGAGTTGGCAAAACTTGTTGTGTCATTTTTTGATTCTATTGACAAAGTTAGATTTGTAAGCAGTGGAACAGAAGCGGTTATGAGTGCTATCCGTTTGGCTCGTGGATTTACTTCCCGTGATGATATTGTGAAATTTACTGGATGTTACCACGGTCACAGTGATGCACTTTTAGTTGAGGCTGGAAGTGGTGCTGCTACTTTTGGAAATCCATCAAGCCCTGGTGTACCAGCTGATTTTACAAAACATACACTTTTAGCAGAATATAATAACATCGAGAGTGTAAAAAAATGTTTTGCAGATTCTAATGATATAGCATGTGTGATTATCGAGCCAATAGCAGGAAATATGGGGCTTGTACCAGCTGATAAAGAGTTCTTGCATGAGCTTAGAGAACTTTGTGATAAAAACGGAGCATTGCTTATATTTGATGAAGTTATGAGTGGTTTTAGAGGTAGTGTGAATGGTGCTGAGTCTATTACTGGTGTTAAACCTGACATTGTAACTCTTGGTAAAGTTATAGGTGGAGGTATGCCTGTTGGTGCTTTTGGTGCAAGGGCTGAGATTATGGCAAAACTTTCACCAGAAGGCCCAGTTTATCAAGCTGGAACACTTAGTGGAAATCCAGTTGCTATGGCAGCAGGTTATGCAGCACTTTCTAAACTAAAAGCAAATGCACAAGTTATATCGGTGTTAGAAACAAGAGCAAAAAGACTTGTTGAGGGGATGAAGGCTGAAGCTTTGGCATGTGGGATTACTATGCAAACAGATGTAAGGGGAAGTATGTTTGGCTTCTTTTTTAATGATAATCTGGTTAAAAACTTCAATGATGCTACAAAATCTGATGCCGAATTGTTTGCAAAATTTCATTCAGGTATGCTTAATGAAGGTTTTTATTTTGCATGTTCACTGTATGAGACAGGATTTATATCAACTGCTATAACTGATGAGATGATAGAAGACACGATTAAGGCAAGTGCAAAAGTATTTAAAGAGATAGCTAATGCCTAATGAAAAAAAGGAGAGGAAACCAAGGATAAAACCACTTGTGGAGGCAGCTGATAGCCTTTCTCTTGGTATTTCTATAGTTGTGGCTGTTGCTATGGGTATAGGGATAGGTTATCTACTCCGTAGTTTAAGTGGTGTTTATTGGACTTTTTTTATAGGTGTTTTTATAGGTATTGCAGCTGCAATTTTAAATGTTTATAAAGCATATTCTAAACAATATAATGAGTATGAAGAATTAGCAAAAGAACCTCGTTATGCGATAAAAAAACAATTAGAAGAAAATGAAGATGATGAGGACTATGGTGAGAAAAGCTATTAAACTGATTTTAATATCTCAACTTCTAATCTTAGGAACTTATCTAATATCTTTTAGTTTTTATATAAATTTACAAGTAGCATTTTTAAGCTCTTTTTTTATAATTTTAGGTGCTTCTTATGGTTATAAGAAAATGGTTAAGTCTCAGGTTGATTCAGGTATTTTTGAAGAAAAAAGAGATCTTTTAGATGAGATAGAAGATCCCCATGGTTTATATGATGAAGAGATAAATGAAGCACCATTTGAAGAGTTGGATTTAAAGGCGATAGTTAAAGAGGAAAAATCAAAGATAAAAACTTTTAGTGTAAAAAGTATGAAGCAAGGGGTAAAGGGGAGTGTGTCTGCTTTTAGACTTGTTCCGTATGTATTTTTGATTTTGGGTTTTATAGCTTTAAAAAACAATCAACTGCTTGATATTGCTATATATTTACCATCATTATTGGTTGGAATTGTTGTTGGGTCTATTAGTGGTAAGGAACTTTTTTCTTAAAAGTTCCTTCTTTGTAATGTTTTAGTTTATTCTTCTATATAGTTTTTAAGTTTTCTACCAACTTTAGGGTGTTTAAGTTTTTTGATAGCACTTGATTCGATTTGACGAACTCTCTCACGAGTTACACTTAACTCTTTGCCAATCTCTTCTAGCGTTCTATCACTCTCATCATCCATAATTCCAAAACGGAGTTTTATAACGGCTTTTTCTCTTTCATTTAATTGCTCAAGAACACTCTCTATCTGAACTCTTAAATCATCTTTTAGTATTGCATCTGATGGTGAGACAGATGTTTTATCCTCGATAAAGTCACCAAAACGACCATCTTCTTCACTACCGATAGGGGCTTCAAGACTTATTGGTTCTTTTGTGATTTTAATTACATTTTTAACTTTTTCAACACTTAATCCAACTTCTTGTGAGATTGTATCAACATCTGGCTCTTTACCATGTTCTTGAAGGTGTTTACGCATAATTTTGTTGATACGGTTTATGGTTTCAATCATATGTATAGGAATACGGATAGTTCTAGCCTGATCAGCAATAGCACGGCTAATTGCCTGACGAATCCACCAAGTAGCATAAGTTGAAAACTTGTAACCTTTTTGATATTCAAATTTATCAACAGCCTTCATAAGACCGATGTTACCCTCTTGTATAAGGTCAAGAAATGGAAGACCACGGTTTGTATATCTTTTAGCAATAGATACAACAAGTCTAAGATTTGATTTTGCCATTTTTGTTTTAGAGATTTCAGAGATGTTTTTACCCCGTTTAATTTGCTCTAAAATATCGGCTAATTTTTCAGGTTCCATATCAAAAGAGTTTTTACTTGCTTCTTTTGTTTGAACAAGTTTTTTAATCTCCATATATGTAGAAACCATGGTAGCTTCAGGTACCATACCGGCTATATCTTCTTTGTTTAGTTCTTGTATTTTTTCTACCAGGATTTTATGATTTGCTTTAAGAGTAGCATTGAAAAGTGGTAATTTATATTCAAGTCTTTTTAATTCTTTGTCGTAGCCATCATCACTTTTAAGAGCAGTTTCCATTGCTTTTACAAGTTCGTTGATAAGTTTTGAAGTTGGACCTAAATCTAAAAGTTTCTCTTTAAGAACACTTTTTTTGAAAGTTACAGCTAAAAAGTAAGCAACAATCTCTTCTGTAAGTTCACCATCAATATTCTCTGGCATTTTATCAGCAGCTTTCATCCACTCTTTTTTTGCTTTTTCAAGTGCTTTAAAAGATAGGCTTACTTTTTCAACTCTACTTTTATCTTTTACGGATGAAGTTTTTTCTTTTGAATCTACATCTTTATCATCACCATCATCACTATCATCTTTTTCATCTTCAAAACTTCTAAAAAGTTCTTTAACTCTTCTTTCACGGTTAATTAAAGGCTCTTTGTAGTCTAAGATAAAATTTATAAGGTATGGAACAGAACAGATTGCATCTATGATTATGCTTTCTCCACCCTCTATTTTTTTAGATATTTCTATCTCTTCTTCTTTTGTTAATAGGGGGATTTGTCCCATCTCTCGAAGATACATACGAACAGGGGAATCTGAACGGGACCATTCAAGTAGTTCATGCTCTTTGAGTATATCAAATTTATCAGACTCATTATTTTGTAGCATTTTTCTTTGAGCATCTCTTCTTGCTTCAGCTTCTTTATCATTTAGTTTTTTTGCATGTTCACTAGATGTATAAAGGCAGACTTTATGTTTTTTGGCAAGTTTAAAGATATTTTTAGATTGTGCGGCTGTAGGCTGTTTTTCAAAAAGTTCTATTATGGCTTCGTAAGTAGCACAATCTTTCGATTTGTGATTTACAAAGAAATCATCTATAGCTTTGTTGAGTTCTTTTGCTGTCATTTGCAGTTTACCCCAGTGGTATTTAAGATTTTTTAAAGAGTGGATTATACCCAAATCTTCTTAAAGTTTACTTTTTTAGACATAATTTTTTTTGGAACACTCTTTGCTATCTTTTGAATAATTAAATCAAAATAGGAAAATATATGCAAACTGGTTATTATAGTTCAGCAGCTGGTATGGTTACACAGTTTAATCGACTTGATACTATCGCCAATAATCTTGCAAATGTTAATACAACTGGATTTAAAGAGAATGACCTTATAGTTGGTGACTTTATGCGTCTTTATAAAGATGCAAGAGATGAACTTCCACATGAGAATCAAACTAAAGATGCAGCTAAATTTATAAACAGAACAATGGCTAGAGTTCCACAAATTGTTGATGGATATACAGATTATTCTGTTGGAAGTATGCAAAAATCATCAAATACATTGGATTTTGCACTTTCAAAAGAGGGATTGTTTTTCGCAGTTAAAACTCCACAGGGTATTAGACTTACAAGGGATGGTTCTTTTACAACCAACGATGAGGGCAAACTTGTCACAAAACAGGGTTATGAAGTTTTATCTGATGATTATTTTAAGACTCAAAATACTGTTGAATTCGATATACAAAACAGTGTTATAAAAGTAGATAAGAATGGACAGTTTTATACAAATTTGCCAAATACATCAAAAATGACAATGGGATCAAAACTTTTTATAGCTCAACCATCAAATACAGCACATTTAAAAAAAGAGGGTGATAATCTTTTTGTTTGTGATGAGATAAATAAATTACAAAGTGTTGAAGAGAGTGATGCAGTTTTACAGGGTTTTACAGAAAAAAGTAATGTAAATGCAGTAAAAATGATGACACAACTTATAGAAACAAATCGTTTGGTTGGAATGTATCAAAAAGTTATGGATGCTCAGATGAATGATATGAACCGTGATGCAATTGAAAAAATCGCAAGTAAAAACTAGATAAAATAAGGATAAAATTATGATGCAATCACTTTATACAGCCTCAACAGGAATGTTAGGTATGCAAACACAGATAGATACAACAGCCAATAATATTGCCAATGTGAATACAATAGGATTTAAAAAATCTCGTGCAGAGTTTGCAGATTTGATGTACCATGTTATGGAATATGCTGGAACTTCTACTAGTGATGTGACAAAAAGTCCTACTGGTGTTGAAGTTGGACTTGGTGTTAGACCAACAGCTATAAATAAAATATTTTCAGAAGGAAGTCTTAAACAAACTGACAATCAACTAGACATGGCTATTACTGGTAGAGGTTTTTTTAAACTTGAACTTCCAGACGGTACAGAAGTTTATTCTAAAAATGGTGCTTTTAAAATCGATGACAATGGAACAATTGTAAATAGCGATGGGTATAAACTTGTACCTGAAATTGTAATTCCAGAAGATGCTACAAATATTAGTATAGGTACAGATGGTATTGTGACTGTTATTCAACCTGGGCAAACACAAGCAACTCAAGTTGGACAAATCAATTTAACAAATTATGTAAACCCAGCTGGTCTTCACTCTCTTGGGGATAACCTTTATATAGAAACAGACAGCTCAGGTCAGCCAGTTGAGGGTACACCAGGAATTGATGGTCTTGGTACTTTAAGACAAGGTTTTGTTGAACTTAGTAATGTTGAACTTGTTGTTGAACTTACAGACCTGATTACTGGTCAAAGAGCTTATGATTCTAACTCAAAAATAATCACAACAAGTGATGAAATGCTACAAACTACTAATAATTTAAAACGATAATTACTTTTTGAAATAGGCTTGATAATCTTCAAAATCAAGCTTATTCCCACATGCCAATGTGGTTTTTAATATAATATAAATTACATTTTAGATACAATCGCAAACTTATTTAGTAAAAACATAGGATTTTTAACAATGCAAAAAACAAATATTGACGGAAAAGTTTGGACTTTTGGAAAAGATATTGATACAGATTTGATAATCGCTGCTAGGTATCTAAATACATCAGTACCAGAAGAGTTGGCAAAACATGTTATGGAAGATGCTGATCCAGAATTTGTAAACAAAATGAGTGCTGGTGACATTATAGTTGCTGATGAAAATTTTGGTTGTGGAAGTTCTCGTGAACACGCTCCAATAGCTTTAAAAGCTGCAGGTGTTGCTGCTATTATTGCACCAACTTTTGCAAGAATATTTTATCGTAATGCTTTTAATATGGGGCTTCCTATATTTGAACTAAGAGAGAGTAGTGAGATAAAAGAGGGTGATGAAATCAGTATAGACATGAACAATGGAACAATCACCAACAAAACTACAAATAAATCATATAACTTCACACCTATTCCAGAATTTATGCAAGAGCTGATAGATGCAGGTGGGTTAATGAATTTTGCACAAAATGAGATAAAAGGTAAATGATGAAAATATATAAAATTACACTTATAAAAGGTGATGGAATTGGACCTGAAATAGTAGAAGAGGCTGTAAAAGTTTTAGATGCTGTTGCTTCTTGCTATGATTTTGATTTTAGATATGATGAAGCTTTGATGGGTGGTTGTGCTTATGATATTACAGGTGATCCACTTCCTCAAGAAACCATCAATAAATCATTAAATTCAGATGCAGTTCTTTTTGGTGCTATTGGTGGTGAGAAATGGGATACTTTGCCTCGTGAGAAGAGACCAGAAAGTGGACTTTTAAGATTTCGTAAAGAGCTTGGAGTTTATGCAAATCTTCGTCCTGCTGTTGTGTATGATGAACTTGTGAATGCTTCATCTTTGAAACCTTCTATCGTGAAAGGTGTTGATCTTATGGTTGTTCGTGAGCTTATTGGTGGTATCTATTTTGGTGAACCAAAAGGTAGAGATGAAACTAAGGGTTGGAATACTATGGTTTATTCTCGTAACGAGATAGTTCGTATCGCTCACAACGCTTTTGAGATAGCTATGAAAAGAAGTAAAAGAGTATGCTCAATCGATAAAGCAAATGTTTTGGATGTTTCTCAGCTTTGGAGAGAAACTGTTGAAGAGGTAGCAAAAGAGTACCCTGAAGTTGAGTTGTCACATATGTATGTTGATAATGCTGCTATGCAACTCATACGAGATCCTAAACAGTTTGATGTTATGTTGACAGGAAATATTTTTGGAGATATTTTAAGCGATGAAGCTTCAATGCTTTCAGGTTCAATCGGTCTTTTACCATCAGCATCTGTTGGCTCAAAAATCGGTGTTTATGAACCTATTCATGGCTCTGCACCAGATATTGCAGGTCAGGGAATAGCTAATCCAATAGCAACTATATCATCTGCTTCTATGATGCTTAGATATGCCTTTGAAGAGGTTGAAGCTGCAGATAGAATAGATGAAGCTGTTAAAAAGGTGCTTAGCGAGGGTTATAGAACTCAAGATTTAGCTCAGTTTGATGCTAAAGAAGTTTGTTCAACAAGTGAGATGGGTTCCATCATCGCTAATTATGTTGCAAAATGCAAACGCTAACACTAGCAAATATATATGAACTTCAAGGTCTCAAAGAGGAGGCTTTGGATATTTACAAAGAGATTTTAAAAAAAGAACCGTCTAATAGTGATGCAAAAATTGCTATACGAAGATTATCTGGTATGAGAAAAAAATTTTTAAATGTCGATAATGAGATGAAAGAGTTTTTTATCAAGATGGACACAGAGATAGAATTTAATGAGTTTGAAAGGTGGTTAATGAAATCATGGAACTAAAAGATGTAATACTTTCTACTTTAGCAGAGATGGAGGAAACTCAGCCCCAACCCAAACAACAGCCTCAGGTAGAACAAAATAAACCTCTTAAAATAAAAAAAGATTTACAACCAGAAGAAGTTATAGTTGAAAATTCAGATAGTGAACTTAGTTATTTAAATTCAATCAGGGAGAGACTCTTAGTTCTTTTTGAAGGTTTTCAAGCACCAAATAATGTAAATATAGAAGCTAAAGTTGATTTAACACTTAATTTTTTAGAATATGTGTTAGCAACTATAGACTCCAGAGTTGAGAGTTTAGAAAAAGGAAATAAAAAGTGAGCCAATATAGAGTTTTGATAGATGCAGATGATGAGAAAGGGTTAGTTTATAAAGTATCTACTATTTTTTATAATAATGATTTAAATATCCTATCAAATAGTGAATTTGTTGATAAAGAAAACAATAAATTTTTCATGAGAAGTGTTGTTGATGGTCAAATAGATGTGGAAAATTTTAAAAACTCTATCTATGGCGTTTTACCAAAAAACTCTACTTTAGAAGTTATAGAACCTAAAAAGAAAAATATAGTAATAATGGCTACAAAAGAGATGCATGCACTTGGAGATATTTTAATTCGTCATGAAGCTGGAGAATTAGAAGCAAATATTTTAGCTGTTATATCCAACTATGACAAACTCGAGAATGTTGTAAAAAAATTTGATATTCCATATATAACAATTTCCCATGAAAATTTAGATAGAATGGAACATGAGAGTAAGGTTATAGAGTGTATTAATGGTTTTGAAAGTGTTGATTATATAGTTTTAGCAAAATATATGCGTATTTTAACACCTAGGTTTGTTGAAACTTATAAAGATAAAATTATAAATATTCATCACTCTTTTTTACCAGCTTTTATAGGTGCTAATCCTTATAAACAAGCATATGACAGAGGAGTTAAAATCATAGGTGCAACAGCACATTTTGTAAACAATAACTTAGATGAAGGTCCAATTATCGCTCAAGAGGTTATCCATGTAAATCATGCTTATGGTTGGAGAGATATGCAGCGTTCAGGTAAAGATGTGGAAAAAGTTGTTTTGTCTCGTGCTTTAAAATTAGCTCTTGAAGATAGAATATTTGTATATGCTAACAAAACGGTGATTTTTTAGATGTCTTTTAATCTTGTTTTAGTAAACCCTCAAATCCCAAATAATACAGGTGCGATAGGTCGTTTGTGTGTTAATGCCGGAGCAACTTTACATATCATAAAACCTATAGGGTTTGATATAGATGAAAAAGCTGTAAGACGGGCAGGGCTTGATTATTGGCATAGGCTTGATTTGCATGTATGGGAAAGTATAGATGAGTTTTTTGAAAAAAACGAGATAACAGATAATGCTTATTTCGCAACTACTAAGACAGATAGACCATATTTTGAAGCTGAGTTTAAAGATGGCGACTTTATCTTTTTTGGCAGTGAAACGGCAGGGATACCTGAAAATATTTTAAACAAATATAAAGATAAAAACATAACTATACCAATGACAAACGATGGAAGAAGCCTAAATCTAGCTATAAGTACAGGGATAGTTTTATATGATGCGATTAGACAGACTTACGATAATTTTAAGGAGCAAGTATGAATCCTATCGTAGATGCTATTGTACTTGTTCTTTTTTTATTGTTTATGGTCTTTATTTTTGGTGGTTATCACAAAAATAAATCTGCTGCAAGAGAAGAACAATTTAAAAGAGATGAACTAGATAAAGCAAAAAAAGAAGATTAAAAAAATCTATTTGCTAAAATCTCTATGTTGTTTTCAAACTTTTGAAATAAACTTTGTGCATTTTCAATAAATATTAACATTTTAAATCCTTTAGATAAATTATTTGATATTACATGTTTTTTATAAAAAAAGTAAAAAATATGACAAATTGACATATTTATTTTGACTTTATTGCGTTTTTACATTATACTTTTACTATATTTAGCAAAAAAGGGGCTATTGTGAATACTTTTGCCGAGATAGTAGAAGAGATAAAAAGTATAATATCTTCTGAATTTAGTTCTAAAAAGATATTTGATAAAGATGTTGCAGATATATTAAATATTACTCAAATGAATTTTGCAACAATGAAAAAAAGAAATAAAATTCCTTATGTTGAGCTTTTGGATTTTTGTGCAACAAAATCTATATCTATAAACTGGATGCTTTATGGACAATCGCCAGAAAGTTTAATAGAAGCTACAAATAAATTTTATATGATAAAGTATTTTAATGATGTTAGTGCAAGCGCTGGTGGGGGAGGTGATGTGGAGTGTGAAGATATGCAGGAGATTGAGATACCTGAACAGTTTGTTTTTATGCTTGGTGGAGAGAGAGAATTAAAAAATATAGAAGCTATAAATGTATCTGGTGATTCTATGGAACCAACTTTTAGTTATAATGACATAGTGTTTATTAACAGAGCTAAAACTGATCTTCAAAGGGGTGGTATATTTACCATTAGAACAGAATCTGGTCTTTTTATTAAGAGAATTCAAAAACGCTTAGATGGAAAAATAGATATAATATCAGATAATCAAGTTTACTCAACTCAAACTCTTGATGTAGATGATGTCGAGGTTATTGGTAGAGTTGTTAGTAGATTTGGTGATGTGGATTGATGAAAGGTTTTAATTTGAGTATTTTTAGATATATATTGATGGGGTTTTTAGTTTTTAACTTTATAGCTTGTTCTTCAAAAAAGGAGTTGAAAGTTAAAACAACAACAGAAGTTTGTATCGATATAGAAAAAACTCAAATATATGATTTAGAACATACACCTCAAGATATAAAAGAGTTTACATCAAAGATTAACGACAGTGTTTCATTATATGATATTCAAAAAAAGTATGAAAAAAATTATTTTAGAGTCTGGAATTTTAAAACACCTGGGGAAAGTGTTGAAAGTATAAAATGGCCATTTAAATCATACAGAGTGGGAAGTAGCTATGGAGAAAATCTTCAACTTTTAGATAAAAGTTTTTTTGAAAAAAATTATTTAAATGCAAATTTTGATGAATATCTTAGTGTTAATAAAAAAGCTGTTACTCTTGAACATCTAAATATCAGAGCGTTTCCAACAACTAGACCACTGCTACGAGATCCATTACTAGCTGGTGAGGGTTTTCCGTTTGATTATCTTCAAAACAGTACAGTTTCTGCAAATAAGCCTATTTTTATTTCCCATTTTTCTAAAGATAAAGAGTGGGCATATATATTTACTAGTTTTGCATCTGGTTGGGTAAAAAGTGCAGATATAGTGACACTAAAAGATAGATACGCAAAACAATGGCAAAAAGCAGAGCAGATTTTTTTAACCAAAGACAATATACCTATATATAGTGTAGATGGAAAATTTTTGTTTGATTCAAAAATAGGTATGATGTTGGCTTTGATTAAAGAAACAGATAAAAATTATATAGTTTTGGCAATCTCAAAATATAAAGGTTTCCAACCATTATATGTTAAAGCAAAAATAGATAAAGATATATCTCATAAAGGTGTTTTGAAATTAACAAAACAAAATTTAAATCGTATTATTTCAGAAGTGTCTAAATCAAATTATGGATGGGGTGGTATTTATGGGCAAAGAGATTGTTCTTCTACTATGCGTGATATATTTGCACCGTTTGGTATTTGGTTACCTAGAAATTCATCACAACAAGCAAAAGTTGGCAAGGTTATTTCTTTAGAAGATTTAAGTAATGATGAAAAAATAAAGCTTATCAAAGAACAGGCCATACCATTTCAAACCTTACTTTATAAAAGAGGTCATATAGCTTTATATGTTGGAGTGTATAATGGTGATGTAATAATTCTTCATAACACTTGGGGTATAAAAACTAAAAAAGATGGTATTTACGGAAGGATTATCATAGGTAAAACTATACTAAGTACACTTGAGATAGGCAAGTATCAAAACAATTTTGACGAAGAATCATCCATCTTAAATAAGTTAAAAAGTTTTAATATACTCACTCAATAAATTTTAAGCTTTTAAATCCAATAACGAACCAAGCACATCATCTTGTGTTTTAATAGTTACGACATTTGCTTCAGTTGTATTTTGTATAGTAATTTGATCTGTTAACTCTTTTGCTAAATCAGTTTGGCTTTTTTGTGAAAAGTTATCATCTGCCATACTCGTGTTTGCTGTAACTGAGTTTTCAGTATCGGAAATAGTTGTGTTACTAGGTATAAAACCATCCGTATTAACATTTGCAACATTGTTCGCATTTGTATTCATCATAGTTTGATTAGCTTGAATTGATGAAATATTATTTGATATATTCATAACGAACTCCTTTATTAGAAACATTATATTACTATATTTATAAAATTAAGTTTAGAAATTTTTTTAAATTGAATTAAGAAGTACAGTTTTAACCATACTTCTTATGTAGAAAAAAATTTATGTAGAAAAAAATATTAGTGTAAATCAGCGTTTAGTTTTATCTCTCTTGTTGAGCGAGAAGCTGTAATCTCACCAGTTTGTGAGTTTTGTCTAAAGTGAAGACCACTAAAGAAAGAAAGTTGTTTACCTTTAAATATTTCACCTTCTATTTTAACACCTTTATTTACCTCTTGGATTTTTGCAAGTTCTGCTGGATAGATTCCTATTTTTGTACCTTCAAGTATTGCAATTCCTGCATCGATAATACATCCATCACCAAGTGGGATACCACAAACAGAGTTTGCACCAAGAAGGCAGTTTTGACCTATACTGATAGGGTTACCATCTGTTCCACTTAATACACCTAAGATAGAAGCACCACCACCAACATCACTGCCATCACCAACAATAGCAGATGAGCTGATACGACCCTCAACCATAACAGAACCAGTTGTTCCAGCATTAAAGTTAATGTATGAAGCACCTGGCATAACTGTTGTTCCAGCTGCTAGTTGCGCACCAAAACGAACTTTTGAAGTATCAAGTATGCGAGTGTTATCAGCAGGGATGATATGTTGTAAAAATCTTGGGAATTTATCTATAAAGTCGATATGTGGGTACTCGTTTGCAAGTTTCAACTCTATCTCAAATTCTCTTAGATAATCAAGTTCTATTGGTTGACCTTGGCTCCATGCAACATTTGGCAATGCTCCAAAAGCACCATCAAGACAAATCTCTCTTAGACCAACTTTTGCCTGAGATATTGCATAAAGTTTTAGGTATGTTGCTTCAACGCTTTGTAGTGGTGCATCATCAAAAATGAAACATACTTTAAACTCTCCAACAAGATTTCCATTACTCATAATTTGGCTGTAAAGTGCTGAAATAACCTGAATATTTTTGTGAGCATCACCGTGAGCTTCATCACTGTAAGGTGTAAAAGCATTTAAACATGCTTTTAAAAATTTAATATTGATGTTAAATACTGCTTCACTTTTTGTGAAATCTACCTCTATACCTTGTTCCATAAGTGCTTTTATAAAGATAGCAGCACTACCAAAGTTTTCATTCCAGTTGATTAATGGGTAAGTCGCTTGAAGTGATTTTTCAACATTTAACTGTCCTAAATCTACTCTTGCAATACCAAATGCTAAAGGATCTCTATATCCTGTTGTTGTTGATTTGATATTTTCTATAAGTGCTTTAAAAGCATCTGTTGTTTGGATTGTTTCCATGAATTCTCGCTTAATGATTTATTTGTGCAATTATACTTAAAAAATACTAATGATATTTTATATATAATGTTTGTATGGATAAATGGTTAGAATATTTAAAAAACAATGATTATACAGGTGTTAAAAAGTATATTAAAAGTGGTGCAGACTTGGGTGCGTCTAGTGAGAATGGTGAGTCGGTATTGGCATATGGGGTGAGAGTGGGTTGTGATATTGATTTAATTATGCTTTTGATTGAAAATGGTGCAGACATATATGATTTTGATAATGAGGGTGTAAGTATATTTGATATGGCTATAGCGCATAACAATATGGAGTTAATAGAGTATATCATAGAACAGGGGATAGATATAAATTCTACAAATAGACGAAGTGGTTTTACTCCATTGATGGCAGCAGTTTGTTATGGTAGGGCTGAAACTGTTAAAAGGTTTTTAGAGTTGGGTGCAAACTTGGATGCTATTGATTCTAAAGGTTTTACTGTTTATGATTTTGCTAGAAAAATGAATAAAAAACGGATGCTAGAACTCCTTAAATCATGAAACCATTCAAATTTCTTTCGCTAAGACTCATTAAAATTTTCCCCCTTAGGCACTTTTCATAAGAGCTAGAAAGTTTTGATAGCTATCTACAATTTGTTGATTTTTTTGATTTGATATATAAAATTCAATAGCTTTTTTACCCAGTCGTGGAATCTCGTTTTTAACTGCCCAACTACTGACTGTTCCCTCTGGAACTTCCAGTATTTCAGCTAGATTTTTTTGTGTAATTTGCAATTTTTTACATATATCTTTTACAACATTGGTTTTTGTCCTTTTAGTTCGTTTAGATTTTTTTTGTATTTTTAATGGTTGTTTTTGTTTTGTTTTTTCATCATTAGCAGATACACTAGAACTATAACCTTTTTTTGTTGCCCAGTCTAAAACTTCAGACGCATTCAAAATCCAATCTCTATTATTTAGAGTTTTAATAACATCAAATGCAAAATCAATAGCATTTTCTCTAGCAAACTCTTCATTGCAAACTTGATAAAGCATTGAAAATGCTAATTGTTTTGCCGCAGAACCTGTATAACCCCAATCAAATCCACTTTTAGATTGTGCAAAAAGTTCATACCTTGTTGGTAATTCTACCTCTCCATAAGTTACAAATTTACTTCCTAAAAGGGTTTTGTGACCCTTGAATACATAATTGTTTCTAGTAATTGCCATTTTATTCTCTCACATAATATTTTAATTATGGTTTTTATAAGCAATAAAAGTACCAAAAATCAAATTAAATCATAATATATCTTTGCAAAATCAAGTTCTTCTATAAAAAGGTTAAAATATTTATCTAATTCTGATTTATTTTGACTACTTAGAGATAATTCTACTGATGGTTTGTTGTTATTAAAGATAGGAAGTGACGATAATTCTATGTGAGGTGGTAATTTTTGCATCATATTTATAAGAGTATTTTCACTTGTTTGGGCAAGAAGTGTTCGTCTGAATTTTTCTTTTTTAATGTAGAAGTGTTTTTTTATGATTGAACTTACCATTGGATGTGCCATTATTGGAAAACCTGGTACAAAGAAAAATCTATCATCTAATGAAAAACCAGACATGTTATTAACAGGATTATGTATTAGGTCTGAGTTTGGTGGTAGATCTGCCATGTGGATTCTATGTGGGTATGCCTCATCCTGAAACTTATCAATTATATCTTGTAAAAATTTTTGATGTGGTATAGTTGGTGTTTTCCTAAAAACTTTTGAAGCTATCTCCCTTGTTAAATCATCTGGAGTTGAACCTATACCACCAAAAGAAAACAGGACTGAATTTTTATCTGCTTTTATCAATTCAAAACAATTTTCTATCAGTTTTTTATCGTCTTTTATAATAAATGATGCAAAAAGTTCGTGTCCATATTTTGCTAACTCATTTTTAATAAATTCAAAATGCTTATCAACCCTTCTACCATTTAAAATTTCTGTCCCAATTATAAGTGCATAAAAATTCATGATTTTCTCTTTAGTTAAAAAATATATTTATACTATACAGTAATTATAATTTGATTACAATCAAAGTGAATATTAAGTTAATAAAATGTAAGATTTCCTATGAAAAATAATAATTTATATTATCAAAATAAAAGCTCATTGAAACGCTTTATAAATGAAAATAATATTGTTGACTCAAGTTCTTTACTTATTCAAGTATTTGTATCAAAAAGTAGTATAAAGTATATTCAAGAGTTGGTTGATAATGTAAAATCGTATCTACCAAGTTCAAAACTTATCGGTACTACTGCTGATGGTGGAATTATAAACGGTAGAGTGAATGCTACTGAGACTATTATCAGTTTTACATCTTTTGAGAAAACCTCTATAGATATTATAGATTTAGCACATGAAAACAGAGGTTTTAAAAGTGGTCAAGAAGTTGCTAAAACATTAATAAAAGATGATACTAAAGTTATCATTAGTTTTGCCACTTGTTATAATACTTCTGGTGAAGATTATCTAAATGGTATAAGTTCCGTGGATGATAAGGTGATTGTCTCAGGTGGTATAGCTACACATAATGTTTCAGATATAAAAAGTTATGTTTTTACAAAAGAAAGAATTATTTCTAGTGGTGTTGTGGCAGTTGCCTTACAAAGTAAAGATTTACATGTATTTATAGATTATAGTTACAACTGGTCTAAAATAGGACTTGAGTTGAGAGTTGATGAAGTTGTTGATAATCGTGTTTATAAGATAGACAATAAGACACCTTATGAGATATATGCTTACTACTTAGGGGAAGATATTGCAAAGGATTTGCCAAAAAGTGGTATCGAATTTCCTTTAATTGTAAACAGAGATGGTTTTTTAATCTCTAGAGCTGTAACTCGTGTTTATGAAGATGGAAGTTTAGAGTTTGCTGGTGATTTTAAAGTTGGGGATAAAGTACAGTTTGGTTATGGTGATATAAAAAGTATCCATAAAAAATCAACAGAAATCTCATATCATGTAGCTAAGCAACCTGTTGAAGCTATCTTTATATATTCTTGTTTGGCAAGAAGACAATACCTAAATGAGGATATAGAAAATGAGATACTCCCTTTAGAAGATATTGCTCCCACATCTGGTTTTTTTACATATGGTGAATTTTATTCAAATAATAAGAAAGAATTTTTAAATCAGACTATGACACTTTTGGTTTTAAGTGAAAGTGAAGATGTACAAAAAAAGCATAATATTAAAAAAGTTGATAAAAATTTTACACATCAAGCTATTTCCATAAATGCTTTAGCAAATTTAATAAATGTTGTTAGTACTGAGGTTAATAAACAAAAAAAAGAGTTAACAAAGCAAAAAAATCTTTTTGAAAATCTTTTTGAAAATTCTGCAGATGGTATATTAATAATTAAAGACGGTGTTTTTGTTCAGTGTAATGAAAGAGTATACAAAATGTTGGATTATTCTTCTAAAAACCAATTACTTGGTAAACATCCGTCTGATATATCTCCAAAATATCAACCAGATAAACAAAAATCTTTTGATAAAGCACAAGAGATGATTAGTTTGGCTATGAAAAATGGTTCTCATCAGTTTGAATGGGTTCATACGAAATTTGACAATACCCCCATTTGGATGGAAGTAAGACTTTCATCATTAAAAATAGAAAATAAAGATTATACTTATGCAACTTTAAGAGATATTCAAAAGAAAAAAAAGATGGAAAATGAGCTTTTATCTCAAAAAGAATCACTTTATCTACAAGCAAATTATGATTTTTTAACTGGACTTGCAAATAGAAATCTCTTTTATGATAGATTATCAAAAAATATAAATACTTCAAAAAGGGAAAAAACTAAACTTGCTTTACTTTTTATAGATTTAGATATGTTCAAAGATATAAATGATTCTCTTGGGCATGATATTGGGGATATGCTTTTAAAAGATGTGGCAAGTAGGCTTCAAAATCATATAAGAGCTGAAGATACTGTTGCTAGAATTGGTGGTGATGAGTTTACTATTATTATAGAAAAGATATCTGATATTAAAATCATTTCTAACAAAGCAAATGATTTATTAGAGGAACTTGAAAAACCATATAGTATTCAAGGACATAGAATTAATATATCCTGTAGTATAGGGATAAGTATATATCCAGATGATACAAAAGATTTGCATGACCTTATAAAATATGCTGATACAGCGATGTATAAAGCTAAGTCAGAAGGGAAAAATAAACAGAGGTTTTATTCAAATGAAATGACAAAGATAATCTCTGAAAAAATTAAAATCAATAGTGATATAAGAGATGCTATAAAAAATAATCATTTTGAACCATACTATCAGGTTTTAATAGATGCAAAAGAGAATAAAATTATTGGTGCTGAAGCACTTATAAGGTGGATTTGTCCACAAAAAGGTTTGATTTTTCCAGATGTATTTATACCTGTGGCTGAGACAAGTGATCTTATTATAAAGCTAGATGATTTTATGATGGAAACTGCTATGAAAAAGTTTTCAGAACTTTATGATGATGGACTGAGCCCTGGTATGTTATCTTTAAATTTATCTATGAAACAGCTAGAGAGTCCAAACTTTATTGCAAAACTTGAAAAATGTATGAAAAGGAATTCATTTAAAGCTAGTTGGTTGAAATTGGAGATACTAGAGAGAGAAGTTATGCGAGAAGCTGAAGATAATATAGTTAAATTAAATAAGATTAAAGATCTTGGTGTAACCTTAGCTATAGATGATTTTGGAACAGGTGAGTCTTCTTTTACATATCTAAGTAAATTTCCAGTTTCACAAATAAAAATAGATAAATTTTTTGTAATGAATATGCACAAAGAGAAAGAAAATCAAGAGATTGTTAAAGCTATTATAGCATTAGGAAATGCCTTAAATCTAAAAGTGATTGCTGAAGGTGTTGAAAGCAATGAGAACAAAGAGTATCTTTTAGAAAAAGGTTGTTCTTATATGCAGGGATACTATTTTTCTAAACCAATAAAAGCAGAAGATTTTACTAATCTTTTGAAAACTAAATTAAAATAAAAGGTAATATTATTATGTCACAAGCACAAAAATTAGAAGAGTTATTAACAAAAAGTGTTATTCCTGATCTTGAGGAAAGATTGGATGAGATTTTTGAAGAGATTGCTGATAATAAAGAAGCAACAGAGGATGCTAAAGAGGAGATAGAAGAACTTCGTGAGTTTAAAGCAGATTTACAAGATGTTTTGGATGATATACAAAGTGGTGATATTGATGAAGATGAGTGTAAAGAGCTGATAGAAGATATTTTAGATGCTCAAAAAGGTGATGATGAAGATTTTGGATTTGTTGAAGAGGACTAGCTTATTTTAAACTCATTTATATATAATTTCAGTATTAAAACTTTAGGAAGAAAACATGAGAATAATTTTACTTGGAGCGCCAGGTGCTGGTAAAGGTACTCAAGCTCAATTTTTAACAAAAAAATATAATATCCCTCAAATCTCTACAGGTGATATGTTAAGAGCAGCTATAAAAGCTGGAACACAGATGGGGAAAATGGCAAAGGCAGCTATGGATGCAGGGCAACTTGTAACTGATGATATAATTATAGGTCTTGTAAAGGATAGAATAGCCGAAGATGATTGTAAAAATGGTTATCTTTTAGATGGTTTTCCTCGTACTCTTCCACAAGCTGATGCTGTGACAAATGCAGGTATAGAGATAGATGCTGTGATAGAGATAGATGTGCCAGACTCTGAAATAGTAACTCGAATGGCTGGTCGTCGCGCTCACTTAGCCAGTGGTAGAACTTATCATATAGTTTATAATCCACCAAAAGTTGATGGTAAAGATGATGAAACTGGTGAAGATTTGGTTCAAAGAGATGATGATAAAGAGGAAGTGGTTTTAGATAGATTAAAAGTTTACCATGAATTAACCAGCCCACTTATAGGTTACTATAAAGATATGGCTTCTAAAAATAGTTCATTGATTTATATTACAGTTGATGGAACGGCAGATATAAAAGATGTTGAAAAAGCTATAGTTTCTAAACTTGGTGCTTAAAAAGTACGGTTAAAACCGTACCTTTTAACTGTGCCATGGTGTTTTTTTGTCTTTTATAGAGAAGACAATATAAACTTTTGCATCTGTGATACAATCTCCTCTATACTTCCCTCACCAGAGATGGTTTTTAACAAATTTTTATTTTTATAAAAGTTTTTTATATCTTCTAATGGTTCTAAGTAAACTTTCATACGGTTGTTGAAAACTTCATTGTTATCATCAGCACCACGATTTCGACCTAAAACTCTATCTCGGGCTGTTTTTTCACTTACTTCAACTTCTATAACACTTATAAGTTTAAGTTCATCATTTAGATACTCTTCTAATGCATTTAGTTGTTCCATACTTCTTGGATAGCCATCAAGTATAATCGTATCAGTTGGGGCAGATTTTATGGCATTGATAATGGTTTTTATGGCTATATCTATGGGAACTATTAACCCTTTAGATATAAAATTCTCTATTTTTTTACCAATCTCACTACCACTGGCAACTTCTGCTCGAAGCATATCACCAGTCGAATAGTGAGTTATCTCATCATTTGCTTTAGCAATTAACTCTGCATCTGTTGTTTTGCCAGATCCGGGTGCACCTATGATTAAAAATAACTTTTTCATTATGCTTTTGTTTGTTCTCTTAATCTTATGTGTAAATCTCTTAACTGAGTATTGTCCACTTCGCTTGGTGCATTGGTTAAAATACAAGCTGCTTTTTGAGTTTTAGGAAATGCAATAACATCACGGATAGAAGATTTTTTGCTTATAATCATCATCATTCTGTCAAATCCCATAGCAAAACCACCATGTGGAGGCGCTCCAAATTTAAGTGCATCTAACAAGAAACCAAATTTTGCTTGAGCTTCCTCTTCACTTATTCCAAGAAGTTTAAATACCTCTTCTTGAATCTCTTCTTTGTGAATACGGATAGATCCACCACCAAGTTCAGTACCATTTAGAACAATATCATAAGCGATAGATTCAATCTCTTCAACATCATTTTTATCTGTATCTTTTGGCATTGTAAATGGGTGATGAAGTGCTTTTACTCTTCCGTCTTCCACTTCAAACATTGGAAAGTCAACAACCCATACAAACTCAAATTTATTTTCATCTATAAGGTTCATTTTTTCATGTTCAGCGATGAAAATTCTAAATCTTCCCATGTAATCCCATACAGTTTTTTTCTCACCGGCACCAAAGAAAACAACATCACCAACTTCAAGTTCAGTTCTTTCTATGATAAGTTGTATATCTTCTTCGCTGAAAAATTTAGTTAGAGGACCTTTGAGTCCATCTTCTTTCATTTGAAAATAACCAAGACCATGCGCGCCAAATTGACGAACAAAACTCTCAAAGCTTTTCATCTCTCTTTTAGAAAATACTAAATCAGCACCTGGAACTCTAAGAGCCTTAATACGGTTTTTGTGAGGTTGTGCAGCTATATTTGTAAAGATTTCATTGTCACATCTCTCAAAGATGTCGATAACATCTACCATTTTTAAATCATATCTTAAGTCTGGTTTGTCACTTCCATAAAGTTCCATAGCCTCTTTGTAAGTTATGCGATTAAAAGGTGGTTTTACATCAATGTCACATGCCGAGAATATACCTTCAAGCAAATCTTCTGCAACTTTTATAACATCCTCTTGGTTACAAAAACTCATCTCAACATCTATTTGAGTAAATTCTGGTTGTCTGTCTGCTCTTAAATCTTCATCTCTAAAACATTTCGCAATTTGAAAATATCTGTCAAAACCACCAACCATCAAAAGTTGTTTAAAAAGTTGTGGAGATTGTGGAAGTGCATAAAATTCACCATTGTGAACACGAGATGGAACAAGATAATCTCTTGCACCCTCTGGAGTTGATTTTGTTAAAATTGGAGTTTCAACTTCTAAAAAACCGTTTGCATCTAAAACATTTCTAGCTGCTATGGCTGCTTTTGAGCGAAGACGAAAAGTTTCATATACACTTGGATCTCTAAGTTCTAAATAGCGATATTTAAGAGTAGTTTCTTCCCCAACATTTTTATCACCTATAACAAATGGTACTGGAGCAGATTTGTTTTCTATAATCAACTCATCAACAACAATCTCGATAGCACCTGTTTTTAAGCGTGGATTTGTTAAGCCTTCACCACGAAGACGAACTGTACCTTTGGCGATAAGAACGAACTCATCACGAACACTGTCGGCTATTTTATGTGCTGAAGCACTATCTTCTGGGTCACAAGTAAGTTGAATTAAACCTGTTTTATCGCGTAAATCGATAAAAATAATTCCACCGTGGTCACGATAGCTGTTTGTCCAACCAGCTACTGTGATTTTTTCCCCTACATTTTTTTCGTTTAGTTCTGTACAATAATGAGTTCTCAAATAAAAATCCTTGAGTTTTAATAATATAATTTTCGCGATTATATCGAAAATTGCCTTATTTGTTTATTATCTCTAACATATCTTGATAGAGCATAACACCTTCATGGTGTAGTATAATTTCATCTTTTGGGTTATATATGATGATTGTTGGGACTCTATCTATGTTGTATAATTCACAAAGTTCTTGTGAATCGTTACAATCTACACTTAAAATAGATATGTTTTGCATGTTCTCTAGTTCTTCTAATTCAAATTCAAGTGCCTGACACCCATCACATAATTCTGAGCCAAATGTCAGTATTATAAACTTTTCTTTTTCTAGCTCTTGTGACTTGATTTCTTCAAAATCACTCTCATCTACTTCGAAAATTGCCATATTTTTATATTCCTTGTTTAAATTTGTAAGGAATATTATCTAAAAATTGTATAATAAAGAAAAATATTTCTATAAAGAGTTGTTTTGGATAAAAAAAAGATTAAGAAAGTTGGCGTTATCTTACGACCATCTACCCCCGAGTTAAAAGATGATTTTTTTAGACTTGAGAAGATTTTCAAAAATCATAATATTGATGTTTATGTAGATAGTGTCAGTGCTACGATGATTGATGTCTTTGGGGTTGAGTTTGATTTATTATGTAAAGAGTGTGATGCTCTTGTGACTCTTGGTGGTGATGGTACTCTTATCTCAGTTGTTAGAAGGTCATTTAATTATGA